>Ga0181538_10002027_pt1 | contig 21659 bp, 20 predicted proteins | sample PEATcosm2014_Bin_40_FD_119773 | JGI IMG/M metagenome (GOLD analysis project Ga0181538, IMG submission 119773) | Peatland microbial communities from MTU Mesocosm Facility, Houghton, MI, USA - PEATcosm2014_Bin23_30_metaG | ecosystem: Environmental > Terrestrial > Soil > Wetlands > Peat | place... | reverse complement strand
ATTTCAAGTAGATGACCACCGAGACTGAGGTCACCAGGGTGATCGCCAGACCGCCAACGAACAGAATCGACGCATTCATGGTTTACTCCTCCTATTACGTCAGACATTTCTGATACAACTGAACTCCAGCAGCAAAAAACTACTTGCCGGACTTCCCCCGGAACAGCTTGCGCAGCCGCCCTCGCATCTTCGCCACGCCCCGCAGCGACCCGGTCGGCAAATGGCGTATCTCTTCGTACAAGCCGGTCATGTTCTCGAAGAACTCGTGCATGTCCCGCAGCCGCTCCCGCGTGTAGGCGTCGGGTTCATCGCCCTTTGCCAGCTCGGCCAGCCCCTGCTCGAGCATCTCCATGGTGGGATCGATCTCCCGCTTCTTGCGCTGCTCGATGATGACGCGGAACATCTCCCACACGTCCTTCATCGACTCGTAGTGCTCGCGGCGGTCGCCCAGCACGTGCACCGGCCGCACCAGCCCCCAGGTCTCCAGTTCACGCACGCTGGTGCTCACGTTGGAGCGGGCCACGCTCAAGGTCTCGGCGATCTCCTCCGCCGTCAGCGGCGTGGGGGACAGATAGAGCAGGGCGTGGATCTGTGCCACCGTGCGGTTGATGCCCCAGCGCGTGCCCATCTCGCCCCAGTGCAGGATGTACTGCCGGTTGACTTTGGAAAGGGTCGCCATATATGTCTGTTATTTCTGTACAGACAGAATATACAGAAATGGCGGCGGCGTTGTCAAGTCCAAATTTGTCCATCCCTCCCGCCACCTGCTATCCTCCCCCGCCATGGACCGACGCACCTTTCTCGAAACCGCTGCCGTAGGCGCGGCCGCGATGGCCTTTCCGCGCCTCGCGCAATCCTCCGCGCCCGACCTCAAGCCCATCTACACCCAGATCGAAAAACGCCACGACGATGCCGTCCAGCGCCTGCAGGAGTGGATCCACCAGCCCTCCATCGCCGCCGAGAATCGCGGCGTGAACGAAGGCTGCGAGCTGACCATACGCATGTTGCGCGACGCCGGCTTCGGCGAGGTCACGAAGGTTGCGACCGACGGCCAGCCCGGCATCTTCGCCACCCTTGACGCCGGCGCGCCCCGCACCGTCGGCCTCTACTTTATGTACGACGTGAAGCAGGTGGACCCGGCGGAGTGGTCGTCGCCGCCGTGGGCGGCGGCCATCGTCGACCGGCCCGGCGTGGGCAAGGTGATCATCGGCCGCGGCACCGTCAATCAGAAAGGTCCGGAAGCCGCGTGCATCGCAGCGCTGCACGCCATCCGCGGCGCCGGGCGCAAGCCGCCGGTCAACCTTGTGCTGGTGGCGGAAGGCGAAGAGGAGATCGGCTCGCCGCACTTCCCGCAGATCGTGCGCCGGCCCGAGGTGCTGGCCGCGCTCAAGCATTCAACCGGCATCTTCATGCCGTCGGCGGAGCAGGATCTCGATGGCAAGGTGATCATGACGCTGGGCGCCAAGGGCGTGATCGAACTCGAACTGGTATCGAGCGGGGAGCGCTGGGGCCGCGGCCCGCGCAAGGATGTCCACTCCAGCAACAAGGCGCGCCTGGACAGCCCGGCGTGGCATCTGGTGGAAGCGCTCGGGACGCTGGTCTCCAAGGACGGCAACGATCCCGCCATCGACGGCTTTGCCGACAAAGCGCGCCCGGTCTCCGAGCGCGAGCGAACGATGATCGCCGAAGCCGCGCGCCGTCTCGACGAGCAGACGGCGAAGAAGCAACTCGGCGTCGAGCACTGGGTACACGACGTCGGCTGGCAGGAAGCGCTGGAGCTTCTGCAATCGCGCCCCACGGTGAACATCGAAGGCCTGGTCGGCGGCTACACCGGGCCGGGCGGCAAGACCATCCTTCCCCACCGCGCCGTGGCCAAACTCGACCTGCGCCTGGTGCCGGACATGACCGCGTCGGAAGCCTTGGCGGCGCTCAAGGCGCACCTCGCCAAGCGCGGCTTCGGCGACATCGAGGTCAACATGACCGGCGGCTACGATCCCAACAGCACCCCGCCGGACGCCGGCCTCATCCGCGCGCAGATCGCGGTGTACAACCGCGATGGCATCGACCCCGTCATCCTGCCGCGCAGCGCCGGCTCGTGGCCCGGATACGTCTTCACCGGCGAGCCGCTGCGCCTGGCCGCCACTCACTTCGGTCTCGGCCACGGCAGCGGCGCCCACGCTCCGGACGAATACTTCGTGGTCGAGTCCACCAACCCGAAAGTCCAAGGCACGGACGGCGCGGTGCGCTCGTTCGTGGATTACCTGTACGAGATCGCGGCGATGTGACCGTGTGGCAAGCCGTAAAGTCCGTCTTCAGCCAGTCGTTCTGGCAACGCGCCGTGCCCGTGCTCACGGTGGTATTGAGCTTCAATGTGCTGGTGCAGCTACATTGGGTTCGCGAAAACCTCCCTTTTATTCACCGCGGCCAATTGCGCTTTCATCGTCTCCTGTGTTCACTTGCCCCCCGGCCCATCACCGCCAAATGGGTGCGGATGGTGGAGATCGACGATGATTTGCATCAGAAACTGGGCGAGCCCACCAATCGCGGTTTCCTGGCGGCGCTGGTGCGCAATGCGGTAGCGGGAGACGCCACGGTGGTTGTCCTGGACTTCAAGCTGATCTCTCCGCCGCGGTTCGCGGATGGCCAGGATGTTCGCGAACGCACCGATCAGAACCGGGCGCTGCTCCAAGCCATCCAGGACGCTTCCGACAAAGGCGTGCCGGTGGTGGTTCCCTGCTGGCTCAAGCAAACTGGCGACCGCTGGGAGCGCTGGCCCAGCATCTATTTCGACCGCGACTTGCCACTGGCCGATGAGTACGGGAAGTGCGCGCACCGGGCGTGTGCGCGATTGGGAAACATCAATCTTCCAACCGATGAACGGCAGGTCCCGCTCGTAGCTCCGATGCAGGCTTCCGATCCCTGCTCGGAATCGCTGGCGCTGGCCGCGGCCACCGCTTACGATCTGGCCTTCGATCGCGTCCCGCTCACCCGCGACAAGAAGATCATTAAAGACGCCATCGCGAAACATGAACTCGTGTTCGGCAGCTTCATTCCCGAAGACGACGCACCGGCAGCGAAATCCGGGCCGGGGGCGAATCCTGGCTCTGGCCACACTCTTCCCGGCTTCCAGACCACCTCGGCCGGGAAACTGGCTGACCTGGGCACTACCACCAGCGCCGAAAACGCCGCCGCCAGGGCGCAATGCCGTGGACGCATCGTGGTCATCGGAGGAAAATGGCGCTCCGACCTGGGCCGGGGCGAGTTCGCGGACCGCTATGACACGCCGGCCGGACCTATGACTGGCATGTACGTCCACGCCAACTACATCGAAGCCCTGCTCGACGACCGTTACCAGCGGGAGGTGCCGCTGTGGGCCGCCATCGGCTTCGACTTGCTGATCGGCGGAGCCCTTTACCTCTCGTTCCACAAGGCGAATACCCGGCGGGGAAAATTGCTGGTGCTGGGCGTCTTCCTGGTGCCGCTGCTGGCCAGCTATGTGGTGTTTGCCAATCTTAATTTGTATCTCGACTTCATTCTTCCGCTGAGCGCGTGTTTCGTACACCTGGTGGTAGAGTTTGCACGCGACTATTGGCGTCTGAAGTCGGTTGCAGCGGCGTGAGGAGGGCGCCTCGCCATGGCGAAGCAGACTCGCTGGCTGCCGGTTTGCGCCGGGGTTGTGGTGGTGCTGGGGGGAGCGCTGGTGTGGCAGCACTTCCATCAGCAGATCATCAGCACCGTGGGCGGAGGCGTGGCCTCCTTGATTACTCGGGTGAGGAGCGGCCAGGGCACCGTGGCGTCGGGCGCACCGGCGCCGGCGATGCCTGGATCTCCGGCTGGATCTCCGGTGGCATCGCCGGCCACAACCGCCGCGCCACAAGCTGTACGGTTCTATTCCGCCACGGGCCGGGTCGTCTCCTGTTCCAACAGTGTTCTCGTCATTACGCGAGGGGAGGAAGGCCGCCTATCGTTCGCGATCACGCAAGACAGCAAAGCTGACTGTGTCCGGAACGTGGGCCGTGTTGTGCGGGTTGAGTACACCCAGACGGGCGCCAGGAAAATCGTCAACAGGATCGTTATTCCCGCGCAGGAGCAGCGGAAAGCCGGGGCCAGGTAGGCGCTGGCAGGCGGAGCGTCCACTGCACCATTATCAGTGCATATGCAAAGTTGACCCTCGCGGGGGCCTCAGCCCAGGTGGGTGGCCTGCCATTCCCGCAGGCTGCGGATTTCGCGGGCCAGCAGGTCGGCGGCCTGGAAGCACAGGTCGAGGCGCTTGTGGACCAACTCCAGCGCCCGCTCACGGTCCACGAAGCCGCAAACGCACTCCTCCTCGGCTTCGGCGGTCAGGCTGTAGGGCTGGCCGGAGAACAACGCCGGCAGGCCCAGCACGTATCCCGGACCCACGGTGCGATAGGGCAGCCGCGGATCGTGGTCGTGCGCCAAGGCGGACAGGCGGACCTTGCCCTGGCGCATCACCAGGACGCCATCCGCCGCTTGTCCCTGGCGGAACAGAATCGCGCCCGCGTGGCAGGTATACACGCTGGCGATGGCGTCCAGCGCCTCCGCCAGTTCGCGCACCACATCGGCATGAAGATCGCTATCGTTTTGCAAAACGAACTCCCCAGCGTTGCCTATCCTGTCCTGTCGGTCTACACATTGCAGTGATTAAAATCACAACACCGTGTGACGTGCCCGGACGCCTCCTCTTTATTTACAAGACTTTACCTTTCCTTGACGCAATCTTTACCCGCGCTTGTCATCTCATGGGTTATTACAGTCAGGGTCCAGGCGGTCATGAGTTCGCTTCTTGAAGTCGTGCTGTGGGGTGCACCGGTGATCCTGCTGAGCTGGGGATTGCTGCTGGGGTTCGGGTGCGCGATGGTCTTCCGCGACGACGACTCGCCGCCCGAAAAAAAGCGGCCCTCGGGAATAGGAGCACAGGCGTGAGCCGACTGGACATAATCCGGAGCAGGGCCGTAGCCGCCAGGAAGAATCCCTTGCGTGCGGCATGGAATCTGGGGCGCGACCTGGTACGCTTGGCCGGCTTTGCGCTGGCCGGTAGCCCGCCACAGATCTCGGTGATTGTGATGTCGGCCGCTGTGGCCTTCCTGCTCGACCGGCTACCCGCGCGGGCAGCCGGCGTCGTCCCGCTTCGCCTGGATTAGCTCCGCGCCCCAGGATTGGAGTCGCCTATGCCACGCATCGTCTGCATTGATCCCGACGCCAGCCGGTCCGAAGAGCCGGTCAAAGTGCTGCGCTCCGCCGGTTATGAAGTCATGATGGCCTGCACCGCGGAAGTGGGCCTGGCCCTGGTACGGCTGTTTCCGCCGGACATCGTCCTGCTGCACTCCGGGCTCGCCGAGCAACTCGAGCCGCAGATCCACTTGGCGTGTCCCGCGGTGCCGGTGGTGGTGACCGGAGAGAAGCCGGTATCGGTGGAAGACTTGCACTGGCTGACCGCGCACCAGCGCCGCGGCGATGCAGCTCAAGACCCCCGCCACCTGTCGCACTGAGCCTTTCGCGAGATCAGGCGACCAGCCAGCCTGGGCGCGGGCAATCACCCGATCACCCGAGGCTCGCTTGACTTTCTGCTCCCATAATGTCATTTCTATTCACTTTTCCCTTCGCGCTGGGGCGCGGACGGGGTGCTCCAGTTTTGGGGCATGCAGGGAGAAGAGGGAAAGAGGTTCTGGTGCGCGTCCGGGTGTTCTTCCACGACAAGTGTTTCGACGGGGCGGCGTGCGCGTCGCTGTTTGCGCGCTTCTATCGCGAGCGCATCCGCGGCGACGCCGAGTTCGTCTTCAGCGGGCTGGTGCACCGCGCCGGCAGCCTGTTCGACGAGTCCAAGTTCGACGGCGACGAGAACGCCATCGTGGACTTCAAGTACTCCACCTCGCCGCGCATCACCTGGTGGTTCGACCACCATCAGAGCGCGTTCCTCACCCCGGAAGACGCCGCCCACTTCGAGCAGCAGCAGTCGAACACCAAATTCTACGATCCCGATTTCAAGAGCTGCACCAAGTTCCTGGCCACGGTGGCGGAACAGCGCTTTGGCTTCCACCCGGCGCCGGTGGCGGAGCTGATTGAGTGGGCGGACATCATCGACGGCGCCCAGTTCCCCGACGCGCGCAGCGCGGTGGAGATGCGCGAGCCCGCCATGCGGCTCACCATGATCATCGAAGCCAGCCAGGACCCCGGCTTCATGCCGCGGCTGGTGCCGCTGCTCGCCTATCAGCCGCTGGCCTCGGTGCTGGAGGAGACGTTCGTCGCGCCGCTGGCCGAGCCGCTGCTCGAACGCCATCAGCGCTCCATCGAGACCATGCGCCAGCGCGCCGAGTACCGCGACCGCGCCGTCTTCTACGACATCTCCGACCAGGAGCTGGAGGGCTACAACAAGTTCATCCCCTACTATCTCTACCCGGAGTGCATCTACAGCGTGGGGCTGAGCAAGAGCAGCTTCCGGACCAAGGTTTCGGTGGGTTCCAATCCCTGGGCGCGCGCCGACCACCTGGTGAACCTGGCGGTGATCTGCGAACGCTACGGCGGCGGCGGCCACGCCCGAGTGGGCGCGATTTCCTTTCCACCCGACCAATTGGAGAGGGCGCGCACGGCGGCGCAGGAGATCGTCGCCGAACTAAGGGCGAGCGTGAAAAGCCCGGCGTAGATTTCTTCTGACGGCCTAAATGGTTCCCCTATAGTTCCATCGGGCCTCGGCCTTGTGATAGCGGTTGAGAGTGCGTCGTTCCCCCACGTGCGCGGTCCAGGTAGTTTCCGCTCAGGAAGGAGAAGAACCATGTCTGCTCAGAAGCCCTCTGTCTGTGCCGTGACGTTGTTTCTTGTGCTGGGATGGGTGAGTGTGGTGTGGGCACAGTCGGCACCGGCAGCGGCGGCTGCCGGTACAGCCAGCACCGCCGTACCCCGGCTGGTGAAGTCAGCGGCAGCGTGAAGGACGCCGACGGCAAGCCGCGCAGCGGAGTCACGGGCATCACCTTTGCACTGTACAAGGACCAGGCCGGCGGAGCCGCGCTGTGGCTGGAAACGCAGAATGTCGCCGCCGATGCCCAGGGGCAGTACGTGGTCCTGCTGGGCAGCACTGCCACTGCGGGCATTCCCATGGACGCCTTATGGACCCGGCGAACGCGAACCAGAACACCGCCGTGGGCACGAACGCGCTCACCTCCAACACGACGGGCTCCCAAAACAACGCCTTCGGCGTCTCCGCGCTGCTCTCCAACACGACCGGCCCCGGCAACGACGCCTTCGGCACCGCGGCGCTCGGCCTGAACACGACGGGCTCCAGCAACGCCGCCTTCGGCGGGGCGACGCTCTTCGCCAACACGATGGGCGGTAACAACTCCGCCTTCGGCGCCCAAGCGCTCGAGGACAACACGACGGGCAGCAACAACGCCGCCTTCGGCACCGTTGCGCTCTCTGCCAACAAGTTGGGTAGCTCGAACGTCGCCCTCGGCGCGTTCGCGCTCAGCAGCCTCACGAGCGGGAACTCCAATATTGCGATCGGCTACAACGCTGGCCTTGACCTCACAAGCGGCAGCGGCAACATTTACCTCGGCACTTTCGGGCCGGCCTCCGCCGGCAGCGAATCGGACATCATTCGCATCGGCACCGTGGGAACCCAGACGACAACCTTCATCGCCGGGATTTCGGGAGCCGCCAGCGCCAGCGGCGTGGCCGTCCTCGTCAACGCCAACGGCCAACTCGGCACCACCACCTCCTCGCGGCGGTTCAAGCACGAGATCGCCGACATGGGCGCGGAGAGCGACCTGCTGATGACCGAAGAACATTGCCAGCGTGCGAAGCGCGCGATATACGGTAGCCCACGGCGTAAGCCGTGGGACCAGGCCATTGAAAACCGCCAGCCTGCGTAGCAGGCGTAAGAAATGCCGCACAGCGCCATGCAGGTGTGGAGGTGATTCTTACGCCCGCTACGCGGGCTTGGTTCTCATCGCTTACCGGACCCACGGCTTTCGCCGTGGGCTATGCTCTACCGCGTGCTTCGCGCGCTCGGAGCACGTATCTCGTTCGCCAGTCTTCTGCGCACCTGGGAGTTCCCATGCAGACTCTTCAGGCCTCCTCCACTCTGGCGAATAACGACGAGAGACCTAGCGCGCGTCGAACCAGCGCATCTGCGGCGGATTGCTGCCCGGCGGCGGGCTGGGCGGCTGCGCCGCAGGTTGTCCCGGCACCGTCACCGGACGCCCGAACACCACTTGCAGATCGGAATACCGCGGCAGGTCCACGTCGTTGCCGTGTCCGCCCAGCAGGATGACCAGACCGGTCGCGGCGCCGGCGTAGGGAGCGATGGCGTGCATCGCCATCTCCACCGCTTCGTCCACCACCTGCTCGGAGACGGTCCCGATCACCAGGCGCGTCGCCAGACTCTTGGCGCCGCCCTTGCCGTGCAGACCGCCCTCGGGATCCATGTTGACCGGCGCCTTTTTGCCCACGTCGGCGCCCGCGAGTGAGGCTGCGACTTTTTGCGAATCGCCGCCGGGCTCGGTGAGCCGGTCGAACACCAGATACATGGAAGCCGCGCGGCTCATCCGCCGCGGCTGCACCAGCTTGCTGATGTGCCCATCGAGCAGGCTGCCCTCGGGCACCAGAAGATGGCCGTCAGGCTGGAAGATGGGCTCTAGCAGCCGCGCCTGGAAGGCGTCTCCGGTTTTGCTGTCGCTGGCGCGCAGCTCGGTGAGCAGCAGAAACTCGGCGTGTGTGCCCTGGGGGATGGTGACCGGCTGCTCGGTGGCGCGCGGGACCTCGGGCTGCGCCGGCAACTCCAGGCGGGCCGCGCGCGCGACCTCCAGCGTCGCCACCGGATGCCGGAACTCCTGCGCCCGCTTCTTGCCGTGCTTGATGCTGGACACTTGCGACACGCCGGGCGCGTGCTGCGCCAGATCTGTGCCGGTCGTGCCGCCGACCTTCATCTGCCCTTCCTCGCTGGCCTGGAGGCGCACTTCTTCGCCGCCGCGGATAAAGCGCAGGTCCATGGGCAATTCCGCGCCCGAAGGCAGCTTCACCGTGGCCGCGCGCAGGCTGACATCGTAGAAGTTGTGGCGATTCAATCCCAGGCTGCGCACGGTATCCACGCGCTCCATCAAGCCTTTCTTCTGCGGTGCTTTTTCCTTCTCGACTTTGTCCACGACGGCGTGTACCTGGCTGCCGGCGGGAATGAGCGCGCGGTCGTACACGTAGACGGGGCGGACCAGTTGTCCCGCAAGTTCGTTGCCCGGCTTCAGGTGGGAGACGTTGACCGGCCCGGAAAGCTCCATGCGCAGGATGGCGCCGGCGGGTACGGAGTATTCCTTGAGGTCGGCGGCGGGCGCGGAATTTTGCGCCGTGACAATCGATGCCAGCAGGCACAAGGCCAACGCGCCGAACCGAACGCGTGAACACACAGCCTTACGCACCACATACCCCCGGCTAGCCCGACTGTTTCGACCATTGTAGCGGAAGTCCAGCATCGCCGGACGCGCACACGCAACGGTGAGGCCCATCACCGTATTCCGGGTGTAACCGTGGTACTCATCAGCCTGGCGCCGGTGGGGCAGACGCCGAGGAGGTGCGTGTGCCGATCATCACCATATCCCGAGGATCTTTCAGCGGGGGCAAGATGCTGGCCGAGGCCCTCGCCAAACGGCTGGGCTACCGCTCCATCGATCGCGACCAGATTATCCAGAAAGCGGCGGCTTGGGGCGTGTCGCAGGATGCCCTGAGAACCGCGATCGAAAAGCCGCCAGCCTTTATGGGGCAGTCCCAGCACACAAAATACATTTATCTCGCCTACATCCAGGCGGCGCTGACCGAGGAGGTCAGGACCGGAAACGCCATCTACCACGGCCTGGCCGGGCACTTGCTGCTGGGCAATGGACCGCATGTGCTGCGCACCCGCATCATTGCTCCCATGGAATTCCGCATCGGCAAGGTGCAGGAGCGGCTGAAGTGCAATCGCAAGGAAGCCGTCTCCTACATCGAAAACATGGACGAGGACCGGCGCAAGTGGACCCAGTTTCTCTATGCTGTGGATTGGCGGGACGCATCGCTCTACGACCTGGTGCTCAACCTGGAACAGATGAATTTGGAAGAAGCCTGCGACGTGATCTATGCCGTGTCGCGGCTGAAGTGCTTTGCCTCGACTCCGGAAACCCAGAGAGCGCTGGACGATCTGGCCCGGGCCGGCCGCGTCAAGGCCAGCCTGGCGATGAATCCGGCCACGGCGGACCTGCAGTTCGCGGTGGTGGCGCAAGACGGATCGGTGTCGGTCAAGGGAGACATCGTGAGCCCGGCTCAGGTCAAGACCATCGGCGGCATTGTCCGGGCGGTGCCGGGCGTGCGTGAAGTCCGCCTGGACCAACTAGAGTTGGCCACCCGCTTCTGAGCGGCAAGCGGCCGGCGACGATGTGCGGCGATGGCCCTGGCCGCCGCCCCGCGCCCGCCGCTCACTTGAACCAGTGATAGCCGATCGAGAACTGGAGGGTGTTGATGCCGGGATTGGGAGTGGCCAGGCCGGCGTTGGAAATGTGCACGTACTTGGCGGCCAGGGAGATGGCGCGCTTCTCGCGGGTAAAGATCTGCACCCCGAAGCTGGCCTGGGGCGTGAAGTTCACGTTGCTGGTGCCGGGCGGAACGTTGTCGAGGGAGAGCAGAACGCCGCCGCCCAGATCGAGATAGGGCGCGACTTTTCGGCCGCCGGTGAAGTTCCACTTAAGAATAAAGGGATCGAGTCCGCCGGCGTACGCAGTTTGACGGGGAAAAACCAGCAGGTAAGCGGGGACGAAATCCACCGCGTACTCCAGGTTGCCGCGCAGCCAGCCCGGGCCGTGCTCGGCCGTCAGCACCTTGCCCACGCGCACCCCGGCGTCCCACACCCCGGCGTCGGACCTGCCCCCGGAGACGCTGTGTCCGCCGGCGGTCCACCAGCCGAGTTCCCAGGCCCCTTGTTCAAGCGAGTCGGCAGGCAGGCTCTGGGCCAAGGCCGAGACCGAAAGCAGGGCCAGGATGACGATGCAACGCTTGGCCATGGGACCGGATAAGGTAGCAGGCGGGCCGCGCGGCAGGCCAGAGAATTTTGCGTTTCACGGCTCTTGCGCGCTAGTGTAGCGCTTCCCTGCCGGTTGCTTCCGCGTCTATTCCCCTGAGACAATGCCCGGTCATTCCATCCACCCTCATGATCAGGAGGAACTCATGCCCGCAAAGAAACACACAGCCAAGCCGCGCGAGGTGCACGTTTACGTCGGGACACGCAAGGGCGGATTCCGTTTCCGCAGCGACCTGAAGCGCAAGCGCTGGCAGATCGACGGCCCGTTTTTCTCCAGTTGGGAGGTGACGCAACTCGCGCGCGACCCGCACACCGGCCACCTGTGGGCCGCGCTCCACAGCGCGTGGTGGGGACGCGACCTGCAAGTGAGCCGCAACGGCGGCAAGAAATGGGAGAAGTCCGCCGCCGGCCTGGAATTTCCCCAGGAGCGCGGCTGGAACCTGGCCCGCATCTGGCGCGTGGTGCCGAGTAACGACGGCAAGACGCTGTGGTGCGGCGTCGATCCCGGGGCGCTGTTCCGCTCCGCGGATGGCGGCAAAAACTGGCAGGAGGTCACCGCTCTATCGCAGCATCCCACGCGCGAGCGCTGGAACCCGGGCGCCGCCGGCCTGATGGTGCACACCATCATTCCCGATCCCGACGCGCCGCGGACGATCTACATCGGAATCTCGGCGGCGGGATGCTTCCGCTCCGACGATGACGGCGCCAGTTGGACGCCGCTGAACAAGGGCGTCCGCGCCGACTTCCTGCCCAACAAATTCGCCGACGTGGGGCACTGCCTGCACAGCATGGTGATGGCGCCGTCGCGCGCTCTTTTCCAGCAGAACCACTGCGGCGTGTATCGCAGCGCCGACCGCGGCGAAACCTGGACTGACATCTCGCGCGGGCTGCCCTCGCGCTTCGGCTTTGCTATCGCCGCCAATCCGCAGGAGGACAACACGGTTTACGTTATCCCCTCCATCGACCCCGAGCACCGCTACACCTGCGACCGGCGGCTGGGCGTCTATCGCTCGGCGAACGGCGGCAAATCCTGGCAGCTCCTGACCCGTGGCCTGCCGCAAAAGAACGTGTTCACGCAGGTGCTGCGCCACGGCGCCGCCAGCGATACCTGCGACCCCGCCGGCGTGTACTTCGGCACCACCAGCGGCGAACTCTACGGCTCGGCCAACGGCGGCAATTCCTGGGAACTGGTGCAGGCGAACCTGCCGGGGATCAGTTGCGTGTACACGGCGGTGATTTGATCGGGTCATCGGCTATCGCCGGGTCACCCTGCGCGAAAAAATTAGCGAAAAGTGCAAAGCTTTGCAGTCGCGCACCGGGCTCAGCGGGCCGGACGAAGCTTCGCGGAAACGGGCATGGGGCGTGGGTTTCCGGCCGCCGGCATGACAATTCTTTTACAACTTCAGGCTTGACAATCGGCGGCACAGGAGTAGACTCCGGCGGGTATCCGGAGTTGTTGGCTACGGGCCGTGTGCTCACGGACCCGTCTCCCCCCAAGGCGACCCGGTAAGCGTTCTCTTCGCATCCCCCAGGCAAGCAAATACAGTCCGGTCTCTCGGCCCCGGTGGTTACAGTTCATTTCCAGAACTCCAAGGAGGAGTTTGACTATGCGTGTTTCCCAGGTAAGAAAGCTCTTGATTTGCAGCTCCCTCCTGCTCTTGCTGCTTGCGGCCTCAGCCTCGGCGTGGGCGCAAGCCGCCACGCTCGGGCGTGGTCTGGAACAGATGGTCCAGCTTTACGAATTCGGCAACCCGAAACTCGCCCAGGTCATGAAGTTCCAGTTAACGTCCCCCTCGGGCGACGTCCTGGTGCACATCCGCCTGGCGCCCGGCGTCACCAGCGAGCAGGTTCTGCCGCAACTGACGCTGAGCGGTTTCCAGTTGCAGGCGATCAGCAAAATGAACCCCAGTCTGCTGGAGGGCTACTTGCCCCTGGGTTTGGCGCGCAGTGCAGCCGGGGTCGCCGGGGTGAAGAGCATCCTCGCCGTGCAGCGCCCAGTCACTAATGTCGGCTCCGTCCCGAAACAGGCGGTGCCGGTGGAGAAGGCTGACCTCGCCCAAGCCCGCGGCATCGACGGCACCGGCACCAAGCTGGGCGCCATGTCCGACAGCTACGATACCTGCACCACGTGCAGCACCCACGCCGCCCAGGACGTCGCTACCGGCGACCTGCCGACCGGCGTAGTGGTGCTGGAAGACTTCCCGGGCGGCACCGACGAGGGACGCGCCATCCTGCAGTTAGCGCACGCGATTGCCCCCGGCGCGGGGCTGGCGTTCGCCACCGCCGATGTTGGCGAGGTGGATTTCTCCAACAACATGCTCAACCTGCGCCGCGAGTTCCACGCCGACGTCGAAGTGGATGACGTTTATTACTTTGACGAGCCCTTTTATTCGGATGGGCTGCTGGCGCAGACGGTGGACGAGGTCGTAAAGGAAGGCGCGGCTTACTTCTCCTCGGCGGGCAACAATGGTTTGGAAGCCTATGAGGCGGAGTATTCCCCCGTTTCCTTCGAACACGCGCAAAGACTGGTGGCGGAAGGCAAGTCCAACCTCGACCTGGCTTCCTTGGTGGCCTTCAACACCGCCAACGGCTTGCCGATACCCGTGAGCTTCCACAATTTCAATGCGCCGCACTTCACCGTGTCCCATCCGGAGGGCGTGGACGGTCACGACGGCCGCTGGGGCCATCACGACGAGGATGTAGCCATCTCCCAAAGCTACATTTCCTACTTCGGGGACATTGGCGATTTCCAGTGGGATGAGCCGTTCTTTCTGGGCAAGGTGCAGACTATCTACTTCGTCTACATCTTCGATGCCAATGGCGCCTTTGAGAACCCCATCACTAGCCCTAACGTCTTTTTCACCCTCGACAACACCATTGCCGACGACGAGGCGATCCAACTGTGGGAGGTCAATCCCGGCAACTACCAGATTGTCCTCGCCAAGATGAACGATGGTCCGGCGCGGCGCATCAAGTACATCGACGAGAATGGCCAAGGCGAGAGTGAGCGCCAGGATGCACCCTCGGTTGCGGGTCACAACAGCGCCAAACGTGGCCAGGGCGTTGCCGCCATGTACTATCCCATCACCAACTTCCCCGAGGACTTCAGCTCGCCGGGACCGGTTACCATCCTCTTCGACGATGCGGGCAACCGGCTGCGTGAGCCTGAGATCCGGCTGGTACCGCAGATCACCGCCATCGATGGCGTGGATACCACGTTCTTTGGAGGCGATACCGACGGCGATGGCTTTGGGAACTTCTTCGGCACCAGCGCCGCCGCGCCCGATGCAGCCGCAGTCGCCAACCTGGTGATTCAGGCAGAGGGCGGACCGGGCAGCATTCGGCCCAAGGACGTCTACGACCGGCTGCAGGATACCGCCACCCCCGTTCCGCTCTCCGGCGACCGCCTCTACGCGTTCACCAAGGCCGGACCGGTAGCGGCATCCGCCAACGGCGAGTTCGCGCGAGACACGGATTACTGGCGTCTGGCGGTGGACCGGCACACGTCGCGTACTGTCAACAGTGTTTCCATCAATCTCACCACCCCTAGCATGCACTGGTCGAATCCGGCGAGCACAACGACTGGCTTCTTTGTCGGCACCACCAAGGGGCTCCTCCCCACCGACGTGACTGCCAGCCGCAGCGCCGATCTGACCACCCTGACGCTTACCTTCAAACCCGGTACCTTCGGCGCCGGAGACGAACTCACCTTCGCCAACTTCATCTTCGCGTCGATCCTCCCGTTCCAGTTCCCGTTCGATGCTGACCGGACTGCGGGCGGGGTGGTCACCGTAACCCTGGACGATGCCAGCACCGCTACCGGCACCTTCCACGTCGAAAAACGGATCGCGCCCAATCACTACACGGGGGCCGGCTTGGTGAACGCCGATGCCGCCACCCGCCACCATCACGATCATTAGACTGTAAGGCTGAACCACCCGTGCAGCCCCGGGGATTTTTCCCCGGGGCTTTTTTCTGGCGGAAACTCTACTGGGTCTGGGGCATCTGGTGGATGGGGTGAGCGGCGCCCGGCAGCGGCTTGCCATCGCCGGTGAGCACGCGGATCATCTTTCCCTCTTTGCGGAAGCAGACCTCATTGCCCGCCGCCACCTCCGGCGAATTGGAGCCGGGCGGAAGGCGCAGTTCATACTGCTGGCCGGGCACGCCAAAGATCACCGACCGCGCGCCTGGCGTGGCAGGACGTTGCGGGGAATCCTCGTCGGCCCTGGCGGGTGCTGCAACTCCCGGAGAGACATGGAGCACTTTCACCACCTTGGCGGATTGGTAGCCGGGCTTGCACTCGGCGGAGATCATCACGCTGCTTAGCGCGAACACAATCAGCAAGCCGATGTATTTCTTCATCCCCACCTCACTGCGATAAGAACGCACGAGAAGCTGAATCTTGCCCTGGAGACGAGCGAGTGGCGGTCGCCGCGCCGGCATGCAGAGAGCCTATACCTCTATGGATTCATCCGGGGTTCTTCACCCCCTTTTCTCGCAAATTTTCATTAAAATTGTATTGGGGTAGGTGCGGTTTCGGGTTCTTCTCGCGATGGAAATGTTTCTCAATCTCTGCTGGTTATTGTTGGTGGTACCGGCCCTCCTGACGTGGCGCCGGCAGGAGCGGTCTTCCCGCGGACGGGGCCACGCCTCGCTGCTGCGCCTGGGAGCGCTGGGCTGCGCGCTGGTCCTGCTGTTTCCTGTTATTTCCGCCTCGGACGATCTGCACGCCGTGCGCCAGGAAATGGAGGAGTCATCCTCCAAGCTGAAGGCTGGCGCCAGCGCCAAGGGCTCTCACTCGATCGCAATCTTTCACCTTGCTGCGGCGATTCCTGCCCGCACCACCTTCGTCCCGCCGCGTGAAGGAGCTCCTGGAGCCGTACCAGCTTCTGCCTCTGTGCGCTCCTTGCTGTGCCCGTTCGGTCCCTCGCACGGACGTGCTCCCCCTACGCCGGTAGATCTCTAGCGGCAGGCAGCAAGGCCGGTCTCGCATCGCTCTCCTGGGCGCGGAATGTTTGCTGGTTGCCCGGCCGCAACGGAACTGCGAGGTGATCCTATGCGACACCAACATTTATTGCGCTATCTTCCGCCGCTGTTTAGCGCTGCCCTGCTGGGTGCGCTGCTGCTGGGGTGTTCCCGGCAGGCGCCGCTGGATCCCTCCCAGGTCAAGGTGGAGAAGGCGCCGGATCCCAGCGTCATCGAAGTGCAGCATCCGGAGCGGTTTTCCGTGGTGACGGTCGAGCAGCGTCCCAGTGCGGACGAGATGTTGGTAAATGGGGTGGTGGCGCCGGACGTGAACCGCTCGGTGCCGGTGCTGTCGCTGGCCGGCGGAAGGGTGGTGGAGATCCGCACCAAGCTCGGCGACGACGTCAAAAAGGGCCAGGTGCTGCTGGAGATCAACAGTCCCGACGTGTCCGCGGCCTTCTCCGACTATCAGAAATTCCGCACCGACCTCATCCTGGCGCAGAAGCAGTTGGACCGCGCGCAATCGCTGTATGCGCGGGGCGCGATCGCCCAGAAGGATCTGGAGACGGCGGAGGACGCGGAGCAAAAGGCGAAAGTCGATGTGGAGACAGCGGGGCAGCGCCTGAAGGTGCTGGGCGCCGACCTCGACCATGTTTCGCCCATCGTGCCAGTGCGGGCGCCCATCAGCGGCGCCATCGTGGAGCAGAACACCACCGGGGGGACGGGGGTGCGGTCGCTGGACAATTCGCCGAACCTATTTGTCATCGCCGACCTGTCGCGGGTGTGGGTGCTGTGCGACGTGTATGAGAACCGGCTGCCCGACGTGCACCTGGGAGATTTCGCCGAGGTGCGTCTGGCGGCTTATCCGGAGCGCAAGCTGCGGGCGCGAGTGGCCAACATCGGCCGGGTGCTCGATCCCAACACCCGCGCCGCCAAGGTGCGTCTGGAACTGGACAATCCCGACGGCGTGCTGCGGGCGGGCATGTTCGCCACTGCCGTCTTCCGCTCCCGGCAGGAGCAACTGCGGGCGCTGGTTCCCGCCAGCGCCATTCTGCGCCTGCATGACCGGGACTGGGTCTTCCGTCCGGAAGGCGGAAACCGCTTTCGCCGCACCGAGATCCAAGCCGGAGCCACCACCCGCGACGGCATGCGCCAAGTACTGGCTGGGCTGACAGCCGGCGACAAGGTGGTGGTCAACGCCTTGCAATTCGCGGGAGCAGCCGAGGCGGAATAGCGCATGATCCGCTACCTGGTCGATTTCGCGCTGCACAATAAGGTGATGGTGCTCAGCCTGGGCTTTCTGCTGCTGGTCTGGGGCATCATCTCGTTCCACAAGCTGCCGGTGGAAGCCTATCCCGACGTGGCTGATAAGTACGTCTGGGTGATCACGCAGTGGCCGGGGCGCGCCGCCGAGGAGGTGGAGCAGCAGGTCACCATTCCCATCGAGACGCAACTGAACGGGCTGCCGCACCTGACCCACCTGCGTTCGATCTCGCTCTCCGGGCTCTCCTTTATCAACGTGCTGTTCGACGACGAATCGGAAAACCTGGTCAACCGCGAACAAGTGTTCGAGCGCCTGGCGCTGGTCAATCTGCCCGCCAACCTCAACCCGCAACTGGGTCCGGACTTCAGCCCCACTGGACAGATCTACTTCTACACCCTGGCCAGCAGCAATCCGCTCTACGACACGATGGAGCTGAAGCGGCTGCAGGATTGGGTGGTGTTCAAGCAGTTGATGTCGGTGCCGGACGTGGCCGCGGTGTCCGTGTTTGGCGGGGAAACGCGCGAGTACCAGGTGCGCGTGGACCCGGACAAGCTGGTGTCCTACGGCCTCAGCATCGCCCAGGTGGAGCAGGCGCTGGCCGCCAACAACGTGAATGCCGGCGGCGGCTTTATCGAGCAGGGACAACAGGCGCTCAATGTGCGCGCGGTGGGGCTGATGCGCAACGTGGAAGACATCGGGGCCACGGTGCTCAAGACGCAAGGCGGAACTCCGGTGCGGGTGCGCGACGTGGCGGTGGTTACCCAGGGGCCCAAGATCCAACTGGGAAAGCTGGGCAAGTCCATCCACCACGAAGACGGCAAGGTGGTGGATTACGACGACGTGGTGGAAGGCATCGTGCAGCTTCGCAAGGGCGCGGAATCGGACTCCGTCTTGCTGGCGCTGCATGCCAAAGTTCAAGACATCAATGAGCACGTGCTGCCGCCCGGAGTCAGGATCGTTCCTCACCTCGACCGCAGCGATCTGCTCCGCTACACCACCCACACCGTGCTGCACAATCTGACCGAAGGCATCATTCTGGTCGTCATCGTTCTGTTTCTGTTCCTGGGCAACGTTCGCAGCGCGTTTATTGTGGCCCTCACCATTCCGTTTTCCCTGCTCTTCGCCTCCATCCTGCTCGACCTGCGCAACATTCCCGCCAATCTGCTGTCGCTGGGAGCGCTGGATTTCGGCATGGTGGTGGATGGGTGCGTGGTGATGATCGAAAACATCCTGCGCCACCTGGAAAGCGACCACGACAACCACCGCACCATCGCCGAGACCATCCGCATCGCGGCGCATGAAGTTCAGCGCCCGGTGTTTTACGCCATCATCATCATTATTACGGCGTACATGCCGATCTTCACCCTGCAGCGGGTGGAAGGCCGGCTGTTCCGGCCCATGGCCTGGACCGTGGCCTTCGCGCTGCTGGGGGCGCTGGTGTTCTCCATCCTGCTGGCGCCGGTGCTGGCCAGCTTCCTGTTCCGGGAGCGAACCAGTGAGTGGCGCAACCCGGTGCTGGTCTGGCTGACGAACCATTACCGCACTGACGTGCGGTGGGCGATACAGCATCGCCGCATCACCCTGGGGGGTGGCGTGGCCGTGTTCGCCCTGACGCTGTTTCTGGCGTTCAGCGGCGTGATCGGTTCGGAGTTTCTGCCCCACCTTGATGAAGGCGCCATCTGGGCGCGCGGGACGCTGCCTCCCAGCACCGGGCCGAGCGAAGGCATCCGCCTCATGGACCAGGCGCGCATCGCCTTCGCGCGCTTTCCCGAGGTCACGCAGGTGGTGTCGCAGGTCGGCCGCTCCGACGACGGCACCGACCCCACGGGATTCTTCAACACCGAATACTTCATCGATCTCAAGCCGCGCAAGGAATGGCGGGCACAGTTCCACGGGCACAAGGACGAACTGATCTCCGCGCTCGACAACGAAGTAGAAAAGATCCCGGGCGTGCTGTGGGGCTTTTCCCAGCCCATCTCCGACAACGTGGAGGAGGCGGTCAGCGGCGTCAAAGGGGAGCTGGCGGTGAAGATCATCGGCCCCGACCTGAAGCAACTGGAAGCCAAGGCCGACGAGATCATGGCGGTGATGTCCGGGGTGCGGGGGATCGAGGACCTCGGCATTTTCCGCGTGCTGGGACAGCCGAATGTGAACTTGACTGTGGACCGCGTCAAGGCGGACCGCTTCGGCATCAACGTGGCCGACGTGCAGGACGCCATCGAGACCGCGGTCGGGGGCAAGGCAGTGAGCCAGATACTGAAGGGCGAACAGCGCTTTGACCTGGTGGTGCGCTACCAGGAACCGTATCGCCGCACCGTGCAGGATATCGCCAACATTCGTATCCTCGCGCCCAGCGGCGAGCGGGTCTCGCTCGCCCAGTTGGCCAGCATCGAAGTGCAGGACGGCGCTTCCATGATCTACCGCGAGGGCAATTCCCGCTACATCGCCATCAAGTACAGCGTGCGCGGACGGGACCAGGGCAGCGCGGTGGAGGAGGCTATCCGCAAGGTTCGCGACCAGGTCCAACTGCCCGCGGGCTTTACCCTGGACTGGACCGGTGAGTACGAAAGCCAGAAGCGTGCCAGCCGCCGCCTGGCGGTGATCGTGCCCGTCACCATCCTGGTCATCACCCTGATCCTCTACAGCGCCTTCCACTCGCTCAAGTGGGCCGGCCTGATTCTGCTGACTTTGGCCATCGCCCCTATCGGCGGATTGCTGGCGCTGCTGGTGACCGGGACGCACTTCAGCGTGTCGTCGGGAGTGGGGTTCCTGGCGTTGTTCGGGGTGTCGGTGCAGACCGGCGTCATCATGCTGGAGTACATCAACCAACTGCGCGCCAAGGGCGCGCCCGCCTTCGACGCCGCCACCGAGGGCGCAGTGCGCACCCTGCGGCCGGTGATGATGGTGATGCTGGTGGCGACGCTGGGATTGCTGCCGGCGGCGCTCTCGCACGATATCGGCTCGGATTCGCAGCGCCCGTTCGCCATCGTGATCGTGGGCGGCTTAATCACCGATCTTGTCCTCAGCGTGATCCTGCTGCCTACTCTGTACGTGCTGATCGCGGGTCCCGAGGACGTGCTGCCAGTGCCGGAGGAAGAGGAATGATAGTCATTTCGAAAGGGTGACGCCCGCCCGGCGTGGCGCCATGCGGGCGCGCGCCTCCTGGACGAAGCCCAGAAACCGGCGCGCCAACTCCCGAATCTGATTGGCGTTGCGCTGCTCGACGGCTTCTCGCGGGATCAACTCCTTGCCAACTCCCAGGGCCACGGCTCCGGCGAGAATGAAGCCCACCGCGGTTTTCTGATTGACCCCGCCGGCCGCCACCAGGGGAATGTTGGGAAAAGGCGCCTTCAAAGCCCGGATGTAATGCTCGCCGCCCAGCGGCCCGCAAGGAAACACTTTGACAAAATCCGACTTGGCCTTCCACGCCGAAACCACCTCGGTGGGGGTCATGGCGGCGGCCAGCATCACGATGTTCTGGTTCACGGCGAAATCCACGATCGCCAAATCGAGCGCATCCGTGGTCAGAAAACGCGCCCCCGCCTCCAGGCAGAGGCGCGCGGTCTTGGTGTCATCGACGCTGCCGGCGCCCACGATCATCTCCGGCGTCTGGCGCGACACTTGCGAAATCACCCCCACGGCGTCAGGAACGGTCAGAGGAATTTCCACGATGGGGATTCCGCCCTGGAAGACCGCGTCGGCGGCGAAGCGGGCTTCTTCCGCGGACGCTACCCGCGCCGCCGGGATAATGCCGATCTCTTGAATCCGCGCGCGAACCTCTTCCTTGGTCAAGTCCGGGACTCCTTGCCGGGGGATTGTCCGCTTCTGGCCAAGGATTGTATCCCGACCTGTCACCCTGGCGGAAAAGCCTTCGGAAGGGTTTGTCGACGATGAGGCGTCGCCCGTGATTCGCCGGGGGCGATTTCACAGCTACAGCGTATTGAAAGGTCGGACGGTCACTCTCCGTCCAGGTTGGCTTCCAGCATGGTCTGGAGTTGTAGGCCTGGCGGACGCCTACATGGTCAGCACTGGTTATGGCGTTCATACGTCGGCGGAGGCCATGCACAAGGCGCCAGAGGCTGCCACGCGGGCCCTCCAGCTTGCGCCCGAACTGGCCGAAGCGCAAACAGCGGTCCAATAGCCACAACCGATGACGATCGCGTACTTCTACTGTCGCTTAGCACATCTTATAGCTGTCAATCGTAGCCGCTATCCCTAACCTGCCCGTGCCCGCCTCCACCCGCACCACCCTGCCTTGACACACAGCGGGCATGCTTTCGCTGAATGTGATTTCCGATGGCATAAGCATCGTGAGCTCAATAGCAGGGTCCGGCAGCGGCCAATCATCGACATAGAAGAACACACCTCCCGAGCTTACAT
>Ga0181538_10002025_pt1 | contig 21665 bp, 17 predicted proteins | sample PEATcosm2014_Bin_40_FD_119773 | JGI IMG/M metagenome (GOLD analysis project Ga0181538, IMG submission 119773) | Peatland microbial communities from MTU Mesocosm Facility, Houghton, MI, USA - PEATcosm2014_Bin23_30_metaG | ecosystem: Environmental > Terrestrial > Soil > Wetlands > Peat | place... | reverse complement strand
GTCGTCGAGGCGCGGCAGGAGACGCAGCTTCGGGCCATTGGCAACCATGGCGGCATGTTGGCACACGCGACCGGACCGGCGCCGGTCCGGCCCGCACGGCCCCGCCCCTGCCCCCGCTCCCGACTCAGCCGGCGAGGGCACCCTCGGCGCCCAGCGCCCGGCGCGCCTCTTCGACGCCGCGCACGTGACGCGCCACGAACCCGCTTGCCTCCGCGCCGCTGACGTTGGCGGCGTTGTCGTCGAGGAACAGCACGCGGCCCGGCGGGACCGGGAGGCGGGCCGCGACCACCTCGAAGATCTGGCGGTCCGGCTTGACCAGACCCAGCTCGAAGGAGAGGAAGCGGAAGGTGAACGCCTCGGTGATCGCGGTCGCCTCGTAGTTGGCGTGCCACTGGACCGCGTTCGTGTTGGAGAGGCAGCCCACGCCGACGTCGTCCCGCACCGCCGCGACGAGCTCGAGCGCCCCCGGGTAGGGGGCGTTGACCCATCCGGAGAACTCGTCGAGGAACGCGGCCGGCTCCAGCTCGAGCTCCCAGTCGGCCACCACGCCGCCGGCGAACTCCTCGGGCGAGCACAGCCCGGCCTCGAAGCGGCGCACCCAGCGGCAGCTCAGCCAGCGGGCCCAGAGCTCCTCGTCGGTGCCGATGCGGCTGAGCTCCCGCATCGGGCCCACCCCGCCCGGGTCGACCAGCACCCCACCGAGGTCGAAGAGGACGAATTCGATGGCGCCGGCCATGGCTGCGATGCTACGGGCGGCCGGACCGGGGAGGAGTTTAGGATACTCTTTTCCGTTCGGACCGAGGTGCCGACGAGGAAAGGGAGGACCGCGTGAAGCTGTCCATGCAGCTGAGCTACGCCGGCGGGTTCGCCGAGTCCGCGCGCCAGGCGGCCGAGCTCGAGAAGGTGGGGCTCGATGTGGTGTGGGTGGCCGAGGCGTACAGCTACGACGCGCCGAGCTTCATGGGGTACCTGGCCGCCAAGACGGAACGGGTGGACATCGGCGCCGCCATCCTGCCCATCTACACCCGCACGCCGACGCTGATCGCGATGACCGCCGCCGGCATCGATGCCATTTCGGGTGGTCGATGCCAGCTCGGCCTGGGCGCGTCGGGGCCCCAGGTGATCGAGGGCTTCCACGGCGTGCCCTACGACCGCCCGCTCACCCGGACCCGGGAGATCATCGAGATCTGCCGCGACGTGTGGGCCCGCGAGGCGCCGCTGACGCACGACGGGGCGGCGTACCACATCCCGCTCCCATCGGATCAGGGCACCGGCCTGGGCAAGGCGCTGAAGCTGATCAACCACCCGGTCCGGCCCCGCATCCCCGTCTGGGTGGCGGCGCTCGGCGAGAAGAACGTCGCCATGACGGCCGAGATCGCGGAGGGGTGGCTGCCGCTGTTCTTCGTCCCCGACAAGGCCAAGGAGGTCTTCGGCCCCGCGCTCGCACAAGGCGCGGCCAAGCGGGACCCCGCGCTCGGCACGCTCCAGATCGCCGCCGGCGGCATCCTGGCCATCGGCGAGGAGTCCGAGGTCGGGCCCATCCGCGAGTTGGGGCGCGGCATGGCCGCCCTCTACATCGGGGGGATGGGCGCCAAGGGGAGGAACTTCTACAACGCGCTGGCGTGCCGCTACGGCTACGAGAAGGAGGCGGCGGAGATCCAGGACCTCTACCTGTCGGGCAAGAAGGAGGAGGCGGCGGCGCGCGTGCCGGCCGAGCTGCTCGAGGCGACATCGCTCTGCGGTCCCGAGGCCTACATCAAGGAGCGGGTGGCCGGGCTGGCCGAGGCCGGGGTGACGCACCTCAACGTGACCCCCGTGGGCGACGATCCGGTCGCCATGATCGAAAAACTGCGAAGCTGGGTGTAGGCCGCCGCCCCCCTCCAGGAGGGGCGGTGGGGGCGGGCAGACCCAGGACGCCGGACCCAAGAAGCGGACAAGGAGAGCGCAGCGATGCACGACCTGATCATCCGGGGCGGCACGATCGCCGACGGTTCGGGCAGGCCCACCCGCGTCGGCGACGTCGCGATCGATGGCCGTGTCATCAGCGCCGTGGGCGAGGTCGACGGCCCGGCCCGGCGCGAGGTCGACGCCGAGGGGAAGCTGGTGACGCCCGGTTGGGTCGACATCCACACCCATTACGACGGCCAGGCCACCTGGGACCCCGAGGTCTCGCCGTCGGGTTGGCACGGCGTGACGACCGTCGTCATGGGCAACTGCGGCGTGGGGTTCGCCCCGGCGCGGGACACCGATCGCGCGTGGCTGATCCAGCTCATGGAGGGCGTGGAGGACATCCCCGGCACGGCGCTCGCCGAGGGCATGACGTGGAACTGGGAGACCTTCGGGGAGTACCTCGACGAGGTGGAGCGGACGGCGCGGGTGCTCGACGTGGCGAGCCTGGTGCCCCACGGGGCCCTGCGCGCCTACGTGCTCGGCGAGGGCCGGGGGAACGACCCGGCGACGGGGGAGGAGATCGCCGAGATGGCCGCCATCGTGCGCGAGGCCGTGCATGCGGGAGCGATCGGCGCCTCGACGACGCGCACGGTCCTGCACCGGGCCAAGGACGGCGAGCTGGCGGCCGGGACGACGGCCGCGGCCGACGAGCTGGTGGCGATCGGCGAGGCGCTGGGCAAGGCCGGGCACCGCGTCTTCTCGGTGGCGAGCGACATGCGGGACCTCGACCACGAATTCGCCTGGATGTCGGAGATCTCCACCCGCGCCGGTGTCCCCGTCACGTACCAGGTGCTGCAGGCCGACTTCGCACCGGACCTCTGGCGCGAGTGGATCGACCGCGGCGTGGCCGCCAACCGGCGCGGCGCGTGGCTCGTCCCCCAGGTGGCGGGCAAGCCGACGTCGCTGATGGTGGGCTTCGAGTCCACCACGCACCCCTTCGCACACCACCGCGCCTACAAGGAGATCGCCGGGCTCCCGCTCGCCGAGCGCGTGGCCCGGCTGCGCACGCCCGAGGTGCGGGCCGCCATCCTCGGCGAGCAGCCCCGCCCGGGCGGCTTCGTCGAGCTGCTGCGGGCCAACCTCCACAAGCTCTTCCCGTTGGGCGACCCGCCCGACTACGAGCCCCCGCCCGAGCGCAGCGTGACCGCCATCGCCGCCGCCGAGGGCCGGAGCACCGACGAGGTGCTCTACGACCTGATGCTCGGGCGTGACGGCCGGGAGCTCCTCTACCTCCCACTGCTGGACTACGCGGCGTGCAACCTCGACGCCGTGCGCGAGATGCTCGTCCACCCGGCCACGGTCCTCGGGCTGGGCGACGGTGGCGCGCACTGCGGCGTGCTGTGCGACGCCAGCCTGCCCACGTTCATGCTGACGCACTGGGCCCGCGACCGCTCCCGCGGCGAGGGACTCCCTGTCGAGACGGTCGTGCACCTCCAGACCCGGCGCACGGCCGAGCTGTACGGCTTCCGCGACCGCGGGCTCCTGGCACCGGGCCACCTGGCCGACGTCAACGTGATCGACCACGACGCACTGGCTCTGGACCCGCCCGAGATGGTCTACGACCTCCCGGGGTCGGGCAAGCGGCTCGTCCAGCGTGCCCGGGGCTACACCGCCACGGTCAAGTCGGGCGTCGTCGTGCGCGAGCACGACGCGGCGACGGGCGAGCTCCCGGGCCGGCTCCTGCGCGGACCGCAGCCCCAGCCCGCCGCCTGATCCGGTCGGCCTCCCGCCCGGCCCTGCCCGGCCGCCGGTCAGCGCCGGTCAACGCCGGTCAACGCCGGTCGGCGGCCCGCAGCACGTCGGCGAACCCTCTGACCCGCAACGCCGTGATGCGCGTCCCGTCGGTCTCGAAGACGTCGCGCACCGTCCGCTCGGTCCCGCCCAGGTGGACGTCGATGTCCACCGTGACCGTCGAACCGTCGATCTGCAGCGGCGCCGGGTCGGGCCGGAAGTCCCCGAACACGAAGGTGTGCTCGGTGTAGTAGGCCAGGATGTCGTCGTGGCCCCGGCGGCAGTCGCCGTCCACGTCGAACGTCGCGTCGGGCGCGAAGACCCGCCGCACGAGCGCAGGGTCCTGCGCGGTGACGGCGGCGAAGTAGTCGTCGATCAGGCCCGCCACGCCGTCCTGGCGCGACGGCAATCCGTAGATCTCCCGCGCGTTGAGGCCGAGCACCCGGATCTGTGTCGCCGTCGGGCACGGGGCGATGGTCGCCCGCAGCGCGTCGACGGCCCCGGGGAAGGTGGCGTCGTGGTGCGGGTAGTCGCTGCCCCACACAATGCGACCGGGACCGACGAAGGGGGCCAGCGCCGGCAGCGTGTGCTCGTCGACCTCGAAGCTGATGGCGCACTGGCGGGCGAAGTACTCAGAGGGGAGCAGCCGCATGTCGGGGCAGAAGCCGCCGAAGGATCCGGCCTGCTCGTCCAGGCGCTCGAGCCAGAACGGGGCCCAGCCCCCGGAGGACTCGAGGAAGACGCAGCGCAGGCCCGGATGCCGATCGAGCACCCCGAAGGCGATGAGCTGGGCGCAGGCCAGCATCTGCTCGAACGGGTGCGAGACGGCGTGCAGGACCAGCGGGTTGAAGGGGCGGTCCGACCCGAGCGTCGGCACGATGACCGAGCTGCCCTCGTGGATCCCGATGGGCACGCCCAGCTCCTCGGCGGCATTCCAGACGACGTCGTAGGCACGGTCGGAGAGCGAGCGGCCCAGACAGGGGTTGGGGCGGACGAAACCCGCCCGGAAGCCCAGCTGGGTCACGGCGCGGCGCAGCTCGTGGGCGGCCGCGGCGGGGTCCTGCAGGGGCACCATGGCGGCGCCGAACAGCCGGGCCGGATCCGCGGCGCAGTACGTGGCCAGCCAGTCGTTGTAGCCCACGGCCAGGCCGACCGCCGCCTCGGGGTCCTCGACCGCGCAGAAGTACAGCCCGAGGGTGGGGTAGAGCACGGCCTGGTCGATGCCCTCGGCGTCCATGTCGGCCAGCCGGACCACCGGGTCGCCGCCTCCGGGCTGGGCGTCGGCCAGGGGCCGGAAGGCTGCGGGGTCGTCGAAGGTGGAGCCCGGGCGGGCCAGCGTCCCGAGCGGCACGGCCAGGATCTCCGTGCCGTCGACGGTGACGTGTTCGTAGCCGTGGGCGTCCGCCGTGATGACCGGGCGGTGTGCCTCGGGCAGCCCGGCCCAGGCGCTCAGCGGCTCGACGACGTGCCCGTCGGCGTCGACCACCGGACCGGCGCGGGGCGGCAGCGGGGCGATCCCTTCCACCATGCTCACGGCACTGGACGGCGCCAGTCGTCGAGGGCCGGCAACGGGTGGCGGAACAGCCGGGAGGCGTTGCCGCCCGCGACGGCACGCAGCTCGTCGTCGGGCAGCGTGCCCCAGGTGGCGGACAGCACGTCCTGGGTGTCGGGCCACGAGGAGTCGGCGTGGGGGTAGTCGCTCTCCACCATGATGTGGTCGACGCCGATGACGTGGCGCTGCGCCACGGCCGACGGGTCGTCGATGGAGCAGAACCAGAAGTTGCGGCGCAGCACCTCGCTCGGAAGGAGGTCGGAGGGCCAGGCGTGGCTCTCGGTTCCCGACGCGGAGTGCGCCAGCACGTAGTCGGCCCGGTCCATCAGCATGGGCACCCAGCCGATGCCGCCCTCGGACATCGCCACCGCCAGCCGCGGGAAGCGGAGCGGGACGCCGGACCACAGCCATTCGCCCGCCGCCAGCAGGGCGTTGACGGGGAACACGGTGGGGAGCAGCTCGAAGGGCGGGTCGGGCGAGGGGAGCGGGGCCCACGACGAGGCCCCCGTGTGCAGGCACACGACGGTGCCCGTCTCTTCGCAGGCGGCGAAGAAGGGGTCCCATGCGCCGCTGAAGATGGAGGGAAGGCGGAGTTGCGCCGGGAATTCGGGGAAGCTCACCGCCTTGAAGCCGCGCGCCGCGTTGGACCTGACCTCGGCGCTGGCCACCTCGATGTCGGCCAGCCACGGCAGCTGCAGCGGGATGATGCGGTCGGGCCGCGGTCCCGCCCACTCCTCCAGGTGCCAGTCGTTGAAGGCGCGCAGGCAGGCCAGGCCCAGCTCGCGGTCGCCTGCCCGCGAGTAGACGGCGCCGCAGAACCCCGACACGAGGGACGGGAAGCACAGCGAGGCCCACACCCCGGCCAGGTCCATGTCCTCTATCCGGGCGGCGATGTCGAAGCAGCCGGGCCGCATCTCGTCGAAGCGCGCCGGCTCCATGCTCCACTCGGCCCGGGGGCGGCCCACCACCGCGTTGAGGCCCACGTTGGGGTAGCGGGTCCCCTCGAAGACCCACGATTGCGTGCCGTCGTCGTCCTCGACCACACGGGGCGCTCCGTCCCGGAGGGACGCGGGCAGGCGACCCTCGAAGAGGTCGGGCGGTTCGATGAGATGGTCGTCGACCGAAATGACGGGGACCCGGATCGCGCGCGGCTCGGGGTCGGGCAGCAGGGTGGCTCGCCCTGGGGCAGGCCCTGTCTCGACGGCTCCCACGAGAAGGTGACACTATCGTCAGCAACGTCGCCGGGCCCGGGGGGTGGGTATGACCACACACATCGAGGACGCAATCACCCGCGTCGGCCTGTTGGTCGGCGGCGACGTGGTCGCCGGCGGGGAGGGCACCTACCCGGTGACGAACCCGGCCCGTCCGGCCGAGGTCGTCCTGGACGCGCCGTCCACCTCTCCGGCCCAGCTCGACCTGGCCGTGGCCGCCGCCCGGCGGTCGCAGCGGGCCTGGGCCGCACTGGCCATGGAGGAGCGGGCGGCGCAGGTCGTTGCCGCCGCCGAGGCGGGGGTGGCCGCGGTCGAGACGCGGGACCTGGCCCGGCTGTTGACCCGCGAGCACGGCAAGACGCACCTCGAGGCGATTTTCGACACCGCCACCGTGGCCGGCATGGCATCGGCCTTCGCGCCGCTGGTGGCCGAGGCCCTCGCCCCGCGTGACCTCGGCGGTGGGGGCACGCGTGTCGAGTGGGTGCCGCACGGGGTCGTTGCCGCGATCCTGCCGTTCAACTGGCCCGTCTCCGTCATGGCCAACAAGGTCCTGCCCGCGCTGCTGGCCGGGGACACCGTCGTGGTCAAGGCGCCGCCGACGTGCCCGGGAACGGTGTTGCTGGTCGCGGCCGCCATGGCCGCCGTGCTGCCGGCGGGCGTGCTCAACGTCGTCAACGGCCCGGCCGCCGGCCTCGGTGCCGCGTTGGTCGGCCATCCGGACGTCGACATGGTCTCCTTCACCGGTGGCGTCGGCACGGGCCAGGCGGTCATGGCGACCGCGGCCGCCACGACGCGTCCGGTCGTGCTCGAGCTCGGGGGCAACGACGCCGCCATCCTCGCCCCGGACGTGGCCGGTGACGCGGCCCTGGCGGATCGCATCGTCGAGGCGGCCTTCGTCACCAGCGGGCAGGTCTGCATGGCGATCAAGCGCCTCTACGTCCACCGCAGCCGGTTGGACGAGACGGTGGACGCGCTGGCGGCCCGGCTCGCGGCCGAGGTGGTCGGCGACGGCCTGGCGGACGGGGTGACGATGGGCCCGGTGCACACGGCGGGCGCGCGCGACCGGGTCGAGGCGCTGGTCGCCGACGCGGCGGCGGCGGGGGCCACGGTCCTGCGGCCGGGCGGGGTGCGGGCGGAGGACGAGAGGTCGGGTGGGTACTTCGTGTCCCCGGCGCTCGTGGTGGCGCCGCCCCCGGACGGCGGGATCGTGCGCCAGGAGCAATTCGCCCCCGCGCTGCCCATCATCCCCTACGACGACCTCGACGAGGCGGTCGACGCGGCCAACGACACGACCTTCGGCCTGTGCGCGTCGGTCTGGAGCAATGACGACGCGCTGGCCGCCGACGTGGCGTCGCGTCTTTCGGCCGGCACGGTGTTCATCAACGCGCATGGCCTCTCGGCCATCGACATGTACGCGCCGATGGGCGGCTGGAAGCAGTCGGGCCTCGGCGTGGAGCTCGGCACCGAGGGCATGCAGGCCTTCGCCCGCCAGCGGGTGCGGGTGCGCCGGCCGGCCCCGGCGGAACAAGGGGGGCAGCCGTGACCGTGGCCATCCGGGGCGGGACCGTGGTCGACGGGACCGGTGCGCCGCCCGTTCGGGCCGACGTGGTCGTCGAGGGCGAACGGGTGCGCGCCATCGGGCCTGACGCCGGTGTCGGCGCCGACACGGTGATCGATGCCGCCGGCATGCTCGTCACCCCCGGCTTCATCGACCTGCACACCCACTACGACGCCCAGCTGTTCTGGGACCCCAACGCCAGCCCCTCGCCGCTCCACGGCGTGACCACGGTGCTCGGTGGCAATTGCGGCTTCTCGCTGGCGCCCATGGCGCCGGAGCACGTCGACTACATCTCGCGCATGATGGCGCGGGTCGAAGGCATGCCGCTCGCCGCCCTCCGAGCGGGACTGCCCTGGGACTGGACCTCCTTCGGCGACTGGCTCGGCCGCCTCGACGGCCACATCGCCGTCAACGCAGGGTTCCTGGTGGGCCACTCGACGCTCCGCCGCCTCGTGATGGGTGAGCGCGCCGTCGGCGGCGTCGCGTCGGCGGCGGACACCGACGCAATGGAGGCCGCGTTGGACGCGGCCCTGGCCGAAGGTGCGCTCGGGTTCTCGACGTCCCAGGTGCACACCCACAACGACGGCGACGGCCAACCGGTCCCGTCGCGCGCGGCCGCTCGCGAGGAGCTGGAGCGACTCGCCGCCGCCGTGCGTCGGCACGAAGGCACCACGGTCGAGCTGATCGTGCCGGGTTGTCTCAACGGGTTCACCGAAGAGGAGATCGACTTCCTCTCGACCATGTCGCTGCTGGCGGACCGCCCCGTCAACTGGAACGTGCTCGGCGTCTCGGCCATGAACCCCGACGGCGCCCGGAGCCAGCTGGCCGCCGGGAGCGCCGCCGCTGCCCGCGGGGCCACCGTCGTGGCGCTGACGCTGCCGCACACCATGCAGCTGCGGCTCAGCTTCGAGCACGGCGCCATCCTCGACGGGCTGCCCGGGTGGCGCGAGGTCTTCGCGCTCGGCGTGCCCGAGCGCATCGTCGCGCTCTCCGACCCCGAGACGCGCCGGCGGCTCGATGCCGGCGCGCAGTCGGACGAGGCGGGGATCCTCCGGCACCTCGCGGTCTGGGACCGCCTCATCATCGAGGAGACCTTCGCCCCGGAGAACGCCGACCTCGAGGGCCGCACCGTGGGCGAGGTGGCACGAGAGCGCGGGGTGGCACCGTTCGACGCGCTCCTCGACATCGTGGTGGCCGACGGGCTGCGCACCGGGCTCCGCCCGCCCATCGGGGAATCCGAGGCGGACTGGGTGCTGAGGGCGCAGACCTGGCAGGACCCACGGGCCATCGTCGGCGGCTCCGATGCCGGTGCCCACCTCGACACCATGTGTGGCGCCGTCTACTCGACCTCCATGCTGGGCGACGGGGTGCGGGCCCGCGGCCTGCTCGACTGGGAGCAGGCGGTGCGGCTCCTGACCGACGTCCCGGCCCGCCTCTACGGGCTGCGCGACCGCGGTCGCTTGGCGACGGGGACGTTCGCCGACGTGGTCGTGTTCGACCCGACCACCATCGGCCACGGACCCGTGCGCACCCGCGACGATCTGCCGGGCGGCGCCAGCCGTCTGTACGCGGAGGCGGTCGGCATCGGGCACGTGCTGGTCAACGGGACCGAGATCGTCCGCGACGGCGACTTCACCGGAGCCGTCCCCGGGCGGGTGTTGCGCTCGGGCCGCGACACCGACACGGTGCACGCGGGGTCCGACTGGGTCGGGGCCCCCGCGTGACTCAGAGCAGGCGGGTGTCCAGCGCCACCTCGCGGGTCGCGCCGCCCTCGCGCGTGAGCGAGTAGGCCACCTTGCCGTCCACCTCCGTGAAGGCGTCCTGGAGCTCGGTGCCGTAGAACACCAGCCCCGTGCCGTTCTCCGTGGCGTAGCCGTCGGGCAATGTGCCCTCCGCGATGAGCCGGTGGATCAGAGGACGGCGCTGCTCCTCTGCGTCGTGATGCGGGCTGTTGGAGTAGGGGAGGAAGGCCAGCCCGTCGGTGACCGGCACCAGGGTGGGCCCGAACGAGTCCGTCGTCCCTCCCACGTGCCAGCACAGCGAGCCGGCGGAGACGCCCTTGAGCACCACCCCGGCCTCCCAGCACTCGCGCAATGTCACGTCCAGCCCGTGCAGGCGCCAGAGCGCCAGCAGGTTGGCGGTGCTCCCGCCGCCGACCCAGATCACGTCCTGCGCTAGGAGGTGGGCGCGCACGTCGGGCACGTTGGGCATCGGGAAGAGGGTGAGGTGCGAGCTGATGAAGCCGAGCTTGGAGAACGCGTTGTGGGCCGCCGCCAGCCGGGTCGAGTCGTCACCGACCGCGGTGGCGATGATGCACAGGCGCGGGTGGTCACCCGCCCGCGCCAGGTCGGCGGCCAGCCGGTAGGACGGGCCCGGTCGCACGTTCGCCGGGTCGGGTCCCTCGGGTTGGAACCCGATGGACGTGGCGATGATGGTCGGTTGGCGGGCCGCCACGTCAGTCCGACAGGACCTCGGGGTTCACGATGTGCAGGGGCCGTGCCCCCGCCATGATCCGGCACAGGTCCTCGGCGATGGTGCGCGTGTGGTTGGACTCGGTGTTGTAGGTGGCGCCGCCGATGTGCGGGGTGAGCACGACCTGGGGGAACGTCGTCAAAGGGTGGTCGACCGCCAGGTGCTCCCCCTCGAAGTGGTCCAGGCCCGCCGCGGCGACCTTGCCCGACGCCAGCGCGGCCACCAGCGCATCGGTGTCGTGGATCTTGGCCCGGGCGGTGTTCAGGTAGACGACGCCGTCGCGCATCTTGGCGAAGGCGTCCGCGCCGATCAGGCCCGTCGTCTCCTCGGTCACCGGCGCGTGAATGGAGATGACGTCGGCGCGCGCCAGCAGGTCGTCGAGCGAGCACGTGGCGTCGGGCGCGTAGGGGTCGTAGGCGATCACGTCCATGCCGAGGCCGCGCAGGCGCCACCTCAGCGCGCGCCCGACGGCTCCGAGGCCCACCAGGCCGACGGTCTTGCCCGCCAGCTCCCAGGCCCGGTAGCGCTGGTACGGGATCTTCCCGTCGCGGTAGATCTGTCCCTCCCGCACGTCGCGGTCCGCCGGCACGACGCCGCGGGTGGCGGCGAAGAGCAGGGCCACGGCCAGCTCGGCCACGGCGTCGGCGTTGCGGCCGGGAGCCCGCAGGACGGGCACACCGGCGGCGGTGGCGGCCGGGACGTCGACGTTGGTGGGGTCACCCCGGCAGCTGCACACGGCGATGATCGGTTGCTCGTAGAGCTCGGCCCCGCAGGCGTCGCTCTCCACGATGACGATGGAGGCCCCCTCGGCGGCGGTCCGTTCCGCCAGCTGGGAGGCGTTGTAGATCCGCAGAGTGGGCTGGTCGAGCCACGAATCGAGCACCAGATCCGCCAGCTGGTGCAGCAGGTCGAGACCGGGGCCGCTCACGGCCGCCGTCACCAAGGCCTTCGGCCGGGAGCGTGTCATTCGTGCGAACCTCTCCTTCCACAGCGTGCGTCGTCCATAATGACGTGATCATGACACGTGTGTCAGCTTCGTGAGTCCGTCCGCGCGAGCCATCACCGTCGGTGTCGACGTCGGGACGACGTCGGTCAAGGCCCTGGCGGTGGACGAGGACGGGACGGTCATCGCCCGCAGCAGGGTTCCCCACAGCGTGGTGGCACCTGAGCCGGACATCTTGCGCCACGACGCCAAGCGGGCCTGGCGGGCCGGCCCCCGCAAGGCGTTCGGGGCGGTGACCGAGCAGCTCTCGGGCGAGCGCGGCCACCGCCTGGTGGGCGTGGCCGTCGCCTCCATGGTGCCCTCGCTCACCGCCGTCAGCCGGCGGGGGGTGCCGGTGCTCCCGGGCCTGCTCTACGGCGACCGGGAGGGGCGCCCGCGGGCGGCCGCCGATGCCGACGGCGTGCTGTTGCCCGGGACCATGCCCGACGCCGAGGGGTTCCTGCGCTGGGCGTCCGCCAGCGCCCCCGACGCCCGTGGCTACTGGCCCTGCCAGGCCGTGGCGACCTACGCGCTGTCCGGACTGCCGGCGATCGACACCGGCGTCACGGCGGCGCTGGGCGCGCTCCACTCCCACGGACGCTGGAACGCCGACCTCCTCGGCTCCATGGGTGTCGCCGAGTCGCAGATGCCCATGGTCGTGCCGATGGGCCAGGCGGCGGGCACCCTGCCGGGGAGCGACGCGGTGATCACCGGCGGCACCATCGACGCGCTGTGCGACCAGATCGTGGCCGGGGCGACCGAGCCCGGCGACGTCCTCGTGATCTTCGGCGCCACGCTCATCGTGTGGGCCGTGTGCGAGGAGTGGGTGGTGGCGCCCGGGCTCATCAGCTACCCGCACACCACGCCCGAGCGCTTCCTCATCGGGGGGCCGAGCAACGCGGGGGCGCTCTTCGTCGACTGGGCCCGCCGGCTGTTGCGCGACGCGCCCCGGCCCGGTCCCGAGCGCGAGCGGATGAGTCCCCGGCTCGGGGTGCCCGGCCGGGTGCCGGTGTGGCTGCCCTACGTCCGGGGCGAGCGCACTCCCTTCGAGGACCACACGTTGCGCTCGAACCTCTACGGGCTCGACATCGGTTCGGGGGCCGAGGCGCTCGAGCGCGCCGCGTACGAGGCCAGCGGCTTCGTGATCCGCCGCATGCTCGACCGCTCGGGTGTCAAGGCCACCCGGATCGTCGCCAGTGGCGGAGGGAGCCGGGTCACGGCGTGGATGGCCGCCGTGGCTGACGCCACCAACCTCCCCGTCGACGCCGTCGCCGTCCCGGAGGGGGCCGCCCTGGGTGCCGCCTACTTCGCCCGCATGGCTGCGGGGCTCGAGACGTCGCTGCACGACTCGGATCGCTGGTCGCGGGTGGGACGGCGGATCGAGCCCGACCCGGCCTGGGTGCGCGCCGCGGAGGAGCGGTACCTCCGGTTCATCGAGCTCGGCACCGGCGCGTAGCCGCGGCCGCTACCCGTTCGGGGTGAAGGCCACCTTGAGCGCGCCGCTGCGGTCCTGCCGGGCCAGCGCCTTCAGTGCGGGCCACCACTCGTCGAGGTCGAAGCGGTGGGTGAGCATGGGCGTGATGTCGAGCCGACCCTCGTCGACCAATTGGAGGTAGTGCGCGATGGCGTGCTGGCGGGTGCCCTCGAAGTCCTCGATCCCGAACGCGTTCGACCCCGCGATGGTGATCTCCTTGAAGTAGATGGGGGTCGACTCCCAGCGCTCGGGCGTGGCGACCCCGGTGTAGACGAGGCGCCCGCGCTCGGCCAGCACGCGCACCCCCACCTCGAGGGTCTCCGCCTTGGCGATGGAGTCGTAGACGACGTCGATGTGGCCGGGATGGGTGACGGGGAGGCCGTCGAGCGGGGCGTGGAGGACGGCGCCCGACCATTCCGCCAGGGCCTCGACCAGCGCCAGCCGGGGCTCGTGGGCGAAGACAGCGGACGCGCCGAACCGCAGGGCCATCTCACGCTGGGCCTCGAAGCGCGCCACCACCCCCACCTCCACCCCGGGGTAGAGGGACCGCAGGATGGCCACGCTGGTCAGCCCCAGCGCGCCGGCCCCGTACACCAGCACGCGGCCCGAGGGGGGTGGCGGGTGGCGGACGATGGCGTGGAAGGACACCGAGAAGGGGTCGGCGAGGACCGCCGCCTCGTCGGAGATGCCGTCGGGGACCGGGATCAGCATGGAGTCGTGTGCGGAGAGCTGTTCGGCCCACGCGCCGGGCGCCGCCGTGATGACCCCGACGTGGACGCCGGGGCCGAGGTCCCCCTCGGTGAAGCTCCAGCACAGGTTCAGGTCGCCGGCCTGGCACGCCGGGCAGGGCGGGTCGATGCCGCGCGGACCGCAGGTCAGCCAGGGATTGAGCACCACGCGCTGCCCGACGTCGAGGCCCCGCGCCTTCGGGCCGAGCGCCACCACCTCGGCGACCACCTCGTGGCCCGGCACGTGGGGGAGCGACGAGAAGGCGGCCATGGGGTTGTCGATGTCGCCGGTGTTGAAGTCGCCCAGGACGAGCTTGGCGTCGGATCCGCAGATGCCCGAGAGGATCGGCCGGGTGACCACCCAGTCCGGACGCACCAGGCGGGCGTCGTCGACCTCGTGCAGGCCGAAGGGGATTCCGGCGAGCATCGTCTCCAGCTCGTCCACGGGCGTGGGCCGTACCTCGTCCTTGGCCGGGGGAGCGCCGAAGAGCAGCGCCTTCACGAGCCGGCTCCCTCGGCGAGGCCGCGCATGCCGAGCATGAAGGCGTCGATGTCGGCCGTCTTGAACTCGATGACCGCCTTCATGTCGGGCAGGTAGTGCTCGAAGCGGTCACTGTCGATGGCGTCCACGATCGCGCCGGCGATGGATTCGGGTGGCTCCTTGGGCCCGTCGTAGAGAGGGGCGTCGTTGCCGGGCTGGTCCCAGATCTCGGTGTCGATGGCGCCGGGGAGCACGAGCTTCACGGTGACGCCGGTGCGATCGAGGTCGATGGCCATCGACTCGCTCCACCCGGCCAGGGCGAACTTCGATCCGGAGTACGCCGCCTCGGTCGCGATGCCCATCCGGCCACCGAGGCTCGAGACGTTCACGATGGTCCCCGAGCCCCGCGCCAGCATCCGGGGCAGGACGGCGAGGGAGATGGCCACGGGGGAGAGGTAGTTGATGCGCATCGTCCGCTCGACCTCGGCCACGGTGAGCTGCGTGACGTGGCGTCGCATCGGGACCGCGGCGTTGTTGATGACCACATCGAGCCCGCCGAAGTGGTCCCAGATCTCGAGCGCGAGATCAGCCGCCGACGTGGGGTCCGACAGGTCGGCCGCCCAGCGCTCGGAGTCGGCGGACGTGACCCGGCAGTCGGCCAGGACCTCGTCGAGGCGCTCGGCGCGCCGGGCCACCAGTGCCACGGTGTCACCCCGGGTCGCCAGCTCGCGGGCGACGGCGGCGCCGATGCCCGACGACGCGCCCGTGACGAGGACCGTCCGGCCCCTTGTCCCAGGATCCACTCTCGAACCTCCCCCGAGCGAGTCTGCGCGCCGCGTGCCGTGCCGCGTGACCCCGATGGGGCCACCGGCACGTTTCGGGGTGAGCGAGGGGTCTCGAACCCCCGACCTCCAGGACCACAACCTGGCGCTCTAACCAACGGAGCTACGCCCACCGAGGGGCACAAGTGTGGCACACGGGCCCGTGGCGGGCGGCACGGCCGTACGCGGCGTCCGGCGAGGCGAACCCCGCGTGTCCACGCTGGCCAACCGCGCTATGTCAGGCTGTGATGCGCCGGCGTGCGCCGGGCGCATGCCCCCGTAGCTCAGCGGACAGAGCAGTGGACTTCTAATCCAATGGTCGCAGGTTCAAGTCCTGCCGGGGGCGCAGAATTCCGGGGAGCATCCCGCCGGGCCGAGGACGCGATCGCGGGTACCGTGGACCGAGCATGGACCACCGGGACGACGACTGGCAGCACAAGGTCAAGGAGTCGCTCAAGCCACTGCGCGACCGCCTCGTACACGGACTGGGTGGCACGTTGCCCGAGCGTGGCATCACCTACCCGCAGCTCGTGCACCTGCTCTACCCGACCCTGCCCGAAGAGCTGCGCCGCGACGTCGACGAGGCCGCGGCCGGTGATCTCGGCGAGGTGTCGACGATCCGCCGGATGCTCGGGTCCATTGAGCACCAGGTGGCGCCGACCGCGTTCTCCGTGCAGCTCGGCGAGGAGGACGCCCTCCGGTGCAGGGTCGGTGACGTGGAGCTCTTCGCCGACGCCGCCGACGCCGCGGTGACCCCGGGTCTGCGCTCGGGTGCGTACGAGCCGCACCTCACCGCCGTCTTCGAGCGGTACTGCACGCCCGGCATGACGGTCGTCGACGTGGGAGCCAACTTGGGCTACTACTCGCTGCTCGCCTCCCGGCTGGTCGGCCCCTCGGGCAGGGTCGTCGCCCTCGAGCCGAACTCGGAGAATTGCCGGCTCCTCCTGTCGTCGCTGCGGATGGGCGGCGTCACCAACGTCCGGCTGGTCCCGGTGGCGGCGGACACCGGGGCCGGGTGGGCGTACTACTCGACGCACGTCGGTTCGAACGGCGGCCTGATCGAGGCCAGCGACCTTCTGAAGCACCCGGGCACGGTGGTCCCGACCTTCCGACTCGACGACCTCGTGGAAGGCCCCGTGGGGTTCTTGAAGATGGACGTCGAAGGTGCCGAGGGTCGGGTGGTGAAGGGGGCGACGCGGGTGATCGAGAAGGACCGCCCGATCGTCACGACGGAGCTCAAGGACGAGATGCTCCGGCGCGTGTCGGGGACCACGGTGGCGGACTACCTCGGCTACTTCGAGAGCGTGGGGTACACCCCGGTGGTCCTGGAGAAGGCCAGCGGTGCAGAGAAGCCCTACCCGTCCGTTGCCGCCCTGCTGAACGAGTGGGGGGACACGGACGAGTTGCGGGACGTCCTGCTCATCCCCTCGCCAGGCTGAAGGTCGGCCTGGCCGGTGAGGCCCGCACCGGTGGCGGTCGCCGTGGCGACCGCAGCGCTGACGCTGGCCCTGACGTCGGCGACTGGTGTCGCGGCGGGGGCCGGGCCGGCCCCGACGTCGAGCAGCGTCGAACCGGTCGCGCCGAAGCTGAGCGCGCTGCACTTCCCGGGTCCCTTCGTGCCGCTGCAGCTGGTCGCGGCGTCCGGGCGCGTCTGGGTCCTCGGCACCGACGCACCCCGTGACGACACCCGCTGCGAGCTCGAGGAGATCACCCCTACGACGCTGTCGACGAGGATGTTCGCCCTCCCGGCCTGTGCCACCGACATCGCGGCCGGAGGGGGGCGCGTCTATCTCGTGACGGCCGAGTACGCGCGGGGCGCCAACGCCCAACCGCTGCACATCGACGTGTTCGATCCGCGCGACGGAAAGGCCCGGATCCTGTCCCCCGTCGTCTTGAGCGTCGTGGGCAGCGCCATCGCGCACACCGACTTCACCTATGGCGACGGCGCACTCTGGCTCTACGGCGAACAGATGCTGGCGGGGCCCGAGGTGGTGCGCATCTCCCCGGCGACCGGGGCCGTCACGGCGACGCTCGAGCCCGCCGTGGCGATCGGCGGGATCGACCCGGCCGTCGCCGCCAACGACGCCGGTCTGTGGATCGCCGGGGGTCCCGGTGGTCCCCCGGGCATCGAGTGGGTGCCGGGGGGCACCGGGGTCACGACCACGGCGTTCCCGGGCACCGCCAGCAGCTCCGTCGACTGGCTGTCCGCCGTCGGGGGCCTGGTCTGGGCGGGGGTCTCGCAGTACGGGGGCGCGGGCACCCCGGCATCCGATCTCACCCACCTCGTCGCACTGGACCACAACGGCAACGTGGCCGTCACGTCGGCGTCGGAGCTGATCGGTGAATTCCCCCTGGTGTCGACGCCTGACGGCAGCCTGTGGGGGCTGGCGTACATCGGGACATGCGGTCATCCCGAAGAACTGCTCCAGGTGGACCCGTCCACCGGGTCGTCGCACCCATCGGTCGCCCTCAGGGCCTCACCCCAGGCCTGTGACGACGCCGGCGTGGGCTCACAGCTCGCCTCGGTCGGCCGTGACGTCTTCGCGCTGATCCCCACCGACGTGGTCGGCTCGGCCGTCCTCTACCGCGCCGCCACCTGAGCGCGGCGAGCCCACCATGGCGTCGAGGAGCTCGTCGGCGTCGTGCGAGATGGCCAGGCCGTCGAGCTGGCGGGACTTGATGAAACCCTGCGCCACCGCGTGCCCCAGGAAGGTCAGGAGGTCGTCGAAGAAGCCGTCGACGTTGAGGATGCCGCAGCGCTTGTCGTGGATGCCCAGCTGCGCCCAGGTGACCGACTCCATGAACTCCTCGCAGGTGCCGAACCCACCCGGCAGCATGACGAAGGCGTCGGACAGCTCGGCCATGAGCGCCTTGCGCTCGTGCATCGTCGACACCACGTGCAGGTCGTCCAACGACGAGTGCGCGATCTCGTGCCCGGCCAGCGACTCGGTGATCACGCCCGTCGCCCGCCCACCCGCGGCGAGCGCCGCGTCGGCCACGACGCCCATGAGGCCCACCGAGGCGCCCCCGTAGACGAGCCCGATGCCGCGTCCGGCCAGCCCGGCACCGAGACGTCGGGCCGCCACGGCGAAGGTGGGGCTCGCGCCCGGGCTCGATCCGCAGAAGACGCACACGTTGAGCGGCGCGCTCACGCGTCGGCGCCCTGGGGGACGGGAGACGTGGTCCGGGGTGTGGGGCGGGCGAGCGTGCGCCGGGGCGGGCGCCGCACGATCGTCTCGGCCGCGTCGCTGTCGTGGATGGTCAGGGAGAAGCCGGCGGCCACCAGTGCGAACAGCGCCGCCGTGAGGAAGGCGAGGTGGTACGCGGTCATGTCGGGCGCGGTCGAGCCGCCGCTCGCCTGGGTCGACCCCACTCCGATCAACACGGTCGAGAGGATCGCCACCCCCGTCGCGCTCCCGACCTGGCGCATCGTGTTGAAGAAGGTCGACGCGCGGCCCATCGACTCGGCGGTGATCATGGCGAACGAGGCGGCCTGGTTGGGGACCATGACCTGGGCCATCATGAACCCGAGCCCGAACATCAGCGCCCGGATGAACCACAGGTTCGTGGTCACCGAGATCTGGGTCAGTGCCAGCATGCACAGCGCGAGGCCGAGCAGGCCCCCGGTGACGTGACGGCGCGGGCCGATGCGGGGGTAGATGAGGCGGCTGGCGAACTGCGCGCCGATCATGACGCCGAACGCCTCGGGGAAGGTGGAGAGACCCGACTGCAGAGCGGTCAGCCCGCGTGCGTCCTGGAAGTAGAGCGGGATGAGGTACAGCATCCCGAGGAAGGCCGCCGCGGCGAGGAACATGACCACGTTGGTCGAACGGAACAGCCGCTCCTCGAGCAGGCGCAGGTCCACCATGGGTCGGGTCGTGCGCAACTCCACCGCGACGAAGGTGCCCAGCAGGGCTGCGCCGGTCACGCAGCTCACGATGACGTCGGTCGACGACCAGGACTTGAGGGGTCCCTCGGAGACGCCGTACATGAGCAGCCCCAGCCCGGCGCCGCCCAGGACGAACCCCGGGACGTCGAACCGGCCTGCGTCCATCGTGCCCGTCCGTTCCAGGAACAGCGCACCGAAGAGCACGGCGACGATGCCGATCGGCAAGTTCACGAAGAAGACCCATCGCCAGGAGAAGTCGGTCACGAGGAAGCCGCCGAGCACCGGGCCGATGGCCGGGGCGAGCGTCGTCCCCACGGTCATGATGCTGGCGGCCCGCACGCGCTCCGCCGGTGGGAAGACGCGGAAGAGCATGGCCATCCCGACCGGGGCCATCATGCCGCCGCCCGCGCCCTGCAGGACCCGGAAGGCCACGAGCTCGGTCATGTTCTGGGCCAGGCCGCAGAGCACCGAGCCGACCGTGAAGACGACGATGGCCGTGAGCAGCACGCGCTTGCCGCCGAAGCGGTCACCGAGCCATCCCGACGCGGGAATGAACACGGCCAGGCTGACGAGGTAGGCGATGACGACCCCGTCGACGGCCGTCGGTGGGATGTGGAAGTCACGACCGATCGTCGGCAGCGCGACATTGACGATCGTGATGTCCATGATGTTCATGAACATGGCGGACACGAAGACGGTGCCGACCACGATCTTCTGGTTCATCCGGACAACTGCCACGTCGCTCTTCCTGCTCGATGCTTCCTGGTGCCGGCCGTGTGCCGTCACCCGCGAGAGGACGGCACTGTCGTACGGGCTCCGCTCGACCCTATGCGCTCGGCCGCACGTCTCTGTCCGGGGTCCGGCGAAGGCCGCACGCCGTGACGGCGGGCGGTGCCCACACGGCTGGAGCCCCACCCCCTAGCCTGACCGGCGGAATTCGGGCACGCGAGCCCTCGGAGCCCGGGAGGACGCTGGAGATGGCCACGCTGACGCACGCGCGCACCGGGCAGCGACGCCGAGCATTGTCCCCGGCCCTGGCCGCCGCCGCGGGCCTCCTCGGCGTGCTGGTGCCGGTCATGGGTTCGGCGCCCGGCGCGGCAGCGGCGGTACGGGCGACCGGCGCCGCATCCACCACGGTCTGGCTGTGCGAGCCAGGCCAGCCGAGCGACCCGTGCGCCTACGACCCTGCCACGACGACGGTCACGGCACAGGGCACGACGAGCGTCTCCACTCCGTCGCCGACACCGACCGCGCGGCAGTTCGACTGCTTCTACGTGTACCCCACGTCCTCGGAAGAGCCGGGGGACAACGCCAACCTGGCGATTCAGCCGCCCGAGATCGACGCCGCGGTGGCGCAGGCCTCGCAGTTCTCTCAGGTCTGCAACGTCTGGGCGCCCATGTACCGCCAGGAGACCGAGGGCGCGCTGAAGGACGGCGCGGCGTTCCGCCCCGCCGTCATCGCCACCGCCTACGACAGCGTGCTGTCGGCGTGGAAGGACTTCCTGGCCCACGACGACGACGGCAAGCCCATCGTGTTCATCGGGCACTCGCAGGGCGCCGCCATGCTGATCGAGCTGCTGCGCGCGCAGGTCGACCCGTCGGCGACCCTGCGCAAGCAGATGGTGTCCGCCATCATCCTGGGGGGCAACGTGCAGGTGCCGGAAGGTCGCGACGTCGGCGGCAGCTTCCAGCACATCCCCACCTGCCGGGCCGCCGTGCAGACCGGATGCGTCGTCGCCTACTCCAGCTTCGGTTCGCCTCCTCCGGCAGATGCCATGTTCGGCCGCCCGGGTCAAGGCGTCAGCCTGCAGTCGGAGCAGCATGCCAAGGCGGGCCGGCAGGTGGCCTGCGTCAACCCGGTGACGTTCTCGGCCCAGGCGGGCGGTTTGAGCCCGCTGTTCCCCCGGGTGACGGCCAAGGTGCGCCATCTGAAGGTGTCGACGCCGTGGGTGGCGTTCCCGGGTCTGTACACGGCGGAGTGCGAGCAGAGCGACGGGGCATCGTGGCTCCAGGTCACGACGACGTCGGTGCCCGGCGATCCGCGGCCCACGGTGAAGAACTCGCCGGCGCTCGGCCCCAGCTGGGGCTACCACCTTTCGGACGTCAACCTGGCGCTCGGCAACCTGATCGCCGACGTGTCCCAGGAGGAGTCCGCCTTCCATTCATAGGAGAGGACCCTGCACCCGTCGGTGCATCTCCTCGCCTTCCGTGGCCCAGGAGAACGGCGTGGGCATCGGTCCTAGACTCTGGCGATGGTCAAGGTCATCGCCGTCGCCAATCAGAAGGGCGGCGTGGCCAAGACGACGACGGTGCAGTCCCTCGGTGTGGCGCTGGCCCAGCAGGGGCACCAGGTGCTCGTGGTCGACCTCGATCCTCAGGCGTGCCTGACCTTCTCCCTCGGCTTCGATCCGGACGAGCTGGACTCGTCTCTGCACGACGTGCTGGTGCGCCGGTCCCGCCTGGCCGAGGTCGTCAAGGCCGTCCCCGGCGTCCCCGGGCTGTACCTCGTGCCGGCCACCATCGACCTGGCCGGCGCCGAGGTGCACCTCTTGAGCCGCACCGGCCGCGAGCACGTCCTCGCCCGGGCGTTGGAACCGGTCCTGGACCGCTACGACGTCGTGCTGATCGACTGCCCACCGTCGCTGGGGGTGCTCACCATCAACGGACTGACGGCGGCGGAGGCGGTGATCGTTCCGCTGCAGTGCGAGGCGCTCAGCCACCGCGGCGTCGGCCAGTTGCTCGAGACGATCGAGGACGTGCGCCAGTTCGCCAACGAGAAGCTGCGCGTGCTCGGGGTGATCCCCACCATGTTCGAC
>Ga0181538_10002023_pt1 | contig 21671 bp, 20 predicted proteins | sample PEATcosm2014_Bin_40_FD_119773 | JGI IMG/M metagenome (GOLD analysis project Ga0181538, IMG submission 119773) | Peatland microbial communities from MTU Mesocosm Facility, Houghton, MI, USA - PEATcosm2014_Bin23_30_metaG | ecosystem: Environmental > Terrestrial > Soil > Wetlands > Peat | place... | reverse complement strand
GCTGAGCGCCTTGGCATGAAGATGACCGACTTTCCCGCAGCCCACGATGGCGGTTCTGAGTGCGCGCATTCAGCCTCCTGGAGAGCAGTCGCTAGTGCTTGGTGGCTAATTGGACCCCCTCACCCGGCCCACCCGGGCCGGAGAAAGCGCCCGTGTGGTCCACCCTCTCCCCCAAGGGGGCGAGGGTTGGAGTCCGGCGTACTTCCTACGGAACCAACACCACCTTCAAAAGTCCCGGTTCTCGGTCATACAAACGCTTGAACCAGGCTGCGCCGTCAGCCAAGGGCGGAGTAGCGCTGATCAGCGCTTCCACGTTGATCGCCCCGCGCGCCATGAAATCCAGGCAGGCCGGGTATTCGCCGCTCGAAGCGCAACTGCCGTAAAGAGTAATTTGGCGGGTGACCACGGCTTGAAGAGGGAGTTCGATCGCCGGCTGCAAATTCCCAACTAGAGTGACCGCGCCTCCCTTGCGCACGCAGGCCAGCGCAGTGTTGACTGTAGGGCTGGCTCCCACAACTTCCATGGAGAGGTCCGCACCCCGTCCCTGAGTTCGGTGGAGGACTTCCTTCAAAACATCGCAATCATCCGCTTTCAGTCCCACGTCGGCGCCGAGTTTCCGCGCCAGATTCAGCCTCTCAGCGTCCAAATCGACCGCGATGATGGTCCCACAACCTGCCCGTCGCAAAGCCTGCACCACCAGGAGGCCGATCATGCCTGCGCCCACCACCACTGCCGTATCCCCTAAAGAAACCGGTGTGCGCTCAACAGCATGGACTGCGACTGACACGGCCTCGACCATCGCGGCGCGTTCGAAGGAGACTGCCTCCGGGAGACGGTACAGAATGCGCTGCGGCACGGCAACATATTCGGCGAACGCCCCGTGCTGCCGGTAGTCTTCGCACGAAACGCCCAGCACCCGGCGGTTGTCACACAGATTGATCGCTCCGCGCCGGCAAAACCAACAGGAGCCGCAATAAACTGTCGAGTCGAAGGTAACGCGGTCGCCGGGGCACCAACCGGTGACTTTGCCGCCTACCTCCGCGATCACGCCCGAAGCTTCATGACCCATGATGATGGGCGGCCGGCGGCGTCCGGTCGAGCCGTCCATCCCGTGCACATCGCTGCCGCAGATGCCACAGGCGCGCACTTCAATTAGGACCTCGTCTTCGGTGACCTGAGGGTCGGGTACTTCTTCATACACAAATTGGCCGTACGCTTTCAGCAGTAGCGCTTTCATAGTGTGTGTATGTTAAGGTTGACGAACTCGTGAATGCAAGGGGGGCAATGTCCTAAACCGAATCCGGCACCGGCCTGGAGGTCGGCAAATGCTGGCCTGAAGGCCCAAGCTAAGAGTCAGATTAGGACACTCTTACACGAAGGGCCTACAGCAAGAAAGGCGCCACGAGAACGAGAGCTCTTGCGGAGGAGGGGAAAAACCCGCAATGGATCTCGCTTCGTGGCGCCTGGACAAACAGAGGCCGGCTCGCCGAGGAGGCCTTTGATCAGCGCCTTTGGTCTACGCTCTACTGATAGTACTGCGCGTTCAGCTCGGCAAAGTTCTTGTGACTTTCAGGGAGCTCATCCAGCGCATAGATCGCCGAAGCTTCGCAGACCGGAACGCAAGCACCGCAGTCAATACATTCGACCGGGCTTACAAAAAGCTGGGTCGCTTCAGCAAACTTGGGTTCGTCCTTGCGCGGATGAATGCAGTCCACCGGACAAACGTCTACGCACTTCTCATCTTTCGTGCAATCGCCTGTTATAACATAAGCCATAAAACCGGACTCCTTCAACTAGTTGCGGTAGGCAGACCGGAGCCATGCAGAATATGAATGGCTTATCATCGCCCCCACTCGTCCCGTGTTTTGCAGCACGGGCATAATAGCTTAGCAACTTTAGGTCCAAAACGTCCGTTTCTAGCGGTTGATTCTAGGCGGCTTATCAACCAGGCGAGGCGGGTGGTGAGTAAAAGGGCACAGGCGCGGAACCAGCCAAGCACGAGAAGATGCGGAAAAATCAAGCGCTTGGCACCCTGAAGATATCCGGGAGCGCGGGCATCCTGCCCGCCTTTCGCGCCGCAATTGCACGCACTCTGCGGGCAGGATGCCCGCGCTCCCGGGTACTAATTCTCTCACTCCACCTGTGAGATCCGGCAGCATCATGTTAGTCTTGTCGCAAGGAGGACCGGCGGTGAAGATCTTGATTCTCCAGCATATAGCGTGCGAGCCCCCGGGCGTCTACGAAGACATCCTGGTCGAGAGAGGCGCCGTCATCCACCGGGTTGAGCTCGACGCGGCGCAGCAACTTCCCGATTGGCAGGGCGGCGATGCCATTCTTGCAATGGGCGGCCCCATGAGCGTGAACGACGATGACACTTTGCCCTGGTTGAGTGCGGAGAAGCGCTGGGTCAGGGAGGCCGTGCTCGCCGGCAAACCCTTCTGGGGCGTTTGCCTCGGGGCGCAGTTGCTTGCCGCCAGCTTGGGGGCCCGCGTCTACGGCGGCAGCATGCCGGAAATCGGAATCATGCCGGTGTATTTGACCTCAGAGGCGCAAAAAGATGCAGTCTTCTCTGGAATTCCTCGGGAGTTGCTGACGTTCCAGTGGCACGGAGAGACATTTGACTTGCCCGCGGGGGCGGTGCTTCTCGCCAGTTCGCCGGCTTACCCAAACCAAGCCTTCCGCTGGAGGGAAAAGGCCTATGGCGTTCAATTCCATGTAGAGATCTCGGCGGATATGGCGGAGCAATGGTCCCAGGTGCCGGACTATGCGGCGGCACTGGAACGAGCACTTGGCGCGGGCGCGGCAAGGAAGGTAGTCGGCGATGTCCTGCGGGTGAAAGAGACGCTGCACTCCCATGCCCGGCGGATGTTCGAGAATTGGCTGAAAGCTTGGGACTCGTGAAGCCGAGATATCCGTACGGTGTCCGATCATACATGCCGGTCTTCAGCGAGGCATCGGCGACCAATCGCGGACCCAGAAAGCAATACTGAAGCAAGCCGCAATGCGGCGGCAGATCGAGGAGCAAGGGCAGGCGCCCGCCTTGATGAACGAGAAGGAAGTGATGAGAGACGTAGAAGGAACGCCTGCGGAAACCATCCTCAAAGAGGTACATGCGCGCGGCGTGGATTTTGACCTGACTCACGGCATCGAGAAGAAGCTCCGCAAGGCAAATGCGAGCGACGGGGCAATCGAAGCAGTACGGCAGGCGGGGCCGAAAGTGCGCGCACAGATCGCGAAGATGATCCTGGGACCCAGCCCCGTTGGGGTCCAAAATGTCCGGAGCGAGGAAGTTCGGCCATCCTGAGCGAATTGGATCCTGATAAGTCCATCAAACTGGTCGATGACTTCGACAAACGGTATCCCGACAGCCCCTTGCTCAGTATGGTCTATACATTTCGGAGCCGACGCCTACCAGCAGAAGGGCGATGTAGAAAAAGTCGTCGCTTACACGGGCAGAAGCCTGCAGTTGAACCCGGACAATCTGACCTCTTTGATTTTGCGGGTTGAGATGCTGCCCTTGCCGCAATACCTCCGCAGCCGCTCGGCTGACCGCACCAGGATCCTGCCGGAAGCTGAGAATGATGCCAAGTGGGACGACGCGATCCAGGCGTTCAGCAAGGCCGGTGGGCTTGGGCAAGGCACGTTGATAAAGACCTATGCTGGCGAACAGATTGCGCAAATGAAAAAGCGGAAGGTCCAGGATGCCGTCGCCTCGCGCTAGTGTTCAAATCGCCTTTCATTTCAACGCCGCTGGCGCTCAGCGTGAAACGTAAGTACTTGACCTTCTGAGCTTTCCTTGACATCTCCGCACTTCTGGCTATAAATTAGGGGATTCGCCCCTTGGAGGTCGTGGTGCGCATTACCCTGGAGGAGTTGGAGCTTCGCCCGGTTGTGGTTTCGAAGACCTACTCCCCTGATGCCCTGGATTACCATGGGGCAGAATTCCGCCAGACTGCTCCCCTGAAGGTGGATGCGCTGGCAGAGATGCGGGGCGCGGAGGTCCACATTCGCGGGCACCTGGGGACGAAATTGGAGGCTATTTGCGACCGATGCCTTGGGCCGGTGGTCATTCCCGTGGAGCGGGATTTCGACCTTTTCTATCGGCCTGTTTCGACTATCGCCCGCGCCGAGGAAATTGAACTGCCTGAAGACGAGTTGGACGTCGGCTTCTTTTCTGGAGATGCAATCGAGTTCGACGACGTGGTGACAGAGCAAGTAATCCTATCGGTGCCCATGAAGTTGATCTGCGAGACGGATTGCCATGGTCTTTGCCCCGTCTGTGGGTCGAATTTGAACGTCGAAAAATGCGGCTGCTCGTCCACAGCGGAGATCTCTCCCTTTTCTTCTCTAAAGAAAAGCTAGGCGAGATATACTCACTTAGGGTCGCCCCGACCTTTAGAGCCTGCCCTGAAGGTCGGCACTACAAGAAATCAAGACAGCCTTTATTGCTGAAGAGAGTTGAATAACTATGCCAAACCCCAAACGACGACATTCCAAGGCACGGACGAGTCGCCGGCGAGCGCACGACTTCCTGGAAGCGCCAGCGCTGGCCGAGTGCCCCCACTGCCACGAGAAGAAAATGCCTCACCAAGCCTGTCCGCACTGCGGTTACTACCGCGGGCGAGAGGTCATGCTGGTGAAGGAAACCGCCTAAGGTGGGATGCGACAAACCTCGGGGCACGCGAGTCTGGAGTGCGGCAGCAAGCTGCCGCTATCACTCAGGCCAGCTTGCTGGCCGTGCACCGGCTAAAGCGCGAGCAAGTTCACAGCAGAAAAGCGGCAGCGAGCTGCCGCACTCCAAAGAGTTTCATGCGACGCATCGCTATTGACGCCATGGGTACCGACTCCGCGCCGGGGCCGGAGGTTGAGGGAGCGGTTCTGGCAGCGCGGGAGAAGCTCGCCGAGGTCTTGTTGGTAGGCCCACAGGACGTTCTGAAGCACGAACTGTCCCGCCGCGACGCGCGCGGCCTTCCCATCGAAGTGGTCCATGCCAGCGAAGCGGTGACCATGGAGGATGCCGCGGCGAAAGCGTTTCGTCGCAAGCGAGACTCCTCCATCCGCGTCGCAGCGCGATTGGTGCGGGAGCATAAAGCGGACGGCTTGATCAGCGCCGGCAACACCGGCGCGGTCATGACGACCGCCAAAATCGTGCTCGGAACCCTCGCCGGCGTGGACCGGCCGGCCCTGGCCGCTGTCTTCCCAACTTCCCAGGGGACGGCTTCCGTGCTGCTCGACGTGGGCGCCAACGTGGATTGCAAGCCTCAGCACTTGCAGCAATTCGCCGTGATGGGCGAGGTTTACTACCGGGTGATCTTTGGTGTGGAGAGGCCCCGCATCGGCTTGCTCTCCATTGGCGAAGAAGAACACAAAGGGAACGACCTGACCCGCGAGGCCTTCGGACTGCTCAAACAGCTTCCCTTCAACTTTGTCGGCAACGTGGAAGGACGGGACCTTTACAACGGGCGCGTGGAAGTTATCGTCTGCGACGGTTTCATCGGCAACGTGGCGCTCAAGATCAGTGAGGGCCTGGTGGAGACGATTTCGAGCCTCTTGAAAGAAGCGCTCTCGAGTACCGTCCGCGCCAAGGTTGGTTACGTTCTGTCCCGCCGCGCCTTCCAGAAGTTCAAGAAACGTGTGGACTATTCGGAATACGGCGGCGCCCCTCTGCTGGGAGTGCGGGGCGTATGCATTATTTGCCACGGAGGCTCGAACGCGAACGCTATCAAGAACGCCATTCGCGTGGCCGCGGGATTTGCGGAGGGAAAGGTAAACGAAAAGATCGAAGGCCACTTGGCCGCCACCACCATCGGAACGCCAAGAGCGGCGAAGGTGTCGTCGTAGGGGAGTGCTATGGAGCTTGCGGCTGGAATTCTGGGGACCGGTTCTGCGCTGCCGGAGAAAGTGCTCACCAATTTCGACCTCGAGAAGATGGTCGAGACGTCGGACCGGTGGATTACGGAGCGGACCGGCATCAAGGAACGCCACATGGCTGGTCCTCAGGACACTACCTCGACGCTTTCCGTAAAGGCCTCAAAAAAAGCTCTCGAGATGGCGGGCATAACGCCTCAAGACTTGGACCTGATCATTTGCTCGACCATATCTCCCGATATGCCGCTGCCGTCCACCGCTGCCTTGATCCAGCGGGACCTCGGGGCGCGCTCGTGCTGCGCCTTCGATCTGGCCGCGGCATGTTCAGGCTTCCTGTTTGGCATGACGGTGGCCGAACAATTCATACTCACCGGGAAATGCAAACGCGTGCTGGTGATCGGCGCCGAGTTGCTTTCGCGCTACGTCGACTACAAGGACCGCGAAACCTGTGTGATTTTCGGAGACGGAATGGCGGCGGCCGTACTCGCTCCGGTTGCTCCTCCCTCCGGGATCCTGGCTTCCGACTTGCACACCGAAGGCCACTATGCGGACCACCTGTACATTCCCGCCGGAGGCACCGCGTGTCCCGCTTCGGCAGAGACGGTCTCCGGGCGCGGCCACTACATCAAGATGCGCGGGAACGAGTTATTCAAGGTGGCGGTTCGAAACATGGAGGAGGTGTCGAGGCGGGTGCTCGAGAAGGCGCAAATTCGCGCGGACCAAGTCGACCTCTTTGTTCCCCACCAGGCCAACCAACGCATTACCGAGGCCGTGCGCGAGCGGTTGGACGTGGCGCGCGAGAAGGTTTACTCGAATATCGACCGCATCGGAAATACGTCTTCGGCGTCCATCCCGATTTGCCTCGACGAGTGCGTCCGCAGCGGACGCCTGAAGCGGGGCGATTTGGTCTTGATGGCTGCCTTTGGCGCCGGGGTCACTTGGGGCGCGGTTTTGATGAGGTGGTAAAGCAGGAGTCAGGAGTCAGGAGTCAGAATAAAGCCATCAGCTCTCAGCCGTCAGCTATCAGCAAACGAGCGAGGTCGGGCTGAATGCTGATAGCTGGCGGCTGAGAACTAATAGCTAGCGTTTCCATTCTGACTCCTGACTTCTGACTCCTGACTCCTTTCAGCATGGCGCGAAAAATCGCATTCCTCTTCCCCGGTCAAGGTTCTCAGCATCCCGGCATGGGCCGCGAGTTGGCGGAAGAGTTTCCGTGCGCGCGGCAGGCCTTCGAGATTGCCGATCGGGCGCTGGGTTTTGCACTTTCCAAGTTGTGCTTCGAAGGGCCCGCGGAAGAGTTGCAACTCACTGCAAACGCCCAGCCTGCGATTCTGGCCATGTCGGTGGCAGCGGCGGAGGTTTTGAACGAGAAAGGCGTCCGCGCGGATTTTGTAGCGGGTCACAGTCTGGGCGAATACTCCGCCCTGGTGGCTGCCGGCAGCATGCCGATCGAGGAAGCGGTTTGTTTGGTGCGCAAGCGCGGCCAGTACATGCAGGAGGCCGTGGCGGTTGGCCAAGGGGCCATGGCGGCGCTGCTGGGCATGGAGGCGTCTGCAGTTGAAGAGGTCTGCCGCGAGGCGGCGCAGGGGGAAGTGGTTTCGCCCGCCAATTTTAACTGCCCCGGTCAAGTCGTGATCTCCGGGCACAAGGGAGCTGTGGAGCGAGCCGTTGCGCTGGCCCGAGGGCGGGGCGCCAAGCGCGCCATCATGTTGAATGTCAGCGCGCCGTTTCATTGCGCCTTGATGAAACCTGCCCAGGAGCGGCTGGAGAAAGATGTCGACGGGGCGGCAATCTCCGACCCGAAGATACCACTGGCGAACAATGTAGACGCGGAGTTGGTTTGCGCGGCGGATCGAGTCCGCGACGGGCTGAAACGTCAAGTCACCGCGCCTGTCCGATGGGAACAGGCGATGCGCGTTCTGCGAAGTCAAAACGTGGATTGTTTTATCGAAGTCGGACCCGGAAAAGTACTTTCGGGATTGCTCCGGCAAATCGATCCGCAAGCCGAATGCTTACGAATTGAAGACAGGGCTACATTGAACGAAGTGCTGTCGCGGCTGGGAGGGTGAGTTTTTTCGCGACGCGCAAGAAAAGCAGATCCTTCGCTTCACTCAGGATGACATGTCATTCTGAGCGAAGCGAAGAATCTGCATTTTGATTGCGGTTTTGCCGCGTTGTATGTTCTAGGTCTAAGGTCGATGTCCACAAATCAGAAAGCAGGTGAGAGCCATGTTTGATCTTGAAGGAAAAGTGGCGTTGGTGACGGGAAGCGCGCAAGGGATTGGAAGGGCTATAGCTCTTAACTTTGCGCAAGGCGGCGCCCGCATTGTCCTGACGGATATGCGCGAGGCCAAGCTCGACGAAGTTGTCAAAGAGATCGAGGCGCTAGGCGGGAAAGCGATTCGGTTTGTCGTGGATGTGACGGACCGCGAGGCGGTGCGGAAGGTAGTGGATCAGAGCTTGGAAACCTGGGAGAGGATCGACATCCTGGTAAACAACGCGGGCATCACTCGCGACAGTCTTGTGATGCGAATGAAGGTCGAGGATTGGCAAGCGGTGCTGAAAACGAACCTGGAGGGGACGTTTTACTGCATCCAAGCGGTTTTGCCCGGCATGGTTCGCCAGCGTTACGGACGCATCGTCAGTATTGCTTCCGTGGTCGCGCAGGCCGGAAACGTCGGCCAGGCCAACTACATTTCCTCGAAGGCAGGGATCATCGGCTTGACGAAAGGCGTGGCGGCGGAGGTGGCGCGCCGGAGCATTACCGTGAATGCGGTGGCGCCTGGGTTTATTGCCACGCCGATGACGGAGAACCTGCCCCCGGAGATCAAGGAGAAGATGTTGAGCATTATCCCCATCGGCCGCATGGGAACCGACGCGGAAATTGCCACCGGAGTGCGTTTCCTGGTGTCGGAGGAAGCTCGCTATATCACCGGGCACGTTCTCAATATCAACGGCGGAATGTTTATGGCGTGAAGGGACCAGGTCATCGATCCTGTAACGCCGCCCTCCCCGTGCCCCTTGAGATAGGCCCACAGGCAGAGGGAGAGAATTCGCCGAAGCCTGCTGCAGACTGGTATAATCACTTGTCACTCAACAGTTGACACTGTTAAAATGTCCGCCCGCAAGTAATCGGAAAAGGAGAGAGCGATGGCATCGCCCGAAGAGAAAGTTAAGCAGATTATTGTGGAGCAACTTGGCGTGGATGAATCAGAGGTCACTCCCACGGCACATTTCGTGGACGATTTGGGAGCGGACTCGCTCGACATTGTAGAGCTGGTCATGGCCTTTGAAGAGGCATTCGAGATCGAGATCCCGGACGAAGACGCCGAGAAGATTCAAACCGTGAAAGATGCGGTGGAGTACATCCAGGCACATATTAAGCCCTCGAAAGGCTGACTCGGCCCGCATCCCCTCCTCCGCGAGGAGGGGACTCCGGGGTGGCGCCCTCAAAAGGAGTCAAGCTTGACCCGTCGAGTTGTCGTTACAGGCGTAGGACTGGTGAGCGCGGTTGGCATCGGTACGGAGGAGACTTGGCAAAGCCTGCTGGCCGGCCGGAGCGGCGTTGCGCCCATCACCCATTTTGATACGACGGGCTTCGCGGCGACGATCGCCGCAGAGGTCAAGGGCTTCGATCCTTTCCTTTACGTCGAGAAGAAGGAAGTAAAAAAGATGGGCCTGTTCATTCAGTTCGCCCTGGCGGCCGCACAGTTCGCCATGGAGCAGGCCCAGCTTAAGATCACTCCGGACCTCGCAGACCGCACGGGTGTGTATATCGGCTCAGGCATTGGCGGATTCGACGTGATTGAGCGGGAACACACCGCCTTGATGCAAGGGGGGCCTCGGAAGATATCTCCTTTCTTTATACCGGCGGCTATTGTGAACCTCGCCGCTGGATTTGTCTCGATCCGGTGGGGAGCCAAAGGTCCCAACTCAGCCACTTGCACGGCCTGCTCGTCAAGCACGCACGCCGTCGGAGACTCCTTCAAGCTGATCCAGCGCTGTGCTGCGGACGTGATGATCTGCGGAGGCGCGGAGGCGGCGATCACGCCCATGGGCGTGGGTGGATTCGCCGCCATGCGAGCGCTCTCAACCCGCAACCATGAGCCCACCAAAGCCAGCCGGCCCTTCGACCGCGAGCGCGATGGGTTCGTCATCGGCGAAGGCGCGGGTATTCTCATCCTGGAAGAATTGGGCTTGGCCCTGAAGCGCGGCGCGCGAATTCTGGCGGAAGTGGTCGGCTACGGCATGTCCGGCGATGCTTTCCACATTACGGCTCCGGCGGAAGATGCCGACGGCGCCGTCCGCGTTATGCAAAGCACCTTGGCAGACTCCAGCGTCTCGCCCGAACAAGTGCAGTACATCAACGCGCACGGCACGTCCACGCCTTACAACGACAAGCTGGAAACGCTGGCGATCAAGAAAGTGTTCGGCGGGCACGCCTCGAAGCTGGCCATCAGCTCAACCAAGTCCATGACCGGGCATCTGCTGGGCGGCGCGGGGGGACTCGAGGCAGGCATCACGGCATTGGCGCTCCGCGATCAAGTCATGCCCCCTACCATCAATCTCGAAAACCCGGATCCGGATTGCGATCTGGATTACGTCCCGAACCAATCTCGCAAGGCGGAAGTCGAGTACGCGCTCTCGAATTCCTTCGGATTCGGTGGGACAAACGCTGCGTTGCTGTTCAAGCGTTATGGATCTTAGTCTCTCTGCATCTCTGGTTCCTGGGGATCTCGTTGCGCCGTGAAGATTTTCTTCTCCGTGTTCTCTGTGGCTAAAACAACGCTCAACACAGAGGTCACAGAGACTCTCTGTGGACTCTGTGTTTAGGCTTGTGCGGCACAGAGAACACGGAGAAGTCCAATTTGCTGCAGCCAGCGGCTCGCGTCGTAAACACTTACAGGAGTGATCAGCGCCATGAAAGTCGTGGTTTGCCTCAAGCAAGTCCCTGCACGCGACTCCATTCTCCGGATTAACCCGGCCGGTACCTGGATCCAGGAAGCCGACCTGGGCTTTGAGATCAACGAGCCGGACATCTATGCCCTCGAGGAAGGGTTGCGCCTGAAAGAAAAGCAGGGGGGCGAAGTGGTGCTCTGTTGCCTGGGTCCGGCGCGCGCGCAGCAGGCCATTAAAGAAGCATTGGCTAAGGGCGCCGATCGCGCGCTGCATCTTGACGACCCGGCGTTCGAGGGCCTCGATGCCTACGGCGTCGGGCTTGCCCTCTCCAGGGCTATTCAGAAGGAGCAGCCGGATCTCGTTTTGACCGGCTTGCAGTCCGACGATTTCGGCTTTGCTCAAACTGGGGTCATCCTGGCGGAACTGCTGGGCCTTCCCTACTCCACCATCATCATGGAAATCCAACTGGAAGGTGGAGCACTCAAGGCGAAGCGGGAACTCGAGGGCGGCTGGTTTCAGTGGCTCGAAATGCCTCTGCCGGCGCTGCTGACGATCCAGTCGGGCATCAATAAACCGCGCTACGCCACGCTGAAAGGCATCATGGCGGCAAAAACAAAGCCGATAAGGAAGTTGAACGCGGCCGACCTGGGATTGGGCGTGGTGGACCTCGCGCCAAGACAGCGCGTTGTAAAAGTCTATGCGCCGGCCAAGACGAATCAAACGCAGTTTTTGCAAGGCAATCCCAAGGAAGTTTCCGCCCTCTTGGTCGACAAACTAAGAAATGAGGCACGCGTGATTTGAGGAGGCTTGCCATGTTTGCTCATATCTGGAGAATGCGTTCGCGCAAGAAGAGAAGCAAGGATTACGAGACCTTCGGGCGCCAAGTAACGCTGGCGGCGCTTCAGAAGATCGACGGCTGCCAGCAGGCTTACTTTATTAAGGTCTTCCAGGCCCGCAAACCGGAATATCTCTGGGTGGTATTCTGGCGGGACCATAAAGCTCTCGAAGCGGCGCGCACAAATCCCGTTTGGCGGGATCAGATCAGGAAGTTTGAAGCGGGGAAATTCTACAAGACCATTCCGCTGGAATTGGTGTGCGAGTGCTTATGCTCGTTCGGCGGAACCGCGGCTCGCGTGGCGAAGAAGAATGCCGGGCGTGCCGCCTAGCCCGGACTTTTCAAACGCCTCGGGAAGGGCGAGGCAGAGCCTGTGTAAAAACCTTCGCTGAACTGTCATTGCGAGCGTAGGGAGGAATCTCGCTCTTAATGTGTTCAAGAGAGTGCGAGATTCCTCGCCGCCTGCGGCTCCGCGGAATGACAGACTAATCGAGTCTTCACGCAGATTCTTAAGCCCCGCCCTTCCGGTCCGCTCCAACTGTGGTGAGGAACAGGAAACGAATATGCCTGAGTTGGTTTTGGTTTTCGCGGAACATCAAGAAGGCAAATTAAGCCGGCCCACCTGGGAAGCGATGGCCGCGGGGCAAAATCTCGCGCAGCAAATCGGCGGAACGGTGTCTGCGGTTCTCCTGGGGAACCAGATCGCCCCACTGGCTTCAGAACTTGCCGCCCTCCAGCTCGAGGAGGTTGTGTGCGTCGATTCCCCCTTGCTGGCCGACTACACGCCGGACGGCTACGCCCAGGCGCTCCGTGAGGTTGTCCAGCAAAAGCAACCGCGTTTGGTGGTCTTCAGCCATACCTATCTGGTGCGGGACTTCGCTCCCAAGCTGGCCACGTCATTGCAGCAGGCGCTGGTGAGCGACTGCCTGGGTTACCGCTCAGAAGGCGAGCGGCTGGTCTTCGTGCGGCAGGTTTTCCAGGGGAAGTTTGTGGCGGATGTGGAGTTCGCGGGACCGCCACCCCACTTCGTCTCCTTCCAGGCGGCGGCATTCCGCGAGGACTCCGTTCGGCGCGGGGCTGCTCCTGCCATAATTACTTCGGCGCCAACGACTCTTTCAGCGGACAAAGTCCGGACCAAGCCGGGCGAGCGTTTTCGCGGCGCCAAACAGGCTGTGGACTTGACGCAGTCGGAAATCATCGTCGCCGTCGGACGTGGCATCAAGGCTCCCGAAAACATCGAACTGGCCAAGAAACTGGCGGAAGCGCTGGGCGCCGAAATCAGCGCTTCGCGCCCCATCTGCGATAGCGGCTGGCTGCCCATGGACCGCCAGGTGGGGAGTTCGGGGCAGACCGTGGCCCCCAAGCTCTACGTCGCGCTCGGAATCTCCGGCGCCATCCAGCATATGGTGGGAATGAAAGGCTCGCGGACGGTGGTGGCCATCAATAAGGATAAGGAAGCGCCGATCTTCGAAGCCGCGACTTACGGAATCGTCGGAGACCTTTTCGAAATCGTTCCGGCGCTGACGGTAGAGATTAAGAAAATCAAGAGCTAGGAGTCAGAAGTCAGAATAAAGCTATCAGGCGTAAACCGAAGCATTCACCTGCCTGCCGTACGTACGAGCCTCAGCTATTCGCCATCGCTCGAATCTGTTCTTCAAGCGTGGCCAGCTTATTCTGGATAATGTCCCAGATGAGTTCGGCATCCACCCCGAAGTACTCATGAATGAGAATATTGCGCAGCCCTACGAGCCTCTTTTAATCCACTTCCGGATGTTGTGATCGAATGGCTTCTGGAATTGTCTTCGCAGCTTCCCCGATTACCTCCAGGTTGCGGACCACAGCATCGAGAGTTTTTGAATCTGCCGCAAACGCGGCTGGCGAGAGGCCAGCCGTATATTGGCGGATTTTTGTAATCGCCTGGAGGATGTCCTCCAGATAGACCTCATAATCCCGGGGCATGAACGGTCTCGTTAAGAATTGGCTCTCGAAGCCTAGGCTTAAGGGCATTGGCAAGCACCAGGTCCACCGGGCAGTCGAATAGGTCTTCCAGATATGCCTTTAAATCCATATAGGCGTGGAAGGACTTATGTTCGAACTCTACCAGCATATCCAGATCGCTGGCGGACGTGTTTTCTGCCCGAGCCACTGAACCAAACAGCCCGAGGCTACGCACGCCGAAACGCCGGATGTTGTCACGCTCCTCGCCCAGCTTTGCCAAAACTTGCTCTCGTGTAAGCTGCACTTATGCCCTCGCTGCCGACGGCCCCTATGCGTCGCTATCTCGATAGTAGTCGAGCCCAATCGTTTAATCAACCGGTTCCCGGTCGGGCCCCGTGGGGAGCCCTACTCTATTCGCCTGAGGAGTTCACTGCTGACCTTCTTGCTCGTAACTGGTCACTCGTCACTGCCTCTTCGGTGTCCAACTAAACGGGCGCCAAGCCGTCTCTTTTACCTCGCAGGTGCTGCAATCAAAACCTCTGAGACTCTCTCCACCTCCGGTGATTCTGTCGGGTGAAATGAAGTCGACCTCGAACCGCAAAATCAGAGGACACATCTTTAGCTTTCCATTCGGTGGAGGACAAGGGAATGGGAGTAAAAAGCGGGTTGTGCCAATCCAGCGCGTGCCACTGCGGCGGCACTCTGTGCGAGTATAGGCTCCTTGTTTAGCAGCCTCGGACGGGATGTTCACCCACTCGGCAGTGAAGTGATCACCCTCAACCTTCACGCGGTACTCTTTGCCGGTCGACCCGGACTTCCAAACCTCAGGAAGCGCGCTGCTTTTGGCGGCACTGGCGGCCGGCTTGGAGGCGCCTTGATTTTCGGAACTGAACAGCAGGGATCCAGCGACAAGAACGACGCACAGCAGAACAACGATGGAAGAGGCTTTTGCGCTCAAGCAGATTCCCTCACTTTCCTGGGCACTCAATCACAGGCTGAACCAAAGGTTGGTAACGGGGTTAGCGTCAGGCAGAGGCCGACATAGACATTTTGGCACTTTCAAATCCTGGCCCCTTCGACCTGCTCTAACTACCTGTGTTTTCAACAACATTCCCGCAATGACGGCTAACTACATTTGTTTTCATAGACATTCTCGCTTTGCTCAGCGCGTTTCCATGCCGATCCTTTGTTTTCAATGACATTCTCGCTTTGTTCCGTCAAAAAACGATTCTTCCCAAATTGGGGCTGGGTGTCAAGTCTTATGGCAGCGGTCATTTGGACCGGGTTTGACCATGTGAAACGAAGGCAGCGCCGAGTCATGGCCATAGGGTGTTTCTCTCAGAACGACAACTTGTCCTAGTGTCGCCCTCCACAAAAAATACGCTAGCATTGTAGCTTATGCGGGGGCGCTTGTCAAGCACAAAATTCCGCTTTATCTTCGGGACCGAGCGGTGCGCATTCGCCGGTGGAAACTGCTCTCCCGCGGCTTTGCATGGCCAAACTTGTCCGTCATCCATCGGTAACCCACAATCCTGCCACTGTCCGAACTCGGGACGGGCTAATCCCAAAAACGAACACCTTCCCCCGCTTATCGGTCTCCTTTTCCTCCTAAGTCGTTGGAAACAAATCGCGGTATGCAGAAACAGGATGGCAAGTCTCGTGCCCTAAGAGCACCAACGGAGCAGAGCGAAGTCTCGTGCTGCCTTGAAAGAGGCCGCTGGGTCTCGACGGGACAAAGGGCATCGCTGGGTTCTAATGAAACGCCGGCAATCAACCCTGCCTAGACCTGCTTAGCGAGAAGGAGGAATCCCAGTTGAAGGGAGAGAAGACGATGAACTCCAAGCATGGGGTATTGGACATTCCGCGCGAGTCAAACCAGCGACAGCGGCGAATACGCATGATCATTTATTCCGTTGTGGGCGTTGCGGTCGTCGCTGGCATCACTGTTTTCCTATCCCGCCTTAAACCTGCTGCGCCGGTCGTGGACAAGACGGCAGTCTGGATCGACACGGTGAAGAAAGGCCCCATGGTGATCGGGGTGAGAGCGTTAGGGATCGTGGCGCCCCAAACGAAAGGCGCCAAGGCGCCGTCTAACAGCACGACGGTGCGGCTGAGGATCCCTCAGGCGCAGGCCAAAGACGTGCGAGGCGGCGAGGCGGCGACTATTGACACGCACAACGGGATTGTTCCCGGTCACGTGGCGGGTGTAGTGCCCGTCGTGATCGGGGGGGTCATGACGGTCGACGTGAAACTGGATGGCCCGGCGCCTGAAGGAACAAAGCCGGGCCAGGAAGTGGACGGCACCGTCGAGATCGAGAAACTGGACAATGTAATCTTCGTGGGCCGTCCGGTTTTCGGCCAGCCTAACACCACCATATCACTGTACAAGGTCGACCCTGACGGCAAGGGAGCCAACCTCGTACAGGTGCAGTTAGGCCGCGCCTCGGTGAATACCATCGAGGTCCTTAGCGGCTTGCAACCCGCCGACAAGGTGATTCTGTCCGACATGTCGGCATGGAGCGACTTCGCCCGCATCCGGCTGGAATGAAGTTCGCCTCCGAGGCACAGAGACACCGCGAGATAAGAGGAGAGGAAGGAGTTTTCGGCGTCTCGGCAGTTCCGATAAGTATCCAAATGGAGAAGTAAAAATGGCAACAAAAATGACATTTTGGCGAATTTTAGTGACACTAGTTTTCCTGGTTGTGGTCTTGACCCAGCCGGCGGCTGGGCAGGAGGACAAAAAGGATCCCGCATCTGAGGAGGCGACGCACTTCGATTACTCGAATAGTCGCGCCGCGTTTCCCGACATTCTTGCGCCCTATTTCGGCCGTTATGTCCCCAGCCCCCGGCTGGAGAACTCGCCTCGGCTTCAGGATCTCATTCGCGACGGTAAATTGGTGCTCACGATCGATGACGCCATTGCTCTGGCGGTCGAGAACAATTTGGCGGTCGCGGTGGCGCGCTACGACCTCCCTATTGCACAATCGGACTATCTCCGCACGAAAGGGGGAGGAGCGTTGCGTGGCGCGGCAGGCGCATTTCAATCCACCACAGCTTTTAGCGGCGCTCTCGGCGCGAGTGGGGGAAGTAACGGAAACGGTAACGGAGCTAGCGCGACCAGCAGTCTGGGAGGCGGCATCAACCTCGGGGGTGGAGGTGGATGCTGTGATCCATACGTATACACCCTCTATGGCTGGAGCAACGCTATCACCCCCATCAACTACTTCCTCCTGGGCGGTGTCCCGGTTGAGACCTCTCATAACGCAATCTTTGAAGCAGGTTACGGCCAGGGATTCCTGACCGGCTCAAGCTTCGCGGTATCGGAATTCACTCAGCGTTATTCCTCTAACACCGCAACCGATTCCAGCCAATTCAATCCGGTGTTTTCTTCGGGGCTTTCGATATTCTTTAGCCAGAACTTATTAAACGGATTTGGCTACCGCGCCAACGCTAGATCGATCCGGCAAGGCCCCAATGAGCTGAAGATCGCCATGAGCAAATTTCGATTGGCCGTAATTACCGAGGTAGCAGCGGTGATGAGCACCTACTATGACCTGCTCGCGGACCAAGAGAAAATCCGCGTGGCGCAAGAGGGGCTGCAAAATGCTGAAAAGCTCCTGGAGAACAACCAGACGGAGTTAAAGATTGGCGCTGTCGCCCAATATGACGTGCTGAGGAGCCAAGAGGAAGTAGCCTTGAGGAAACAAGACCTACTAACGGCGGGAAACACGTTCTCCCAGGATGCCCAATCCCTGAAAGCCAAGATCTCCAAGAGCTTCAACGAAGAGTTGGCCGGGGTGAATATTGTCCCCGCTGACAAGCTGCCGGAGCCGCATCCCGAGGATGTGCCCACTCTGGACGAGGCTATGAAAGAAGCTGCAAGCCATCGTCCAGAGATCGAGAAGGCCGATCTCGATTTGCGCAACCAGGAGTACACTATCCAGCAGACTCGCAATAACCTTTTGCCCGCGCTTACAGCTTACGCTTCCTATACCTTCCAGGGGCTTGGCGGGGCCCTGGGTCATACTTTCTCGAATATTCTTGCAAACGATTATCCTAACCTTGCCTACGGAGTTCAGTTGCAGTTCCCGCTTCGCAACCGGATTGCTCAGGCCGACGCCGCTCGGGCTCTCATCGAGCAGCGGCAGTTGCAAATGACGCTTGCGCAGGCTAAGAACCAGGCCGTTTGGGACGTTGCCAAGGCCGTGAGCGCAGTCGAGCAGGCCAAGAGCCAGCTTGACGCGGCCACGAATCTGGAGGCGATTTCGCGCCAAGTGCTCGGCATGCAGCAGCAGAAGTTCACGCTGGCTTCGGCTACGGTCGAAGATGTGATCACCGCGCAAACCAATTTAGCCAACGCCCAGGGGACGGTGGTGGCCGCGCGTGCCGCCTATGCGAAGGCATTGATTCAGTACGAACAAAACACGGGAACACTGCTCGATCGGAACCATATTGATCTGTCCGAGGCAGTGGGCGGGGAGGTCAAGAAGGCGCCCAATATTCCAGGCACGCCGGTGAACTAGCTTCGTAGGGGCGGCCCTTGTGGCCGCCCTCCGCGGTCGCTACGAAAAACCAGGGCGGGCGGCCACGAGGGCCGCCCCTACAGCACCCAATCCCGAACTCGGGACGAGTTGTCCCAAAATCGGACACTTGGGGAGGGACAATCGAGTGCAACTCAGCCTAAGGTATTGAAAATAAAGGTCGTAATCAAAAAATGACTTGGCAGTGCTATTGCCGTAAATATCCCCGGGGAGTATCGATATGGACATACCACGTGAAGATGCAAAGCGAAAACGCAGAATACGCAGGATCATTTTTGCCGCTGTAGGCCTATTAGCCATCGCTTCTGTGACTTATGGTCTTTCGCGTCTAAAACCCGCCGCGCCCAGCGTGGACAAAGCGACGGTGTGGATCGAGACGGTCAAAAGGGGGCCGATGCTACTGGAAGTGCGAGGGCTGGGCACCTTGGTTCCGGATGAGCTTCTGTGGCTTCCGGCGTCCTCGGACGGGCGGGTGGTGAGCCGGCTATTGCCGGGCGTGCAGCACATGAAGCCCGATACCATAATCATGGAGCTGAAGAACCCTGAACTTGAGCAGGCCGCTCTCGACGCCCAATGGCAACTCAAAGCGGCCGAAGCAGACTACAACAGTCTGAAAGCGCAGCTTGACAGCAAACTGCTGGACGAGAAGGCGGCCGCTGCCACTGTCCAGGCTGATTACACCAACGCGGTGCTCAATGCCGAAAAGGATGCTGCACTGGCGAAGGCAGGCTTGGCGGCGGAGCTGAACGCCAAGCTGTCACAGGCCAAGGCTGACGAATTGACCACCCGCAACAAAATCGAACTGGACCGGCTGGCCGTGAGCGCCGCTTCTGCCCAAGCCCAACTGGAGGCCTCGAAGGCCAAGGTCGGACAATTGCGCGCCCTTTACGAGTTGAAGGAGGCGCAACTGGACCGGCAGAAGGTGCGGGCAGGAGTTGAGGACGGCACGCTACAGGAGGTGCCAGTGGAAGTCGGCCAGCAGGTGACCGCGGGCACGATCCTGGCCAAGGTAGCCCAGCCGAACAAGCTGAAGGCGGAGCTGAAGATTCCCGAGACCCAGGCGAAGGACGTTCTAATCGGGCAAGTTGCCTCCGTCGACACGCGCAACGGCATCATTGCCGGCCATGTGGAGCGGATTGACCCGGCGGTGATAAACGGAACAGTGACCGTGGACGTCAAACTGGAAGGCGAGTTACCGAAAGGCGCGCGCCCCGACTTGAGCGTGGAAGGTACCATCGAGATCGAGAACCTAAAGGACGTGGTCTACGTCGGCCGGCCGGCGTTTGGCCAGCCAAACAGCACGGTGGGAATCTTCAAGCTGGATGAAGAAGGCAACGGCGCGTCGCGGGTGCAGGTGAAGCTGGGTCGAAGCTCTGTCAACACGGTCGAGATCCTGGACGGACTCAAACCCGGCGACCGCGTCGTGCTGTCCGACATGTCAACTTGGGATGCGTTCAATCGCATACGACTGAATTAGCTCTCAGCTCTCAGCCTTCAGCTCGTGCTTGCAGTCCGTTGCCCGTTAATCGCTGAAGTCACGGCAGGGGCTGCAGCGCAGGGTTTGCTGATAGCTGACGGCTGATAGCTCTGTCGAGGCAGATCATGGGCACACTACTTCAAGATCTCCGCTTCGGTCTTCGCCAGCTCGGCCGCAATCCTGGCTTCGCAGTCATCGCCATACTCACCCTGGCGCTAGCGATCGGGGCCAACACCGCCATCTTCACTGTCGCTAATGATTTCCTTCTTCGCCCACTGCCCTTCCACAATTCCGATCGCGTGGTAATGGTGAAGTGCGCCCAACGCAGGCTCGAGCAGTCAGGCCAGGCAACACAGGGCGGGTGGGCAGACCAGCCAAGCTTCAAGTACTGGCGCGACCACAATCAGGTCTTTCAGGCGATGGCCGCGTGGGCCGGCGAGGGTGAGCAGAGCAACTTGACCGGCTCGGAAGGCCCGGAGCGGGTCCGCGCCAAGCAGGTGACGGAAGGATTTTTCCGCGTCCTCGGCGTTACGCCCATCCTCGGCCGAACCTTCTCCGTCGCGGAGGATCAGCCCGGCGGAAATCGCGTAGCCGTCATCAGCCACGCGCTGTGGCAAACGCGCTTCGGCAGTGACCGCGACATTCTGGGAAAAATGCTTTTCCTAAATGGCGAATCCTACGAGGTAATTGGCGTCCTTCCCACTGACTTTCGCTTCTCCACCGCGCCGGAGGACGTCTGGGTGCCTCTGCAAGCCAATCTCGCCGTCGGTGCAGGTGGCTATTATTTGCACGCTCTCGGACTGTTAAAACCGGGAGTCAGGCTCCCGCAGGCGCAGGCGGACATGGAAGCGCTCGCCGCGCAACTTGCCAAGATATTCCCTCAGCAATGGAACTCGGACCAGTACGTCACAGTTGAGAGCCTGCGAGACCGATATGACAAGGAACTCCGCCCCTCGCTTCTGGTGCTGCTGGGGTTCGCTGGGCTCGTGCTGCTGATCGCCTGCGCCAATCTTGCCAACCTGCTGCTGGCTCGCGCCGCAGGGCGGCAGCAGGAGATCGCCATTCGGCGCGCCTTGGGCGCGGGGCGGTCGCGAATCGTCCGCCAAATGCTGATCGAAAGCGGCTTGCTAGGGCTGGCGGGCGGCGCAGCAGGCGTGCTGGTGGCATCCTACGGCGTAGCCGTTTTGTACTTTCTGCTTCCAAGCGCCTGGAACCCGCTGATCCGAGGAGGAATTGACGCCTCGGTGCTTTTGTTCTCGCTAGCGACTTCGCTGCTGACCGTCCTGCTGTTTGGCATGGCGCCGGCCCTTCGCGCCGCCGGTTTCGACTTGAATGAGACGTTGAAGCAAGGGCTGCGCGATGCGCACTCGGCCGCGGGACTCCATTCCTCTCGAGCCGCGCTGGCGGCGGGCGAAGTGGCGCTGGCGGCAATACTCCTGACGGCCGCCGGGCTACTTGCGAAGAGTTTCGTTCGAATTTCCACTGTCGCCTTGGGCTTCCAGCCGGAGTCCGTCCTAACGGTTGCACTGCACCGCACCGGACAGCACATGGAGCATTTTTACGACCCGTTGTTACAGCGGATTTCTGCTCTGCCCCAAGTGCGGTCGGCGGGCATCATCAACTTTGCGCCGCTGTCAGGCGGTGGGTGGGGCCAGGACATTGTGATTGAGGGCCGGCCGCCCCGCGCGCGCGGCGATCTGATCTGGGCTGCGCACCGCCAGGCGACCCCCGGCTATTTTCGCGCCATGGGAATTCCTCTGCTGCGCGGGCGAGCATTCGAGGAGAGCGACTGGTGGAGCGACAACGCCATCATCAGTGCAGCCATGGCAAGGCAATATTGGCCCGGCGTAGACCCGATTGGAAAGCGCTTCGGCGTTAACTGCTCCGACTCGCCTTGCCTTTGGCGAACGGTGGTGGGAGTGGTCGGCGACGTGAAGGAGCTTGGACCCGCGGCAGAGCCCGCAATTGCGATGTACTTCATGGAGACGCTGCATGACATGACGCTGGTGGTTCGCGCGACCCAGGATCCGACAAGGCTCGTCACCGATATCCGCCAGATCGTTCACAGTATCGATTCCAATCAGCCTATCGGAGACGTGCGCACCATGGAGAG
>Ga0181538_10002022_pt1 | contig 21681 bp, 17 predicted proteins | sample PEATcosm2014_Bin_40_FD_119773 | JGI IMG/M metagenome (GOLD analysis project Ga0181538, IMG submission 119773) | Peatland microbial communities from MTU Mesocosm Facility, Houghton, MI, USA - PEATcosm2014_Bin23_30_metaG | ecosystem: Environmental > Terrestrial > Soil > Wetlands > Peat | place... | reverse complement strand
GAAGTGGGCATCGTGATACTGCTCGCCCTCGCATATGGCCTCGTGGTGGTCATCGCGCGCTGGGGGATGCGATCGGCCATTCCAGGTGTCAGCGATCGCCGGGACATTCGCTAGGAGCGGCTTGAGTGCCTGTTTCCGGACTCCTCCTGATCGTCGGCGGGATAACGGTCTTGTGGGGCAAGTGGGCACTTCCACGCCAGTTGAGCAGAGTGCGAGACAGGCTGGCGGCCGACTCGCGGGACGGCTTTGACGCTTGGTTGGGCAGCCGAGTTACTCGCCGGCTTCTCGCCATGCCCGCAGTGTGCGGAGGGCTGGTTATCGGTTCTGGCCTGTTCTTGTTGCTCACGAGATAACGTCGATGTTGCCGGCCGAGTGCCAATCAGCCATACCGACCGGCGCTAAGGGTCTCGAAACCGTTGCGCAATGAGACGGCGAGCCCCTTTGAACGCGGCCGTGTGAGGTTAGGGTTTGTCTGCTGCGCGCGCTGGTTGCTCGGCTCGTTTTAGCGAGCTGTAGAGTGTTGTGCGTTCGACGCCGGCGTGTTGGGCGATCTCGCGCATGGATAGGCGTGCGGTGCGTGCGCGGTCGATTGCGGCTGCGAGGTCTTGGTCGAGCGCCTGGTGTTCGGCGTCGAGCTTGCGGCGTCGTTCCTTGAGAGCTGAGAAGATGATCCCAAGCATGTTTCCTACCGTTGACCTTGGGGTTGACGCGCCTGCGCGTCGTCGATCATCGGGCCACACGTCGCAGCGCGCACACGCGCAAGCGCCTCAGCGCGCCAAGCTGGTTTCGGCCACGTAGTCGTCACAGGACCTCGAATGCGCGCAGTACGCTCGTGTTCGTCTCACGGCTTGTGTCGATCCGCGGTACACGCACGCCCGTCGCACTTCGTCCCAGCTCTCTGGCGCGTAGCGCCCTCGACACCCCTTAGCCGCGCCGCGGCGAGTGTCCGACTATGACGAGACCGACATCGCCGTCCTCGCAGCGATCCCAGCACCCACAATGTGGCAAGCGCTTCAGCGTCCTGATCCACAGGCGGATAGCTAACGAGGCGCCGCACGCGATGCGTTGCGAGCGTCGCATGACGCCGGTCGTCATCGACGCCTGGCGCAGTGGTCCGAAAAGGAAGGCTGCGCTGGCGCTACTGATGGATGGGCTACTCGACGGGAACCCCGACGTGCTCGTCTCCCCCGCATTGATTGCCGAGCTGCCACTGAGGTGCTCGGCCGCGAGAAGTTCGCTGTACAGGCCGCTGAGGGTCGCGCGGCGGCGTACGTAGCTGCCCTCCTCGATCGAGCGACGATCGTCGAGGTCGCGATGCCCGGGCCTGCGAGAGCCGCGGACGCTGACAACGACCACCCGATCGAGCTCGCCTCGGTCCATGGGGTCGATGCAGTCGTGCCCGGCGACCGGCACCTGCTGGCCGAATCGAGCGAGCCGCCGGTGCTCACGCCGCGCGAGCGCGTGGGCCTCGCTCCCGCGAGCTGATGGCCCGGCCTGCCGCGGTCCTCGGCTTGGTCTACTGGCCATTGGGCCACAAGATCCGCGCCCGTGGCCCAAAGGCTCGGAAATCCCCGGTAATCCGCCGCTATACACGTTCGCGGTGACTTTGGAAACTGCCTGCAAACAAGGACGTTAGTCCTCGTCTTCCGAGTCCCCTGAAAATCGTCGTGTCACCCGTTCGAGTCCTCTGGGTCGACGGCCTGCCGATGGTTTCAGGCGGCAGCGGCGAACGCCGCAGTGAATGCCTGCGCCTGCTCAGATGCCGGCCGGGCGTGCAGGTAGCGACTCGTGGTAGCGAGGGCACTGTGTCCCATCGCCTTCTGGATCGTCACGACATCGACCCCGCGCATCGCCAGCAGCGAACCAAACGTATGGCGCAGGTCGTGGAAACGAAGCGGACGGACGTCGGCTGCGGCCTGCGCGCGGCGGTAGCGCCGACGCAGCGCTGAGTCATCGAGCGCCCGCCCGAACACGTTGCAGAACACGAGATCGTCAGGGCTTGTGTAGTGCGCGCGTCGGCTCATGCGCCTCAGCGCGGCGGCTGCCTGCTCGGCGAGTGGCACGCGTCGCACGCGCCCGGACTTCGTGGATGACTCCACGCCTGCGCTCAGTGCGCGGGCGATCGTCAACGCCGAGCCAGCAAAGTCAACGTCACGCCAGCGCAACGCCAGCAGCTCACCCTGCCTCAACCCGGCGTAGGCGGCGATCCGAACCATCTCTGCGTCCTGGCGATCCTCGGCTTGCCGTGCGTCCCGCTCGCCGTCGGTGACGGCCGGATAGGCCGGATCACGGTGGCGCCCGTCAGCGAGCGTCTGAGCTATGGCCTCGATCTCCCCAGGCGAGTAGAACAACAGGGCGCCGGGGATCGGCTCGCGCCGCTTGTCGGCAGCCTTCGCAGGATTCGCCGGCAGGGCAAATGTGGATGGCTTGCATCCGTGCGCGAACACGGCACAGATGACGCTTCGGTACTTGTTGACCGTCCGCGGCGTAACCGTAGATGGCGGCGCGCTCGTCTTCCAGTTGCCGAGATCGCGGTCAGACTCGCTCCCACCGGAGCGCTTGGTGCGCGGAGTGGCACTGATCGCGGACAGCAGCTCGTTGATCTCGCGCGTTGTGATCTCCGCCGCCGGTCGATCGCCCAGCGCGGCCATCACGTACCCGACAGACGCGCCGGACGCGTTCCTGTGCGGGATGCCGGGCTCACCCAACACGTAGGCGTGGTCGCGCAGCGTCGAGGGCTTCGCGCCGCGCACGTCCTTGAGCCAGCGCGAGTAGTCCTGCGCGACCTCGCGGAACGTCACGCCGCGCGCGCGGCGCTCCATCTCGACGCGCTCGGCGTTTGCTGCTTCGGCGACATGGGCATCGACGAGCTGCGCGGCGGCCACAATCGCGGCGCGCTCGTCATAGGCGCCCTCGCCGACACGACCGGGGTGCCGGCGCCAACCGCCGGTGTCGGGATCACGCTCAAGCCAAGCTGGGCCGATACGGCGCTTGATCTGCCGCCCGTTGTGCCTGAACTTGGCCTCGTAAAACGGCTGTCCGCGATGCTCGCGGACGATGATGTTGGCGTTAGGCTTTACCGCTGGCATCGGGGGGCATCCTCCTCGGTGTCCCTGCGCCCGCCCGGTCCTAACCCGAGCGGGCGCATCTTGTTGGGCTGACGCCCATTCTATCACTGTGGGTACCATGTGGGTACCCGTCCGCGGTGGGTACCGTATTGGGTACCAAAACAACCATGTAGTGCATAGTAGAGCCATGTTGAAGCCATCGAATCCGCCGAGCCAACGCGGTTCGGCGTAAGGAGCACGGTCTTTCAAGCCGCAGGCCGAGGGTTCGATTCCCTCCGGGCGCACTCCCGTTTCCGCCGCAGTCCCCGGCGTCAGCGCCGACCACGGACGGGAGCAGCTCACTGCCGGCACGCCTCTACCGCTCGCTCTCGCGCCTTTGGCCTTAATGGCCATGTGAGCGCCTATCGGCACGACGTGTAGATCATCGGTCCAAGTGTCAACCGATCGACTAAAGTTGACAAGCTGCGTAAAACCTGATTTATATGTCTTGGACGGGAGATGTTCCCGCGTTCGATGGAAGGGATTGGACGATGAGCTTGGGGTCTAGCACGACGCGAGACCAGACCGGGGAGGGGTGCGCCGAGTGATGAGGTTGTTCGCCTGCCATGAGGACCGCATGCTGCGCGCGCTGCACGGCCGCTGGCCGTACCGGCGCTCGCACTGCCGACACGACCTGCACTGGCTCGTGCGTGTGCAGGCGCAGAGCTGCTGGTGTGCGAGCGGACGCACGCACTCGGTGCTCGGCCTGCGAGCCTGCAGCCGTCGACCGCAGGGGCGCTGAAAGGAAGCTCCGGGGGGCCGTCCCTACCTACCGGCTCGCGACGGGTAGCGGGCCGGTGGGGAGCGGTGCCCGTTGGCGCGGCCGTCGGCGCTCAGCGCCAGCGCGGCGATGCCGTCGATCAGCTGCGGCCACACGGCGCGCGGCAGGTCGTGGCCCATGCCCTCGATCATCATCAGCTCGGCTCCCGGGATCGCGCGCGCGGTGGCGCGTCCGCCGGAGGGCGAGACGAGCGGGTCGGCGGTGCCGTGCACCACGAGCGTCGGCGCGGAGATGCGCGCCAGCTCGGCCGTGCGATTCCCCGACGCGACGATCGCCGCGAGCTGGCGCCCCGGCCCCTCGGGGTCGTGGCCGCGGTCGTAGCTGGCCGTGGCGATCGCGTGCATGTCGTCGGCGTCGCGGGGCAGGTCGGGCGAGCCGATCACGGCGAACAGGCGTTCCATGTGCGCGACGAACGCCTCGCGGCCCAGGGGCGGGCGGCGCAGGAAGATCGGGTACACGCGCAGCGACGGCTGGCCGCTGCGCAGGCTGCCCGTGTTGGACATGATCGAGACGAGCGAGCGCACCGCGAGCGGATGGCGCGCGGCGAGCGTCTGGGCGATCATGCCGCCCATCGAGGCGCCGATCACGTGGGCGGGCGCGAGGTCCAGCTCGTGCAGCAGCCCGGCCGCGTCGTCGGCCATGTCGCCGAGCGTGTAGCGCGCGGCGCGGCTCGAGCGCGTCAGCAGTTGGGCGACGGTCGGCGGGCGGCCGCTCATGTGCGTCGAGCGGCCGATGTCGCGGTTGTCGAAGCGCACCACGTACAGGCCCCGCGCGGCCAGCTCCTGGCAGAAGTCCTCCTGCCAGGCGATCATCTGCGTGCCGAGGCCCATGACCAGCAGCGCCGTCGGGTTGGACCGCTCGCCGAAGGTCTCGTAGCAGAGGGTGATGCCCCTGCCGACGTCGCAGAACTGCTCGGACACGATTCAGGGACTCTAGCGGCGGCAATCGCAGTAGGATCGATTGCAATGGCGGCTTCACCCGAACCGAGCAGCCCACAGGCCGGCGCGGCCGTGCTCGATGAGGCCGAGATCCACAAGCTGTCGATCGACACGATTCGCGGTCTGTCGATGGACGCGGTGCAGAAGGCCAACGCCGGCCACCCGGGCACGGCGATGGCGCTGGCGCCGCTGGCGTACACGATCTTCGAGCGCTTCCTGCGCGCGAACCCGACCGACCCGGCATGGCCCGACCGCGACCGCTTCGTGCTGAGCGCGGGCCACGCGTGCATGCTGCAGTACTCGCTGCTGCACCTCTGCGGCTACGACCTCGGCATCGAGGATCTACGGCAGTTCCGCCAGTGGGGCTCGCGCACGCCGGGACACCCCGAGCGCGGCCACACCCCCGGGATCGAGATCACGACCGGTCCGCTCGGGCAGGGATTCGCCAACGCCGTCGGGATGGCGATCGCCGAGCGCTTCCTGGCCGACCGCTTCAACCGCCCGGGCAGCGTGGTGGTCGACCACCACGTGTACGCGATCTGCTCGGACGGGGATCTGATGGAGGGCGTCAGCCAGGAGGCGGCATCGATCGCAGGGCACTTCCGCCTGGGCAAGCTGGTCATCTGCTACGACGACAACCACATCACGATCGACGGCACCACGTCGATCTCCTTCGACGGCGAGAATCACGCCGCGCGGCTCGCCGCCGACGGCTGGCACGTGCAGCGGGTGGAGGACTCGGAGGACCTCGACGCCCTGGAGGCGGCGATCGCCGCCGCCCGCGACGAGCCCGAGCGGCCGTCGTTCATCTCGATCCGCTCGCACATCGCATACCCGGCGCCGCACGCCGTCGACACGGCCAAGTCCCACGGCGCGCCGCTCGGCGAGGAGGAGGTGCGCGCGACCAAGCAGGTGATGGGCTTCGACCCCGACCGTCACTTCTGGGTCGACGAGCGCGTGTACGAGCACATGTCCCTGCGCGACCGCGGCGCCGCGGTCCAGGCCGAGTGGCAGCAGCGCTACCAGGAGTGGCGCGGTGCGTTTCCGGAGATGGCCGCCGAATGGGACAGGTCGTGGGCCGGCAGGCTGCGCGACGGCTGGCGCGAGTCGCTGCCGAGCTTCGCCGCGGGCGAGCAGATCGCCACGCGCTCGGCCGGCCAGAAGGTGATGGCGGCCTTCTCCGAGTACGCGCCGACGATGCTCGGCGGCGCCGCCGACCTGGTCGAGTCGACCAAGACGGTGTTCGACGGCGGCGGCGAGTTCTCGAGCGTGCACTCCGGGCGCAACGTCCCGTTCGGCATCCGCGAGCACGCGATGGGCGCGATCGTCAACGGCGCGGCCGCACACGGCGGCGTCGTCAAGCCGTACGGCTCGACGTTCCTGACGTTCTCCGACTACATGCGCGGCTCGGTGCGGCTGTCGGCGCTGATGGGCCTGCCGGTCGTGTGGGTGTGGACGCACGACTCGATCGGCCTTGGCGAGGACGGGCCCACCCACCAGCCGGTCGAGCACTACGCGGCGCTGCGCGCGATCCCCAGCCTGTGGGTGATCCGCCCGGGCGACGCGAACGAGACCGCGGTCGCCTGGCGGGTGGCGCTGGAGCGCGAGGACGGGCCCGTCGCGCTGCTGCTCACGCGCCAGAACATCCCCGTGCTCGACCGCGCGGAGGTTGCCGACGCGGATGGCACCGAGCGCGGCGGGTACGTGCTGTGGGACTCGGCGGCGGACGGCGCTCCTCAGATCGCGCTGATCGCGACCGGCTCGGAGGTGGCGCCGACGCTCGCGGCCGGGCAGGCGCTGGCCGAGCGGGGCACGCGCGTGCGCGTCGTCTCGATGCCGTGCATGGAGCTGTTCGAAGCGCAGCCGCGGGAGTACCGCGAGCAGGTGCTGCCCGCCGCTGTGAGAGCGCGCCTGGCCGTCGAGGCGGGCGCAAGCATGAGCTGGTGGAAGTGGGTGGGGCTCGACGGCGACGTGCTCGGCCTGGACCGCTTCGGCGCGTCTGCACCCGGGCCTACGGTACTCAAGGAGTTGGGCTTCAGCGTCGAGAACATCCTCGCCCGAGCGCAGGCCCTACTCGAGTCGAGCCACTGACAGGAGGCACCATGCCCGCCGATGCAGCCCCGCCCCTCAAGCGTCTTTCGGACCTTGGCCAGAGCGTGTGGGTGGACTACCTCTCACGCGAATCGATCCGCGGCGGACACCTGCAGGAGCTGATCGACGGGGACTCCGTCGTCGGCGCAACGTCGAACCCGACGATCTTCGAGAAGGCGATGTCCTCGGGCAACGCCTACGACGAGCAGCTGCACGAGCTCAGGGATCTGGACCCCGCCCACCCCGCAAGCCTCGAGCAGAGCTTCTGGGCGCTGGCCCAGCAGGACATCGAGGACGCGTGCGACCTGTTCCGCCCGGTATGGGAGCGCAGCGGCAGGCGCGACGGGTACGTGTCGCTTGAGGTCGACCCGCGACTGGCATACGACACGCTGCAGACCTTCCGCGCAGCGATGCGCCTGCACCAGACGGTCGACCGCCCCAACCTGATGGTCAAGATCCCGGCGACCAGGCCGGGGCTGGCGGCGATCGAGGACGTGATCGCCAAGGGCCACTCGATCAACGCGACGCTGATCTTCTCGCTGCAGCGCTACGCGGAGGTCGCCGAGTCCTACATCCGCGGGATCGAGCGGCTGGTGGCCGAGGGCGGCGACCCGCGCGCGGTCGCGTCGGTGGCGAGCTTCTTCGTCTCGCGGATCGACACCGAGGCCGACAAACGCCTGGACGCCGTGGGCGCGCCGCAGGAGCTGCGGGGCAAGCTCGCGATCGCGAACGCGCGACTGGCCTACGGCCACTACCTGGAGGCGTTCGGCGGCCCGCGCTGGGAGTACCTGGCGGGCAAGGGCGCCTCGCCGCAGCGCGTGCTGTGGGCGTCGACCTCGACCAAGAACCCCGCGTACGCGGACGTCGTGTACGTCGAGGAGCTGATCGGGCCGGACACCGTCAACACGATGCCCGAGCAGACGATCGAGGACTACCAGGACCACGGCAACCCCGAGCCGCGGCTGCAGGCCGGCGTGCAGGAGGCGCGGGAGCTGCTGGCGGAGCTCGCGCGGGTGGGCGTCGACTACGACGACGTCACAGAGACGCTCGAGCGCGAGGGCGTCGAAAAATTCTCGGAGTCCTTCGAGCAGCTGCTGCAGTCGCTGCGCGCCAAGCAGGACTCGCTCGCGCCGGCCTGATCAGGAGTAGGGGAGCGGGACGAGCACGCGGATCGTCAGCGGCCCCGACGGGAACGCCTCGGCGTTGACGGTGAACACGCGGAAGCTGCGCCCTTCGTAGTGGTAGGCGCCGCTGGCGGGAACCGCTGCCAGCGCCGGCCCGGGCGCGGGGCCGAGGCTGTTCTTGACGAGCTGTGAGGCGACCCCGTCGACGTTCATGTACATGAGCACGTCGAGCCCCGCCAGGCGCCTCGTCAGGCGCAGGTAGCCTTCGTCGTCCTGGATCGAGAGCACGACGCCGCCGATCGTGCGGCCGTGCAGCTGCAGTGGCGCGGTCACGGGGGCCAGCACGTACGGTCCGCCGACGTCGGACAGCAGCTGCCCGCCGGCGCTGACGCGCATGCGCACGATGTGCTGGTTGAGCAGGGCCTTGATCGCCAGCTCGGTGGCGCCCGGTTCGCGGCGGGCAACGGCTTCGAGCAGCGCCTTGTTGTGCTGGACGCGCCGCACCTGCTTCTGCGCGCTCTGCCCGAGCTCGCCGGTGTAGATGAGGTCGGCCACGCGTTTGAGCGCGTTGACGATCGTGTCCTGGCTCGTGTGCCCGCACAGCGGCGCGATGACGCTCGTCGGAAGCAGCAGGTAGACGCGCACGGCACCCGACGGGTAGGCCTCGGCTGGGAACGAGGTGAAGGCGTAGGGGACGTGTTCGAGCGTCAGCGTGCCTTCGTCGCCGAGCGTCAGCGTGCCTTCGTCGCCGAGCGTCGCCGTACGGAGCGCCGCCACGCCGCGGGTGCCCGGCTCGGCGATCCAGGACGGGCCGTCGCGCAGCGCGACGAGGCCCTGGCCGATGCCGGTTGCCTCGATCAGGAAGCCTTCATCGGCCCAAACGCTCGTGGCGTAGCTGGCGATCGGGGCCCCGTTAGTGCCGGTGAGCGTCCCGTGCAGAGGCGCGAGCGCCGCGCCGCCCACGTCGACGAATGGCTGCCCGCCGCGCGTGACGCTCAGGTCGGTCAGGTGCCCGGTTTTCAGCAGCGCACGGGCGGCGAGGAGCGCCGCTGCCGTGTTCCCGCTTTCGACCGCCGCGCGCAGCGCTTCGGAGTGCGCGATCAGGTACTCGGCGCTGCCGATCCTTTCGCCGTGGACCCCCTCGCGGTAGACGCGCTGGAGCACGCTGGAGAGGGTCGCGAGCACCGTCCCCGCGCAGCCGCCCGGCGCGCTGGAGGTCTGCGGGCCGACGGTGACGACGGGGCCTGCTTTGAGCGTCGCGCCGCAGCCGGCGAGGACGAGGGTGGCAAGGAGCGTCGCGGCGGCTCCCACGCGGGCGATCCACAAGCGGCCTGCAAACAAGCGGATTTTCACGCGCGCAACGATCGCCGCGAATTCTAAGGACCGGCTAATCACGCGGTGAGGCTGCTCACACCATCGCGGTGGAGTAACGTCGTGCGCGTGCCGCTCGCACTCATCACCGGCGCGTCCACCGGCATCGGGCGCGCGACGGCGCTGCGGCTGGCGGCGAGCGGTTGGACGGTGCTCGCGGGCGTACGCGACCCCGAGGCCGGCGAGCGCCTGGTCGCCGAGGCCGGCGCCCCCGCCGGCTCGCGCGGGCAGCTGCTGCCGCTGGCTTTGGAGGTGACCGACGCCGCGCAGGTCGCGGCGGCGGCGGAGCGGGTCGCCCAGGAGTCGGAGGCCTCCTCGCGCGGCGGGCTCGACGCGCTAGTCAACAACGCGGGCATCGGCATCGGCGGCCCGCTGGAGCTGATCTCGGCGAAGAGCCTGCACAAGCAGTTCGACGTGAACGTGTTCGCGCAGGTGGCGGTGACGCAGGCGATGCTGCCGGCGCTGCGGCGCGCGGGCGGGCGGATCGTGTTCGTGTCGTCGATCGGCGGGCGCGTGGCGATGGCGTTCACCGCCCCGTACGCCGCGTCCAAGCACGCGATCGAGGCGTTCGGCGACGCGCTGCGCGTGGAGCTGCGCAGCTCCGGAGTGCAGGTCGCGCTGGTGGAGCCGGGATCGGTGGCGACGCCGATCTGGGACAAGAGCCGCGCGGAGGCCGAGCGGGTGGTGATCCCGCCGGAGCTGCAGGACGTCTACGGGCGGATCCCTGCGGCGATGGACAAGGCGCTGCAGGACACCGCGCGGCGCGGCGTCCCGCCGGAGCAGGTGGCGGCGACGATCGAGCGCGCGCTGACCGCGCCGCGGATGCGCGCGCGCTACGTCGTCGGCAGGGACGCGAAGGCGATGCTGCTCGTCAGGCGCCTGCTGCCGGACCTCGTCTTCGACAGGGTCGCGCGGCGGGCGCTCGGAGTGTAGGTAGGCGCGCGTGGAGCTCGAGACGATCGAGGGCGGGGGACAGCGCTACGTCGTCTCCAGGCGGGGCGAGGGTCCCGACGTCGTGCTGTTCCACGGGTTTCCGGACACGCCCTACTCGTGGCGGGAGATCGAGCAGGCGCTGGTGGGCGCCGGCTGGCGCGTGACGGTGCCGTGGCTGCGCGGGTACAGGGAGGAGACGATCGTCGCCGGCCGCCGGTATGACCCGGAGACGCTCGGGCGCGACGGCCTGGGGCTGCTGGACGCGATCGGCGTGCGGAGCGCGGTGCTCGTCGGCCACGACTGGGGCGCGCTGATCGTGTACGTGGCGGCGGCGCTCGCGCCCGAGCGCGTCCGCGCGATCGTGACCTCGGGCATCCCGCATCCGGCGGTGCTCGAGCGCACGCCGGCCGCGTTCTGGGCGGTGCGCCACTTCCTCGGGCTGAAGCTCCCGTGGGCGCCGTGGGTCTGCAGGCGCAACGACTTCGCCTACCTCGACAAGCTGTACCGGCGCTGGGCGCCGAGCTGGTCGGGCCCCGAGCGCGACGAGACCCTCCGCCTTGCCAAGCAGGCGCTGTCCTCGACGGCGACGCTCGACGGCGCGATCTCCTATTACCGCGACCTGCCGCTCGTCAGCCCGCCACAGGTGATCGCGCACGTGCCGAAAGTGCCCGGGCTGATCATCGGGGGAACCGACAACCTCGCGGACGTCACGCTCTTCAACCGCACCGCGGAGCTGCTCGCAAAGCCGAGCCGCGCGCTGATCGTCGAGGGCGCCGGCCACTGGCCGCACCGTGAGAACGCCGCGCTCGTCGTGCCGGCGCTGCTGGAGTTCCTGGGGGAGGTTGGGGCGTAGCGGGCGAGTTCACAGCCGCTAGTATTCGTAAATAGAGACGCATATTTGGTGCATTACAAGCTATAGTGATGTCTATATGCAACAGAAAGATGAAAAGAGGCGTGATGATGGCCGGGTGCGCGCCGTCCCTTCCTCGATTCGACGTGCTCTTCGTGACGTGGCAGACGACGTTGCCACATGGCGGAAGCTGCGCGGCTTGACGCAGGCGCAGCTGGCCGACCGGTCGGATGTCTCGCGCGGCACGGTGGGCCGTCTCGAGGGCGGCGATGGGGGCGTGAGCCTGGAGAACCTGCTTCGCGTCCTTCGCTCGCTTGGTGTTCTGGATGGCGTCGTCGAGGCGCTCGATCCATATGAGACCGACGTTGGGCGGATGCGCTCAGACGAACAGCTTCCGCAGCGAGTGCGAACCCGGGATCTGACCCGCCGAAGCGATGGCTGACGCAGAGGTCGAGGTCGTCGTGCAGATCGGCGGCGACGATGTCCTTGCCGGCCGACTGTGGTCACATCGACGGCGCGGGGCAGAGTCGGCGACGTTCAGCTACACGGAGGAATACCTCGCGCGCGACGACGCCTACGAGCTGGATCCTGGATTGCCTCTCTCCGCCGGACAGCAGCAGACGCGCGTCGGCCAGGCGATGTTCGGTGCCCTCTCCGACTGTGCTCCCGACAGGTGGGGACGTCGGCTCATCGCTCGCGCCGAGCGCCGACGAGCGGCGCGGGAAGGAGTGGCGGAGCGCAGCTTCGGCGAGATCGACTACCAGCTCGGTGTTCGCGACGATCTGCGCCATGGAGCGTTGCGTCTGCGCGACCCCGCAACCGGCACCTATCTGGCCGACCATGCAGGCGGGGTGCCCTCACTTGTCGCTCTACCCAAGCTCTTGAGCGCGGCCGAGCGGCTCGAGCGCGACGAGGCGAGCGAGGACGAGCTGCGACTCCTGCTGCGCGACGGGAGCTCACTGGGCGGCGCGCGTCCGAAGGCGCACGTGCTCGACGCCGAGGGTCGAGTGTCGATCGCGAAGTTTCCGAGTGGCGCCGGCGACGACTGGGACGTGATGCGATGGGAGGCCGTCGCGCTGCGGTTGGCCCGGGCTGCGGGTATCCGTGTGGAGGACTGGAACCTGCACGTCGTCGACGGGAAGGCTGTGCTGATCGTCGAGCGCTTCGACCGAGCCGGAGCCCTGCGCATCGGCTACGCGAGCGCGATGACGATGCTCGAAGCGACCGACGGCGACCAGGCCAGCTACTTGGATATCGCTGACGTCATCGAACGCCGCTCCTCCGAGGCGCGCGAGGATCTCCGTCAACTGTGGCGTCGCATCGCGTTCTCCGTCCTCATCTCGAACACGGACGATCACCTGCGCAACCACGGGTTCCTGCGCACCAGCAACGCCGGTTGGGTGCTGTCGCCGGCCTTCGACCTCAACCCCGATCCGAGTCCCGGACCAAAGCACCTGAGCACCGCCATCGACTTCGACGACACGACAGCGTCCGTCGACACGCTCATGAGCGTCGCCGGTTACTTTCGGCTCGGTGACGAGGAGGCGCGCCAAGTGCTCGGAGAGGTCAGCGAGGCCGTCGGTCAGTGGCGCGTGGCCGCCACGGAGACCGGTCTGGATCGCACGGCAATCGAGAGGATGGCGACGGCGTTCGAGCATCACCGCGCAGACCGGACACGTCAGATTCTCGACTCGTGACCCCGCCTCACCCCGGCGGCGGATAGACCGCCAGCCACGCGAACAGGCTGGTGGTGGCGGCCTGCGTCTGCAGCATGCCGGGTTCGGCGTCGAAGGCGGGCAGGGTTCCGCCGTTCCAGGACAGGAGGTAGAGGCCTTCGCCGTTGGCGGCGCGAGTCTGCGCGTCGCGCGCGTTGTCGGCGGCGAGCAGGTAGAGGGTTCGGTCGCCGTCGAGCGCGTACAGCGCGAGCATCCACTGCAGGTAGATGGCGTCGTACTGGGGCGAGAAGTCGAGCAGGTAGCCGAAGCGGCGCAGCGCGGCGGCCTTGAGCTGTTCGGCGCGCTGGCAGCCGCTGCTGGCGCCGGTCAGCTGGCAGAGCAGCGCCTGGGCGTAGATCAGCGGCGCCTCGATGTAGTCGACGGGGGTGGCGCTGACGCTGCTGTCGGCGTAGAGCCCTTCGGCGCTGCTGAAGCCGCCGGTGTTCGCCCAGGCGATGAACCTCTGCGCCTGTTCGAGCGCGAAGGCGGAGCGGCTCTGCTGGTAGATGAGCGTTGCGAGCAGCGTGTCCGAGGCCAGCGCAGGTCCGGACTTGTAGGGATGGTGGGTGTTCCACCAGACCCCGCCGGTGCTCGGGTCCCAGCCGGCGGCGGCGATGTAGCGCAGCGCGCGTTCGGCGTCGGCGAGGTAGCGGTGCGTGCCTGTGGCGCGGTAGGCCTCGACGAACGCGAGGCCCCACCAGCCGTTGTCGTCGAACCAGGTCTCGGTGTTCGCTTCGCGGTCACCGGGATATGGCGAGTAGCCGGGAACGGGGCGCAGCCCGCGGTTCAGGTAGCGCTCGGCGCCGGCGGCGAAGCGGGCGAGCGCGTGTCGGTTGGCGCCGGACGGCTCGGCGATGGCGATCGCGTCGAGCGACTCGAACAGCGGCACGATGTCCCAGATGGTGGCCAGCGGATAGCGTTCGCGATCGCCCAGCCGCGCGTCATACCAGCCGCGCCGAGGGTCGCGCCAGCGCTTCTCGGCCTGCGCGACGCCGGCCTTGGCTAGCGCGAGGTAGCGCTGCTGGGTGGCGCTGAGCGCGGGCGTGGGCGTGGGCGTGGACGTGGCGGCGGAGGGCGTCGGGGGCGCGGCGGCGAGCGTCGGGGCCGCGTGCGCGCAGCACGCGACGCAGATCGCGACGGCGAGCGTGGACAGGCAGAGCGTTGGCGTGCGCATGAGAGCAGTAACCCGACACCGGCATGATCGGCGCGGCGCGCGCGTAGGATGAGGTGCCGTGTCCGAGAGCCAACCCGACGTCCCCTTCGCCGCTCCGCCGCCCCCGCCCTCGGAACGGGGCGCGTGGCTCCTCGCCTGCTCGGTCGGCGCGATCGGCCTGGCGGTGCTGGTCGCGGTGCTCTCGGGCGTGGTCGGACACACGAGCGCTACCGTGGCGCCTCCGCCGGTGCTGGTCTCAGCGGCGACCCCGGTGCCGGCGCCGGGCTCCCCGGCCGCGGACGTCGGCGCGAGCGCTCGCGCGCATGCGGCGATCGTCGCGAGCCCGTCGCCGGAACAGCAGCGCGCGCAGGCAAGGAGCTTCGTCGACGCCACGCGCACGCACATCTCCAGAGCGTGGATGGAAGGCTTCTACCCGATCTACGCGACCGCGCAGAGCACGTTCGGCGTCAACTGGCTGCTGCTGGCCTCGATCCACAAGCAGGAGAGCGCGTTCTCGAGCGCGCCGGGCATCTACCACGGCCTGAACTTCGCCCACTGCTGCGGCGGGCCGATGCAGTTCAACGTGACCAACGGCCCGGTCACCACGTGGGACCTGGTCGCCGACTCGTACACCTACGGCAAGCGTCCCGCGCACTACGACCACATGACCGCCATGCACCCTTCGATCTACGACGACTTCGACGCGATCATGGCCGCGGCGCACCTGCTGTCGGCGGACGGCGCGGAATACGCGCTGAACGAATCGGCGTGGGACGCGGCGTACGACTACTACGGCCACGACGCGACGGGGGTCACGTACGCGGATGAGGTGCTCGCGCGCGCGATCGGCTGGTCGCAGCACGGCTTCTGCATCAACTGCGGCGTGGAAGCGAAGATGGTCGAAGCCGTGCAGGCCGCGTACGGCGCGCCGGTGCTGGCGGCGCTCGAAGTCGAAGAAGCGAAGGCGCGAGCGAAGCCGAAGGCGGTGGCGGCCGCCCGGGCGGTCAAGCCCGGGCGTCGTAGCTAGCGCCCACGCGCCGAAGCTAGGCGGCGTCGGCCTGGGCGATCAGCTCGCCGGCGACGCGATCGGTCGCCGAGCCGGTGCCGCCGAGCAGCCGCCGTGAGAGCTGCGCGCGGCGGAAGTACAGCGGCGCGTCGTGCTCCCAGGTGGCGCCGATGCCGCCGTGCACGGAGATCATCGTGCGCGCGGCGGTGTCGAGCGCACGCCCGCCGACGGAGCGCGCGGCGCTGGCGGCGAGCGCGAACTCGGCGGGGGCGCCGGCGCGTGCCCAGCCCGCGTAGTAGAGCAGCGAGCGCCCGTTCTCGAGCTGGCGCAGCACCTCTGTGAGGGAGTGCTTGACGGCCTGGTAGGAACCGATCGCTCGGCCGAAGGTGAAGCGCTCCTTGGCGTAGGCGACGGTCACGTCGAGCGCGGTCTCGACGCTGCCGAGCGACTCGGCGGCGATCAGCGCCTGCGCCAGGTACCAGGCGGCGGCCAGCGACTCCTCGGGCGCGTCGAGCACGAGCGCGGGGGCGTTATCGAGCGAGACGTGGCCGAGCGAGCGGGTCGCGTCGTAGCGGCTGACGGGCTCGATGCTCACGCCTGCGGCGTCGGCGTCGATCGCCACGCCAACGGCCTTGCCGTCCAGGAACGCGACGCCGACGAGCACGTCGGCTCCGGGCGCATCCGGGACGAACGCGATGCTGCCTGTGACCGGCACGCGGCCGTCGGCACCGGCTGCGCCGGCGCTGGGCAGCGGGCTGCGCGCGGCGCCGCTGGCGGGGTCGGTGCTCCAGCGCTCGTCGAGCTCGCTGGGGGGCTGCGCGGGCAGGTAGGCGGCGCGCCGCTCGCCGGTGGCGAGGTCGCCGAGGAGCTGGGATTGATAGGACCCGCCCGCCCCGTCGCCAAGGATGGCGGTGGCGGGCAGGTGGCCGAGCAGCGGGATGCCCGCGAGCACGCGGCCGCACTCGCCGAGCACGAGCATCGCGTCGAACGCGTCCAGGCCGGCGCCGCCGTGGGCTTCGTCGATCAGCAGGCCGGGCCAGCCGGCCTCCCTGGCGGTCGGCCACAGGTCGGGCAGCGCGCTGTCGTTGCCATCGAGCGCCTCGCGCGCGGCCTCCAGCGTCTTGAAGCGCGAGAGCGCGCCGCGCGCGGCCTCGCGCAGGAACACCTGCTCGTCGGAGAGTGCGAGGTTCATGCCGCGGCTCCTTCCTTGGAGCGCAGCTCCGAGAACGGGATGCCCTTGTCGAGCCGCGGCTCGGGGGGCAGGCCGAGCACGCGCTCGCCGATCGTGTTTCTGAGGATCTCTTCGGTCCCGCCGGCCGACTTCAGGCCGGGCAGGAACGAGATCATGTACGCCCACTCGCTGTCCTCGGAGAGCGCGTCGGGGCCGATGACGTCGGCGATCAGGTCGCCTGCCTTGATCGCGCCGGCGACGATCGTGACCTTCGCGAGGCCGGCCTCGGGGCCGGGGGTCTGGCCTTTCTGCAGCGCCGTGAGCGTGCGGTAGCCGGTGAACCTGACGGCGAGCAGCTCGCTGGCGATCTCGCCGAGCTGGTGGCGCACCTCGGGGTCGCGGCGGGCGTGCGCGTCGCGGGCGATGGCGCCGGCAAAGCGCGTCGAGTTGTAGCCCATGCCCTCGCTGCCGAGGCCGATGGTGACGCGCTCGAACATCAGCGTGGTCAGGCCGGTGCCCCAGCCGTTGCCGACGCCGCCGACGACGGCGCCCTCGTCGAGCGCGACGTCGTCGAAGAAGACCTCGTTGAACTCGGCCTCGCCGGAGATCTGGCGCAGGCCGCGCACGGTGACGCCGTCGGCGTCCATGGGCACTACGAACATCGTCAGGCCCTTGTGCTTGGGCACGTCGGCGTCGGTGCGCGCGAGCAGCAGCCCGTAGGAGGCGAACTGGGCGTTGGTCGTCCACACCTTCTGCCCGGTCAGGCGCCAGCTGCCGTCGTCCTGCTGGCGCGCGCGCGTCTGCACGGCCGCGAGGTCGGAGCCGGCGGCGGGCTCCGAGAACAGCTGGCACCAGACCTCGTCGCCGTGGAGCATCGCGCCGAGGTAGCGCGACTTCTGCTCCTCGGAGCCGTGGGCGATGATCGTCGGGCCGAGCATGCCGACGCCTATCGCGTCGAGGATGCCGGGAACTTTCGCGCGCGCGATCTCCTGGTTGCAGATGACCTGCTCGATCGGGCCGAGCCCCTGCCCGCCGTACTCCTTCGGCCAGGTCACGCCCGCGAGGCCGGCCTCGGCGAGCTTGCCCTGCCAGACGCGGCGCGCGGCGACGATCTCGTCCTCGTCCTCGAGTGCCCCGGGGCCCTGGAGGACGGGCGCTTCCCCCCTGTGCTCGTCGAGCCAGCTGCGCACCTGTGCGCGGTAGGCGGCCTGCTCGGGTGTGTCGTCGAGATCCACGTCGTCCCTCCTTTGGCTGACTGACCAGTCAATCTACGCCACGGAAAGGTACCACTACACGCGCGGCACGCTCACGCGCCGGGCGGAAACGGCGCCTCGGGCACGACCGGCTGGTGGTAGACGTCCTCGAAGCCGAGGTCGAGCAGCTCGCGGGCCTGGGTGCCGGGGTCTTCGGAGTTGAGCACGATCGCGCCGAGGCGCACGCCGTGGCGCTCGGCGGTGGCGACGAGGCAGCGTCCGGCGGCTTCGGTCTGCCCGGTCTTCATGCCGGTGACGCCCGGGTATTTGTAGATGAGCAGCGGGTTGTTGTTGTAGAGGTAGAGCTTGCCGCCCTTGATGGGGAACGGCAGGATGGCTTCGTAGGTCTTGACGACGCTGGCGATGCGCGGCTGTTCCATGTCGACGTGCGCGAGCACGGCGAGGTCGGCGGCGCAGGAGAAGTTGCCGGCGTCGTAGAAGCCGGACGGCGAGGAGTAGCGGGTGCAGCCGAGCCCGAGCTTGGCGGCCTGTTCGTTCATGCGCACGACGAACTTGTTGACGGTGCCGGCGACGTGCTGGGCGAGCGCGGCGGCGGCGTCGTTGCCGGACGGCAGCAGCAGCCCGTACAGCAGGCTCTCGAGCTTGACGTGCCGGCCGAGCGGCAGCACGCCGACCTTCGACCCGGACATGTCGACGGCTTCCCTGGTGATCAGCACGGGCGCGTCGGGCGGCGCGGACTGGACGGTGAGGAGCGCGGTCATCATCTTGGTGAGGCTGGCGATCGGCAGGCGCAGGTATGGGTTGTGCTGCCACAGGATCTGCCCGGTCGACAGGTTGAACAGCAGCCCGGCGCGCGGCGGGCGGCTGAAGCTGACCTGCACGGGGTCCTTCTGCGGCGTGGAGATGCCGGCGAGCGCGAGCGCGGGCTTGGCGAGCGGGAAGCCGTACGGCGAGCGCGGGGGAGCGTGGGCGGCCGTGGAGAGCCGAACGCCGGCGCGCGCGCCCGCACGGCCGGAGCGATGCTGGCGTTCGCTGGAGCCGCTCGCGAGACCCATCTCCCCGGCGAGGGCGGCGAGCACGGCGAGGCCGAGCACGCCGAGCGCGATGATCCTGCGCCGTCGCCGGCGCCTGGCGGCGAGCGCGCGCCGCTGGCGGCTCTGCCCGGGGGTGAGGAACGGCGAGGAGCTCATCCTCGTGGAGGATTGCGCAGCGCGCCGACGATGCCAACTGCGAGCAGCACGAGGATGAAGACGGACAGGAAGGTGGCGAACGTGAGCCCTTCCTTGGCGATGGCGGCGACGGTGAGGAACGCGAAGCCGGCGATGAAGACGAGCACGGCGCCGAGCACGAGCAGGCGGGTCAAGCGGCCACCCTATCTCGCCTGACGAACAGCCGGATGACGAGCAGGCCGAAGGCGAAGCCGCCGATGTGGGCGAAGTAGGCGACGCCTTCCCCGCTGCCTGTGCCGGCGAGGCCGGCGGCGCCGAGGTAGAGCTGCTCGAGGAACCAGAACCCGAGCAGGAACACGGCGGGGACCTCGATGAGCGTGAAGAAGAAGACGATGAAGACGAGCGCGAGCACGCGCGCGCGGGGATACAGCAGGATGTAGCCGCCGAGCACGGCGGCGATGGCGCCGGAGGCGCCGAGCGTGGGGCCGGTGGCGCTGGGGTCGGCGGCCACCTGCGCGCCGAGCGCGACGAGCCCGCCGAGCAGGTAGAAGACGGGGAAGCGCAGCCGCCCCATGGCGTCCTCGACGGTGGGGCCGAAGATGGCGAGGAAGATCATGTTGCCGAAGATGTGCAGGAAGCTGGCGTGCAGGAACATGGACGTGAACACGGTCTCCCAGGTGGCTGGCTGCGGGCCGGGGGTGCCGGTGACCCCGGGCTGGCCCTGGCAGGCGATCGATTCGCCGACACCGGTGGGCGTGCGCAGGGTGATCAGTTCGCAGTGCTTGCCGGGGTGGGTGAGCTCGTAGGGGATCGCGCCGTAGTGCACCTCGACGCCGCTGGTGGGGCCGCCGAAGAAGCTGCCGCCGTGGCGGATCTCGAGCAGGTACACGATCACGTTGATCGCTACGAGCGCGACGGTGACGATCGGAAACCGCGCGAGCGGGATGTTGTCTTTGAGCGGGAACATGGGTCGGGCCGGAACCCTGGCTCCGTGACTGTATTGACCCGCCGCCGCTGCTCTGGGTCATGGCCCCGGCGCGAGGCCCACGGCGCTATCTGCGCCCGACGTACCGGACCTGCCCGCTGCCGTTCAGCTCGGCCACTTCGAACAGATAGCCGCGACCCGCGACCGTCGCCGTACACGTGAATCTGACCCCGGCTCGCTGGATCACCTCGGCCGGGCAGGTCACGGCAGAGCGGAGGTGGCGCTGGCTGAGAATGGAGCCGGCTATCGCGTCCTGAACTCTTGCGACGTCGAGGGCGACCAGCGGAGACCGGTTCTCGTATCGGACGCGACCGCTGCCGTCGATCTCGATCACCACCACGGGATATGCGCCGACAGGCAGTCTAGCTGTGCACACGAAGGCGACTCCCGTTCTGCGCTGGACCCGAGAGGGGCATTCGACCCTCACGTGCAGGTGGTGCTGCTCCAGGATCGACCCGGCTATCGCGCTCTCGACGGCAACTGTGTTCAGCGTGGCAGCGCGCGACCCGCACCCGGAGAGCGGCGTGATCAGGATGCCGACCGCGGCCAGCCCAGACAAGAGGATGCGCCCGAGCATCACCGCGAGATCACGACTGCGTTCCAAACGGCTGCAAATCGAATCATCTGGCGCATCGTCACATTTCCCGAGCCCAAGACTATATTAAGCTCCGGCGCCGTCTGTCCGATAAGTTCGAGACACTGGACTTCGTCCAGGTGGTCATGGGGACGATCTCTCGCATCCGGCACGACGATTCAGGACGGCATGTTTCGCGCGATCCTCTTCCGTTCGGTTCCTGCCTCGCTAGCGGTCGTGCTGACCTTCGGCAGCGGAGCTCTGGTCGATCCCTACGAGCGCACGGTCTCGCCGGTGCGCGGAGTGTCAGCGGATGTCGCCGTGTCCGGATCTCAAGCGCTCCGACGCGAACTGGCCGGACGGAGGCTCACCGGGGCAAGTAACGAGACGCACAGCGCCACCGCCGGCGGTAAACAGCGAACCAAGGGCGAGAGCGGGGCGGTCGGCACGATGAACGCCACCGGTGCGACTGTGGCCGGAGACGTCGGCAACGAGACGTACCAGGGCGTGACGGGCGGCGTGGCAGGCGCGACCGGGACCGCAGGCCGCGAAGGGCCGCGGGGCGCTGCGGGCACCCGAGGCGAGACCGGCCCCACTGGCGCGGCGGGTTCGGAAGGGCGAGAAGGCAAAGAAGGCCCGCAGGGCGCCAGCGGCGTGACCGGAGCGGTGGGTCCCGAAGGCAAGGAAGGGCGGCAAGGCGCGGCCGGGGCCAGAGGCGAAGCGGGCGCGGAAGGGAAAGCCGGCGGGGAAGGCCCGCGAGGCGCGGCGGGTGTCAAAGGCGAAGCGGGCGCGGCTGGCGCGGAAGGCAAAGAAGGCAGAGAAGGCCCGAAAGGGGCGGCGGGTGTCAGAGGCGAAACCGGCGCGACGGGTCCGGAAGGCAAAGAAGGCAAGGAAGGCCCGCAAGGCGCGGCGGGCGTCAAAGGCGAAACCGGCGCGGAAGGCAAAGAAGGGAAGGAAGGCCCGAAAGGAGCTACTGGCGCGACGGGCCCGGAAGGAAAAGAAGGCAAGGAAGGCCCGCAAGGCGCGGCGGGTGTCAGAGGCGAAACCGGCGCGACGGGCGCGGAAGGCAAAGAAGGCAAGGAAGGCCCGAAAGGAGCTACTGGCGCGACGGGCGCCACGGGCGCGGAAGGCAAAGAAGGCACGGAAGGCAAAGAAGGCACGGAAGGCAAAGAAGGCACGGAAGGCAGAGAAGGGCCGAAAGGCGCGGCGGGTGTCAGAGGCGAAACCGGCGCGACGGGCGCGGAAGGCAAAGAAGGCAAGGAAGGGCCGAAAGGGGCGGCGGGTGTCAGAGGCGAAACCGGCGCGACGGGCGCGGAAGGCAAAGAAGGCAAGGAAGGCCCGCAAGGCGCGGCGGGTGTCAAAGGCGAAAGCGGCGCGACGGGCGCGGAAGGCAAAGAAGGCAAGGAAGGCCCGAAAGGCGCGGCGGGTGTCAAAGGCGAAAGCGGCGCGACGGGCGCGGAAGGCAAAGAAGGCAAGGAAGGCCCGAAAGGCGCGGCGGG
>Ga0181538_10002021_pt1 | contig 21689 bp, 14 predicted proteins | sample PEATcosm2014_Bin_40_FD_119773 | JGI IMG/M metagenome (GOLD analysis project Ga0181538, IMG submission 119773) | Peatland microbial communities from MTU Mesocosm Facility, Houghton, MI, USA - PEATcosm2014_Bin23_30_metaG | ecosystem: Environmental > Terrestrial > Soil > Wetlands > Peat | place... | reverse complement strand
GCCCGCGCTACATTCACCGCGAGTCCAGAACATGCGAATTAAATCCCTCAGCTTACTCTTTCTCCTCGCCCTGCCGCTGCCTTTGGGGCGCGCACAGGGAATGGTGCCCACGTTCCAGCGCACGGTCGGCACGGGCACCTACACTTTGGCCGGACGCGACCCGTCGCAAGGCGGCATCACTAACATTCCCACAGTGCTGGTTCCTATCGCGCTCTCTTTTGAAACCAAGAAGGCGGGCGGCAAGCCATTCGTCATGGATGCGGGCCGGGACGTAAACGGAATCCTCCAATCGCCCATCTTTTCCAAGTTTGACTTTCCCTCCGGCGGCAATACGCAATATGCGGACGCGTTGCTGCGCTCCACCTTCCCCTCGGCAAGCGGGTGGCACACGCTGCTGGCCAAGCCGGAAGTGAATCCGGTGAAGATCGCCGTTCCCGCCGGTTACGGCTATGTTCTCACCTCGAAGCAGAGCGGCTCGGCGTTTGGCGTTGTGGATCTCGAGTTCGTCGAGAAAGAGCTGTTCAAGCAGATTCCCAAACAAGAAGGCAAGCTGGTGATCGCCGTGACGCATAACACCACGTTCTTCGCGGATGGAGATGCAACGGTCTGCTGCACTTGGGGCACGCACGGGATCGATTCGGCCACCGGAAACTCCTTCGTACTGGGCTCGAATCTCAGCACTGCGCCAAGTGTCGTCGAAGACCAGGACGTGCAGCCGCTCACCCAGCAGCTCGGTGAGTTCATCAACGACCCGCTGTTCGACTCGTTGCTCGGCCTCCACAACCACAAAGGTCCGGGAAACAACTTCCCTCGCTGGCTGCGTCCCGCTTCGATGCGTCCAGGCGATGAGGGACCTTGCGGCGGCTCCGGCGTTGCCTCCACGTACTTCCTGCTCGAACCTACGGATACCAACCCCAAAAACAACTTTCCGGCATCGAAGGCCTTCGTCGCACGGAAAAAACGAATTACGTATAACCTCGAGAACGTTGCCCTGCTTCCCTGGTACACCGGCGCCGCGGAGGGACTCGGCACAACCTACAGCTTTCCCGATGCGCAAGCGCTTGCTGACCCTGCCAAACCGTGCCCAGCACGCGGCCGGTGGCGTGACGCGCCTGCGCAACCCACAGCTACGCCCGTCCCGCTGAGCAGCTCGCCGAACGGCCACCGGCTTATTGGATACTGGGCCGGCTATGGCGGTCCTGGATCCGGATTGCCGCTCCGCGCGGTCTCGCCGCAGTGGGACGTAATCATCGTTGCTTTTGCCACGCCGGAAAAGAATGCGCCGGAAGGGACCCTGACGTTTCAGACGCCCGGCGGCTACCCAGCCGAGCAGTTCAAAGCCGACATCACCTACCTGAAGAGCCAAGGGAAGAAAGTGATGATCTCGCTGGGGGGCGGCGGCGTGTACGTTACGCTCGACGGCCCGCAGAGCGTGCCGAATTTCGTTTCCTCGGTCACGCGCATCGTCGCTGATTACGGCTTCGACGGCATCGATATTGACCTCGAGAGTCCGTCTCTCAACCTCGCCCCCGGAGATACGAACTTCAAGAATCCCACCACGCCATCCGTCGTGAATCTCATCGCCGGCCTGCGCCAGCTGCGCGAGCATTTCGGGCCTGACTTCATGATCAGCCTGGTGCCGGAAGGGACTCAGATTCCCTCCGGTTACCCAAGCTACGGAGGCCAGTTCGGCTCTTACCTGCCCATCACCTATGCCATCCGCGATATTCTCTCCTTCATTGATGTGCAGGATTACAACACACCGCCTCTGGAGGGCCTGGATGGTGAAATCTATCAGCCCGGCACAGTGAATTATCACGCCGCCATGACCGAACTTCTGCTGCAAGGGTTCAACGTAGGGGGCGAAGAGTTCTTTCCACCTCTGCCCGCGAGCAAGATTGCCGTCGGTTTCCTCACCGGAGACGCGACGCCAACCGAAGTTACCGAGGCGATGGACTACCTCATCACCGGCAGGGCTCCCGCAGGTACCCAATACAAGTTGCACGCGCCCGGCGGGTACCCCAGCTTGATCGGCGCCATGTTCTGGACGATTAACGACGACCGCCGCGGTAATTACAATTTCTCCAATGCGGTCGGCCCTGAACTTCACTCCTATCGATGAATCGTAGCCACGCAGCGCAGAGGCGGGCGCTTCTTGCCCTCCTCTGCGGCTCTGCGCACGGGGCCAAGAACCGCAGAGGAGCGCTCAAGACACGCACCTCTGCGCGACCCCTTACCTCGACGCACCTAGGTGGTGTAGGGGCAGGGCTTGCCCTACCCTTGTCGGCCCGGGAACCCTCGGGGGACGGCAAGCCGTCCCCCTACATTGCGGGTCGTTATCGACGGATTAGGATGACTCTTTGTCGCTTGTAATACCCTTCGCGAAGGCGTATAAAGGGCCGATCGTTACGGAGCGCGACCCATGCCTCGCTATCTCTTCTGCCTGCTTCTCGTCTTCATCATTCCGACTTGCTCGAAGCCGGCCAGGGGCCAGGAGCAGGGCGACGCCGTTGCCAAGGCTCTTGCAGACGGCGATGCTTTTCGCAAGCAACGGGACTACGACAGGGCCATGAGCGCCTATCGCAAGGCCGACAAGCTCTCGCATCACACCTGCGCCGATGCTTTTCTCGGCATGTGCAGGTTGAACCGCGAACTGGGCAACCTCCCTGCGGCGCTCGAAGACGCCAAGCAGGCTGTCAAGGCGGCCGGTGACAACAAATCCGAGGCCGCGCAGGCGCATCTGGTTCGCAGCACCTTGCTGGCGCGCATGGCCTCGAAGCCGAACGACAAGAAGCTGAAGGAAGCTGAATCAGAAGTGCGCGAGGTTCTTGAACTGGCGCCAAACCTGCCCATCGCACACCTTAATCTGGGAAGGATCCTGATCCGGCAGGAACGCGACTCCGAAGGCATTGTCGAGCTGAAGCGCTACCTTGCCATGCCAGGCGCGGATGCGAAGTCGGTGCTGGAAGCGCGCCGCATCATTGCCTATCCCATCCTGGGGCGTGAGCCGGTCGCGCCGGATATTTCCTTTGTGACGGAGGGTGGTGAGGCGATTTCCAACCAGGGGTTGCGGGGAAAAGTAGTGCTCTTCCACTTCTGGGCCACATGGTGCCCGCCCTGCCGAGAGTCCATCCCCGCCCTGACGAACATTCAAGGGGCGTACAGGGGCCGGCCATTTGAGATTGTCGGAGTCAGCGCGGACGGCGACGAGCAGGCCTGGAGGAAATTCATCGCTTTAAACCACATGGACTGGCCGGAGTTTCTTGACGCCAGGGGCTCGGTGCGCCAAGCGTTCGACATCAATGCGTTTCCAACTTTTGTCGTGGTGGACCGGGACGGCGTCGTCACGTACAACCAAGCCGGGTGGTATCCCGAATTGCAGTTGGAACTACGGCAGGCAATTAATACAGCGCTCAAGAGGCCGTCCAACCCCGCACTCCTCGCAGCGACCGCGCCTTCCGCATCCCAGAATTCAGCGCCCGAGCCGGCCGCGAACCTGCCAGGGGTGCTGAAGTTCCCGGCGACTTTACCGGAAACCGCTGCGCCTGCGGCGGCGGGAGTTGTTTCGAGCGGCGTCTATCGGAACCGGGAACTGGGTTTCAGCTATCAACTTCCGCCCAATTGGACCGCGGTGGCGCCGCAAATCGTTCAGGCAGCCACAGAGAAGGCTCAGGCCGATTTGCAGGCGAAGTTCCTCGAGCAGCATCCGGAACAACGCGGGTCAACGCATCTTAATCTCCCCAGTGTAGTCCTCTATGCATCCCGGAGCGGTCAGGGTGATGGGCAACGACTCTCCTTTCCCTGCGCACGGATTTCCGTTTGGCTTGCGACCGGCTCCGTCCCCACACTGGGCCAGCTCAAAGCACGCGCTCAGGCAATCCTGCCGCCGGGTGTGACCATGGCAGGCGATCCCGAAGAATTCACCATAGACGGCCAGGAGTTTCTCCGCGTGAAGCTTGTCAACTCAAACAGCACTCCACATGTTTGGGTGTCGCGCATCGTGACGATTGTCCACGGACAACTGCTCGCCCTGGAACTCTTCGCCACAGACCAGCAGGAGCTCGAGGGCCTTAGTTCAGCTCCAACGCTCAGGATGATGAACGCAGCAGCGTCGCAACAGGCGAACGCCGAGATGGCGAACCCGGGAACTGAACACGGCCTCCAGGCTCCCGGAAGCACTGCTGCAGCCACTGCCCGGGACGCTTCAAGCGAAGGCAACCCGGGTGTCCCACTCACCTCCGCAAATGACGCCGCGGTGTCTTACGGCACCGACATACGCCAGGCGGAGATACTCAAGCGCGAGGGAAATTTGGAAGGGGCAATCGGCATGTACCGGCAAGCGGTTCAGGCGCAGCCGAACGAGATTAAAGGCCACCGCCTTCTGGCCGACGCACTTGCGCAAAAGGGCGACCGAGCCGGGGCCATCCTCGAATACCGGGAAGTAGTGAAACTGGAACCTGAAAACGCTGAGTGCCATTTCACGCTCGGCGCCCAACTCGAGGCGCGCGGCGCTTCGGCCGGATACGCACGTGACGATTTCCCCAAGCAGCCCGGCAGCCTGGCTCTTCCCAAAACGGCCCAGTCGGATTACGAAGCCGCCCTCGAACAATACCAGTTGGCCCACCAACTTGCGCCCCAGAACCCGGCCTACACCGAAGCCTACGAACGGATGATTAGCCGCCTGAAGCAGGACTAACGCGAACAAGTAGCACCGGACCTTGCGGATTCTGCCCTTATGCGCGGCTCTTCCTATTGCCAGTTCGAATCGTCGAAACGGCTGAGGTCGGCTTTGTCGTCGAGGACGCCTAGCGCAACGATGGCGAAGGTGAAGACGGTGGTTCCCTCGTGAAGGTGTCCGCCGAAGGCCTTTTGGTCGTCCGTCATAGTGATGTGGGCGTGAATCCGGCCGCCCAGCACGTACCCATTGACGGCGATCAGATCCATGGGGGCGGCACGCTCGGTATAGGCCAATTTTGCCGGCAGCGTGGTGTTGCTCACGGCATGGACGTGATATCGGGTGACTGATCCGACACCGCTCAGAATGACCGCGTTCTTGATCTTTTCGTTTTTCACCGCCTGCTGCAAGCCGTCCAACAGATCGGCGTTGTACTTCAAGCGCACCAGCACGACGCGCTTGATCTCGCTGGTGATGGACACGACGTCCGGGGGCGACTGATCCGCCGCAAACACCGGCAGCCCCGCCAGTACCAAGATCGATGCCGCCCAACAGAGAGCCCTTTTCATGATCCACCTCCAAATGTAAGGTTAGGTGAGGCAGGACACAAGCGCAAGAGGCAGGCTTTGAAGTCACTCGAGAATGGTCGCTAACTTCGCCAGAACCTCATCCATGACGGTATCCGGCACACGCTCCAACCTTCTTCCCTTGCGAGCGCCGAGATCCAGCGCGCGGGGCTGGTCGCAGCGGATAACTCCGGTTGTCTTGGTGCCAGCCCCGGCCAGGGAGACCGCAAACCCGGCCGTTCGAACGAAACTGCCGCCGCTTGTGATAGGGAGGACCACGGGCACATTGGTGACCCGGTTAAAAGCGCCCGGCGAGATGACCAAGACCGTGCGCCGGCCCTTTTGCTCGTGCCCTTCAGCCGGATCAAGTCCCACCAGCCAAATTTCGCCACGCCGCATTAGATCAGCTCGCCACCCACGGGTTTGTCAGTGAGCCATTCCCTTTCTTCCTTGGTGCGCCGGGCCTTGGGGTTGCATTGCGCCAGCAGTTCGTCCAGGGTGTAGCGGGGACGCTTGTGCGGCTCCACCACCAACCGATCGCGCTCCACTCTGATGCCGACGCTTGCTCCCGGCCCCAAGTGGAGGACATCCAGGACGGCGCGCGGCACGGCCAGCATCACTGATCCGCCCACCTTGCGTAAATTCGTCCTGTGCATCGCCATTCCTTTCGATTATATTCTAATATAACACTGGCGTTGACGATTCACAATGCCAAGGCTCGCCTGCATCTGTCGTATGCTGGACCCGGCGCCGACGTTCAGGTCGGCAAGTGCTGGCCTAAAAAGGCCACCGCCACCAGCCATACTGACGCCTGGCCAAGCCCCAGTCGGCCGGAACCTAAAGGCACAAGGACGCGTATAATCAGGTGCGAACCAGGAGACGCGAATGCAGCTCACTATTGAGGGCGTAGGCAAACTCTACAAAGGCAAGGTCTGGGGACTGCGTGGATTCAGCCTGACACTTGGCCGGGGAGTGTTGGGTCTGCTGGGGCCGAACGGCGCCGGCAAATCCACTCTCATGCGCATCCTAGCAACGGTCACGCGAGCGACGGAGGGCCGAGTGATCTGGGATGGCGCCGATATCGCGAAGTCCCCGGACAAGGTGCGGTCCGTACTGGGCTATTTGCCTCAGGACTTCGGCGTGTACCCGAATCTGAATGCGGTGGAGTTTCTGGAATACCTGGCGGCAGTGAAACGCATCGATGCTTCCGCCGCTCGGAAGCGAATCTCCGAATTGATCGAACTGGTTAATCTCGCGGATGCGGCACGCCGCCCGCTGGGGGGATTTTCCGGAGGCATGCGGCAGCGGGTGGGAATTGCCCAGGCTTTGCTGAACGACCCGCAGTTGCTAATCGTCGATGAGCCGACCGCCGGGCTCGACCCGGAAGAGCGCGTTCGGTTTCGCAACCTGCTCTCGGAGCTTTCCGGAGAGCGCATTGTGATCCTCTCGACCCACATCGTTTCCGATGTGGAAGCGGTCGCGACGGATATTGCGTTAATCGATCATGGCGGGCTCGTGGTTCATAGCGCCCCGGAGGCGCTCCTGCAAGCGGTCGATCGGCGCGTATGGGAGATTGTAATTCCAAGTTCGGAGCTCGGCGAACTTCGTAAGAGCTACCTGGTCAGCAACACCGCGCACCGCAGCGACGGAGTCCACGCCCGAGTCGTGGCGGACCACGCCCCGGCGGCGTCGGCGCGCCCTGTTGAGCCAACGCTGGAGGACGCCTATCTGAGCACTCTCGCGGCCCGCCGCAGCCAAACAGCCTTACTCGGAGGCGCGTCTTGAACATGCGCGCCATCTACCATATTGCCCGAGCTGATTTTCTAGAGCGGGTGCGGCGCTACAGCTTTCTCGTGACGCTGCTCTTCGCCGTCTACCTCGGCTATGCCGCGGCCACGGGAAAGATCGCCTTGCGGCTTGGCGATTACCGTGGCGTCTACAACTCGGCCTGGATCGGCGCCAACATGGCCATGGTGGCCTCCTGCTTCCTCTCGTTAGTCGGCTTCTACGTGGTGAAGAATGCGATCGACCGGGATCGCGCCACGCGTGTGGGTGAGATTCTCGCTGCCACGCCGCTTACACGCGCCGTCTACCTTCTGGGTAAATGGCTCAGCAACTCCACAGTTCTCAGTGTGCAGGTTGGGGTGCTGGCCTTGGCCTCCGTGGTCATGCAATTCGTGGTGGCGGAAGACCCGCACGTCGACCTTTGGGCTTTGCTGTCTCCCTTTCTGTTGCTGGCTCTGCCGGCGATGGTGGTAACGGGGGCTCTAGCGGTGCTGTTCGAGTCTGTGCCGGTCTTGCGCGGTGGCGTCGGCAATGTCGTGTGGTTCTTCGCATGGAGCTTCCTGATCACCTTGCCGGTGATCACTGGCCACGAAGGGCTCGATTTCACAGGCCTCTTCGCGGTGATGGCAAGCATCACGCGCGCGGCGAGAGCCGCTATCCCGGGTTACAACGGAGAATTCGCATTCCAGATCGAGGTCAGCCGCAAAGCGATTGTGGCCGGGGGCCTTCGCTGGCCTGGAATTCGGTGGGATGTGGCGCGCGTGTTGTTGCGCCTGGAATGGATTGGAGTTGCTGCGGGACTGGCGCTACTTGCTGCTCTTTTCTTCGACCGTTTCGATCCGGCGCGCGGTCGCAAGCTGCCGACTACCAAGCGGCGCTCCCAGCAGAAGGCCACACCACCCCTTAGTCCCCTCCTCGGCGAGGAGGGGAGTACTGCCGCAACGGCGGAATACTCTCGCAGTGCTGCGGTCACTCACTTGACCCCGCTAACCAGCGCCCAAAGCTGGGGTTTGCCTGAAATCTTCAGGGCGGAGTTAAGGCTGGCGTTGAAAGGGTATTCCTGGTGGTGGTATGCGGTGGCCGGCGGGCTTCTTGTGGCGCAGTGTGCCGCCCCCCTCGAGGTTTCGCGCGGCCCGCTTCTGACCGCAGCGTGGATCTGGCCCGTACTCCTGTGGTCAGCCATGGGAGCGCGCGAAGCTCGTCACGGCACGGAGCAGATCGTCTTCGCCTGCCCGGGAATCCTGCCCCGGCAACTCCCCTCTGAGTGGCTGATTGGAGTCCTCATTGCGGTTGTCACGGGCGGGGGAGTGGCCGCCCGGCTGTTAGTGGCGGCCAACTATCCGGGCGTTTTGGGATGGTTCGCCGGCGCGCTTTTTATCCCCAGCCTGGCCTTGGCGCTTGGGGTCTGGGCAAAATCCAGCCGCCCGTTCGAAGGACTTTTCACGGCTCTTTGGTATAGCGGACCGCTGAACCGGGTTCCGGGTCTGGACTTCACCGGAGGCGCCAATGGCAGGCATACCGTTGAGTATGCATGCGTCTACGTTCTACTTGCCGCCAGCCTGCTCATTGCCGCCTTTTGGCGCCGCGGGTGGCAATTGCGCCATGCTTAATCTTGAGAGATATGTAGGGGTAGGGCTTGCCCTACCCCGGATGGTGCAAGATCGATTCAGCCAGGGGACGGCAAGCCGTCCCCCTACCATCCTGTTTTCATGGTTTCCGGGTGTTCGTCAGCTGACGAACATGAGCGACTGCCCTGAAAACGACTCCCCTCCCCGGCCACCACTACACTCCGGCCGTAACGATGCCGGCCGCCGGCCTGCCTGGCGCTTCGCCGCCAGCCAGTTCTTTCCGGAATCGCACGTGCCGGAGTCGCGTCAGTTCAACCAACGGTCGCCACACGGCGTGCACCAGATGGTGTTTAATGAGCAATTGCCAGAACCGGTTGGACCGCCTATATAAGTAGGACATTCCCAGATACGGAACAACCGCGCGCCAATCGGCGGGCCGCCGTCGCCAAATCGATGCGTGTGAAAAAAGGCGCTGATACATCCAGGCATAGCCTTGTTCCAGTTCCTCAGGAGACATATTTTTCGGACGGAACACCGCGTGCGCGGTGTCGTACAGGGCCCAATCGCGGTGTAACAAGCGGCCCTCCGACCCCATTTTTCGGAACAGCGGTGTGGCAGGGTAGGGTGTAAGAATGTGAAAGTTCGCGCATTCCAGGCGGTTCTCCTCAATCCAATCGGCGGTCCGGGCGAAAACGTCGTGCCGGTCGTGATCGAACCCCAAAACGTACGAGCCGTTCACCTGGATGCCGTTCTCATGCAGCATGCGGACCCGGCGCGCATAGTCGCCGGCCTTTGGTGTTTTCTTCCTTGCATCGGCGAGATTCTCATCCGTGAGTGACTCGAATCCTACGAATACCCCTGTACAACCGGCGAGCGCCATGGCTCTGATCAAAGCTGGATCGTCCGTGACATCCAGGGAGACTGCTGCGCTCCAGATTTTGTTCAGCGGCCGCAGGGCCCGGCACAATTCGCCCAGGTACGCTCGGTTCGATCCCAGGTTGTTGTCGATGAAGACGCCGTAAGGCTGATCATCCGCCACGAACTCCGCGGCGGTCTGGGCGGGATCTCGCATTCGATACGGCATACGCAAGCCATCACTTGCCAGATAGCAAAACTCGCACCGATTGTGACAACCACGAGTGGCGATCAAGCTGGCGGTGGTGAGAAAGCTCTTGCGCGGCAGAATCGACCTTCTTGGAACGGGGTCTTGGCGATAGTCGTTCTCATAGGTCGCCGTGTACTTCGGCTGCAGGCAGCCGGACTCCACATCCGCGAGAATCCGTGGCCAAAGCTGCACCCCATCGCCCACGGCCAGCGCATCCGCGTAGGGCGCGCACTCGGAGGGGCACGACAGAACGTGTAGTCCGCCGAGCACGACCTTGCTTCCGCGGCTGCGGTACCATTGCGCGAGCTCGAAGGCCCGGTTCGCGAATGTCAGGTGGACGGTGATCCCGACCACCTCAGGCATCGGCGCAAAAGGCGGCCGCCCGTCCAGCAGATTTTCGTCCCAGTACCGGACCTCCCAATGTTCGGGTGTGGTCGCCGCAAAACTGGTCAAGGCCAGTGTCGGCGTTAGAACGTGCTTGCCGAAGCTGGCATTTGGATCTTTCGGGTAGAACGGATTGATCAGGAGCGCATAGCGCGGCCGCACCGGCCCCGCGGGGATCGTGGCGTCCAGAAGCGGGGGCCGGGTCATTTCGGCGGGGCGCCAAAGGCGCTTCGGAGGCTGCGCGAGGGTCGTGAGCGGCAGCGTCATTGAAGTACTTTATAATACAAAGTACTTCATGTCAAGAAGCAAACTAATCGGCCAGCGAATCCAGCAGCTCGGCCACCTGGGCGTGCAGGTCAGGCGGCGCCCCGTAAACCACTCGCGCCGTCTTTCCCGAACGGTCGAACAGAAACATGGTGGGCACCGAGGTGATATTGCCGAACGCCTCTGCGGTCGCGGCATCGGTGATGGCCACACGCAGACCAGGGCTCAGCGAGGCGGCGACGGAGCGTATCTTGTCTTCGGGTGACTCGACAGCAAGCGCCAGAATGGCAAGCTTGTCACCGTATTTCCTCTTCAGCTCGCCCAGCCAATCAAGCGTCGAGCGGCAGGGCGGGCACCAAGTCGCCCAGAACTCCACCAGCACCACGCGACCGGCCAGTTGTTCGGACGTCAGCGCCTGCCCTTCGAGGTCCTTGAGCTCGAGCTTGGGGAGCGTCAAAAGCTGGTTGAGCGCCGCGCTTGTGGCCTCGCTTTCACGAAGCGCGGAGTCCTTTTTGCCGGCCAGGATCAAGTCAATCATGTGGGTGAGATCGGCCTTGAACTTCGCCTGGTTATCGGCATTCTGCCAGGGGGCATAGCGGCCAAGCCCTATCTTCTCCCGGAAATACCCGAAGTCCCTGGGGCACGCCACAAGGACCTCATCCACGAACACCGCCGGGTAACCCTTCACGCCGAAACGCTCGGCGAGTTTGGACGTCCCGAAATTCTCGTTCACAAAAGTCACTTTGCCTGGGTACTTGGCTGAAACTTCTTGGACCAGCAAACTTGCTGGATCGGAGAGGCTTCAAGTGTAGGGCCAGCGAACCAGGGTAATCTCAACCGGCTTGCCGGAGGCTCGCTGCGGCGCGGCGAGCGCGTGGTCAGCAGCGAAATACGCAGGCAACACTTGGTTCAGGATGACTGCCGTGATTTTCCAGTCGTCCGCGCCGGGAGCGGAGCCGTCAACATGCGCCAGTTGTGATTCGGCGCGCTCCAGGAAGAGCTCTGCGATGGAGTCGTCGCGCTGGGAGGCATCAAGCTTCTGGCGCGCCGCGGCGAGGGCGCTTTTCAACGCGGCTTGCTGTGAGGAATCCTGTGGAGCGGCATCGAGCATTCCGTAGTACCCCACTGCCAATAGGTACTGGTACAACGCACCGGCATAGCACTTCGTCGCGTCGAGTTCACGCGCCTGCTTGAGCGCCGAGTTTATCATCATGAACTGCTCGTGGAGGTCAATGGAGCTCGGCGGCTGGAAGGCAGCGTTCACCTTTTGCTGGAAGCTCTCGATTTCCGGCAAAAGAGAATGGAGCGGGTAAGCCGCCCCCTTACGGGGAAGGCGCAGGGAAGCAGCAAAGGCCGCGAATTCCGCCTGGCCTTGTGCCTCACCGAGGTTGAATAGCCCGTCCTTAGGCTCGGTCGAGACTGCAAAGGCACGGCCACCCTCCAGCAGAGGGGTGGTCATGGCCTGCGCACTTTCGGATAACGCCAAGATGGCCGCCCGCGCGTCACTCCAATTCGCTGCCTGCGCCTGGCGGTCGAGCGCGCTGACGCTTGCGCTGGACTTTTCCCAGGCTGCCTCGAAAGCAGGCATGCCGCCTTTCGCCGCCTCGCCGTTGTCCATGACGGTCCAGATGCCATGGACGAAGTCCGTCACCTGACCGAATTGTTCAAGGCTGCGGTAGAGCCTGCCGGCCGATTGATCCTTGAGGGCCGATTTGAGCGCATCGCCCGCCCCTCGGTTCGCGTCGGGGTTGCCCGGAAAAGAAACCGGTTTCTTGGCCAGCAACTGCTGAAGGCGTTCCACTTCGGCCTGAACCTGCGAAGCTGCATCCTGGCCCTTGACCGGCAAAGCCAACATCACACCGACCAAAGCAACTCCCCACCAAGCGCCCCAAAACACAAATCGCCGCATACGCCGTTTCACAGTGCTTGCTGTGACAGCACGCTCGCGATTATTCATCGAACTTCGCCCCCTTCCTGCAGACGCTGACGGGCGCGTGTTTACACCCGCACTCCTGCGTCTACACACTAATGCGGAAATTGATCTGGAAAAAGGTAAAGTCAGCGAAAAAAAATCTGGGAGGTGACTACTGCCGACAAAAAGCCGCTAATAAGCACGAAAAACGCCTTCCTCTGCGCTGCCAGAACTGGAGACGCGCGGGGTTGCCGGACGAAAAGCCCGGTGCACTACTCATATCGCAGCGCGATTATCGGATCGACCCTGGTTGCCCGGCGAGCAGGCACGTAACTCGCCAGGGCCGCAACACCAGCCAGTAGCAGCGCGACCGCGGCGAAAGTCACGACGTCAGTGGGGCGAACGCCGTAAAGCATGCTGGACATCAGGCGAGTCAGACCCAGAGCGGCGACCAGTCCTGCCCCGATCCCGATCAGCGACAGCCGCAGGCCGTGCCCGACCACCATTCTCAGTACGTCCGCGCGCTCGGCGCCCAGTGCGATGCGGATGCCGATCTCGTGCGTGCGCTGCGTGGCCGTATACGAGATCACCCCGTAGATCCCAACCGTGGCCAGCACCAAGGCCAGGCCCGCGAAGACACCGAGCAGCACCATGGAGAAGCGCCGCCCCGCCACGGAGTCTGAGATGATCTTCTCCATCGTCTGAACGTCGAAAACAGATTGTTGTGCATCTCTCTCAGCGACGCGGTGGCGGACTGCGCTGACTAGACTCAGGGGGTCCGCCGTTGTGCGGACCATCATCGTCATGCCCATCGAAGCGATCGGTACGATCTGATCCGGCAATTGCTGAAACGGCAGGTAAACCTGGTACTGGATCTTGGAGGCAGCGTCGGTGTCAAGCCCGAAGTGCTTCACGTGACCCACCACCCCCACGATCTGAAGCGGTGCGTCGAGACCCGGGCCAAATCCTTCCGGCATGGCGATCCTGATAGTTTGGCCGATCGGATCCTGGTGGGGAAAGAGGCCCTTGGCCGTCATTTCGTCGATGACGATAACCGGGGCAGACCCCTTGACGTCGGTATTGCTGATGAAGCGCCCACGCAGCAAAGGTATGTCCATGGCGCGGAGATACCCAGGGGTAACGTCGTAGTTCAGCGCCCACAGCATCTCGCTTTGTGAGTTCGGACGAGGACGACCCGAGACCCAAAACGGCATCTCGGAGTCGCTGCCGGACATCGGAACATCGTCCACCATCCCTGCCGCCTCGACCCCGGGCAGCGCGCGAATGCTTTCGGTGAGTTCCCGATAAGCGTTCCGAATTCGATCCGGCGTGGCGCGGTTGGCGGGGCTGAAGCCCACGGAGAAGGTGAGCATGTTCCGCGGAGTGAAACCCGGGCTCACCCGGCTGAGGTGCCACATAGTTCTCAGCATCAGGCCGGCGCCGACCAGCAAGACCATTGACGCCCCAACCTCGGCGACCATTAGCGCGGAGCGCAGCCGGTGTTGCCCGCTCGTGGAACCGCGGCTTCCTTCCCGCAGCGTGGATTGCAAATCCAGCCGCGACATCTGGAGAGCCGGCGCCAGGGCGAAGATCAAGCCCGTGGCCGCCGAAGCCGCCAAAGTGAACAGCAGGACCCAGCCGTCCACACCGATGTCCTCCATGCGGGGCAATCCGCCGGGAATGGCCACCAAGACTGCCTTGGTCCCCCAGTGAGCGAGGAGTAATCCCAAAGCGCCGCCCGCGAGAGCCATCAGCACCCCTTCAGTGAGCACCTGCCGCATCATGCGACCCTGGCTCGCGCCCAGAGCGGCGCGGATCGCCATCTCGCGGCGCCGCGTCGCGGAGCGGGCCAGGAGCAGATTGGCCACGTTGGCGCAGGCAATCAGAAGCACAAAGCCCACCGCGCCCAGCAGAACCATCAGAGCGGGACGCACATCTCCCACGATATCCTGCGCCAGCGGTTTCACGTTGACACTGTGATGGGCATTCGACTTAGGGTAGGCCCGCGCGAGCTGTGCCGCCACGCTGTTCATGTCTGATTGAGCCTGTTCCCTGCTGACCCCCGGCTTCAGGCGGCCGATGGCGCGCAGCCCGGGATGCGCCTCGCGCGAGTGCGCAAGCACATCGTCCCATTGGCCGAGCAGCGTGAAAACGTCCGCTGCGCCCCAAAAGCGGAAATCAGCCGGAACAACACCGATTACGGTGCAGCCCTGTCCGCTCAAGGTGATCATCTTCCCGATGATGTCGGGACTCGAGCCAAATCGGCGCTTCCAAAGCCCACCACCGATCATCACCACGCGGGCCGAACCTATGTGATCCTCTTGGAGCTCGAAATCACGGCCACGTACGGGCTTGATTCCAAAAGTGGAGAAGAAAGAGGCTGACACCATTCTCCCATTCAGATGCTCCGGCATCCCGCTGCCCGTCAGGTCATAATCGGCCCAGCGGAGTCCGGCGAGACTCTCAAAGGACCGGTTCTCCCTCTGCCAATCCTGCAAGTTGGGGTAGGAGATGGACATGTTGTCGAACTCCGGCGTCTTCTCCCCCAGGATCATGAGCCGGTTGGGATTATGGTATGGAAGCGGCTGAAGGAGCACTCCATTGATCACACTGAAGATAGCGGTGTTGGCGCCGATGCCGAGGGTCAGCGTCAAGACGGCGACGATCGTGAAGCCAGCGTTGCTCGCCAGCGTGCGAAGGCCGTAGCGCATGTCTTGCCAGAGCGTTTGCATTTTGAGCGCCCTCCCGTTTTGTCGGAGACCCGCGTTATTGTGAGATCCCCTAATGACGAAAACGCGAAAGCGCTCCCCTGAGTTCCAAAAAGAACAGGGTATGTGAGGCTGGAGCGTCGATGTCTTGCAGAAGAAAAACTGCCGACCGCTAAGGTGAAAGGCCGCGCCACTCAAGTTGACTATTTGCCGGTCCAACAAGCTTGTCGCTTGCCCAAGAAGGCCGCAATGCCTTCCTGGGCATCGGCAGCAAGCGAATTCATGCTCATGATCTCTTTGGCGTAAGCGTACGCTTTGGGCTGATCCAAGTCGACTTGAGCATAGAATGCCTGTTTGCCCAGCGTCACCGTGAGGTTGCTTGCTGCCGCGATCCTTGCGGCCAGTTCTCGCGTTGTTTGAGCCAGATCAGCATCGGTGACGACCTCGTTGATTAGGCCCCATTCGGCAGCGGTAACGGCGTCGATCGGATCACCCGTCAATAACATCTGGAGAGCCCTTTTGCGCCCCACCGCCCGGCTCAGCGCCACCATGGGCGTGGTGCAAAACAATCCGATCTTCACGCCCGGCGTGGCGAAGGATGCCAGGTCCGACGCCACCGCCAGATCGCAGGTCGCCACCAACTGGCACCCCGCGGCGGTAGCGATTCCTTGCACCTGGGCAATGACGGGCTGCGGTATCGACTGCACCTTCGTCATTAACTCCGTGCAGACGTCGAAGATGCGCCGGTACTCATTGATGTCGCGCCCCACCATTTGGCCCAGGTCGTGGCCGGAGGAAAACACCTTGCCTGCGGCCGCCAGGATGACGGCGCGCACACTTGAGTCGCCGCCAATATGCGTCAAGCAGTCGATGAGTTCCAGCATGAGTTCGAGCGACAGCGCATTGCGGCGGTTGGGCCGGTTCAACGTAACAATCGCCGACGGCCCTTCGATATCGAAGCAGATGTTCTCGTATGGCATAGTTTTGTGCCCCCCGACCTATTACGCCGTCGCATTAATCGCGGCTACAGCCTGGCGGATGCGCTTCGGATAACTTCGCAGCAACTGCTGCTTCCTCTTCACCCAGGCCTGGTTTGACGCCATAACCTTTCGGGATCGCGCGATGGCCGCTTGCATCCGGCTGGGCGCCGGGCCACCCTCGATGGTTCTGATCTCTACGAAGTGCCTGGGGTCCAGAGCCTTCATACATTCCCGGTCAGAGAGCTTCAGGCGGCGCTCGATCACTTTGGGCGCCAGCCGTTTCAGCGCGGAAACCAGCCGCTGATGCGTGTAGGCGCCGGCCACCTCCTCCACAGATTGTGAAACAAGCTGATGCGCCTGGCGGAAGCTTATGCCTTCCTTCCGCACCAGCGTGTCCGCCAGTTCCGTCACCGTCAGAGGCTTATCCGAGACGCTGCGGCGCAAGCGTTCTTTATCAACCTCCGCCGCACACATCACTCCCGCGAACAATCGCAAAGCCCTCAAGGCGTCGTAGAACATGGAGAGGATCATGGGCTGCAAGTCGTCTTCAGCGTCTACGGTGTCGCCAAACGGCGTATTGTGCGCGCAGGTCAGAACCGCCTGAGCCTGGCCCAGCGCCTTGCTGGCCAGGACGCGCGTGTGCTCGAGCGCCACGGGATTGCGTTTTTGCGGCATGATGCTGCTCACTTGCACAAACGCATCGTCGAGACGCAGGAAACCAAACTCGGCTGAACACCACAGCAGCAGGTCTTGTACCAGCCGTCCCAGGTTGATCATAGCCACGGCCATGGCCGCGGCGGACTCGGTCAGGTAATCGACGGCGGCAATCGCGCCGTACGAGTTTGGCTGCACCCCATCAAAACCCAGCAGTTGAGCAGTGCATTCACGATCGATGGGAAAGCCTGTGGTAGTGATGGCGCAAGCTCCCAGCGGGCTCCGGTTGACGCGATCGAAAAGCGCTCGCAAGCGCGCGCCGTCGCGTTCGAGAAACTCGACGGCAGCCATCAGGTAATGAGCTAGGGTCGTGGGCTGGGCAGGTTGGGTGTGCGTGTAGGCGGGCATGAGCGTGGCGACGTTATCGCTCGCGCACTCCAAAAGAACCCGCGAGGCTTCCACGACCGCGGCCACCAGTTTGAGAATCTCTCGCCGCAATACCATACGGTACATCGTGACATCGATGTCGTTGCGGCTGCGGGCGGTGTGCATCTTACCCGCGATGTCACACCCGCATTCCCGTTCCAAGCATTGTTCGATATGAAAGAACAGGTCCTCGCAGGATCGCTCGCGCTTGGCCTTGACGAGCGTGCCGCGGTCGAGACGGGCCAGAGCTTCCAGGCACGCCTTGGCCTCCCGGCGCCGGATGATTCGCTGCCGGCAAAGCATTAAGGTGTGAGCGCTATGAATCTCCAGCAAGGAGTCGAGAAAATACCTCTTGGCGTCCTCGAAGTTGACTGCCAAGACAGTTTCATCGTAGATCGGAGCTGGGAATTTTTCATTCATCTGATGTGTAGACTGTGGTGACGACCCTTGTGGTTGCCCAGGGCGGCTGACGCCCGGGGAGTGCGGCAGCAAGCTGCCGCACTCCAAAGCGCCTGCGGCGACCGTCAATTTCCTAAAACCGAAAGTGCAATCCGAATTGCATCTGGCGCATCGCTGTTTGTGTGGAGTTAATCACGCCCGCGCCCGAGACGTCGACGGTGTTGGCGGGCGGGCCATAATTATCAATGTTGAAAGCGTTGAAGTTTTCCCAGCGGAACTCGAGCGTTTTGCCTTCGCTGAGAACGAACGTCTTGGCCAGCGCCAGGTTCACCGCGTAAATCGCGGGTCCCCAGAGTGAATTGGCTGAGGCCGTACCGTCTCGATAGGGTTGTTGAGGTTCGCTGTAGGCGGCTGGATCGAACCACTCCGCGGCGCTCTGCTTGATGTCGTGTGGGTTGCCAATAATATCCGCCCGAACCCCGTTGAAGTCGGGGTCGTTCAGCAATGGCGCGGTGGAAACCATAGGCGAGAAGGGACGTCCGGACTGAAGCGTGGTGATGCCGTTCAAACTCCAGCCCCCCAGAATCCAATCCAGCGGTTTGCTGCTGCTGGCGCCCCAATGCTGGCCATGGCCATAGGGGATTTGCCAGACATTGATGAGTGTCAAGGCGTGGATGGAATTGAAGCTGAGCGGCCCGTAAGAGGCGCCCCAGTCGCGATTGTTGTCAAAACCGCCGCCGCCGAAATTAGCGACGCCCATCGCCTTCCCATAGGTGTAATTGAGCGTAAAGTCCAGACCGTGGGAGGCGCGCTTTTCCACTTTCACTTGCAGTCCGTTGTAATTGCTGTTGCCGCAGTTGCAGGTGTAGTAGACCGGCGATTCGAGGCCGAAACTCGGGTAGAAGGGCCGGCGCGGGTCGGTCAAGCCAGGGCCCGGGACTGCCTGATTGAGATTCGGATTCAGATAAAGATGCCGCCCCACGTTGCCCACATAGGCGACCTGAAACGAGAGCCCGTTTCCGAACTGGTGCTGGATGGTGAAGTTCCAGAAATAGGCTTCGGGCACTCTGTAGGCGCTGAGCGGCCAGAAAAAGTTGAACGGGGTAACGCCGTTCGGAAGGGGATACTGGCCATTCGAGCCGACCGGTGGATTGGGCGGCGCGGGTGGACCCGTCAGAAGATTGAAATCTGGCGCGTAGGAATCAGCCGAGGGAACGAACTGAACAGTGGTGGCGGGAGGATTGTACTCAGCTCCCTGCCCGAAAACTGAGCCATAGCCTGCCCGGTTGAAACCTTGGCCATAGCCCGCGCGCACCACGGTGTTGGGCTTCAGTTGATAAGCGAACCCCAGACGCGGCGCGAACCCCAGATTGTAAGGGTGAACGCCCAAGTCAAGCGGTATTGACCCGATACCCGCCGCCCATTCCATCCCGGTAACCGGATCGAACATGCCGGTGCCGCCGGGCTTCGCCGCCCTTTGCGGGAGGTAATTCTCCCAGCGCACCCCGTAATCCAGCGTCAGCTTCCGGGTAACTCGCCAAGTGTCCTGCCCATACAGATAAATGCTCGTCTCGCGCAAACCGGGGTAATAGATTCCGCTGGCGATGCGGTCAAAATTCGACGGATGGCCGAGCAGGAAAGAAGCCAGGGCCGCCCCCGTGGTCGCGTTGCCGCCGGCCAGCGTGTCTACGGTCGCGTTTCCGGTCACCGTATCCGTGAAGGTGATTTCGCCGGAGCGGTGCTCGTCGCTGGGTATACGCTGCTGCTGGTCGCGTGGAACTTCTCCGCCCCACTTGATCGTGTGGTTGCCGTGCTCCTTCGTCCAGTTAGTGACCCAGTCGAATTGATTCTCAGTCTCCTTCAGAGGGCAATTGCAGGCGTTGACCCCGTTCGCATATCCGAAATCAAACCCGCCATTTCCGTTGATGTAGAAGGCAGGCATGCCGCTGGTTTCCTGAGTTCCCTGGTTCAACCCCGGCAACCCGGCCTCCGTCGCGGGAAAGGTGCCGACTCCGAAAGGCTCAACCCGAATGCGGTATCGGAAGGTTCCAAAGCGGAACTCGCCCACCAGGGTGGGGCTGACGGTGTAAGTGAATCCGATTGCTAGGCTCTGGGTGCGGTCCAGAGATTGGCCGGCGAAATTGAAGAAGGCCGGCCCGCCGGCTTCCGCTCCAAAGGCCGCCGGCGCTTTGATGGTGAAGTCCGCCAGGGAATAACGGCCAAAGAAGTTGGCCTTGTCCGAGACGTTGTAGTCCAGTCGAACGTCGGGCTGATCGGTGTCGTAGACCTCCACACCCGAGGCGATGTAATTGTTATAGATTTGCCCGGGGCTGCCGGTATTGGGCTTCGGGAGATACGACATGATGTTGCTTACAGCGGGAGCAACGGGGATCACGTTCACTTGGCCGTTGGTGGTGATGGCTTCCCGCCCAGTTCCATCCGGGTTTCCGGTGTTGGGGTCAAACACCAGGCCCCCTTGCGCCGGGACCGAGCCGCCCTCCGTGGTGGGCACCATGACGGCGCTTCCGCAGGGGCTAGGGGAAACAGTTCCGTTCGCGCAAATGTAGTTCCCCAGCAGGCCCTGCAAATTGCCGCCGCGCTCGGCGAGAGTCGGCACCGTGGTGATCAGGGATGAGCCATTCCGCTGGCGTGTTCCTTGATAATCGCCAAACAGGAAGAGCTTGTTCTTCTCGAGGGGACCTCCCAGCGAGCCGCCGAACTGATTCCATCGCACCGGTGGCTTCAATCCCGTGAAAGGGTTAGCGGAGTTGAGGACATTGTTCTGAAGGTATTCGAAACCCGAGCCGTGCAACTGGTTGGTCCCGGACTTCGTCGTCGCCTGCAGCAGCGCTCCCGACACAGAGCCGAACTCCGCATCATAGTTGCTCGTGGTGACCTTGAATTCCTGAAGCGAGTCCATATTGGGGTTAATAATCGCGAGCGCCAGCAGGGGGTTTTGATTGGCCGTTCCATCCAGCAGGAATCCATTGGCGGTAAAATTCTGGCCGTTGACGTCGATCTGCATGCCGGCTTGAGGATTCTCAGCATTCGAGACGGAAAAGCTATCTGCATAAGCGCCCGGCATCACCAGCAGCAGCGAAGTCATGTTGCGGTCGAGAACCGGAAGGCTCGCCAGTTCATTGGTGGAGAGCGTTTCGCTAATTTCGGCGCGGTCCGTCTTGAGGATAGGAGATTCATCTGTGACGCTCACCGTGGTGGCGGCTTTGCCGACCAGCAAATTCGCGTCGACCCGCGTTGCGGCGTCCACTTCCACGGTGGCGTCGGCAATGAACGTTTCAAAGCCAGGCGCTTCGATGGTCACTCGATAGTGTCCGGCCAGAAGATGCGTCTGGATGTAGTTGGCATCAGGGTTTGTTTTGAGCTGGTAGTCGATCCCTCGGTCCAAATCCCGGATGGTCACTGCCGCGCCCGGAACTGCCGCCCCGCTGGGGTCGGTCACCGTGCCGAAGATGCTGCCGGAAACAGCTTGGCCAAAGCCGAATCGGGCCGTGCCAAGCGCAAGAAGCGCGAGGACGATCACGACCTGTAGGGGGACGGCTCGCCGTCCCCGCCGAGAGGCTAGGACAAACCCTACTCCTGTTGTTTCTGATTCAAACCGTAAGGGCGTTATGGATCGCATGATCATTTGTCTCCATCCCGATACACGGGCTCCCCGTCTCCCGCGCCCCCCGGCATGTTCTTACTCAGCCGTTTGCGAGAAGCAATGGTCTTAGATTCTTGTAAGCTTCCTGCCCCTTAACCCGTACGCAAAAACAAAACAACCCGCCGGCGGATTAGGTCCGACGGTGGGTTGGAATGCAGGTATTCTATTTGGCTCCCTGCTAAGCGCACCCTCCACACGCCGGTCCTGAGCGTCTACAACAACACTCGAGCGCGGCGAGTTGGAGGATATTCCCCATGTTAATAATCAGAGCATAGGACATTTTGTCGGGAGTGTCAAGCGCCGAAACTCAGCAGCATTAAATCCCAAATAGCTCAGCCGACTTTCCTAAATTCGCGTGCGCTGCCTCGCCTCAGCAGGCCAAGAAGATTTGCTATGACGAACGCTCGTCTGCCGACCCGCCCCGAATGGAAAACGAGAACCTGCCTCCTTCCCAAATCCCATTTGCTCCCCGAGGTCACATCTACGGTATGCCGACATAACCGGCCAATCTCTGCCCATTCTCAGGGTGTGACAAGTTTGTGGGCTTCAGTGGTGATTTTGGTGAGGCGGTTGGAGAGCCGGTCGAGGCAACGGCGGGC
>Ga0181538_10002019_pt1 | contig 21702 bp, 18 predicted proteins | sample PEATcosm2014_Bin_40_FD_119773 | JGI IMG/M metagenome (GOLD analysis project Ga0181538, IMG submission 119773) | Peatland microbial communities from MTU Mesocosm Facility, Houghton, MI, USA - PEATcosm2014_Bin23_30_metaG | ecosystem: Environmental > Terrestrial > Soil > Wetlands > Peat | place... | reverse complement strand
GCTGCAACTTCTTCTGGGACGAGGCCTGGCTGCAGCGCTGTCACGACGACATCGACCAGGCCACTGATCTTCTGAACCAGGCAGGAGCGCATCTGGCCTGAGCTCACCGCCGGCCGGCTCAGGGACTAGCAGGTCCGGCGCAGGCATGGCCTGGATTTACCTGCCGGGCACGAGCCGGATGGCCAGCGAGCTACGGGTAAGTTAGCCGGGGCCGACAGACGATGTCCGTGATGCCGCATACGCCAAGCCTGCTTGTAGCACGTTATCGGAGAGGGAGGGCTCATGCTGGTCGCGTTCTCGGTCACGCCACTGGGCGTCGGCGAGGCCGTCGCCGACTACGTCGCTGACGCGGTCCGGGTCGTCCGCGCGAGCGGGCTGCCTAATCAGACCGACGCGATGTTCACCACGATCGAGGGTGACTGGGTAGGGTTTTAATTAACTATTTTTCGGCGAACCTGCTATCCGCAGCACGGTAACTGCCTCTGAGCAGTAGAAAGGCCGTCCAGCAGGGTGGCCTGCTTGCGGGGCAACGCCGTCTCAACCGGTTCCCGTTGGGGTATCCAGGCGGTTGCGGCGGCGATGGCCAGCCAGCACACCTCTTCCTTAGTTGCAGTCAGTGTGCTCTCGGCAACGGCCTGGATGTGAGTCTTGATGAGCTTCCACTCGCTTAGGAACCCTCCCGGGAGATGATGCCATCGGGCCTCGATCTCGGCCATCCGGTCGGCCGCTTCTAGCCGCTGGATGTACCGTTCGCCCGACTGGCCCTCACCGGCCAGGTATGCCTTGTTGGCCCGGTCCCAGTCGATGATGTCGCTGATGATGTCATGCATCGTCCGACTCCGCTTCTTCCCTGTCTGATCTGACAGTCTGGCTGTTAGGTCTGACAGCGCTCTGATGCGAAGACCCCCGAGCGTGGACGCTCAGGGGTCGCTTGGTTCGTCTGCGCTACTTGTCCGCTTTTACCAGGCGTACCGGCGGGGGGCCGCAGATGCGGTCGTGGAGCCCGGCACGGCAGCACGCGCAGCGGCCCGCGCGTGCCATGGCCCGCCCCGCGCACACCTTGGCCAAGTTTTTACCGTTCCGGGGATACCGGTCGGTCTACCGGTGCCTTGACAGCCCACCCGGCACGGAGCGTTCATGAAGGATGCGCCAGCGTCGCGCGGCGCGGCACCGACCTTCTTGCCGGCCGCAGCACGGCGCGCACGGCCACGGCTGGCACGCGCCCCCCGCACCGGGAGCGTGCGGACGGCGGGCTCCGGACCAGGCGGGGACCTGGGACCGGGGAGGCGACGCCGGCGCACGCGCCAGCCCACCCCCTCACCCGTCACGGCGGCCCGGCCGGCCCCTTTTCTGACGACCTTCCGCCTCCCCCTGTGTTCGGTTCGGGGGTTAAGGCGGCCCTGGCGTGCGCGCGGACCGGCACGGTTCACGCGCGGAAAGGCGACTGTGCGCATGACCTCGCTCGACCAACAGCGTTCCACCCGACAAACCCCCCGGACGATTGCCCGGCAGGCAACCCGGACCACCAGAACCGCCGACGCACCTGCCGCCCCCAGCCCGGCCGTAGCCCCTGGTCAGCGGCGAAATGTACCTGCGGGAGGGGACCGGGGCTTATGACTGTGTCATCACATCCTCATACACGCGGGGCAGGGACAGGCGCAGGCGTCGGCACCAGGGCGGCCCGGGACGAGGCAGCGGTGCTGTCCGTGGCCGGTCATCTGACCGACCGCGACCGTGAGCTTGTGCGCCTGGTGGCGCGGCACCGCGTGCTGACCACCGAGCAGCTCGCCGCGCTCGCGTTCGGGAACATCACCACCGCCAGGCACCGCCTGGCGATGCTCGTGCGCCTGGGCCTGCTGCGCCGCTTCCGGCCGCACCTTCAGATCGGCTCCGCGCCGTGGCACTACGTTCTCGGCCCCATCGGCGCCGCGCTGCTCGGCCAGGAAGACCGCGACGAGACAAGATGGCTGCCGATAGTCCGCGCGGACCGGCAGCTTGCCCTCGAACGCTCCCAGCGCCTGGGACACATGACCGGCGCGTCGTGGTTCTTCGTCGCCCTGGCGCGGCACGCCCGCGAGCACGGCGGCGGTGAACTCCTGAAGTGGGACGGCGAAGGCGAAGCCTCCGACTACCTGTACGCCCGCAGCCGCGAACTCGGCCCGCGCCCCGACGGGCTCGGCGTCTGGGCGCAAGACGGAACCAACATCGCGTTCCTCCTCGAATACGACACCGGCACCGAGCACCTGCCCCAGCTCGTCGGCAAGCTCACCGGCTACGCCGAGCACGCCCGGACCAACATCGCGCTCACGATGCCGCTCCTGTTCTGCTTCCCCACCGCGCGCCGCGAGCAGTCCGCCCGCAAGGCCCTCGCCGCCACCGCCGCGTCCCTCGACCTCCAGATCGCGACCGCCGCCCTTGACCCGCGCGTCACCTGCCCGGCCTGCGACCCGGTATGGCTGCCGCTGCACGGCGGCCACCCGCCGATGAGGCTCATCGACCTGGGCGGCGTACTCCCCGACCCCTGGCGCACCGAACCCGAACACGACGAGCAAGACCAGCACGAGCTAGACCCCGCCGAGACCGGGTGGGATGAAGTGGAGTCGGACCGCCTATGACCAGCCCCGTCGCCCCCAGCTCACCGACCGGCGATGCCCCCAGCGTCCCGCACCCCTCGAACGAAACGTCACCGGCTGGGCCGCCGGCACCGCAAGCACCCAGTGAAGCAGACCCGCCGGGGAGGAAGGCGGAAGACCTTTGCCCCGACCAGGCCCCTGGGCGGGTGTCACGGGAGCAGGGCCTCAGGGCGTGGGCTGCGGCGCTGGCGGCCGAGCTGCCTCCGCTGACCAGCTCGCAGGCGGCGGCGGTGGCCCGGATCGCGGCGCGTCTCAACGCAATCCACAGTCAGGGTCCGGCCGAACCGGCGTCCCATCTCGATGACGCGGCAGCGCCCAGCCCGGTTCCGTAACGGATGAGTTCGTTTCATGGCGAGAAACCGTGTCCCGGCGAGATACCGTCCAAGGACGTACCGTCTCCCGGCGAGGTACGACCCAGTAAGGCGCATGATCGAGGTTGTGCTCTCTCAGGGCGTCGCCGCAGAGCACTGGCCGGACGCCGAACTCTCCGAAATCGTCAGGCTCGCGGGTGCCGAAAAGCTGACCGCGTGGATCGAGCACCTGCGCGAGGCCGAGACATCCATCCGGCGGCACCGGAAACGGCTGGAAGTGTTGCGGGATAGCGCCACGGCCCGGGTCTGCCCCGGGTGCGGCGGCCCGGTCGTCGGCCGCGCGGACGCGGTCTATTGCGGCAGTACCTGCCGAGTCCGCGCCTACCGGGCACGCTCCCAGCCTCACGACGGAACGGCGGGCTAGCCCGCCGGAGAAACCCCCGCGTCTAGCCCGAGTTTCCGACGATCTTGAGGTGTGCTGACCGTTCTTGCTGGTCAGGCGGGGTGCGATGGGCCTTCTGGGCGTATGACCTAAGTTCGGGGTGCCTGCCCGCCCAGTTCGAAGATCTCGTAGAGTTTCTGCTGGTCGCCGGTGAGTTCGGTGGTCATGCGCCGGGCCCTGGGGCGTCCCCCGGTGGAGGGGTAGGTCAGCACGGTCTCGCCGATGCCGGCTAGCTGGCCGAGCAGTTCGCGGACGCTCAGGTGCAGGCCGGCGCGGTCGGCTTCGCGGCGCATGAGGTGGGCGATCTGCAGGGCGAGGACGCAGGTGAAGGTGTGGACGCGGATGTTGTGCTCGGTCCAGTGGTGCATGGGCGAGAACGACACCACGCGGGGGTCTTTAAGCTGGCGGAAGGAGAACTCGGCTTCGGACTGGGACCGGTAGCCGGCGATGACCTCGGCGACGGGCCAGTCGTCATGACTGGTGATGAGCACGTGCTTGCCGAATAGTTCTTCTTCCAGGGCGGCACGGGCGGCCTCGTCGGTTCCCCAGGTCAGGCGCAGGTCGCGGGGTTCCTCGCCCGCGAGCTGCCAGGTGATGACGCGCCGTACCCAGGGTTTCCTGATGATCGCCTCGATCTCGGCTTCCACCTTGGCGCGGGGCCGGCGGGTCTTGCCGCGGGCCAGGACAGCGGCCAGCTCATCGAGTTTCTTCCCGGCCTTGGCCAAGGTGGTGCCGGTGAACCCGCGGGCCTGGCTTTCGTGCAGCTCGGGTGAGTAGGTCAAGATCGCCCGCCGCCCGGTGCCGTAGACTTCGCGGCGGGTATCGAACGCGGTCAGGGCACCGAACCGGCCCTCATCGACGACGCTGCGGGCGGTGGCAGGCAGGGCGGTTAGGTCCGGGCAGCCGGAGGCGGGCACCGACCCGACGTAGTGCAGGCCGGTCCCGGCCAGGTACGCGAAATTGCCCTCGGAGTTCTGCCCGGCGTCGAACACCACCGTCATGTCCGCGGCGGCGGGCGCCCCGGTGGCGGCGCAGACCGCTGCGTGCTGGCTGCGGAGCTGGCCGATCATCGTGGCGAACTGGGTGACATCAGGCCGGTCGCCGGGGTAGGCGTGCCAGGTCAGCGGGATCCCCCCGTCCCGGGTGACCACCAGGCCCAGGCCGACCAGCCGCAGGTCCGACCGCTTCTGCTTCGCCTTGCCGCGCTGCGCGACCGGCGCCTTGCCGTTGCCGGTATCGATGAAAGTGGCGAAGTTGGTCATGTCCAGGGCCACCGAGGAGCAGTCCAGCCCGAAGAGGCCCGCGATCCGCAGGGCGATTGCCTGGCTGATCCGCTCCAGCTGCTCCAGGGTGACAGCGTGCATCGCGTCCCAGAACCGGCGGTGATCCAGCGCCGATGCGGGGATCCTGGTGAACCGGTCCGCCGCCGTGGTCTTCCACCAGTCCGCGAACGCCAGCTTCGAGCACGGGGCCACCAGCCGGTTCAGCGCCGCCAGCGCCAGGTAAGTGCCGGCGGAAAGCGGGAGCCCGGCCGGCCGGGTCCCGGTCACCTCATCGACCAGGCCCGCCACATCCAGCCTCTCCAGCATCCCCCAGGCCGCGGCCACGTCCCCGAACGCCAGGTGCCGGGTCCGTTCCGGCAGCAACGCCGCCTGGCTGGCCTCCATCGCCGCGGCGATGTCAGCCGCTGTGCCCAGGTACCGCTCAGAGACCATCTTCGGCTTGCCGTCCACCCGCGCCATCTCCCGCAGGTACCAGTACGTCTTCCCGCCGAACTTCTTCGGGTACAGACTCGCCACAAGATTAGGTCATACACTGTCGTAAAGACCGGGTCAAGCACCTGGACGGCACGTCATCAGGGAAAACGCGCCAGGCCAGGTCGCGGTCAGGCATCAGAAGACCATGATCGTCGGAAACTGGGGCTAGGTCTGGCTCGCCCTGGCTGGCCGGGCTCGGGGTCACCAGCTCCACGAACACTTCCTCGGATGCCCGGTGTTAGCGGCCTATTTATCTGCCCATCGGATCATGATCAACGGCAGCGCTCCTTGCGCAGCGCGGTTGTCACAGAGCGTGCTGGCTCGGCTAGCCCTGCTGGCAGCGGAAGCGCGCCGATCGCCGAATCCGTGCGCAGGCTGATCGGCAATCCGCAGCATCCTGGCGCGCCCAGATCATCCGGTTCGGCGTACCGAGACTGCCTCGCGGGACCCATTCCTTTGGGGCCGCAAAGGGAGCGGTCTGCAAGACCGTCGGCTGCAACCAGGGACATTCGGAAGCTCGGGTCCGTACCACTGCCGAATCCAGCCGTATATGAAGTCAAGGCGGCGCCGCTGCGCGCCGCCGCTGGCGCGCCCTCAGCCGGGCTCTGCGTTGGGACGCCCGCCCGGCACGACTTCTCCTCCGGAAAGACCAAGCATCGGACCATAGAGTTCGTCGTCCAGCCGCAAGCGACTCCATTCTGCCCGTTGGAAGTCCTCTTCATTCTGGAGAACGTGTCCGATGACCCCCTGCCGCCTGTCGCCTTGATCCTGAATGTTACGGAGAATTAACGGAGCGGCCCCGATGGCTTCAGCATGGTTCAGCGCAGGCACACCTTCACCTCTCAGCCACCAGGGACGTGGCCTGTTTATGCATTGGCGCGTTGGGGGTGAATGTCCGCTATTGCCGCTCTGGGGGTGCGTTGAGGTCAGAGCCCGAGGGCCCGGGCCTGGTGGTGTACTGAGCTGCACCCTTGCTCATGCGATCCCGTTCTCAGCGCGGAGGACCGGTAAGGAATCCGTTGATCCACGCAGTGATATTGCCGCCGCCAAAATTATCTCCGTATACCGGAATATAGGCGTTGATGTCGCCGCCACCCCACTGACTCGGGCATGCTTGTGCTGGAAACGTGAACGCTTTTCTTTCCACGACGCGTCCGGTGCGGGCAACTATTACCGTATACGTCGAGGTTGCCGAATAGTCATTCGCGACGCCCACTGGTGGATCGTAGCCGCACGTTCTTACCCAGGTGCTGGTACTACGTGCGATAACTACGAGCTGTACGTCTGAGATGTATGCTGGCCGCAGCTCAGCTGGCAGCCCGACGTCCGAGTCGGGAGCATCATCTAGGGGGTTGAAGATTAGCGGATGACGATTTCCGCGATATAGCGCGGCATGGGGACTTCCCGATCCGGGAGCTACTCCGGAAAATGCCGAAGCGAAAGCACCCGGAACAGTCGGATCTGACCAGTCGGCCGGTGACGGTCGTGACGCTCCGCACGCTGCAATCGCGAGTACTCCGATAGCGAGTACTGCGACCTGTCGCAGCTTTATCATTTCGTATCTCCTTTCTGTTCATCTTGATCCCCTAGTTTCCGTATCGATCCTCCTCTCTTACTTTATGCGGTGGCTTTTTTCAGCGATCGCCGTATTGGACACCCCATCGGCGGCCAGCAGCACAATCCTGGCCCGCTGCGCCAGGCCCGCCTGACCGACGGCGAGCGCGTCAGCCGCGCCAGCTCGCCACGATCCCCATCACGCAACGGCAGCGCAGCCGCAGGATGATTCGGCATAGCCCATCATCCCAGCACCAACCGTAAACCAACTAACGACGCGTGGCACTAGGTCGCCTAGCTTGCACCTCGCCTGGGCAAATTCCCAAGCTGATAGCGCGGCCAAGCCTGTGGCCACGGCAACCTCTTGCCCGGTTCGGGCCGATGCGAGACTGGCGGCGCGTTCGTGGAGTGGATCGGTGCGACAGGGCCGGATACTCGATGGTGCCGAGCCCGTCGTGTGCCAAATACGTGCGCAACCCAGGGGCGCCAGCGGCTTTGGCGCTGGTCACGGCCTTGCGGGGGAGGGTCTGTAAAACCGCGCGCATGCGGCGTTCGCAGCTCGCTCTGAGCACGCCCAGATCGGCCACTCTGCGCGGACTTCAGGCGACGCTTTCATCCTGCAGCGGCCGCGCCGAACGGCGGGTACGCGCGCAACAGCAACCTCGCCGGGAGTCACGCTACGTGGTCAGGCTCCCCTGTGATGCCCGCGAAACCCTGCCGGAATCGTCGCCAGATAATTCGGCCGCTGGATGTTCAAATAACGAGGACGGTAACACCCGGTTCATCGCCTGGGTGAGGAGCGCCTGCTTGTCCTCCGCGCTCTCCCCGGGGATATCCGGCCCGGCGTATTCGAGGTACCTGTCCTCGATCTCCGCGTCGGCCTGCTCGCCCAGCTCGGTGAAGAACTCCTCCGGGTCCTCCAGCCCGCTGTAACTGCCCGGCAGGTACGTGCGCCAGTGCTCCAGGGCCTCGGCCCTGGAGCGGTTCACTGGTCGGCTCGGGGGCGGGGGCGCTGGAGCGGAGCCGGTCGAGTTCGGCCCGGTAGGCGTCGGCCTGCTGCTCGGCACGCTCGGCGCGGCCACGCAAGTCAGCGCGAAGCTCGGGCGGTGTCGGGTTCAGGTTCTAGGTAGCGTTCTATGGTTTCTACTTTGGAGGTTAGGGCGTCGGTGACGCCGGGGCGGAGGTCTGCCTTAAGGACCAGGCTGACGCGGGGGGAGCGAGAGGCGACCGCGTCGACTGCGGACTTGACGACGGCCATCACTTCGTCCCAGTCGTCACCCTCGATCGTGGTAAACATCGAGTCGGTGCGGTTCGGCAGGCCGCTGGCGCGGACCACGCGCACGGCCTCCGCGACGATTTCCCCGACGTCCTCGCCGACGCCGAGCGGGGTAACAGAGAACGCTATGAGCATAGGTCCGAGCCTAGCCCGCCCAGGTCAGGGTCGTACGAATGGCGTAGGTTAACCTTTCCGTCCGGTCAGCTTCGGCTGCTCCAGGGCCCCGGCCCCGAAGCGGTTCACTAGTCTGCCGCCGTCCGGGGCTGGGCGGCCTGGCCGCGCGTGCCCCGCCGGGCCGTCTTGACGGGCGGCTCGGCGGGCTCGGGGTCGGGGGCGCTGTCGTGGACCCGGTCGAGTTCGGCGCGGTAGGCGTCGGCCTGGTGCTCGGCGCGCTCGGCGCGGGCGCGCAGGTCGGCCCGTAGCTCGTCGCGCTCGCGGGCGTTGTCGGCGCGGGCCTGGGTGAGAGTCTGCTCGGCGTCGGCGCGGACCCGCTTGGTTTCCGCCTGGGCGGCCTCGGCGGCGGTCTGCGCGCGGGTGGCCTCCTGCTTGGCCTGCTCGGTGACGGCCTCGGCGACCGCTGCCGCCTTCCGCGCGGTGTCCCTGTCCTCTTCGGCCGCGCGGACGCGGTCGGCGGCGTCCGCCTGGGCCTTGGCGATGGCGGCGTCCCGCTCGGCCTGCGCGTAGGCGATCCGCTTGTCTGCGTCGGCGCGGGCCTTGGCCACGGCGGCGTCCCGGTCGGCCTCGGCGGCCTGGGCGCGCTCCTCGGCGGCGCTCGCGCGGTTCTGGGCGGCGGTCAGTTCCTCGCTCATCTGCTCGGCGGCGGCATCGGCCTCCACGCGGAACTGGTCGGCCTGGGCGGCGCGGCGCTCGGCATCGGCGGCCTTGGCCTCGGCGGTCGCGGCGCGCTGCTCGGCGGCGGCACGCACCGCCTCCACCTCGGCCTCGGCGGCGGTCGGGTCGGTCAGCACGTCGATCCGCTCCCGCAGATCCTTGCCAAGGGCAGAGATCCGGTCAGCCTCCGCGCGCAGCGAGCGCAGCAGCTCCGCGCCGCCCACCTTCGCCATCGTCACCGGGCTGGCGTCATCGGCCGCGCTGATCCGTGGTGCCGTTCTTCTCGGCGTTCAGCCGTCGGCGTTCCTTCCAGGCCGATGCGCGGGTGTGGCCGCGTCCGGCGCAGTACTCTGGCGGTCGTCCGGGCTTCTCGGCCGGGGCGGCGAGCTGGTTACATCCGGGGTAGCCGCACGTCGGCCGCGCCGTGGTGCCGTCGGCCGTGGTGCTCTTCTTGCTGGTCATCGGCCCTACCGTGATCGTGGTGGCCCATGATCTCGGGGCCTTTCGTTTTCGTATCTGGTGACGTAACGAATAAACGAAACGAAACGATTACTGGCCTGTCCAGGCGGAAATGCGGCGCTACTCGATCGTGATGCGGCGCACGATGTCGGCCTGGTCGGCGCCGCCCCTGCCTCGTTGGGCTGGCTGTATCACCAGGTGCTTGCCCCGCAGCGCCATCGTGAGCAGGTCTCGCTTTCCCTTGTAGTCGGCGGTGTCCCACCGCTGCCGCCACTGCGCGCGGCTTGTCCCCAGCGACGGCTGTGTTCCGGGGACGGGGCCGGGATCAGGGAGTGCGGCGCGTTCGGCCCGGAGGCTGGCGATGCGTTCATCGACTGGCCTGATGACCAGGTCGTAGCGGGCGAGGGTGATCTCGCCTCGTCCCAGGCGGTCGGTGAGGGCTTCCGCCACCGCCTCGGCTTCGGCGATCTTGATGTCGAGCCGGACGGCTTCGCTGGCTGCCTCACGGGCGGCGTGCTCGATCTCGTCGGCGTTGCGCGTGTCCGACAAGATCTCAACCGCAAGCGCGCGTGCCGCTGAATCCAGCGCCCGCTGATCCACTTCGGTCTTTCCGCACCCTCCTGAACTGGGGTTGCACCAGTACGAACGGCGTACCGACCCGTCCGGGTAGGGCTTGAGGCCGTTGCGGGGCCGACCGTGGAGGACGTGGCCGCAGCCGGGCTGCCCGCAGACGGCGAAGGACGAGCAGAGGTAGTGCGGTGAACTCGGGCGGCCTCGCCGGCGCGCGGCGTAAATCGCGGTCGCCCGGTCGAAGTCCTCCTCGGAAACGATCGGATCACCTGGCAGGCGGCCAACGACGGACGCCAGGCCCGACGCGGGGTCAGTGTAGATGATCCTGCCGCAGTTCCGCTGGCGGGTGAGCAGCGTCTTAAGCGCCGTGGGCGTCCACGGCTTGCCCTGGCCCGTAGGGATCTGCCGCGCGTTCAGGTCCGCAACCAGCGCGTCAGGCAGCTCGCCGTCCAGCAGGCGCGTTGTCAGTTCCCGCAGGACGGCGGCCTCGTCCTCGCGCTGGGTGACGCGGTCGTCCTCGAAGCCGAAGGGTCGTGCTGAGCCGTTCGGCTCGCCCGCCATCGCCTTGAGCTTCTTCCCGCGGGCGCTCCTGGTTGACAGGCGGTCGGAGTAGTAGGCGGCGGCGTTGATCGCGTCGCGGAACGCCTTCTTGCCGTTCGGGGTCCGCAGGTCGTACTCGCTCTCGCTGTCCAGCACCAGGAGGCCGCGAGCGGCCACCCCGATCATCCGCTCGCCGTCCTTGGGCTGACGGGTGAACCGCTCCAGGTCGAACACGATGAACCCACCGGAAACGCCACGCTCTAGCCGTTCCATCAGCTCGTCCCATGCCGGACGCTGGATAGCGGGGTTCCACGCCGAGCGGCCAGGATCTACCAGGACCTTGCCTTCCGCAAGACCGAGGTCGATGAGGCGGACCCGGCATACCGACACTTGGCCGTCAGTCGACGGTTCGCGCTTCTCGTTGCGCTTGAGCTGACTGACACGGGCGTAGATGTCAATCGGCAGGTTTGAACTGACAATTTCGGCGGCCACGGTCTACCCCATCCTCTTGCGGCGCCAGGAGGAGATATTCGTGTAGTGCAGGTCCTCCCTGCGCAGCAGGGCCTTGCGCTCTCCCGGTGTCGCGTTCTCGTACTCGTCAAGGATGCGGCTCTTGCACTCTTCGGTGAAAAACCGCCGCTTCGACCATCTGGTGTCCGGCGCGCTAGGGGTAGACACGAGCCCGCCATGCTCGGCCCTCGCTGCGATCACGTCAGCGATCGTCATCGTCCCGTCTAGCAGGTCTTCGCCTTCCGCTGAGACGATCCTGATCCGGCGGGTGACATCTGACCGCTCAGCACGCTTAAGGCTGGCCGGGCCGACGACGAGGCGCCTGCCGCGCAAGGCCATTTTCAACAGCTCGCGTTTTTCTGCCGTGTCGGCTTCGTCCCACCGCCGCTGCCAGTGCTCCCGGCTTGGCTGCCGCGAAACGCCTGGAGCTGTGTCGCCCAGCGCTTCGCGTTCGGCCTTGAGCTTGGCTATGCGCTCATCCAGTGGCCGGTTAGCGATGTCATAGCGCGAGAGAGTCAGCTCTCCGCGCCCAAGGCGGTCGGCCAGCGCTTCTGCGACACGTTCAGCCTCGGCGATGGCCAAGTCCAGCCGCGCGGCTTCGCTCTCAAGCTCCCGGGTGACGGACTCGACCGCCTCGGCATGGCGAGAGTCAGACAGAATCTCCACAGCGATGGCTCCGGCCGCCTCATCCAAGCCACGCTGATCAACGCTGATCTTGCCACAGCCCCTGCCGTTAGCAGACGGGCCGCACCTGTAGTCACGGCGTACCGAACCGTCCTCGTACGGCTTCAGAGCCGGCGCTGGGTGACCGGTGAGCGGTTTGCCGCAGCCCGGACGGCCGCAGAAGGCTATACCCGTGCACAGGTAGGTATCCGAGCGCGGCTCGCTGCGCCGACGCGCGGCGTACATCGTGCATACCCGGTCGAAGTCCTCCTCGGAAACGATCGGCTCTCCAGGCAGACGGCCAGCAATAGACTTAACGTTCTTTTCCGTGTCGGTGTAAAGGATTCGTCCGCAGTTGCGCTCTCTGAGCAGAAGACGTTGCAAGGATGTCTCAGCCCAAGGGTTGTCGTGGCTGGTGAGGATGCCGCGTGCGTTGAGATCGCGCACCAGCGCGTTCTGCGATTCTCCCGCCAAGATTCGCCTGGTCAGCTCCCGGATGATCTCGGCTTCGGCTTCGCGCACGGTCACGAAATCGTCCTCGAAGCCGAATGGACGGGTTGTGGTGTTCGGCTCCCCCGACATTGCCTTGAGACGCTTGCCGCGCCGGGCTCTGGTGGACAGGCGGTCGGAGTAGTAGGCGGCAGCGTTGATCGCGTCGCGGAACGCCTTCTTGCCGTTCGGCGTGGTCAGGTCGTACTCCCTCTCGCTGTCCAACACCATCGTGCCGCGAGCGGCCAGCTCGATCATCCGCTCGCCGTCCTTCGGCTGCCGGGTGAACCGCTCCAGGTCGAACACAATGAACCCGCCGGACACGCCGCGCTCAAGCCGGTCCATCAGCTCGTCCCACGCCGGACGCCGGACAGTCGGGTCCCATGCCGAACGCCCCGGATCAACCAGAACCTTGCCCTCCGGAAGGTCAAGGTCGGCGAGCCTCAGGCGGCAGATCGCGAGCTGTCCGCCCGTGGACGGCTCGTTCTTCTTCTTGCTCTTGACTCGGCTGACTCTGGCGTAGATGTCGTAGGGCTTGGCTATCTGATCCGTGCCGTTCAGCATGGTTAAATGGTAGCAAATTACATATCGACCTGGGACGAGGTCATGGACGTGGTGAAGCGCGCCGTCGACGCCGTCGCCGCCCGGGCACCGCGGGTCAGCGTGACGCTGAAGGCTGATATCCGCCCTGGCGTCACCGGCGCGCTGTCCGCCAAGGTCGAGGCCATCGAGCAGCATCTCAGCAGCTAACCTCGTCATCTGCGGTGCACCCGGCCGCGAGCCAGGCCGGAGCGGCATCTCATGGCCGCCGCCGAGGCTCTTCAGAAGAACCGCAGAAGTCCGCGGGACAAGCTTCAGGTAGACGAAAGAAGCGATCCCGTGGAGGCTGACAATGAGCTGGTTCTGGCTGAACATCCCGCTCGCCGGACTATTTTTCCTGACCGCGACCCTGATCCCGCTCTGGCTGGTGGTCCGGCACCCGGACACCAGGACCCGGGCCTCCGGCACCGCCAGGCGCCCCGCCGATCCTGCCGTCGCCAGCTCGCTGCGCGGCCCGGCTGCCGGGCCAGCCGCGCCCCCGGCGGCCCGCGCCGCGCGGCAGCCCGAGCTGGTCGGCAGCTCCAGCCGCTGAGCTCAGCCGGTGCAGCGCGCCGGCTGACGGGGACCGCGCCTGAGGCGGGCCCGCTCGCCCAGGTGGCGTGAGCGCCTCGATACCGGTCGACCCGTCCCCGCGGACGGCTGCCCCCGAGCACATCGCCGGGTCGCACCCAGGACCCTGGCTGATGCCCCGCACCTTCCTGCGCGGTGAGGCTCGGTGGTTTCCCGAGGGCAGCCTGGCCGAGCTGCCGGACATCGAGGCAGACCGGGAATCCTTCGACATCCGGCGATTCGAGCTGCAGCCCGGCGACGCAGTCTTCTTCGATCACCCCCTGTTTCCCGTCGCCCGGGCGGCAGATGCCTAAGATGCGGCGTATGCAGTTCGCGATCGCGATCCCCCAGTTCTGCGCCGACGGCGAGTTCGACCCGGCGGCCTTTCGCCGCTACCTGGCACGAGCCGAGGAGCTGGGCTATCACAGCGCGTGGACGCAGGAGTCAGTTCTCGGCGCCGCGCCGCAGCTGGGCCCGATCGAGACCATGACCTACGCGGCCGCGTGCAGCCAGCGCATCCGGCTGGGCTGCGCGGTATTCGTGTCCACCCTGTACAGCCCTGTGCACCTGGCGAAGAGCCTGAGCACGCTGGACCAGCTCAGCCGCGGCCGCATCGAGATCGGTGTCGGCACCGGCGGCAGGGGACGGCCGTTCGCCGCCTTCGGAGTGAATCCGGACCGGTACGTCGCCCGGTTCGGCGAGGGAATCGCGCTGATGAAGGCGCTGTGGAGCGAACCTCGTGTCACCTTCGACGGGGAGTTCTGGCAGCTGAAGGATGCGGCGATGGAGCCCAAGCCGCTGCAGAAGCCGTTCCCGCCGATCTGGTTCGGCGGGAACAGCGAGGCGGCGCTGCGGCGGGCGGTCCGGCTGGGCAGCGGCTTCTTCGGGGCGGGATCCACCCCCACGGCCAAGTTCGCCAGCCAGGTCCAGATCGTGCGGCAGGCGCTCGCCGAGTCGGGCCGGCCAGGCAGGGAGTTCCCGATCGCCAAGCGCGTCTACATCGCGGTGGATGACGACGCCAGCCGCGGGCGGCAGCGGATCAATGCCGCGCTGCAGCGGCTCTACGGGCAGCTGCCGCCGGACGTCGCGGCAGCCGCGATCGCCGGTCCCCCGGCCGACTGCGTCCGCGAGCTGCGCGCGGTGGCCGACGCCGGCGCGGAGCTGATCTTGTTCACGGCGATGTTCGAGCAGGCCGAGCACGCGGAGCGGCTGGCCGCGGAGGTCATACCCGAGCTCGGCTAGCGGTTGCGGCGCTGAGCGCAGGGACGGGCTGCGACCGGGCGCGGGTGACCCGGCTAGCCAGGCGAGGCCCGCAGACGGGAGCCGACGGCCGCGCTGACCGGGCTGCGTGCCGCCGACTCCGCCATGGCGGGCAGGGCTGCCTAGACGGCAGGCAGCGCCTCGATCATGGCGGCCAGTCCGCTGGCGTCGAGCAGGTCGGCCGGCCGCACCGTCAGGTCGTCGCGCACGTAATAGAAAGCGGCCCGCACGTCGGTGACGGGCAAGCCGGCCAGCGCCGCCCAGGCCAGGCGGTAAGCAGCCAGCTGAACGGCGACCGCGTTGCGCTCGCCGTCGCTGCCCGGCGGCCTGCCCGTCTTCCAGTCCACGACGTCGAAGCGGCCATCGGGAGCGTCGGCGAACACCGCGTCAATGCGGCCGCTGACCATCCGGTCACCGATCACGGTCTCGAACGGTACCTCGACCTCAGCCGGCCATCGCCCGGCCCACTCGCTGGCCTCGAAGATCGTCTTGAGTTCTGTCAGTTCCAGATCCGCGCCGGGCGCGGCCGCGTCGTCGGCCGCGCCGGGCAGGTCATCGGCATCGATGAGTCGCTGCTGGCCGAGCCGCTGCTCCAGCCAGCGGTGGAACTCCGTGCCGCGCAGGGCGCGGGGGGCCGGCGGCCGCGGCATCGGGCGGCGCACCTGCTCGGCCAGCTCGGCCGGATTCCTGGCCATCGTGACGAGGGACGACACCGGAATCCGCGGCGGCAGGGCGACACGGACCTGGCCGTCGCCGCGGCGCTGGAATCGCTCGGCGAGCAGCAGGTCGGCATCGCGAGCCCAGGCGGCGATCAGCGACTGATAGGGGCCGTGGGCACCGTCGTGACCGGCCGCCGCTGCGGCAGACTGCCCGGCCGTTCCCCCGGCCCCGGACGAAGCCGGTCCGGCCGCGGACGCCCCGGACGAAGCCGGTCCGGCTGCGGACGCCCTGGCTGCGGACGCCCCGGCTCCGGACCCCCCGGCTCCGGACGCCCCGGCTCCGGGCCCCCCGGCTCCGGGCCCCCCGGCTGCGGGCCCCCCGGCTCCGGGCCCCCCGGCTCCGGACCCCCCGGCTCCGGACCCCCTGGCTCCGGACCCCCTGGCGGAACGGGCAGCGGCGGCAATCGCCTCGTCCACGAGCGCGGCAGCCGAGCGCACCGCCGCATACCGCTCGTCCGCCGCTATCGCGGCCGGCCATGCAGCGGAGGCTGGCTCGGTCAGCGCCGGGTTGGCGGCCTCCGGTTCAGGCTCGGCGGCCCAGGCGGCCACGATTCCTGCCCCGGCCTCACAGGCCGCCCGGATCTCGGTCAGGAACTCCGACGGCCCGAGCCGCGACGCCCCCTCGCCCCACCAGTAGCCGCTGCACGCCAGCCAGAACGCGGCCCTCGTCGTGGCCACGTACGCGAGCCTGCGTTCCTCCGCCAGTTCTCGTGCTGCGCACGCCTCGGCGAAGTCAGCCAGCTGCCTCGCCTGCAGCCCGGCCAGCACAGGCAGGTCGATGGCGTCGCCGCGGAGGCTGAACGGCAGCAGCCGGGCATTCTCGGTCCACCGCGTCGTCACCTTGGGCCTGGCCGGGAAGACGTGCGCGTGCGCGCCCTCGGCCAGGCCTGGCACCACCACGGCCGCCCATTGCAGCCCCTTCGCCGCATGCACGGTCGCCAGCTTCACCGAGTCGGTCTCGCTGATCCGGCCGATGTCCAGGCCGAACTCCTCATCCTCGGCCGCCGCCAGGTAAGCGAGGAACGCGCCTAGCGTCGGCTCCTCCTGATCTCCGGCAAACGCGGCGGCCGCGTCAGTGAACGCGTCCAGGTCAGCGCGCGCGCTGGCCGGATCCACGGCCGGGCGCACCGCCACCTCGATGTCCAGGCCGAGCGTCCGCTCAACCTCGGTCACTACGTCGGGCAGCGGCCGGCCCACGTGCCCGCGCAGCACGCGCAGCTCGGCGGCCAGCGCGGACAGCCGGGCATGCCCATCCGGTGAGTAGGCGGCCGGGTTACCGAGATCGTCGAGCGCCTCAACCAGGCTGCCCGTGTCCCTGGTCAGATCGTTAATCGCCCGGCTCATCAGATCATCAGCCGCGGGGAGTCCGCGGCCGGCCGGGGCCGGACCATCAGACGCAGGCTGACCCCCGGCACCGGGCAGGGCAGCGGCGTCGCGGCGACCGCCAGCATCGGGCCGGGCGCCAGCCGCGGCGCCGGGCGCGGCGCCGGGCTGACTGCGGTCGCCCGCGGCGGCGAGCTCCCTGGCCCGGCGGCCCAGGGCCAGCAGGTCGGCCGGCCCGATCCGCCACCGCGGCGAGGTGAGCAGCCGGGCCAGCGCGTCGGCCGCGGCCGGGTCGTGCATGACGCGCAGCGTCGCCACGATGTCCGCCACCTCGGGCACCGCGAGCAGGCCGCCCAGGCCGACCACCTCGACCGGGATCCCCCGCGCCTCCAGCGCCGCCCGCAGCGCCGGGAACTGCGCGCGCTTGCGGCACAGCACGGCGACATCGGACGGACGCACGCCAGCTGCCCGGCCATCCGGCCAGGGCAGGCCGTCCGGCGCGGTACCAGGCTCCAGGCTGAGCAGCCCGGCGACCTGGTCCGCTACCCAGGCAGCCTCGGCCGCAGCCGACTCCAGCAGCCCGCTGATCACCACGCCCCGGCCGGCCCGGTCCGGCGGGGCTACCAGCACTGGCACCTCGGGAGCCGCTGCCCGCAGCCCGGCCTGCACAGCGCCCGCCGCGGCCAGCACCCGGCCGGCGTTACGGAAGCTGGTCGACAGCAGCCGTACCGGGGCCGGCTCGCCGCTGGGGCCGGGAAAGTCAGTGCTGAACCGGCGCAGGTTGCCGGCGCTCGCGCCGCGCCAGCCGTAAATGGACTGGCATGGATCGCCGACGGCGGTGACCGGGTGCCCGCCGCCGAACAGCGCCCGCAGCAGCACCAGCTGCGCGTGGCTGGTGTCCTGATACTCATCCAGGAGCACGACCTGATACCGGGCACGCTCCCCCGCGCCCACCTCCGGATGCGCGGACGCTATGCGCGCGGCGATGGCCATCTGGTCGCCGTAATCGATGACCTCCCTGGCTGCCTTGGCCGCCCCGTAGGCGGCGGTCAGAGGCAGCAGTTGCTCGCGAATCCGCTGGCAGGACGCCACGTCCCTGGCCGCCTTGGGCACCCGGCCGGTGAGCGCCGCCAGGCACTGGTCCAGCCACCGGCCCGTCTCGAGCACGTCGCGCGGGCCGCGCAAGTGCTCGGAGAGCTCCCCCGCCAGCTCCAGCATGGCCGCGGTCACCGTCGCGGGCGTCCAGCTGACCGAGTCCATCGGCCCGTCATAGGCCGCGACGACCCGGCTGGCCAGCTGCCAGGCGACGGCCGGGGTGATCAGACGCAGCGATGGCTCCAGGCCGACCCGCAGCGCGTGGTCGGTCACCAGCCGCCCGGCGTAGGCGTGATAGGTGGCGATCACCGGCTCACCCGGCAGCTCGTCCGCGTCCAGCCCGCGCTGGCCGGTCCCGTGCAGGCCACCGTGCTGGCCAGCCCGGCGCAGCCCATCGAGCCGGATCCGCACCCGGTCGGCCAGCTCGGCGGCGGCCTTCCTGGTGAAGGTCAGCCCGAGCACGCGCTCGGGCCGGACCAGTCGGTTGGCGACCAGCCAGACAAGCCGGGCGGCCATCGTCTCGCTCTTGCCCGATCCGGCGCCGGCAATCACGGTCATCGGCGCCAGCGGCGCCCCGATCACGGCAGCCTGCTCAGCCGTCGGCTCCGGCACGGCCAGCATCCGCGCCAGCTGCGCCGGGCTGTAGCGGGCGGATCCGCCGGGGCGCGGGCTCGCGGCCGCCGGTGCCGGGCTGCCCAGTCCCGGCAGCGGGTCCTGGCCAGCTGGCCGGGAGGCCGCCGGGATCCGGCGCGTCATGGTGTCACCTGCGCACCGCGTTCATCGGCCGGGCAGCACGCGGCGACCGGGCAGACCCGGCAGCCGGGATTCGCGGTCGCCCGGAACACCGGTCCGGCCATCCCGGCAGCCACCGCCTCGACCAGGTCCCCGGCCCAGCCCGGATCGGGATCCTCGGACAGCCCCCGCTGCCGCTGCACCCGGACCTTGGCCGCCAGGCTCGCCTTGCCCACCTGGACCAGCTCGGCTCCGCCCGGCTCGGTCAGCCCCAGCTGCTCGAACGCCCCCAGCAGCACGGCCAGCTGATAGACGCCAAGCTGCGGATTGCGGTCCAGCTCAGCGTCGGGCGCCCTGGTGGTGCCCGTCTTCAGGTCGACCACGATGGCGGCGCCGTCAGCATCCCGCTCCAGCCGGTCCACCTGGCCGGTGATCGTGACATCTCCGACGGTCACCCGCAGCGACTCCTCGACGGCGATCAGCTCTCTCGGGTTGCGCCGGTGCCAGTCGAGAAACTTGGCCACCATCCGATCCGCCTGGTCCCGCTGCTTGGCGCTGTACCAGGAGCTGCCGAAGTCCAGGTGCTGCCACAGCTCATCGATCCGCTTGGCGATGTCCCCGTCATCGGCGCCTTCGGCGGCCAGCGCGGCAGCCGCATGGATCACCGTGCCGAAGTGACGCGCCACGCTGGCGGACCTGACGCCGACCGCCGCCTCCAGCAGCCAGCGCAGGCCGCACTTGGTGAACGTCTCGACCTGCGACGGCGACAGCCGGACCGGGCCGCGCAGCGGCTGCATGGTGCCATCCGGCCCGGTGCCGGTCGGCTCAGTGAGCGCGTACCACTGTCGCGGGCTCGCTCCCCGCACGCCGGCGGCGGCGAGCCTGGCCAGCTGCGCGGCAGCGGCCCGGCGCACCGGCGCCGGCAGGCTGTCGTCGGCCGCGGCGCGGCGCAGGTCGGCGGTCAGCGCGGGCAGCGCCAGCCAGCGCCGCCCGGTGCCGGGCAGGTGCGAGATCTCGATCTCGTCACCGGCCAGCTCAGCCAGGAACCTGGACGGCCGTTCCTCGCTGTCCGAGCCGCCGACCGCGGTCACGACCAGCGTCCGCCGGGCGCGAGTGGCGGCAACATAGAACAGCCTGCGTTCCTCGTCGAGCAGCTTGGAGGCGAGCGCCGCAGCCGCCGCGTCGGCGCCCTGCCCCCGGCTGAGGGTGTCCTGGCCGGCATCGAGCCGGCCGTCTGCCAGGTCCACGAGCTCGTCCATGCCGAGCAGCGAGCCGCGCTGGCGGATATCCGGCCAGGTGCCTTCCTGAACTCCGGCGACCACCACCAGGTCCCATTCCAGGCCCTTGGCCCGGTGCGCGGTCAGCACGGCCACGGCGTCGCCATGCGGCGCCCGCTCGGCCAGCGTCTCGCCCGCGATCTCCTGCCCGGCCAGGCTGTCCAGGAACAGCCGAGACGAGCCCTGCGGCAGCCTGTCAGTGAAGCGGGCCGCCGCGTCGAACAGCGCCACCACGGCATCGAGGTCACTGTCGGCCGCGGCGCCGCGGCTGCCGCCGGCCGCGCTGGCCGCCTGCCACTGCTCAGCCAGCCCGGACCTTTCCCAGACGGCCCAGAGCACGTCATGCGCCGTCCCTTCCTCGGCGGCCTGCCGGGCGACAGCGATCAGCTCGGCGACCCGCCGGGCGGCGGCCAGGGCCGGCCTGAAGGCCCGCTCGGCTGGCTGTCCTGGAGCCGCGCCGCCTGCGCCAGCCGGCCAGCCCGCGGCCGTGAGCTCGCGCGGGTCGCGAAGCGCCGCGGCCAGCGGCTCATCCGTGACCGGCTCCCCCGCGGCCTGCGCAGCCGCCCGCAGGCCGCGGCGCAGCCGGCGCAGGCCGAGCGCGTCGGTGCCGCCGAGCGGGCCGGTGAGCAGCTCGGCGGCTGCTTCCTCATCCAGCGCCCCTGGCCGCAGCGCGCAGGCAAGCAGGCGCAGCAGCGGCCGCGACCCTGCCTCAGCGGTCAGCGGCAGGTCGTCGCCGGTCACCGACACCGGGACGCCGGCCGCGGCGAGCGCCCGGTGCAGGACCGGCACCTGCCGGGTGGCCGACCGGACCAGGACAGCCATCGACGACCAGGCGATCCCTTCCAGCAGGTGCGCGCGGCGCAGCGTGTCCGCGATGAGCGCTGCCTCCTGGCTGGCACTGGCGGCCGTCATGACCGCGACCGTGCCCGGCTCGGCAGCCGGCCGCGGGGTGAGGGCACGATGATCTCGCCTCGCCGCCATGCCCTGATGCCCCAGTGCGGCGGGCAGCCGGCTCGCGATCCGGCGGGATGCGGCCAGCAGCGTCTCGCCGGACCGGCGGCAGGTGCGCAGCGCGATCACCGCGGCGTCGCTGCCGTCCGGGCCGCGGAACCGCTGCGGAAAGCGCCTGATCGCGTCCACGTCAGCGCCGCGGAAGGCGTAGATGGACTGATCCGGGTCGCCCACCGCGATCAGCTCGCGGCCGTCACCGGCCAGCTCGTGCAGCAGTCGCTCCTGCGCGGGATCGGTGTCCTGGAACTCATCGACCAGGACCACGTCATAGGCCTGGCGCTCACGCGCCCTGGTAGCGGCGCGGCGCAGCAGCGCGCCCGCGATACGGATGATCTCCGCGTAGTCGTAAGCCGGTACCGGCGCCAGGTCGAACCTGGCCGCGTAGCTGTCGAGAAAGCGGCCGGCGGCCTCCCAGTCGTCCCGGCCGCGCTGCCTGCCCAGCTCAGCAAGGCCGCGGCCGTCGAGGCCGCGCTCCGCGGCACGCAGCAGGAAGTCTCGCAGCTCGGCGGCGAATCCCCTGGTGGCCAGGGCCGGGCGGAGCCGCTCCGGCCAGGCCGTGCCGCCATCGCTGGCCTCCCCGCGCAGCAGCCTGCGCACCTCCAGCAGCTGCTCGGGACCCGACAGCAGCGTCGGCGGCTCGTCGCCGGCCAGCACGAACTCGCGGCGCACCAGAGCGTAGGCGTAGCTGTGGAACGTCAGCGCGAGCGGCTGCCTGGTAGTACGGCCGAGCCGGAGCATGATCCGCTCCCTGAGCTCCTCCGCAGCCTTCCGGCTGAAAGTGAGGACCAGCACCCGATCCGGCGCGATGCCACGGCGGCTGATGCGGTGCACCACCGACTCGACGATGGCCGTGGTCTTGCCGGTGCCAGGCCCGGCCAGCACCAGCAGCGGGCCGCCGCAGTGCTCGACCACCTGACGCTGGGCGGGATCGAGATCCGGCGCTCCGAGGGCGGGCACAGGGCGGCGAACGAGGCGGTAGCCGGACGCGTTACGTTCCATCTCGCAACGCATTCCAGCAGAGACTGCCGACATTCGCAGGCCAGTTGGCCACGGCGCCGGCGCGGGTGCAGGCCGCCCTCTGCCTCAGATGAGCTCGGCATG
>Ga0181538_10002017_pt1 | contig 21712 bp, 15 predicted proteins | sample PEATcosm2014_Bin_40_FD_119773 | JGI IMG/M metagenome (GOLD analysis project Ga0181538, IMG submission 119773) | Peatland microbial communities from MTU Mesocosm Facility, Houghton, MI, USA - PEATcosm2014_Bin23_30_metaG | ecosystem: Environmental > Terrestrial > Soil > Wetlands > Peat | place... | reverse complement strand
TGTTTTGCGTCCGCATAAAAGAAAGGGATTAGGCTATTGAATTGGCTGGTACTTGGTCTTCGGATGTGTATCCCTATTGTGTGTTGAACCTGTGGGTTCTCAGTCTAGCGATTACATGCCGACCCATTCGATACCCCCGACGTTTGTGGCAGCTCCTTCGTTTAGTGCATACTGTGCGCAGCACCTCTAAATAATCGGGCCATTCCACCTCTTGGGGAATCCATGTCAGACGAACATCGGGCTGTACAGCTTCAGCAACTTGCGAACATTGTCATCGACGCCTACCTGAACCGAGATAAGCGATTCAAGCCTGACTTCGGCACCGGAACCTCGGTCTTTTTCCTGCATCATCCCAGCGGCGATAAGGATCACTCCGACATTCAAATTGGGTACTGGTATGAGCGTGCTGACTTCGAGCCGGAGAACCATTCATGACGAAGTCCAAGAAGGGGTTCGACCGGCCAAATGCGGTGATTTACTGCCGGGTATCAACCGACGAACAAGTTGAAAATCTCAGTCTCGGGATTCAGCAGCAGCGATCAATCACTTATTGTTCGCAGAATGGCTGGCCTGTAGCCGAAGTGTTTAGGGACGAGGGAACATCGGCGAAAACTACGCAGCGCGAGCAATTTCAACGGATGCTTCGATATTGCGCCAATCCTCCTAATCGGGTTGGCTACGTCGTTGTAAACGATCTTAGTCGGTTCTCCCGCAACGCAAATGACCTGACTACGACGAGGGCTGTGCTGCTTGCGTCTGGTGTATTACTGCGTTCGGTCACCGAGAGCATTGATGAGACATCGACCGGAAACTTTATTACGACAATCTTCGGGGCCGTCCACCAGCTCAGCAACGACGTCAAGTCGGAGTTGTCCAAGACCGGAATGCAGGCGGCTGCTGCCATGGGAAGATGGCCGCACAAAGCCCCGCTAGGATACCTGAACATGACTCCCTTCGATGACGGCCCGAACATCACGCCCGACCCGAAGAGGGCGGAGTTGGTTCGGAAGGCATTTGACCTAGCCGCCACAGGACTTCACTCACAAGCGGAGATTCTGCGAATCGTCGGGAATCTCGGTCTGGACACGACAAAAGGGAAGCCACTCTCGATGCAGACGTTCCAGAAGATGCTTCTCAACCCGTTCTACGCTGGGTTGATGGTCTTCCCAACGGGCGGCGTCCGCATGCGAGGGAGTTTCGAGCCGCTCGTAAGCCAAGAATTGTTTGACAAGGTTCAGGACGTGATCGCTGGCAGACGACCGAAACTCACCGGTTATCAGCGAAATCATCCTGATTTCCCACTTCGCGTCTTCGTCCGTTGCTCCAAATGCGGAGTACCACTGACTGGAAGTTGGTCAAGCGGACGGAAGAAGAAATATCCCTATTACCGATGCCGCAAGAACTGCGATGCGGTGCAAGCGACCCCTGAGAAGCTGCACACGAAGTTCTTGGAATGGCTTGAGCATTTGGCACCGTCACCGGACTCGATGGAGTCACTCACAGACACGATCCGTGCTGTCTGGAAGGAACGGCGGGGCGATGCCGAAAGGTTGCGCCTCGTACTGAAACGCAAGCTGACGGAGGTAGAAACAAGACGATCCGTTCTGGTGGACCGCTGGCTCGACGGCAAGGTGGACCAGAAGACGTACGACGGAAACATAGGACGCCTAACAGCGGAGATCGAAAGTATAGGTTGTGAGCTGATAGGGACAGAACTGGACGATATTGAACTTGAGCGTGTCTTGGACTTCGCGGAAAAGATCATCCTACGACCGTCGCGGCTCTGGGTGGAATCTTCACTAGAGCAGCGGCAGCGCCTCCAGAAGACCCTCTTCCCTGACGGGATAGAGTTTGACGGGGAAGAATTTGGAACCGCCTCAACTTCCTTATTCTTCCATCTGTTAGAGGTGGATTTGGATGATTCTTATGGTCTGGCGTCCCCGACGGGATTTGAACCCGTGTTATCGCCGTGAAAGAGCCTATCCCGTGTTTTTAGGCCCTTTTGGTAAGCGCAGGGTCTTTAACGTAAATAATTGAATTAAATGATATTTATACCGATTTTCGGTCTGGGGTCTTTTAGGTCCCTTTAGGGCTGTTTTGGCGTGTTTATCGGCCCCGTAGCGGCCCCGGGAAAAGCCGGCAAGGACGCAGCCGGAGGCACTCTCCGAGCTTGACGACCAAGATTAGCCTTGGGATAGTTCTCGATTGAGATCAGGTCGAAGATCGATTTGTCAACCTCAGAGAAACCGAAGACGCTCAAACATTTCAGAGTCTTTCTATCTGGCTGCAATTCCCGGAGTGCGACGTATCTCATCCCGGTTCCCTCTCGCACAAGGAAGAGCAGTTCATCGAGAAATGCGTCGAGGGGCAGCAAGAAATCCACTGGATGCTGGACGGACTGGAAAAGGGCAAGCGTGGCGCGCTTTTCTAGAAGCATAATGACGATCGCCACGGCGGTTTCGGCGGTCTGCATGTCCTTATCGCTAAAGTATTTATCCCCTTCCTGCTCCAGAATCATGAGGCCCAGCAGTGAGGTGTTGCGGATCACGGCAGCGACCAGGAGGCCAGACGAAAGCGAAGCTGAATCTGGTTCTTTCTTGGCCGCCCTCAATTCCGCGCCAATGTTGCGTAACAACTGCGAGACGGGATCCACCAGCACACCTGAGGCCAAATCATGCAACGAGATCTGCGCTGGAAACGAATGGGCCCCAGGACCGCGCAATTCGTCGAACTCGACTCGGAAGCACGAGTCCCGGAGGCTCAGAAGATAGAGCTTTCCGAGGATAGCTCCGGTGACCGATACAACTCCGTGTAGGAGCAGCCGTAGAGCAGCATCAGGAGACTGCTCTTGGCAGACATCCTGGATTACTTCCTTTATGGAGTGCGACTCGGAAGGGGCGTACATGAATTTCACCTGAATAGCACGGCGGAGTGCGAATGTAAAGCAGTTTGTGGGAGCCTTGCGAGTCGACGCATCTGAATTCCGGGCGGAAGAAGCAGGTAGGTGCGTCTCAGCGAGCGTTGAGCTGTTTGCCTTTCATGTCGAGCCTGCCGCGTGTTGGTTTTCACCTAACTGATGAGATTGGGCTCAGAGAAGTTCTGTGCGGGCAACGTCCGCGCGCTTTTTGTTTCCGTTTTCGCCAAGGCCAGTAAAAATGTGCAACCTGCACTTTGGTTTCGATGCCCAGCGCCGGCGGGAGACCACCCTCGCGATTCGAGCGCAGGCTTCCGGCTTCTACGAGTTGATGAATTCGGCGCTCAGAAAAACGATCTGCACAAAGAATCTTCGGATCAATTTCGTCTTGTGAGGGGAATACTATCGGCCCCGAGACGGCCCCGGTGAGTTTTTGCTAGAGAGGTAATCCTCGTAGGTTATTTATTTTATTGGCGTCCCCGACGGGATTTGAACCCGTGTTATCGCCGTGAAAGTGGTTACCTTTCCCGTAAGTTATTGAAACTAGACGGCACGGATAGCGCCCAAAGGTAACCTCAGGCGTGTTTGGAACGCGTATCGGACTGTTATTGGACCATGATTTGCGAAGCGCTCTGGAGCCATCACAATGGAACCAGAACTTCGAACCATTCTCGAATCTCTACCTGAAAAGCCTTCACGCTCCAAACTGGAGCCCCACCGCGAATTGATCCGCGAACTGCGCCGCAAAGGGCGCACATATCGCGAAGTCGCCTGCCTCTTCCACGAGCGACTGGGATTGCATGTCGCACTCAGCACCCTCCATTCCTTCGTGAAGGTCCGCGCAAAGCATCGCAAGCGAACGCAATTTGAGCTCCCGCCAACGGGCCTGGCCACGACAGACACGCCGGCGCTCGAACGCGTTGCTGCTCTCAAGGCAAAGCCCGCAGTGCGGGAAGCGAAGCGCGCCCGCTTCGTTTTCCGCGAGAACGAACCCCTAACCCTGACAACCAATGGAGGTGAGCAATGACGGCCAATACAAAGCGTGTAGTCTTCACGATGGGCGGTAAAGGCGGTGTCGGCAAAACGGGCGTGATGGTCGCCCTGGCCGAGTGGTTCGAGGAGAATCAGATTCCTGTCACGCTGCTCGATCTCGACACAGAGAACAAGGCGCGTGGCTCCTTGCAGCACTTTTTCAACGGGCGGGTCACCAAAGTGAACATCCACACGCCGGCTGGACTCGACGCCTTCGTCGATCATCTCGAAGGCGGCACACCCATCATTCTTGCCGACATGGGATCAGGCGCCGGACAGGTTGCTGCCGACTGGTTTGAGTCGATGTACGAAGATGTCGCTGCAACCGGTGTCCGCTTTACGGCTGTTGGAGTGGTCACGCCGGACCCGGCCAGCGTCGAAAGCGTTCTTGCCTGGGCAAACCGCCTTCAGGAACGGGTCGAGTACGTCGTTGTCGAGAACGCAACCAGCGCCCTGGCGGACTTCACCTACTGGAAGTCTACGGAGCAGGCAAATCGCTTCCGCGAAGTCTTCTCTCCGGAGATCCTGCAGATGGAGTTTCGTCTCGCGGAACTGGAGAACCCAGTCCGGCAGCACGGAATTCAACTGGGACAGGTAGCCAACCGAAACACCGGTGTTGATGAACTGAAGAGAGCGTCTCTCGTCATGCGCGCGCAGAGCTACCGGCGGCGGCTCTTCTCTGAATTCGACCGGGCAAGGCAGGTGTTTCTGCCATGAGTACGGAACCGGGCACTTCCAACCTTGCAATCGTTGCGGAGGGAGAGTCGACTCTGTTCGACTCTCTCGCCCGGCTTGTCCCCGAGGAACTGCAGGCTGCGTATTATCGCGTTCTCGCCCACACTCGTAAACTCAGCCCGGACGACGAGATACTCCGCATTCTTGAAGCGATGGGCATCCTAGCCCTGCTCACCCGTCAAACGCCGATGGAAATTGCCGAGGAGCGCGAGCGCTTTCAGGAGATGCTCGACCTTCATCAGCAGTTTTCGGACGAAGCGCAACAGAAAATGTGCAACTATGTCTACGAGTTGGAGAAGCGGATTGCTCGACTGCCCGAGAAGATCGAAACCGGGCTTGATGCACAGAGAATTGCAAGATTGCTGAGTGAGAGTGTGCGCCAGAGTTTTCTCGAATCTGGCCTGCCCGCGGCGGCAAGATGTCTGCAAGGAACCAGCGCGATGATGACGAGCGCCCAGAAGGAACTCACTGCCGCGCTTGGCAATTTGAGTGATCCAAAGGGCGGAGTGGTCGCTCAGGTTGAATCCGCGAACAACCGGTTCACGCAGTCTCTCGAAAAGCGGGAGAATGCTCTTGATGCGCTCTTGCATCAACTGAACACGTATGTGCTGTGTTTCTGGATTCCGCTGATCTCGACCGCAGCCCTGCTGGTCGGTTTGATTGCTGGAATGGGGATTCGAGGCTGCCTGGATTCGGTTCCCACGGCGGTTACCACGCCATCCGCGGTACAGGTTCTTCCAACCCCCGAACCTCAAGAGGGCGGTCGGCCGGTTGGCAGTCCAAAGCAACGCAGCCATAGCCGGGCTAAGGCAGGAGCCGGGACTGAGAATGAGCGATAGAGGGGGTCTCTGTCGCTCATGTCAGCCGCTAATGAAAATCAGCGATTCACCACCGCAGCCTGCTCATGTGCTGGGTATTTTCTCTGGATATGAGTTGACATCTTATAAAGTGACAACTCATAATCTCTATTGAAAGGAACGGCCTCACGCAACGAATGCCCGGCATGACCATCAAACCTGATCCCTTTTATGATCGGAAGCTCGAACTTACAGCCTTGGACCGCGCCTGGAAACGCCATGGGGCCGGTGGACAGATGCTGCTCCTGTACGGACGCAGGCGGCTGGGTAAGACATTCCTCCTGCAACGCTACTTCACGGCCGGCGTAGACGGGAAAGAGCGCGAGAAGCCGCACTGCTACTTTCTGGCGGAACAGTCCACTGCTGCCACACAGCGGCTCACGCTCGCCCGCCAATTGATCGCAGCCCTACCTTCTGAAGGCGTTGCCGCCGAGGATATTGCCGTTTCATGGAACGCTCTTCTTCGCTACGCCTCGCAGCAGGCAAAGGGGCGAAAGAAGGCCGCAGGGCGTTTTGCTCTGATCCTTGATGAATTCCCGTACTTGGTGGCCCAGACCCCGGAGTTGCCTTCCATTCTGCAAGCGTGGTGGGACCGCGAGGCCGTTCATTCTCCTCTCTTCGTAGTTCTTTGCGGGTCGCAGCTCTCTGCCATGGCCGCTCTCGGGCAGGAGAGCGCTCCCCTGTTCGGACGCTTCAATGCCGGAATCTCCCACCTCGATCCGCTTCACTACGACGACGTGGCGGCCTTTTACGCGGACAGCTCGCACTATGGAGTTGTCGAGAAGCTGCTCATGTATGGCGTGTTTGGCGGGACGCCGCGCTACCACGCGCTGGTGGACACGTCGCGCCCTCCAGCTGAGGAGATTGTCACGCTGCTGATGCAGCCGCGCGCGATCCTAGAAAACGAGGTTCGGTTCCTCCTCGGCAGCGAACAAATCCGTGACCCGGCTCCGTATAATGCCATCCTGGCTGCGATTGCGGGCGGCGAAACGAAATTCAATGGCATTCAGCAGTTGATTGGCGTGGAGCGCGGTGCGCTTTCATCCTCACTGAGAACTTTGCTGGAGCTAGGCTGGATTAGGCGCGAGTATCCTTTCGGCGAAACCTCGGAGCGCAGAGCTCTTTATCGTGTTGCAGATCCCTTTCTGACTTTCTGGTACCGCTTCGTTGCTCCGCTGACCAGCGCTTTGCAATTCTCCGACCCGACCACGGTCTATGCAGCGCAGGTAGCGCCGCGCCTCGCCGAATACATGGGTTGGTCGGTTTTCGAGGAAATCTGCGGCCAATGGCTCCAACGGAATGCCCAAAAGCGCCTCGGCCTTAACGTTCGAGAGATGGCTCGGTACTGGAGCCGGGACGGCCAAACAGAGATCGACCTCATTGCCAAACTCGATAACGGGGCGTTTCTATTCGGGGAGTGCAAGTGGCGCACAGAGCGCACTATGCGCCTTGGTGACCTAAGCGCCTTGCAAGCAAAAGTAGCCAGTCTGCCCGAAGCCCGTTGGCGCAACGAGCCCCGCTACATTCTCTTCACGTTAGGTGGCTTCTCTCCTGAGCTTCAGCAACTTGCTGCCGATCCTGGTGAACGACTCTACCTAGTCACGGACACTGACATGCTTAATCCTGATCTCTAGCGCCCATTCTCTCAGCCTGATTCGAACGAGATGCTGATTGCCCGGCACCGCATGGTGACCTCGCGCCGGAGAGACCTCAATGATATTGGGAGATTCCGCACATGTCGGAAACCGATGCAGATTGTCTCCGGGCCAATTGGCGATCCTACGGAACACTCTCCTAAGAAAGAGCACTCCGAATTGCGATTGCTTGACCGGTCTGCAAAACGATCGGGGTTTCCGGCTTGTCGGCGAAAAACTCGTCAACCGCCTTGCGGGCACCAGGACAGGTTGGAAAACCATAGTCATCGAAGATCATTACACCACCAGTCTTGAGACGCGGATAGATGAATTCGCAGCAGTCCGATATGGACCGATAGATGTCCACGTCCACATGGGCCAAGGCTACCTGAGAATTTGACATGTCGCAGAAGGTATCTGGAATCCAACCTGGATGGAACTCCACCCGCTCTGGATTGCCGACAACGCGACGAACCTCTTCCAAGTTGGTGTCAGAGAAATCGCCTTTTCGGTGAATGTCGAGCTTCTTATTGGTTTCGGGCATTCCACTAAAAGTGTCGAACAGGTGGAGCTTCAAGTCGGGGCGGGCCCGTGGAGCGAGAATTTCGGCTAGCATTTTCGCCGTTCCGCCTTTGTAAACGCCGCATTCCCAGAAGTCCCCGCGCAGATGGATTGTGTTAAGGGCCAATGCATAAAGGACATAAAGACGTTCGCGGCTGACCAAAGTGTGGGGCGCGGCCAGAAGTCGATACCTGGCGAAATCCCCATAGTCGTTCCACGGGCTGAAAAGTGGAGTGTAGAACTCGCCGTCAGGTATGGGTGGTGGAGCGGAAACACGCTTGATATCAAGTCCGAGCGAGAGGAAAGCACGTTTGACTATTTGTTTGAATGTGCCCAAGCGAGTTCCCGTGATTCATCGTTTCGCAAAACGGGTTTTGTATCGACTGAGTGCCATTAATTCGTCCCAAAAACTTTCAAGAATTTCCGGCAGCTCAGCTGTGCTCGTTTCTGCGCATTAAAAAAGGGGCCGCCGAGTTCACGGCTGGCGATAGATAATAGGCAACTACTTCCGGTAATCGCTCTTTGCCCGGCTGCCGGGAGTTGACTTGAGAGGACAACCCAGAACGGCTGACACCGCGCTTGCAAGCGCGGGGCATTGATGGGTTGCGGGTTCTCGCACTGCGTGTGATAGAGGCGGCACTCTTACCGGCAATGCGGTTGAGACCGGCCTCTTTTGTGTAGACGGGTTACCTCTTCCCGCCGAATCGGTAGACGAGGCTTATGGTCGGTTCATGGGTGATTGTGTACAGCTTCACGGTTGGCACATCGCTGTTTGCCTCTCTGATCCCACTGAAAGAAGGATTCTTATAGAGGAGCCCTCGATATTCGCCGCGGAGCGCCCAGTGTTTTGAAAATCTGTAGTTGATGCCTGTTCCGAAGACCATTACCGGGCGGAACTCGACCCAGTACGGCGAAGGATCTTGAGTCGGAAGGAAAGACAAGACTCCTCCTCCTAACTGAAAAAACGTATCAACGCGTCTCGCCCTCGGCCCTTGAACGAGGTAGGCTCCGGTGAGCTCATACATGTTTTCGCCAATCGATCCATAGGTGAAACTTGAAATCGGATTTGTCGGTGACGATGGGTTCGGGAAGTACATTCCTTGCGAGTACTGTTCACTGAACCGGCTGTAGCCAAGGTTCAAGTTGTACCCAAGCCAGGGCCTGAAGGATTGGTGGAGCGTCCCGAGAACTCCAGCCGAAGACGATGCTCCCTGGACCGTCTGGTCGTAGGCTGTTCCATTTCGAAACGCGGTGATTTCAGTGGGTGTTCGCGCCGGCGTGAACTGTCCGAACATACCCAAGGAGACATCGATGGGGGAACTGAATTTGCCTTTTGAAGTTTGTGCGCAGCCTGTTTGAGCCTTTGATAAAAGACCACCTGATGTTATCGCCAGGAATGCAGCGAACGTGATCCATTTGAAAAAAGAAATTGAGAGACGCGAGATAAGGTGTGAACACGAAAAAATCAGAGCAACTCTCCTTATCGGTCCTTTTGACCGTCAACAATAAAGAGAGGAGCAATGATCAAATCTACCCTGCGATAGAAGCAAATCCTCTATTGCTATCACATTCAGGTTTTGAACAATGCGATGGCAGGCTGCGCATAATGTAATAAATTTGCTGGAATTCAAGGACAGGGACCCGATCGCGTCCACGTGAAGAGTAATTTCATCACCTTCCCTGTGACATGCGCGACAACGATACCCGTCCCTGTGTAACACATGCATTCGCATCCACGGCCATTCACCAGCCGGTGCCTCATCTTCACCCGATACGACTGCACGCGAACGACGGAGGAAGCGGTGCATTACCAGCAACTCCGACACGATAAGACGAATGGGCTGGACAGTACGGCGAATCGTTGTCAAGAAATGCATGTAAATATTCCTCTTCAAGGACGTTCTCGCGGAACTACATGCTTCAGTGCCTTGCTTTACCACAACTCCGCAATAGTGTGCCTCACTTATCAAGAGGAGACTCAGAGACGAATCTACCCTCTGTGAGAAGAAGTACGTGACCTTACACTTCGGAGGGCTTGCATCGTTTTGCAACGAGGGCAGAGACACTGAGGCTTGGGCGCTCCTCACTCTGGCAGTTACTTCCTGCAGGCCGATGCGACGTGAGCGCCAAGTCCTCGCGCACCTTTCACTAGAAATGGAATCTGACCGAAATCTGGATAGAGCGGGGACCTCCTGGCTGGTAGAGAGAGCCAGTTGGCCCAAAACTCTGATTCAACATCAACGTAGACTGGCCGAAGAGCGCATCGGTCAGCGAGGAATCAATGTATCCAAGGTCTGGATGGTTGAAGAGGTTGTAAGTTTCTCCTCGGAGCTGAAGATTCAGACTGTCTTTCACATGGATCTCTCGCCGGACGGCGACATTGATCTGATTGTCGCCGAACCCTCGAAGCATATTTCTTGGCGTATTCCCTGCCGAGTTGAGAGCAGGAAGGACAAAAGCCGGGTCGGCGGCATATGGCCCGCCATTCAACATTCGTCCTCCTGGAAACCGAGATCCGGAAATATACAATGGCTGGCCAGGAATCATGTCCACACCGCTGAAGTAGCGGTTTCCCGTCGCGGGGTCAGAAAATGGATTTCCCAGCGGAGTCATCGGAAACGCTGTCCGTGCAGTCAGCCGGCCATCCGCGCCCCAGCCTCCCAGGACGTATTTGCGAAGCTTTCCACCTGAAACGTCACGTTCGTCCCAGGAAAGTGCAACTTCCAGATTGTGGCGGACATCCAAGTCAGAATTGCCGCGTGTAAGAGTCCAGGCAGGATCGGTCGAGCCGTAGTCCAAAGTGTGCGACCACACATACGAAGCGAGAGCCTGAATTCCAGGCGAGATGGAGCGCTGAAACTTCAATTGTAGGGCCTGATAATTCGAGGTGATGTCCGCTGGAAAAAAATACACCTCGCCGAATTCCGAATTCTCGTTGTTTATATTCGTGCGTTGAGCTTGCAGGAGACGACGGGCATTGTCTCCGACATAGGTCGCGGTGAAAGTCTGACTCCTGCCCAGGGCTTTTTCAACTGCCACATTCCATTGAATGGTGTACGGAAGCTGAAGATGCCGCGGAAAGGTGAATACAGGCGAATTGGTATACGGCGCGGCCGGGGCAGGCGAGAAGTCGAGTTGCGAAACAGTCACCGGTACCGGCATGTTGACAATCTCCTCGGTTGCGGAGAAGCCGAGCGCACTGAACGCTGGAGCCGCCGCACGATCATCAGTGTCGTAGAAGATACCTCCGCCGACGCGTACAACGAGTTCTCGTCCTGACCGCCGATCAACGATCCATGCGGCTCCGGCACGTGGCGCCAGGTTGAGCCAGCTTGTATCCCATAGCCGCGTACCGCGTGGAGCGAGCGTCAACTCCGAGGGTGAAGCCGGATTACCGAGCAAGGTGTACGCATCGGCGCCATGTTTTCCCTGCGGCGCTGGATCGACTTCCCACCGCAGCCCGGCGGAAATGGTGAGTGACTTCGATGCCTGCCACGCGTCCTGAATGAACGCAGCATACTGGTTGAAGACGGGGGCGGCCGGAAGACTCTTTGTGATGGCAATATCCGATGCACTGTTCGCCAAGATCGACTGTGGATTGAAGAAATCTGCCTCGACGTTCAGTGCAGCAGGGTGAGTTTTAGAGACAAGGTGGCGCTGGTCGATTCCGAACTGCAGGAGTTGGTGGCCTGTTTGAAGGGCAAATGTGTCGCGCACGTTCCACTGGTGAACGGAACCGAATGCCTCATCTGTATTGATCTCCGAATCCCCCGCGCCCGCGGAATGAATGTAAACATCGGCGGCTGCCAATGGAAAAGAACCGGCCGGTATGCCGAGGTTGGTGTTAAGGTCAGAATTCCCAAACACGCCACCAGCCCAGAAGATACTCAGGGCGGTGTTAAGAAGAGATGTGCTAACCCCATATCCAAGTCTGAATTCATTTGTGATGACGCCGGATAGCTGAAACGTGGCTCCTAACGTGTCCGTCTGCGTGTCGACGTGATTCGTCGTCAGAGAGGCCAACCTGTTGCTTTCACTCTCGCTCGGTGTGAAGCTCGATCGAATGAAGGCCGAGATCTTTGGCGAAAACGGGTGATCGAGGCGGATGCTGGTGGAGTTGATGGAGCCCGGCTCCGAAAGCGTTCCGGGCACGAAGGGACTGAGCCCCGTGGAAGCCGGCGGAGCGTCGGCAGATAGTTGATATTGGTATGGGGGCGGAAATGCTTCCAGTATGGGCCGAAGGGGAGCCGGAGCTGCTGCGAAGGTCTGTTCCGAAGGGACATATTCTACGAGAGGAGCCGTCGGCTCGGTAACGTGTAGTCCTTCATAGGAAACGAAGAAGAACGTTTTGCTGTGGCCGCTGTACACACCGGGAATACCAAACGGCCCGCCGACTGCGCCGCCGAAGTCATTTTGCTGATATGGGAGCGACGAATCTGTCGAATTGAATTTGGTAAACCAGTCGGCTGCATCGGCGGCGTTGTTGCGCACGTAGTCGTAGAGGCTGCCGTGATACTTGTCCGTTCCTGAACGGGTGAGAAGGGTGAACTGTCCCCCGGAAGTCCGGCCGTATTCGGCGGAATAGTTTGAGGTGAGTACCCGGAATTCCTGAAGATCGTCGATCGATACAAGGCTCTGCGTCGTGCCCAGCGCGGTTGTCCCCGCCGCGTTTCCGCTGCTGGCGAACTTGGTATGTCCGACGAGCAGGCCCACACCAATATCGCCCGAGACGCCGTCAATAAAGTAAGAATTCCTGTCGGGCTGCTGGCCGTTGACGCTGAAATCGCCCGCGACTCCATATCCGGCCCCGAATGTCTGCGGGGTCTGTGTCACAATGCCAGGCGTCATAGAAACCAGGTCCTGAAAGCTTCGGCCATTCAGCGGAGTGTTGGCCACGAATCCCCGGTTAACTATCGTGCTCACGGAAGCGTCGGCCGCATTCGGAGTAACGCCCGAGGCGTCAATGTGCACGGTTTGAGTGACAGTGCCAAGCTGCATCCTGATGAGAATGCTCTTTGTATCGCCAACGTTCAGTAGCAATCCTGTGAACTGAGAAGTGGCGAATCCTTCTCGTTCAATTTGCAACGTGTAGATTCCAGGAATTACACCGGGAAGTAGAAAGATCCCGAAGCGGTTGGTCTTTGAATCGTTCTCCGTTCCGGTCTGGCTGTTAATGAGCTTCACGGTCGCATCGGGAAGACGCGCCGCAGTGGAATCTTCCACGATCCCGGCTACGTTTGCGGTGCTGATCTGCGCAAATGCGCAGGTTGCACGCAAAAGGACCAGGCCCATGATCCGGGCGGAAATGGCCGTTGAAATCCATCGGGGCATCTGGTCTGTTTGACTCAATGGGATGGCTGAGGTTAGTCCTTTCCAGCGTGTTTCGTCGGAGAGGTCGCTGCACTCTCTGAATTGGCCAAGCGAAAGGCGAAAGCAACCATTCTGGCCGCATCCTGTGTTGGCATCGAACGAATGGTGTCATTGACCAGCGAATCGGCGTTTTGTGTTTCACCTCCGGTCGAACCGGCTGTGAAGGCCCTCCCAATGCTGCGATTCAGATTCTGCGTTTGACGTAGCAACTCAGTCGCCGCCAGCGCGAAGTTCGCAGGTGTATCCAGTTGAATGGAGCCTCTTCCGGGAGTTGACGATTGGCTATTCGCAGGCATGATCTGGACCAGTTGTTCACGGAGTTCCCGTAATTCATTTTCCAGAGCCGTAGCGTGACGCGTGACCATTTCAACCCACTGCCTTTCTGAATTCTGGCCGGCCGACTGCAACTCATCTGCGGTGAACGCGGTCCCAAGCCTGTCCAGCGCGTAGGCGTGCTGCAATGCTCGCTGCGAATGCCCGAGAGCATCCTGCGAGAACTGCGCAGCAGCCGACTTCGCTCGCTCGCCGGTCCATCCCTTGCCGGCAAAGTACTTCTGAAGTAACGCATCGGCCGGAGCTTCTGTTTGCGCTACGCTGTAGACGTTGGTGACTGCTGGTGTTGCCCATTGGAGGGCGGAAGCCGGTGCTCGCAGATCGCGTTCCGATGCTAGTCGAATGTCAAGGAATTGGTGATCACGCAGAGCCTCCAGTCCAGCATCGATCTCCTGTTTCCGGCTCTCGTCCGCGACTGTGCCAGAGATGCGGATGTGTCCCGCTGATGTCCTTGTTACTTCGATAGGCTCACCCGTATCGGCGCCAAGTTTGTTCAGTTCGTACAAAACTGCAATTTGGAGTTGCACCAGTCGCGTATTTGAGCCGAAAAGCGAGTGATTGCTCTGGCTCCCAGGAAGAGGGAGCTCTCCGTCGCCCGTCGAATTGGCATCCGAGTCAATCGGTTCAAAAACCGCCGCCGGAACCGACGAACTTGGGCGGCGTTCAAAATCTGCTTGCACAAAGCGAACTTCCTTAATTGGAGAAGCATCGCTTAGACGCAGCGTTTCACCAACGACATGAAGATGGCGGTCAAGTACCAACGTCGCGGAAACAAGGTGCGGAGGACCGCTTGTTATGCGAGCGCCGGCCAGCTCGTAGTCCTCTCCTACGACGCGAATCTGCATCTGCTGGCTTGCCAACTCATGGAAAGCACGGGCCGAAACATCCTGCTGCCAGAGCGCGCTCGCAGCAATGTCGCGATCCGCATCGGACAAGTCTCCACGGTTCGCTCCCACAGAAGAACCGTTTTGACCATCCCCACCATGCCATGCCGCGGCAACAAGGTGATGCTGTGGATCATAAAGCCGCCGCATTGTTCTGCCGGTGTCGTTTTCCTTCCAAACATCTACTGTTCCCTGCCACAGCGCATGCCCGTCGGCGTCGGTGGCATCGACGCGCAGGATTTGATGCTCGGTCTCGCCCTTCAGTTCTGCCGTTTCCATCTGGATGGACCGGTTCAATACTTCACTGGCGTTCTGAGGCACCCGGTTATAGTAGCGGTACGTGACATAGCTGGCAGTGCTGAGAATGACCGCTAGGACCGTAGTCCAAGCCAGCGCAAACCGCGGCGTCATTCCACGGAAACTACGCGAAATTCGCGCGAAAATGGATTCTGCTTTGGGTTCGATGGTCGGAGCGGTGAGCAAAGCGGCCTTTCGTGGAGCGTCGACTACAGGCAACTCTTTGTCAGCTTCCTCTTCGACTATCTGGGCAGCCAGCGTGGGATCGAAATAGGTGACCTCACTGTGCAGGCCCAGTCCGTCAAAGCTCAACACCAGTTCGAGCCAACGATCATCGCTGAGCGTAACCTGCTGCATGTGGACATGCGGCCCCTCGGGAGGGCGTTCATCAATGGGAAGCATCGCGAGGCGAATTTGCTGATCGGTAAATACCTCGACAAATTGAGCAGCTTCCGGATGCTCAATGCGTGCTGCCAACGTGCTGTGTTCGCTCTGCACGTCGTGGAAAGCCGCGATCTTTCCATTGACTGCAATTGATAGTGTTCTTGGCCTATGGTCATACACTCTGTCTCTTTGCCACTGCACCGCACGCATCAAAGCTTTGTAGCTCCTGGTGTCCTGGGCAGCAGAGTTCGGATCTTTCCGATCTGTGGAAGACCATACGTCATCGGGCGGTTCGCGATCTTCCCATGTTGGCCGCTGGAAGTGACCGTCGATCGCAGCAAGACAGCGCTTGCAGCTGACGATGTGGGAGAGCAAGCTGCAAGGGATCGGTTTCGGGCTGGTTGTTTGGTAGTGTCTAAGCAAAGCCTCTTCGGAAAGACATACGGAGCCCTTCGCTTCGAGAATTGTTTGTTGCAGGTGGTCGAACAGTTCCGATGATGATATGGGACTCAGAAGTAGCTCCGGCTCCGGCGGTGCCTCACAAATAGCGATCCGCAATTTGCCGGATGCTTCAAGATGTGATTTCACTTCGTCGCGAGCAACCTTAAGCTTGTTGTAGATCGCCGCAATCGGCAAACAGGCGATTTCCGCAATTTCACGCCGCGCGTAACCATGAAAGAAATGAAGGATGAAATAGCTGGCGCTTTTCGAAGAGTTCTTGCGCCACACCGCGTAATTGCAAATGCGATAGAGCTCGTTCTGCCGCTCAAGAAGGCTGTCGGAGGTACGCCTGCTCAGGGCGAACTGAACCGAGTCGAAATCAGCGATGTTGATTGTCTGCAGCGTTTCCCGGGAAGAACGGGCGAGGGCCGAAAGGTAGATGTGCCGGAGACAAGTGTAAAGGTAGCCGTCGAGGTTTGCGACCTGACCGAGGTCTGGCTTGGCTACAGTGAAATAAAGGCAAAGATCGTGGACAATCTCTTCGGCCATTGCCCGGTCGCCCCGGGTCAGGATAACTCCCCACTTTTGGAGCTTCCCGTAATACTCCTCCAACAGACTCTCGGAATTGAGCGTCCGCGGAGGAATGCGCCATTTGGCCCTCGCCGTCTCCATCAATATTAAAGAGCAGCTTCTCCGGTGAATCTACCCTCGGAATCTTCACCTATTTTATAGTCGGAAATATGGACCGGTGATGCCGGAAAGGAAAGGGTGCGTAATATAAAGGCGCGGAACTACTATAAGCGTCTTGTCAGAATTTACAGATTCTGAACCGGAGGCCAGCGGCCAGCAGCCGTTTCTGGAATGCTTTCGGGAAGCTTGTGCTAAGGCAGGCAGTAGTTGGCCTTGCGGGTCACGGTGGTGCGTGTGAGTCCAATGAGGCTTGCCATCGTTAAGAAAAAATAGTACAGTTTTTCTTAATAGACAGGGCCGGGCATATCATGCAAGCCATGCGAAATAAGATAGTTGCCAGAATTGAGCATCTCGGGGAAGGAAAGGCCTTCTCTGCGAAGGATTTTCTGGATATCGCGAGCCGGACGACCATCGACGTGACCCTGGCCAGCCTGACTTTGAGTGGTAAGATCCGTCGTATCCGGCGCGGGCTCTATGACATGCCAAGGGTCAACCCGGCCCTTGGCGGGGAGCTGAGCCCAGATATTGATGAGGCTGCTCGTGCCATAGCCAGACGGCAAAGATGGAAGATCGTGCCGGAGGGCGCCTGGGCAGCAAACCTGCTCGGGCTGTCTACACAAGTACCGTCCAAGGTCATCTACCTGACCGATGGCCCAAACAATGAAGTGCCAATCGGACGCCGCATTCTCCAATTCAAACACGCGCGTCCAAAAGCGCTGGCCGGACTCGACGGAAAGTTTGCGCTTGTGGTTCAGGCCCTCCGCCACCTGGGCAAGGATGGAGTAGGGCCGCAAGAGATTAAGAAGCTGCGGGCAGGGCTGTCACCCGCCGAAAAACGGAAGCTCGTGAAGGCTACGCGGTTCGGCGTAGATTGGATTTACGAAGTTGCAAATCGAATTGCGGAGAAAAGGGCTTGAACAGCGTCGCCCGGATGCCGGCAAACGAGCGCGCGGAATTGTTCGCCGAAACGGCGGATCGCAAGGGTCTTGCTGACGCAATTGTCGAAAAGGATTTCTGGGTTTGCTGGGTCCTGAAGCAGCTTTTTTCGATTGACGTTCTGTTGGGGCGGCTGCTCTTCAAGGGCGGGACATCGCTGTCGAAAATCTTCCACGCCATAAACCGATTCTCTGAAGACATCGATCTGGCGGTTGATTACGTCGCTCTCGGCTTCACGGGGGAGCGGGACCCAAGGCGGGAGGATATTTCCAAAACGAAGCGCGCGGGCATTCTCGCCAATATGATGGTGGCGTGTCAGCGATATATCGGCGGCGAATTCTTGGTTGCGCTCAACACACGCTGCCACGAAGTTCTCGGAATAGATGACGCGTGGAGTCTCAACGTCAGTGAGCAGGACCCAAATGTCGTTCAATTCCGCTTTCCTGCCGCGATTGCAACAGGCCTTGCCTACGTCACTCCCCAAGTGGTCCTGGAACTGGGAACACATACAGAATTTGTTCCGCATGACAACTTCAAGATCCGCTCATTCGCAGCAGAGGAATTCCCAAATGTGGTGACTGACGGCGATGTTGCTGTGGTCGCGCTCCTGGCAAAGCGAACCTTCTGGGAAAAGGCCACGATCCTTCACGCTGAGTATTACCGTTCGCTGGACAAACCGCTCCTCGACCGCTACTCGCGGCACTATTATGACGTTTCTATGCTGGCACAAGGACCGATTAAGGCAGAAGCCCTTTCCGATATGGGCCTTCTCGCGCGGGTTGTTACGCACAAAGAGATGTTCTACCCTTCCGGCTGGGCTCATTACGAACTGGCGCGTCCGGGAAGTCTGCGTCTGGCACCGAAGGAGGAACGTCTGGCGGAGCTGGAGAGGGACTACCGAAATATGGGTGTGATGATCTTTGGGCAGCCACCTGCGTTCGATGGCATCATAGTAGTGCTGTCGGATCTGGAACACCAGATAAACAGGCTCGGTTAGCGCGATGTCTAATAACAAAGCATTTTCGCGTGAACTGATCGACAAAGCGCTCGAAGCGAGCGGCTGCGGGTGTTGTCCCTCTAACGCACGGCGCAGACCCAGGCGATTTCCTTTTCTCTCTCTTCCCCACGGTTAAACTTCTTGTGACTTTTTCGGCTTGTTCCCTGGTACTGTCATGCAATAAATCCACTAATACCCGGAAAGAATCCATGACGCAATTTTTCGATCGCGGGCGGTTAGTGTCAATCCTCAATTGTGCTTCATGTGTTCTGTAAGGCGCATCATGGCAAGTGCAGTATGTGAACGACTAACGTCGTCGTGCTGGAAAGATGAGATGGTCTCAAGCATTCCAGGAGGGCTCTCACAATTCTCGAACACAGTGCGAACAGTCTTCGATCATCTTCGAACACTGTCCGAAGTCGTTCGAACTCCGTTCGATGTCATCAGGTCGCGTCACCATCGCTAAGCCGTCAGGCTTAGGGATGGTGTCTTCCTTCAAAGCGAGCGCAGCGAGAATGATTTTCGGGGCGTTTCCTCCAAATGATGCTCGCAGAATCAGAGGGCTTTAACTGGAATGCGGGAAGATTACGATGTTAGATTGCGCCTATTGCATCTCCAACTTCAGCCCGAATGCCATGAGGAATTGCATAATGCGCTCTCTAGGTTCCTGTGTCTGCGTGTTCCATCAGCAGGGTATCGTGACACAATCCATTGCATTCGGATTTCGAACAGGGTTAGCGTCGGGTTGTGCTGACTCTACGTGCCATGACGGGTGGCGCCGGATATGCCCAACGCCATCTGGAACACAGCGACTACTACGATGAAGGCCGTCGTGTTCAAGGCGAATGGCATGGCCAGGGAGCGGAGTTGCTGGGCCTGCGTGGAGAGGTAACGCAGGAGCACTTTGAGGCTATTCGTGAGGGGTTGCACCCGGAATCGGGAGAATTTCTTCGACCTCGTCACAGTGCCGACCGCATTGCTGAAAATGGAAGCGAACAAAGCAAGGGGAGGTCTCTCTACGATCTGACCTTCTCCGCGCCGAAGTCGGTCTCGATTCAGGCGCTCGTCGGTGGAGACGAGCGGTTGATAGCGGCTCACGACAGAGCCGTCCGGGAGGCACTCGCAGAGGCGGAGAATTATGCCGCCGCGCGCGTTCGTCTGGATGGCGCGAACGAGGATCGGACGACAGCCAACTGGATTGTCGCCGCATACCGGCACGACACGAGCCGGGAACTCGATCCGCAACTCCACACCCACGCCGTAACGGCCAATCTGACCTTCGATGGCGTGGAGGGGCGCTGGAAGGCATTGCAAGCATCTGGCCTTTATGAGCGTCGCGCGTATTTGACCGAAGTTTACCGGAATGCGCTAGCGGGTGAAGTATGTGGACTGGGATATGAGATTGAGCCGCGCCGCGATTCCAAAGGCAGAGATCACGGATTCGAGCTTCGCGGAGTCTCGGACGAATTGCTCGTAAAGTACAGCACGCGGAGCGCGCAGCGCGACGCCGCCATCGAACGATTCACGGTGGAGCATGGCCGCAAGCCAACCAATAACGAAGTCGCAGTACTGGTCCGGGAATCCCGCGCCGACAAACTGACGGAGATCTCTACAGAGAGATTGCGGAAACAGCAGCAGGTGAGATTGTTGCCCGAAGAGGGTCATGCACTCAAGCGTCTGCACAAGAAGTCCTTGGGGCGTGCCCGGCACATTCCGCCTGAACCGTCTGAAGTCGCGGAGTCGCTTCAACACGCGAAAGAGCATCTCTTCGAGCGCAGCTCCGTTGTGCGTGACCACGAGTTGATGACGGAGACCTTGCGCCACGGACGCGGCAAGATTGATCGCCGTCAATTGCGCGGTGCTCTGGAACTGGAACAGTCGCAGGGCGCTCTTATCCGAGCCGGGAACAATCTGGCCACGCGCGAAAGCCTTGAACGCGAACAGCGCATGATTGCTACGGTTGACCGTGGCATTGGGCGCCATGAACGCCTGGGCGGGGAACGTAAATTCAGCCCCTCAGAACGGCTACGAGAGGAGCAACGGGGGGCCGTACATCAGATCCTGGACTCGCAAGATTTTGCCGTTAATCTGCGCGGAGCCGCTGGGACCGGCAAGACCGCTACGCTCACGGAAATCGCCAGTGGTTTACGCGAGGCAGGCCGTGAGGTTTTGGCAGTTGCTCCGACGCGCGGCGCGGTTGAGGAATTGCAAAAAGTCGGCTTTCGCGATGCGATGACGATCTCGCGATTGCTGGAGGACCCAAAGGCGCAGACCGCACTACACGGCAGAGTGCTAGTTGTGGATGAAGCGGGCATGGTCTCAGGGCGACAGATGGAGGGGCTTCTCAAGCTGGCTGAGCGCGAAGAGGCGCGGATTCTGTTCTCCGGGGACACGCGGCAACTTCAGAGTGTCGAGGCATCGGACGCCATGCGCATTTTGGAGCAGGAATCGCGGATAAAGAGCGTGTCGCTCACGGCCGTGCAACGGCAAACACAGGCTCAATATCGAGACGCCATACAGACGCTACGGCATTCGCCGGAGCAGGGACTTGAAAAGCTGGAGCAGCTTGGCGCCGTTCGTCAGGTTCCCTATCTGGAGCGTGCGGAAGCGGTGGCATCCGCCTATCGGACAATCACGTCGGACTCAAGCCGCATAGTTCTCGTTGTTGCCGGCACGCACGAGGAGATCGGCAAGATTACCGGTGCAATCCGCGAAGAGATGAAGCAGTGCGGGGAACTGGATCGCGGCATTGTCTCCGAGCGTTATGTGCCGCTGCAATGGACCGAGGCGCAAAAGAAAGACCTGGTGAACTACAAGTCCGGACAAGTCCTGCTCTTCCATCGCTCTTCGCATGGGATCGAAAAGCACGAAGCGCTCACCGTTGAGCGAACAGACAAGTCGGGCATTGTTGCCAGGGACCAGCATGGCATGGAGCGGACGGTGTGTCTCACACAGGCACGATCTTTTTCTGTGCACGAATGCCAACAGATTGAGGTGGCTTCCGGCGACAGGTTGCTCCTGACCGGCAATCGCCGCGACGTGGGCTTCCGTGCCACCAATGGCGAACTGGTCAAAGTGCGCAATGTCGATGGCGGTCAGATTCATCTTGAGGATGGCCGGACGCTGCCTGCCAATTACCACGAATTCGATCACGGCTATGCGGTCACCGCACATCGCAGCCAGGGAAAGACTGTGGACACGGTGATTCTTTCCGCCGATGCGATGAAGCAGGAGTTGTTCTACGTTGGGGCCTCGCGCGGACGTCAGGAAATCGTCGTCGTGACCAGCGACCGCGAGCGGCTGCGCGAATTGCTCGGCATCTCCACGGCGCGGCCATCGGCAACTGAACTGGCGAGAGAACAAGCTTTGCTTCATCCCTCGCCAAGGTTTGACCCTGAGCAACAATTGCATGCCATTGAACCGTCGCTGCTGCGCGAGAAAACCGGTTATCGACGGGATTTGGGTTTGAGCCGGTGAATCATGTTCCCTCCCGCCGGGCCGGGGCCCGAGGAGGCTCCCGGAGCCTGCGGCGTTTGAACTAAGCCTGCGGCGCGGCGGACGCTGCGGCGGTGGTGGTCACCGAGCCTTTCAGGCCATTTAAGTTTTGGGTCACAAGGAGGTTTTTGTGACCCATCTTCGGCAGAAGA
>Ga0181538_10002016_pt1 | contig 21715 bp, 17 predicted proteins | sample PEATcosm2014_Bin_40_FD_119773 | JGI IMG/M metagenome (GOLD analysis project Ga0181538, IMG submission 119773) | Peatland microbial communities from MTU Mesocosm Facility, Houghton, MI, USA - PEATcosm2014_Bin23_30_metaG | ecosystem: Environmental > Terrestrial > Soil > Wetlands > Peat | place... | reverse complement strand
TCGTCGGTTTCGCCGCAGTCGTGACGGCGCTCCGAGTGCCCGATAATCACGTGGGTGCATCCGGCGTCGCAGAGCATCACCGTTGAGATGTCTCCGGTGTGCGCGCCTTCCTTGTCCCAGTGACAGTTCTGCGCCGCCACCGAAACTTTGCTGCCCTTTGCCGCAGCAGCCGCCGCGGCCAGCGCCGTGAAAGGCGGCGCCACGATCACCTCGCAGTGGCCGGCCTGCGCCGCCACCGGTTTGATCTTCTCAATAAAATCCACCGCTTCGGCGATGGTCTTATACATTTTCCAGTTACCAGCGATTACATGTTTACGCATGATTGGTTTCCTTTGATTAGAAGCAGGCAATCGAAAGGTCTGGTAAGAAACCCCTTACCCGTCACGCTCCGGCTGACGAAAGCGCCGGAGCGTGACACTCTCTCCCCAAGAGAGAGGGCTGTTGGGTTCTCTTGCCGCTACCTCTTCAGCCGCCGCTCCACGACATCCTTGTGCTTTCTGCCTTCGGCCTACTTGTCTGTTAAGGCTGCCACCCCGGGCAATGTGAGCCCAGAGAGGAACTCAAGCGAGGCGCCGCCGCCGGTCGAGATGTGGCTGATCTTGTCTGCTACGCCCATCTTCTTGACTGCCGCCACCGAATCTCCGCCGCCTACGATCGAGACCGCGGAAGAAACGGCGACTGCCTTAGCGATGGCCAGGGTGCCCTCTGCGAATTGGGGCATCTCGAACACGCCCATGGGACCGTTCCAGACAATGGTCTTTGCCCCGGCGATTACCTGGGCGTACTGGGCGCGCGTGGCAGGCCCGATGTCCATCCCGATCCGGCCGGCAGGAATGCTCACCGTGTTTACAATCTCCGCCGGTGCGCTGGCGTCGAATTTCTCGGCCACCACGTGGTCGATCGGCAGCAGGAACTTCTTGCCGCTGCTTTTGGCGGACTTCAGCAGTTCGCGGGCGGTGTCCAGCTTGTCGTCTTCCACCTTGGACAGGCCCACTTCCACGCCCTCGGCCTTGAGGAAGGTATAAGCCATGGCCCCGCCGATCAGCACGGTATCCGCGAGTTTGGCGAAATTCTCGAGCAGCTCGATCTTATCCGAGACTTTGGCTCCGCCCACGATCGCCACATAGGGGCGCGCCGGGTTCTCGACCGCCTTACCCAGATATTCAAGCTCCTTCTCCATCAACATGCCTGCCGCGCAGGGCAAAAGGAAATGCGTGATCCCTTCGGTGGAAGCATGGGCGCGATGCGCGGTGCCGAAAGCGTCATTGACGTAGACCTCGGCCAGGGCCGCGAGTTTCAAGGCGAAATCCGCCACATTCTTTTCCTCTTCCGGGTGGAAGCGCACGTTTTCGAGAAGCAACACTTCCCCGTCCTTCAGCGCCTGGGACTGCTTCTCCACTTCCGGGCCCATGCAATCAGCCGCGAAGGCCACGGGCTTGCCGAGAAGTTCCGACAGGCGCTCGGCGACAGGCTTCAGGCTCATCTTGAGATTGACTTTCCCCTTGGGCCTGCCAAGGTGCGAAGCCAGAATCAGGCGCGCGCCCTGGCCCAGAGCGTACTGGATGGTAGGCAGCGAAGCGCGAATGCGGGTGTCATCGGTGATCTGGGAGGCGTCATTCAGCGGGACATTGAAATCCACGCGCATGAAGACGCGTTTACCTTTCAGGTCTATATCACGAATGGATAATTTTGCCATGGATAATTCCTCTTTTAGGATTGTCTAGCTGTGGTCCGCGGTCTGTCGTTGGATTTCAGCGCTGATTCTCCGGCAGGGACAAAGCAAGAATCATCGGCAGGGGCTTTAGCTCACGCCGTAGCGGGTCCAGCGAGAGGCCAAGGGCTTCGAGCGTCAAAGCACCAAGAAGGTTGCTGTCTCCTTCCTCCCCGAAGATAACGTCCGCGCCGCCGACTAATTCTCCGTGCCTGAACACAGCTACACCCTTTTTCCGGACTACCTTCGAGCCGTCGGCCAGCCGAAACTGCTGTTGCGCCAGGGGGCGGATGCCCAGCCTTTCGAGAACGGGCGTCGGGACTACCGAGTAAACGGCTCCGGAATCCACCAAGAACTCCACCCTCTCAGTCTCCTCAGGGGTGGCAGGGTTTGCCACGTCGATTCCTATAAATGTGATTCCCATATCTGCACCTTCTGCCGGATGCTCCGTTGCCAGCGGGGCTACCTCACTCATTCTGCGACGACGTCCCGAAAAAACCAACGGGGGCGGGCAGTTCGCCATGAGCCACGAACTGCCCTTCGCCGCTTTCTGCCTTCTGCTTTCTGCCTTCTCGTTCTCCTACAGGGTCTTGGCCACGAAGTCGATCAGGTCGCGGACGCGGCACGAGTAACCCCACTCGTTGTCGTACCAGGCGACGACTTTCACCAGGTTTCCGTCAATGACTTTGGTGAACCCGGCGTCCACCATGGACGAGTGCGGATTGCCGGTGAAGTCTTTGGAGACCAACTCCTCTTCCACGAATTGCAGAATGCCCTTCATGGGGCCTTCCGCGGCGCTCTTGAGGGCGGCGTTCACAGCTTCCGTGGTGGTCGGCTTCTCGACTACCACGACCAGGTCAACCACCGAAACGTCCGGGGTGGGAACGCGCATCGCATAGCCATCCAGCTTGCCTTTCAGTTCCGGGATCACAAGCCCGATGGCCTTGGCAGCGCCGGTCGTCGTAGGAATCATGGAGAGGGCGGCGGCGCGAGCCCGGCGCAAGTCCTTATGGGGCAGGTCCAGAATGCGCTGGTCGTTGGTATAGGCGTGGATGGTGGTCATCGAGCCTTTGAGAATCTTGAAATTATCGTTAAGAACCTTGGCTGGGGGCGCCAGGCAATTCGTGGTGCAGGACGCGTTGGAGATGATGTTGTGCTTGGCCGGGTCGTAGGCCTGCTCGTTGACTCCCAACACGATGGTGATATCTTCACCCTTGGCGGGCGCGGTGATGATCACTTTCTTCACTGTCCCCTTCAGGTGCTTTTTCGCATCTTCCGCCTTGGTGAAAAGGCCGGTAGATTCAACCACAACCTCTACACCCAGCGACGACCAGTCAAGTTCGGCGGGATCCTTGGTCTTGAAAACCCGGATCGACTTGCCATTCACGGTGATGGAATCGGTGGCGAAACCGACTTCGGCGGCAAAAATGCCGAATATCGAGTCATACTTCAGTAAATGGGCAAGAGGCTTCGGGTCGGGGATGTCATTGACCGCTACAATGTCGATCCCCTGATCGTCAAGCGCGGCGCGGAACAGGTTTCGTCCAATGCGCCCAAAACCATTAATTCCAACCTTAACAGGCATAAATAGTCCTCCCTTATACTTAGTTGCAGAATCGATTCGAACCGAAAATCTTACGCGGGATGCCCGCGGTTGTCAAACCCCCTTGGCTGACCCCACACGGATAGCCGACATATCGTCAGAAGGGGCGTGCGGGACGCATCGTCGGCCGGCTGGCGGCAGACGGGCGCCGCGTCGAACTGGAAGTCCACGTAGCCGACATTCAGTCGTTCACGCTCTGGTCCCGAAAGCAGCGAGTTTAGCTTCGATTTTGCCAACACCAGGAGATTTTCGGCTGTTTGGGGCGCAGAATGAGGCCTATTTGCGCAACAGATCACCTTTTTGCACGCATTCAGAAAACTGAGATCCTTTGTTTTCAATGACTTCTTAGCTTCGTTCCCACTATTTTCCGTTTTTAGTAGCCTCTCGGCTTTCCCCGCGCCAGAGCGATCCGGGTTGGTTTCTCCAACCAGGGTGTCCCTCGCTCGCCTACGACATTGTGTCCACAATACAAGACTATAGTAGGCTATCATTTATCTCAGGCGTTGTCAAGTGAAAAGTGCGGAAGAGATTCGATTCCGGGGTCGAACGGGGAGAATTGATTCGTGAAAGGACGCGCGGTTTCACGCCAAGGCGCAAAGTGCGCAAAGCCCGCAGAGCGCTCGCCTTGCCGGGCCGGATGAACTTTTGGCGTCTCTTCACAATTTCGGGCAGCGGGGGGCAGAGGAACGGCGGGAAGTCGATTTTACAGTACGACTTGTCCCCTGCCCGCAAGCCCACACTTCGAAAGCGTCCGACTGACGCGCTCGTCACGGCCCGAGCCTTGCGCATGCCCTGCTCTTCACTGCTTCGCGCCGCCCTGTTTGACCAGTTCCAGGTCGAGAGTGATTGCGACATTTTCGGAGACCATGGCGGCGGGAATGGCGCCGACTCCGAAATCGCGCCGGTTCAGGGTGACGGTCGCAGAGGCGCCCATATGCGAATTGCCGCGCGGATCCTTGATAGGCTCAGACGGGCCCTCGACATCCAGCACAACTTCCTTGGTCACGCCATGCATCGTGAGGTCGCCGGTTACCTTCAGCTTACCCGCTCCGGCAGGTTCGGCCCGTTTGGATTTGAAAGTGATTGTCGGGAACTTCGCCACATCGAAGAATTTCGGGCTGCGCAGATCGTTATCGCGCATTTCAACGCGGGTGTCCACCGACGCGGCATCAAGCGTGGCTTCAATCGAGGATTTGGACGGGTCCGAGGGGTCGTATTGAATTGTACCGTTGAGTTTGGTGAAGTTCCCTCGAACCGTAGAGATTCCCATATGGCGCACGGCGAACTGTGCTGCGGTGTGCGCCGGATCAAGCTGCCAGGTTTCGGTTTGGGCCGCCGCAGAGACCGCTAAACCCATTGCTAATACTAAGATCCAAGCTTTCCGAGCCATCATAACCCTCCCTATTTGTGGCCTTCATCTGCTTCTCCACCCGCTCACGGCGACTTGAAGCTACCTCCATTCCGATTGTTGCAACGGATTCAGAAAGATCAAGCCGCCTGGCTATTCGTTTGGCAGCCTCTAAAGCCGTTCTGAACGAACTCGGATGAGAGCCCAGTCAGAAGCCAATATTACACTATTTTAGCCGGTCGACAGGACAATTTCAACCCACTACCGCAGGCCCGCTATGCTATGGTGGGATGGGCGCCTGGATTCCAGCGGTCCCCAGAAACGATGAAAACATGAATGTCATACCGAGCGAAGCGAAGAATCTGCATTAGTTCGCCTCGGACCGGAACTGCAGATCCTTCGCTTCGCTCTGCAGAAAGACGACGCGTATGTCCTTTGTAATCATCGAGGCTATTTCGACGAGCACGCGTCATCTTTCTGATCAACAAGGGCAGCCCCCGCGGCTGTCAATGCTCAGGATGACGGCGACTTTCACTTGCACGGGTGGGCCGCAGGCCCATGGCCACTTGGAATGGCAGTGTATTCTCGAAGCCGGAGGGGTTTGTGACGGAACTTAACCCGCAGGGGAAACAGATGGCCGACGAGTCGATGGTGCGCAACCTTGACGCTCAAGCCCGGGCGATCTGGCCGCAGGAAGGCGCGCTATTTCGTCGCTACGCACTGCCGGATGAGCCTTACATCCTCGATGCCGGCTGCGGGACGGGCGAGATTTCGTGGCGGCTGGCGGAGCTTTTTCCACGCGCTCGAGTGCTTGGAGTCGACATCATCGACGACCACTTGAAGCTCGCGCGGTCGCGTTACCAAAGCCTTGCACCACGCTTGTCGTTCGAGCGCCAGAGTGTGTTCGGGCTCGGCGCCGCCGCCCATGCATTCGACCTCACGGTGTGCCGCCACGTGCTTCACTCGATTCCCTACCCCGACCGCGTGCTCGCCGAACTGGTGCGAGTGACGCGGCTCGGCGGCTACCTGCACCTGATTCCGGAAGACTACGGGATGATTCATTTCCAGCGCGGGGCGCCTGATCCGCAAGACTTCTGGCACGACGTGCCGGCGCGCTTCGGAGCCGCCACCGGGACCGACCTCTTCATCGGCCGGAACACTTACGGAATCCTGGCGGCGATGAACCTGGAGGAAATAACGGTGGACTACATCATCGTCGACACAGTCCGTGTGCCGCGGGAGACTTTCGCCGCCATTCTCGAGGCTTGGCGGGACGGCTATGCCGGGCCGATCGGAGAGCTGGTGCCTTTGGCGCGCGACTCGGCGTGGGCGTGTTTTAATCAGATGATCTCCAACATCCGCGATCCGCACGGATATGCGGTATGGATGGTGCCGGTGGTGAGTGCACGAATGCCGCGTAGCCAGGCGAACCCGTCAGGCTCTTCGTAGGCGGCGATTCAAGAACTCCAGATTCCAAATTCAAGAGCGTGGAACGAGAGGGAAGCGTGGAGCCCGAAACCTTCGCGTAGCGCGAAGAGAAGCTCTGACGCAGCGCGGCAAGGCCACGTTTCACTCCGCAGCCAGCTCTCTTGTCTCGCCAGGATGTGCTATCGTTGGAGGCGATGCTGCCCGGGTTAAAAAGCCAATGGCTCGCGATCCTGCTGGCACTTCAGCTCCCGGCGACGCCTCCAGGCGAAATCACCAACGTCGAGCTGAAGCCGGCGACAGTTGAGGCCTTCAACCGCTACGTGCAATTGACGGAAGCGCGAATCAAGGGAGAAGTCTCGGCGCCTGAAAAGTTCCTGTATGTGGACGGACTTCCTCCCGAGCGCCGGTCTCAAGCCCTGGCCGCCCTGCAACGCGGCGAGGTGCTCATGGAGCGGCTTCGAACGACGGACCGGCCCGGGCAGACCATCGATGCGCCAGGGGGCCTAATCCACCATTGGCTGGGTGTGGTTTTCGTTCCCGGCGCTACGCTTCAACAAACCCTGGCGCTTATGGAAGACTACAATCACCACCAGGACGTTTATGGACCGGAGGTGGTGCGGTCGCGTCTGCTCAGCCGGCAGGATAACGACTTCAAGATCTTCTACCGCCTGAGGAAAAAGAAGGTCATCACCGTTACACTCGACACCAACCATGAGGTTCATTATTCCCGAGTAGATTCGGAACATTGGTACAGCCGGTCATCCTCGACTCGAATTGCAGAAGTGGTCGATGCCGGCACGCCGAGCGAACACGAAAAACCCCTCGGGCGTGATGGCGGATTCCTTTGGAGAATCAATTCTTATTGGAAGTTCGAAGAGAAAGACGGCGGCGTGTACATCGAGTGCGAGTCAGTTTCACTGACGCGAGACATTCCGAAAGGATTAGGCTGGCTCATTAAGCCGTTCGTAACCGGCATCCCCAAAGATTCCCTCCAGATGACCATGGGCTCAACTCGGGCAGCCCTCGAGGCAGAAAAGAACGGAAAGTAGAAACTGGAAAACAGAAAGTGGTGCGGAGCTGATTGTCAGCAGGATGCTGAAAGACCCTTTCGGTGTGTCATTCCGAGGATTCTTAGGCCGGCGGGTCGAGTTCGGGCATGGGTGCGTGCGCACTCGGGCGTTCGATCGCGAGCCCGCGCAGGGTCCCGGCCGCTCAATTTGGCTTCAATTCCCCCGGCTCAGCGCGTCGCTGCTGGCTGGCCATCCAGAGTCTGTTGAGTTCTCGCGCGGCATTGTCGGAGGCGGCTCGAGTGAGGAAAGAATACTCGACGGCCGGCTGTTCGCTGAGGGGAGCCCACGAATCGACCACGTGAAACCAAATACGTCCCTTGCGTTCCCAAGAAATCACCTGATAGCGAAAGTCGACCATAACTAACCTCCCTCTTGGCATCCCGATTGAACCGTCGCCGGACCAAATGGGACGGCCATCCGCACCTGCCGCCTGACTGAATTCCGCCGCTTCAGGGCTTGCCGCGAAGCCAGCGGCTCCCCGGCCCAGCCCGTTGGGCCAGGCTGCGTTAGGTCGCCCCGTTGGGGCTAACCGTATCGCCGCTCCCTGACCCTTGGCTCGACCTCTTCTGCTCCAGTAGCGAATATAGCACAGGCATGACCAGCAAGGTGATGAAGGTCGAGATGGAGAGGCCGCCGATGACGGCCAGGGCCAAGGGCTTTTGCAATTCCGCCCCCGCTCCCAGGCCCAGAGCGAGCGGCAACAAGCCAAAGAGCGTGCACAAGGTCGTCATCAGAATTGGACGCACTCGAATCTTGCCGGCCTGCACCAGGGCTTCGCTCAGCGGCATCCCCTGCTCCTCCCACAACTTGTGCACGTACTCAAACAAGATGATACCGTTCTTGACGACCAAGCCCACCATCAGGACGATGCCCATGAATGACGAGACGTTGAGCGCCGTCCCGGTAGCAAACAGCATACCGAAGACGCCCAGCAGCGAAAGCGGGGCTGCCGACATGATAATCAAGGCGGGTGCGAAAGCGCGGAACTGGATCACGAGCACAATGAAGACCGCCGCCAGCGCCAAGCCGAGCACGGAGAGCAGGTCGCGGAAGGAGCTTTGCTGGCTCTCATAGAGCCCACCTATTTCGTAGTTGGTCCCCACGGGAAACTGGATGGAGCTCAGGAGGTTCCTGACGTCCCGCACGGCGCTGCCCAAGCCTCGATTCTCGAGTCGGGCCGAAAGCGCCACCATCAAGCGCTGATTTTCGCGCGTCAGTTCGCTCTCCCCTTGCTGGGCCTGGATGCTGGCCAAGGCCGAGACTGGCACGATCTGCTTAGTGGGCGTTAGGATCGGGAACTGCTGCACGTCCGGGTAATTATACCGGAACGAATCCGGAAACCGTACGCGGATGCCGATGGTGCGGTCGGTCTGTCGAAGGTCAGTCTCCGTCAAACCCAGCAGTCCCGCGCCGACCTGCTGCGAGACCTGGTCCGCCGTGAGCCCGAGATGGCCTGCCTGTACGGGATCAACGCGCACGACGATTTCCGGGTTGCCTTTAAGAATGCCCTGATAATCCACGATGCCGGGGATCTGCTGCATTTTCGGACCGATCTCGTCCGCCAGTTTCTCCAGTTCCGGCATATTGCTGCCAAAGATCTTTACCTCGATGGGATTGGGGGTTCCCTCCATGTCGCCGATCATGTCCTGGAGCACTTGCGCGAACTCGACCCGTACGCCAGGGATACTGCTGAGGATCTTCTGGCGCAGGTCATCCATAATCTCTTCGATGCCACGTTCACGCTGGGAGCGTGGCTTGAGCTTGGCGACAATCTCCCCGTGGTTCTGCGCGGTTGCGAAAGGCCCCATCTCCGCTCCGGTGCGGCGCAAAAAGGCCTCAATTTCGGGTGTCTTTTGGACTATCTCGCCGACTAGATGGAAGAGGCGATCAGTTTCGGCAAGCGACGTCCCCGCCGGCGTGTACGTGTCGAGGACAAAGCCGCCTTCGTCCATTTCCGGGAGGAAACCAGTCTCAGTTCGCGTATAGAGAAACACCGCTACCGCAATTGAAGCCAAAGTGGCGGCAGCCACGACCCAACGCCTGCGAAGCGACCAGCGGACAGCCCGTTCATAAGCCCGATTCACAGGCCCAATGAAACTCTCTGCCGATTTATGGTGCTGCTCGGGAGAAAGGAAGCGCTGCGAGAGGAGAGGGATAAGAGTTAACGCGAACACCAGCGAAAGCAGCACGCAAACCGCGAGGGTGAGGCAAAGCGCCGAGAAGAATTCGCCCACCACACCTTTCAATAAGGTCAAGGGAGAGAACACCACCACCGTAGTTGCCGTCGAGCCGATCACCGCGTTCAGCAATTCCTGCGTGCCTTTTTCGGCGGCCTCGGCAGGCGGCTCGCCTAAGCCGAGATGGCGGTAGATGTTCTCGATGATCACCACCGCGTCATCGATGATCAACCCGATCGCGACGGCTATTCCGCCCAGCGACATCAGGTTGAGCGTGCTGTGGAACAAGTTCATGAAAAAGAAGGTGCCAATGACCGTAATGGGTAGCGTAATGGCCGCGATCAAGGTGGTGCGGCTTTCGCGCAAAAACAGAAAGAGGATGACCACCGCAAGGAGACACCCGATGAAAACCGCGTCGCGAATGCTGGCCACCGCCTCGCGCACGAATTCCGCCATGTCGTAGACCACGGAAAGGTGAAGGGTTTTGGGAATCGCCGAACCGAGGTTCTTGGTCAGCGCTTTCGCCTGGTCGGCCACTTGCAAAATGTTGCCACCGATTTGACGCGAGATGCTGATCAGGGCGCCCGGCTGGTTGTTCCCGTACACCAACATGCGGGGATCTTCGATGCCGTCCCGCACCTCGCCGATATCGCGCACTCGAATCGGGGTTTGGCCATCAACTGCCACGACGGAATTCCGCACGTCGTCCAGATTGGTAAACTGGCCGGTGGCCAGGACGAGGTAGCGCGAATAGTCCTTGTCCAGGCGTCCCACGGAAGTCACCTCGTTGGTGGCTTTCAGCCGGTCGGCGATATCCGGTAAAGAGAGGCGATGGGCGAGCATTTTCTGAGGGTCGACGATGACGGACACTTCGCGGGTGTTGCTGGCCTCGACTTCCACCAACGCCACGCCCGGCACTCGGTTGAAGAGCGGCCGCAGGTTGTAGTAGGCATAGTCGCGCAAGTCCGAATCAGGGACGTTGCCGTTGAGGACAAACATCAGGATGGGCCAGGCGGTGGGGGTGATGCGCTCGACCTCGATTTCCGTCGATGGGGGCAGATCCGTCCTGACGTCGCTAACGCCCGCCTGCATTAACTGGAGGGCGTACTGCATGTCCGTGTCGGGATTGAATAGAACAGAAATCTCAGTGGCTCCCCGAATGGTCCGGGAGCGCACGCGCCAGACTCCCAGCACCGTCCGGGCCTCCTCCTCGAGAGGCCGTGTAACCGTCAGAAGCATATTCTGAGGAGAAAGATCGCCCGAATGCGCAATGATGACGATGCGCGGGAAGGAAAGCTCGGGATAAATATTGCTGGGCAGGCGAAAGACCGAAATCAGGCCCGCCGCCAGGAGCAAGCCAGTCAGCAGATACACGGCGCGGCTGTTCCGGCGAAAGAATCGCACAACGTTCATGATTTGACCTTGATTTTGGCGTGAGCGGGAAGGCCGTAGCCTCCACCCAGGATGATGGTCTCTCCCTCTTGCGCGCCGGAAAGCAGTTCGACGCGATCCTTGGTTTCGAGCCCCAAGGTGACGGGGACGGCCTCCGCTTTTTCGCCCTCCACCCGGTAAACCTCCGGATTCCCGTCCGAGTCGCGGTAGACTGCCTGGATCGCGGCAACCAGCGTGTTGCGGTGACTCTCCAGGGGCACTTGCGCGGTGATGAACATCCCTAGCCGCAGCCGTCCCGCACCATTGGCGATGCGGATTCGCACTAGCCCGACATTGGTGGCGGGATCGACGGCTGGGGAGATGGCCACAATGCGGCCCTGAAACACCTTGCCCGGAAAGGCATCGGTGGAGATGCTGAGCGCCTGCCCCACGCGAATCTTGTCCAAGTAAAGCGCCGGCACGTTCCCGTAGAGTTCCACTTCCGCGGTGTTCGCCACCTCAAAGATCGGCTGCGCCGCCGTGCCGTCCACCTGTTCGCCGGTGCTGAGCAGGCGTTTTACAACCATCCCCGTCAGCGGAGAGCGCACGTCGGTGCGCGTGAGGTTCAACTGAGCCAGCGAAAGGGCGGCCTCTGCCTGATTAAGGAGAGCCTTGTTGACGGCGGATTGAGTGCGTGCATCCTCAAAATCTTTTTGCGCAGCAATGCCGCGTTCCAGCAGTTTCTGGTTGCGTTGCAGGCTCAGTTCGGCGTTGTCCACGTTGGCTTTGGCTTGATCCACCGCCGCCTGGGCCTGGCGAACCTGGTCGTGAAACGGCCGGTCGTCAATCTTCGCCAGTACCTGCCCCTCGCTGATGTGATCACCCTCCGCCACCGCCATGTGGGCGACGCGACCGGGAACGAGCGAGCTAACGCGAACGTCCTGGTTGGGCAGCGCCGAAATAGTTCCGCTGACGGACAGAGTGGATTGAATGTCTGCGCGCTCGACGCGCGTTACGGTTATTTCCGCAACCACGTTGGCTGCGGCTTCGTCGCCCCCCGCATCTTCATCTCCGGCTGATTTCTTCGAACAAGACGGCATAAGTAATAAGGCAAGCGTCAAAGTCAGAAAGTATATTGCCGGTTTGATTCCGAGCATAAACTGTAGGGGCAACCCTTGTGGTTGCCCGTGGGCGGCGGCAAGGGACGCCACTCCATCGTGCGACCCGAAGATCGGTGTACATTTAGATTCCATTTATTCCACCGTTCCCCCCACGGATTCCTCCAGACCGGCATAAAGGTCCTGCAGTTGTTCGAGGCTCTGAAGATAACTGCTTTCCACGCTCTGCACATCCTGCTGGGCCTGGATTGCCGTCAAAATGCCGGTTTTGCCGGCTCGATAGCTTTCCTCCGCCAGGCTCTCCAATTGACGCGCCACGGGAAGCAGCCGGTCGTGATAGAGGCGAACCTGCGTGCGCTGAGCTTCCAGGTCATAGAAGGCGGATTCCACGCGGGCGGAAACAGAACGCTCCGTGGCGGCAGTTTCGGCGTCCAACACGCGCGAGTTCGCAATCGACTGCGCAATTTCGCCTTGATTGCGATTGAAGATCGGCAGGCCGATGGAAACCTGACTGCGTGGACCGTAACGGTAATCGTGAGGCGAGTTGAAGTCCAGGCCGGCCTCAAACGTCACGTCGGGAATCCTCTCCGTCTTTAATAGCGAGCGCCGGCTGTCTTCAACCTTTCTTTCCCCGCCCAGGTGCTGCAAGTCGGGGTTCGATTGGTAGGCACGGCCGACGAGGTCTTCCAAACGCGCGGTGGGGGTTGCGTCTTCGAGAGTCCCCGCCAACTCCCAGGGTTTGGTGGCGCGTTCGTTCAGCAGCGCGTTCAGCTCGCTGAGAGAAACGATCTCACGCTGCCGCGCCACCTCGAGGTCAGCCTCAGCGCGGGAGGCTTCCAGCCCGCTCTGAAGCACCTCGAGTTGCGCTACATCCCCGGCGGCATAGCGGTCCTTGGCAATCTGTTCGAGGCGCTTAGCCAGGTCGACCACGCGTGACAGCCTCTCCGACTCCGCGCGCGCGTAGGCCGCCGAGTAGTAGGCTTCGCGGGTGTTCTTTCGCACCTGGCGGGCCAGAGTAGCAACTTCGACCTCAGTTAGCGCGCCTTCCTGGCGAGCTACCTCAATCCTGCGGCCGCGTTTCCCGCCGGTCTCAATGGGTTGGTCGAAAAAGAGGCTTTCGTGCGGCTCATCCCGTAAAGCGGTGAAGTTGGCTGTGGGATTGGGTCTTTCCTTGGCAATCTGGATTCCGGCCAGAGCCACGGCTCGCTGCCGCCGCGCTGCCGCGAGGTCCAGGTTTTGCTTGTCCGCAAGGTCGAGCGCCTCCGGGAGGGTAAGCCGGGGCGGTTGCTGTGCCGGCACGGAGCTAATGACACTTAGCAGAATTAACACCAGCCACGCCAATTTCTTCATTTGCTACCTGCCGACCACCACAATGACAAACGAGTCGGGTTTCATTTTACCCCGTCGCTCGCCGGGGGCCGGCGGCTCGAAGTCGGCCGCCGATAGGAAAATGTTGTGAGTTTTCTCGTCCAGGGCCATGGTGCGCGCGCTTCGCTTAGTCGGAACGTTTTCCACCACCGAGAACTTATTCGGCGAATCTTCATGCACCACGGTGAGAGTTCCGTCGCCGTTGGAGGCAAAGGCGTATTTCGTCTCGGGATCGAAACGGTTGGCATCCACGCCCTGCCCGATGGGCGGCGTAGCGACGACCTTTCCGCTATCCGCATCCACGACAGCCATCATCTGGTTGTGACATCCCGCAAACAGGCGGCGGTTCTGCGTATCCATTGCCAGGCCCGAGGGCTCCTCGCAGGGGGCCAGCGGCCAGCGGTTCAGCACCTTCAGGTTTTGCGCATCGAGCTGAACGATTTCGGACTTGTCCTCGATGTTGACGTAGATGTTTCCCTTCCCGTCCGCCGCCGCAAACTCCGGCCGGCCCGCCAGGTCGACCGTGCCCGCAACCGTTCCATCGGCGGCATTGATGGCAGTCGCGTTATTGCTGCGCCCGTTCATCGTAAAAACGCGCTTCGTAACGCCATCGTAAACAATTGCGTCCGGGTTGGTTCCGGTGGTCGCCGTGCCAAGGGTTTTCAAGGTCTTCAGGTCGAAGATGGTCACCGTGTTGGCTCGGCCGTTACTCGTGAAACCGCGTCCCAATTCCGGCGCCACCGCAATGCCGTGTACGCCTTGGGTGTCAGGAATGTCACCCACGAGCGTGTAGGAGTCAGTATCCATGACCTGGACGTGGGTTCCGCGCGAGATGTAGAGGCGCCGTCCCTCACTGTCCACGGCGAGATAATCCCAGAAACCCTCGCCACCCGCAGGAACAGACTTAATGACGTGATAGCCGGAAGCGCCTGCTGATTGTCCGGCTGCACTGGAGCATATGCCCGTAAAGAGGACTGCTGCCAGAGCGACCACCGCGAGGCTTGCCAGAAGCGTGACGGTCTTGAGCATGGAACTGAACCTCCTCTTGTAATTTAGGCTTAAAGCGTACACCTGAAATCTGAAAATAACCTGAACGTTGGGCGTAGCATGGGTGGCCCGAGCATCGATCAGGATTGCCGCATTGGCACGGTAGGCTAATACGCGCCGGGGTAGGGCTTGGCAGCCGGTTCGTAATCTCCGCCGTACATATTCTTGTGATTGGTGAGAAGGTCGCCGGACTCCGGCAAGCGAACCTCCCCGATGGAAGTGGAGCCCGGCGAGAAGGCAACCTCTCGTGACAGAGCCTTGAGGGCCTCAGGGAGGCAGCGTTCATGCCAAACATTGAGTTGGTATCGGCCGGCGGGAACGGAGCTTATGGTCACCTCGCCCACTGCGTTGGAGACGGCGTAATAGGGATACTCGAGCGCGATGATCACAGCGCTCATTTCGGGATGGATGTTACAGAAGATATAACTCACTCCAGGCTTGTTGAAGGTGATGGCACGCGTAGCGCCGCCCTCATAGAGCCCGAGATCGAATCGCTTGCCTTCAAAAAGTGAGAATACGTTGTGAAAAAAAGGATCGTGGTTGGGGAACTCAACAACCGCACCCACCGGCACGATGAGGAGATGAGGTAGGAACCGCTTGTTCTTTTGGACGAGTTGGAACCGGTGCGGCGTCGATTCGAGGCGGTCAGGAGGGAACTCGGAGGCGTCGGCGAGGGGAGTGAGGAAGACCACTACGTTCGAGTTGTCGACGGACTTGCCACGACTCGCCGGTGCAAGCAGGGTAACGCGGCCCGTCACCGCCAGGCCTTGCGCCGCTGACCCAGTGCGCGCGGCCAGCGCCCCGACAAGCAATAGCCAATAGCAGCAGCGCCATGACGCGGCTTTCATCGGATCAACTCCAACCAAGCGGCTGTCATGCTGAGCGAAGCGAAGGATCTCTGCAGTTCCCTACGATCCTGCGATCTACCACCAACTGCGGAGATCCTTTGCTTCGCTCAGGATGACATACGCAACTTTCTTTACACAATCAGGCATTCATGCTACAAGCACGTCAAAACAGGGCCGCGGCCCCCAGTCCCACCTGGTTCGCAGTAAACATGCCAGGATGAGTCTCCACCGTTCTCAGGCGGCGGTACTCGAGCGAGAAGATCAGATTCGAGCGGACGTGGTAGATACTGTTGAGAAACCAGCTCCGGTTTCTTCCGATCGCCAAGCTCTCGTAGCCCTCATCCTGGTAAGTGTACTGGAGGCCGGGCGTAGGAGTGAAATCTTCACCATAAGCGCCGTTGAACTCGAGCTTGGGCAGCGCCATGAATTTTAATTGCGCCCATCCGCCTGTGGAGTTGGGGGCGCGAATGACGGTTTGCGGATCGTCCAGATAGCCGTAATACGCGATGCTTCGGCCTTCAGCGGCGCCCAGTCCCCCAATCGCGCGGCCGCGGTAAAACTCTCCGCTCAAGGATAACCGTTGGCTGAGGGGGAGGCTCCAGTCCGCGGTTCCCGCCCACGCATCCACCAAGCGGCCATAACCCCAGTTCTGGCGCGCGTAGTAACCGCCGGCCCCAATCGAAGCCGGCCCGAAGGGCGTGCCATGTGTCCAGGCAACTCGAGCGGCGTAGGCGGGTTGTCCCGATTTCTCTCCGGCCTCAGCGGCACGATAATAGGGATCGGCAGGGAGCTCGCCGGTGAGCGGGTCCATGAGCCCTCCTTCGAGCGATACGCTCGACCCCTCGGTCAGAGAGATGCGGTGCTCAAGGTAGACTTGCGGAGTCCACACCCACAAGTTGCCGGCAGAAGACAAAGCAGGGTTGGCTACCGAAACCAGCGAGGTGGGCGAAAGAGGAGAGAAAAACGGAGCCTCTTGCCCGGCAACCAGGGACGTCTTCTCCCAATCCAGTCGCAAGCCCGCGGTGCGCATGCGAACCAAACCGGTTGTGATTCCATAGGAAGTGGACGGGAATCCTCCGAAGAAATCCATCTGAATTTCGGCACTGCTTCGCGCCCCGGCGATGCTCGGCCCGAACACTTCAAGCCCTACGAGCGATTGCCTGGCCGTCGCGCCGAAGCCGGCATTTGTTTCCGAGTCATAGTGAGGGGTGGCGTAGTCGGGCACATCAAAGTTATCCGTCGCCCCGCGAGTGGTGAAGGCATTCAGGAGCGCCATGCCGGAGAGCCGCACACGGTATTTCGAGCCGCTCTCCACCTTGGTCTGATACTGGTCATCGACTTTCGCGCTGAGCAACTGGTGCTCCTCTTCCATCTTGGAGACTCGCGCCTCGAGTTGCGGTACTTCGGCCTCGCGGCTAGCCGTCGCGGGTGGAACGGGGGCGGTTGGAGCCTTTTCCTGGCCGGTGCTTGCGGCCAGCCCACCCTTGATCGCCGAGAGTTGCTCTCTGGCCGCTTTTAGATCCTGCCGAAGCTCCACGAGTTCCGTGCGCGTCGCCGACACCTCCGCGCGCATCGCTTGAAGAGCGGAGCTCAGTTCCTGGATTTGGTCATGCAGGTCGGCCGGGCTGGCAGGAGTCGGGCGTGTCTCCGCAGGCTTTGCTGCGGCCGGTTGCTCTTGGGGAGAACCGTTGAGGGTCGTCACAAGAAACGCCGCGAGCAAGGCGCTCGCGACTTTCACTGAGCGATTCATGCAGGGCAGCTCCATTGCACCTCCTTACTTCAAACCGCGAAGTCAACAGTCGAGGAGTCGAAAAGTTGGCGTCTGCTGCCCCCTTTCGCCGCCTTGACCTTCAAGCCTTCAATTTCTTTCCGCTCCCGCCGCGACAGCAAGAGGGAAGGCTTCGAAACCAGTTCAATCGTGTTTGCCCAAGACACCTTTATTATCTAACACTATTGTCACAAATCCTAAGAGCTTTGCTGCCCCCCAGCACGAACCGTGGTGCGGGCGTCTCGCCCGCAGTGGCGCGGGCATTCCTTCGCTGCGCTCAGGACAGGCTCTGCCCGCGAACCGGAACTGCACGCTCCCGCCACAGCGGTCGGGACGCCCGCACCACCCCTCAAGGCAACGCCCAGTGCAATCTTATTATCCTAGAGATATACTGGGGGAATTAGCGGCGCCTGCCGCCATGGGCTAAATCGTTCTTGCAGGAAAGCGAGGTTCCTGATGCCATCGGTCTTACTCATCGAGGACGACACGAGGATCCACAAGACGCTCAAGGTGCTGTTTGAATCGGAGGGCTATGCGCTCCGGGTGGCCCCGGACGGGGTTTCCGGAGTCGAGGCCTTCCGCAGCGCAAAGCCCTCGGTGGTAATCCTGGATCTTAAGTTGCCCAAGCTGTCGGGACGTGATGTTCTGCGTGAGATCAGGAAAGAAGCAGCATCCCAGCCGGTCATCATTCTGAGCGCCGTTTCCGAGGAGGTTGACAAGGTCTTACTTCTGGAACTGGGCGCGGACGACTACGTCACCAAGCCGTTCAGCCCCAAGGAACTGCTGGCGCGTGTTGGCGCCGTGATGCGCAGGGCGGAAAGAACTCTTCCCAGCGATGCCTACAGTTTTGGGGATGTGGTTGTGGATTTTGCAAGAATGGAAGTCACTCGGGAGGGCAAACCGGTCACGCTCACTGCCCATGAGTTTAAGACACTGAAGTACTTCACCCAGAACCCCGAACGGGTGCTGTCGCGCGACGAGTTGCTCAACCAGGTCTGGGGTTACGAGTGCTATCCCTCCACGCGCACCGTGGACAATCACATTCTCAGACTGCGGCAAAAGCTCGAAAAAGATCCTGTGAACCCCTTGCACTTTCGCACCGTTCACAAAGTTGGATATAAGTTCGTGCCGTTTTTGAAAACTGCGAATGCGGGCTGAACCTAGCCTGCTAGCTGTCACTCCTCGCTGCGCTCGGAATGACACTCTTGCGGGAAGCTATCTCACATTCAGGTGGGCGATCTTTCTTGATGCATGATCGAACCAAAATCCGAGCCTGGTATTCAGGAATCAGTGGCAGGGGCCGCCTGCGCACCAAGTTTCTGCTGTCCTTGCTTCTCGTTTCCGCTTCTTTAACCTGTTCCACTCTGCTGGTCGTCCGGCATCGGCTGCAAATACAGATCAGGGAAGAGATTCGGCAGGACCTGCAAAATTCCGTGGTCACTTTCCAGATCTTTCAACGGCAGCGCGAGATGGGGTTAGAAGGCGCGGCGGCGATGGTGGCTAATCTGCCTATCATCGAAGCCCTGATGACGTCCAGGGACGCAGCAACAATTCAGGATGCCTCGGCCGCGCTGTGGCGAAAAACCCGGGGAGACTTGTTCGTGCTGGCCGACCGCCAGGGGCAGTTGATGGCGCTCCATGCCGTAAATCCCAGCCTCACCCCGGCGCAAGCGGGCGAAATGCTGCAACGATCTCTCCGCAGCGGAGAAGCGCGCGACTGGTGGTTTGGCGGCGGACGCCTGTTTCGCATCTTCGTGCGGCCTATCTACTTTGGGGAACCTGCCAACGGCACAGAACTCGGCCTGCTGGTACTGGGTTCGGAGATTAACGAGCAAGTTGCCGAGGACATACGCCAGGTGGCTTCAAGCCAGGTCGCATTTCTTTACGGGCCCACGGTCGTGGTCAGCACTCTATCGGGCAGGCAAAGAGATGATTTGGGCAAGCTGGCCCTCGAGCCAGGGACCTCGACCACGCAGGTCAATGCTGGATCGTCCAGGCTGGACGTGGTTCCTGCGGATGTGGAACTCGGCCACGAAAAGTTTCTTGCCATGTCCACTGATCTCCCACCCAGCAGTTCGCTTCCTGCCAGCCTGGCGGTCCTCAGATCCTACGACCAGGCTGCCCGGTTCCTGAAGAGTCTCAACCGCTGGCTTTTCGGACTAGGCTTGACGGCAATACTGGCGGGGAGCCTGCTGGTATTTCTGATTTCGGACACCTTCACTCGTCCGCTCGCCAACCTGGTGAGGGGCGTGCATGCGCTCGAGGAGGGCAACTTCAACTATCCGCTCGAGGCACAAGGAAGAGACGAAGTGGCCGAGCTGACTCAATCGTTTGTCACCATGCGGCGCACCCTTTGGAGCGCCCAGCAGGAGTTGCTGCGGGCGGAACGGCTAGCCACTGTCGGGCGCATGGCCAGCTCCATCTCCCACGATCTGCGTCATTCGTTGACCACTATTCTCGCCTACGCGGAGTTTCTCTCCGAAGGTGGGCTCACACAGGTTCGGCGCCTAGAGTACTACGAAGAGATACGGCAAGCCGTGAATCAGATGACGGATCAATTACGGGCACTGCTGGAGTTCTCGAGGGTCAAGATGGTGAACCGGCCCGTCCGCGCCAGCATCGTACCGGTGATTGAACGCGCTCTACACAGCCTCAAGGCTCGCCCGGCCTTCAGCGGTATCAAGGTGACGACCTCATTTGAAGGCGGAAGCGAGGGCTGGTTCGACCCCGCCAGCCTGGAGCGAGTTTTTCACAATCTACTGCTCAATGCCTGCGAGGCCGCGCCGCCTCAGTCAGGCCGTGTCCGGGTGGCGACGCGGCAGACTCCGGCAGGGCTTGAGATCCGCGTGGCCGATAACGGCAGCGGCATTCCCGCGGAGATTCGCGACACGCTCTTCCAACCCTTCGTGACGGCAGGCAAGGACAACGGCATCGGACTCGGATTGGCCACGGTCCACAAGATCGTGCAGGAGCACCAGGGACAGGTTGAAGTGGAATGTACCGGCCCGGAGGGCACGGTGCTGCGCATCCTGCTCCCGGCGGTTCCCTCGGAAGCCCGAGTAGCCAGCAGCAATACTCTCTGAAAACTCAACACGCAGAACCTACCGCGCCCCAGTCAGCAAACAGCGTGGGCTGCTGACTCCGACCGACGCCGGCGCGCGCTCCCCTTCACGGACACTGAATTGCCCGACACGAACTTTTTACCCTCTATTGACAACTTGATGACACCTCGCGTGCTCATGGCGGACTAATGTGAAGAGGTAATGCCCAATTTGTGAAGATGGGAAATCAATCAACGGAGGGGAAAGTATGGAAAGGAAAATGATTTGTGTGTCGCTGGCGGCGCTGGGGCTGATTATAGTCGCAGCCAGCTTTGCCAGTGCGACGAGTATCTTCAACCAACCTGGAAACATCTTGATCTCCGACCAATTCAACAATCGGGTGATCGAAGTCGATCCCCGGACCAAGAATATCGTCTGGCAGTTTGGCAACGGATCAAGCGTGGCGGGCCCGCATTCGGTCGTGGCGCCCAACGACGCGGAGCGCGTCGGCAATCTGACGCTGATCTCGGGCACCGGCGCCCCCGCGGCCTCTGAGGCGACTTGCCCTGACGGGTGTGCAGACAACCGGGTCTTTTTGGTGAACCAAGCTGGGCGAATCGTATGGCAGTACGGGCAGGCCGGCGTGACCGGCGCGGGCTTTAATGAATTGAATACGCCGGTCCAGGCGACCTTCCTGCCGAGCACCAATATTCTGATCACTGACCAGGCGAACGAGCGTGTGATCGAAGTGACCTTGCGCCACGAGATCATCTGGCAATATGGGATGACAGGAGTGCCCGGCAACGGCCTTGACCAACTGAACAACCCCAACAGCGCGGAACTGCTCGAGAACGGCGACGTCCTGATCGCGGACGAGAGCAACAACCGGGTCATCGAGGTGAATCGCGAAAAGCAAGTCGTGTGGTCCTACAATAACTCCGGGGACCCCACGGTGCTGAATGGCACTGCTTTCGCCAGCCGGCTCCCCGACGGCGACACGCTGATCACCGACTCGAATAACAACCGCGTGTTCGAAGTGGATATGAACGGCGACCTTGTCGGCTCTTACTATTCCACCGCCTCGGGCACCGTGCCGAATCCGCTTCCCACTCGCGCCGTCCGCCTTTTCAATGGGAACACGCTGATCAGCAACCAATTCGCCGGCCAGGTGATTGAGGTTAATCCCGAGGGTAACATCGTGCTCAGCTTCGGCACACTGGGCGCGAATGATAACGCCCCGGGCGACCTCAACGCGCCCTACGACGCCAAGCAGATCGGCGACTACTTCGGCCTTACGCCGCCCTTTGTGGATGTGTTCGCAATTGAACGTATGCTCTCTGTGCTGGATCTCAATTAGGCGGGGGCGTAGGCTGCAAAGGAATTCACCACAGAGCGCACAGAGAACGCTGAGAAAACTGCCCAGGGTTTTCTCTGCGAACTCTGTGACCTCTGTGGTGATTCATCAAGAAGCCACGGGCAGATGCGCCAGCGACTCCTTGATCTTTTCTTCCGGGTATTCGTAATCGGCGAGTTCGCCGGCAAAGTATTTTTCGTATGCGGCCATGTCGAAATGGCCGTGCCCGCTCAAATTGAAGAGGATGGTCTTCTCTTTCCCTTCCTCTTTCGCCTTTATGGCCTCGTCGATCGCACAAGCGACCGCGTGGGAGGTTTCAGGGGCAACGATAATGCCCTCTGCGCGCGAGAAGGTTATAGCCGCTTCGAAGCATTTCAATTGCCGGTAGCTGACCGCTTCGACCACACCTTGACGGTGCAGAAGGCTGACCAGCGGGGCCATGCCGTGGTACCTCCGTCCCCCG
>Ga0181538_10002015_pt1 | contig 21716 bp, 20 predicted proteins | sample PEATcosm2014_Bin_40_FD_119773 | JGI IMG/M metagenome (GOLD analysis project Ga0181538, IMG submission 119773) | Peatland microbial communities from MTU Mesocosm Facility, Houghton, MI, USA - PEATcosm2014_Bin23_30_metaG | ecosystem: Environmental > Terrestrial > Soil > Wetlands > Peat | place... | reverse complement strand
TGCTGCCGTTCGTCGCGCGCAGCGACACGGAACGGCGCGTCGTGATCAATACCGTCGGGCCCGTGTGGGAGGGCAACCAAGTCTGGTTGATCCTCGGAGGAGGCGCAATATTTGCCGCGTGGCCGGCACTCTACGCGGCGAGCTTCTCGGGATTCTACTTGGCGATGATGCTCGTGCTCGCAGGGCTGATCTTGCGGCCCGTGGGATTCAAGTTCCGCAGCAAGATGCCCGGTGCGCGCTGGCGTTCGGGCTGGGATTGGGCATTGTGGGTTGGCGGTGCCGTGCCCTCGCTGGTGTTCGGCGTCGCGATGGGAAATCTGCTCGTTGGCGTCCCGTTCAGCTTCGATGCCGAATTGCGTGCAAGCTATGCGTTCAACCTCTTTGATCTCTTGAATCCGTTCGCGATACTCTGTGGTCTCGTCAGCGTCGCGATGCTGGCGACGCATGGCGCGGTCTATTTGTCGATCAAGACCGAGGGTGCGGTGGCGCAACGGGCGCGAACGGTGTCGCGCTTTGCGGCCGTTGCCTGGGTGCTGCTGTTTACTATCGCCGGCCTCTGGCTCTGGCAGAGCCATTTCGGCTATGCGATCACGGCGGGGGCGCTGCCCGGCGGCGAACCCGATCCTCTCGCCAAATCCGCGATTGCGCGCGGCGGCGCATGGCTCGCGAACTACGGCCGATGGCCGGCCACCGTGCTCGTGCCGGTGATCGGATTGGGGGCGCCGCTGCTCGTGGCTGCGCTCGCGGGCGCCCGGCAGCGGCTCGCGGTGTTCATCGTGAGTGCTCTCGGCATCGCCGGCGTCATCGGTACGATGGGGGTCAGCCTGTTTCCCTTCTTGCTGCCGTCCTCGTCGCATCCGCAAAGCAGTCTCACGGTCTGGGATGCCTCGAGCAGCCACCGGACGCTCGGCATCATGCTGCTGGCCGTGATCATTTTTCTGCCGATCGTGCTCGCCTACACGGGCTGGGTTTATCGCGTCATGCGCGGACCAGTGACCAGCGCCTACATCGACGCCAATCGCGAGACGACTTACTGAGGAGCAATCATGTGGTATTTTAGCTGGGTCTTAGGTCTCGGGCTTGCTTGCGCATTTTCGATCCTCAACGCCCTGTGGTTTGAATTGGACGCCGACCAACACGCCGGAGACCGGCCGGCCGACACCAGCAACATTTCTTGATCGTCTCCGGCCACAGGCAGCGGGTTCAGCCCATGATGCATCTCGATGCCAATGAAGAAGCCGCCGAACGAGCGGCCGAGTTTTTAAGGGGCGTCGCGCATGCAGGACGTCTGCGAATCATTTGTGCATTGATGGAACGGGAGTTGTCCGCGAGCGAGCTGGCGCACCAGGCACATCTGCGCGCGCCTGCGCTTTCACAGCAAGCCGCGATTCTCGAAAGCAAAGGATTGATCGGGCGACGCCGCGTGGGTCGTTCCGTGTTGTACCGATTGTTGGCCCCAGAGGCGAAGGCACTGGCTAATTTGCTCTATCGACTTTTCTGTAAAATACCGCCCGCGCGGTCGCACCGGCGGGTCACCAAAAAGAGGACACCATGACCAAGACTCACTCTCCCATTGAGACTCTCGAAGCTGCCGAAGTGTCCCGGTTGCTGCATGCCGGTAAGATCCTGCTGATCGACGTGCGGGAGCCTTCCGAGTACGCGTCTGAACGCATCGCCGGCGCCTTGCTGTATCCGCTCTCGACCTTCGATGCGGCCATGTTGCCCGACGAGGTGGTGAGACAAGTTGTGTTTCACTGCGGGAGCGGAAAGCGGTCCCTCACTGCTGCGGAGCGGCTTCTCAGTGCGGGGCAGAAGCATGCCACCCACCTGGGTGGCGGCATTGCAGCGTGGAAAGCGGCGGGCTTACCGGTGATTTCGCCGTGAAGCCGTATCCCCATAGCTATCATGCCGGCGCCCGCGGATCAGCCACCGGGACCGTTTTGGTCAGCTCCGCCGACCTACCTGACCTGCAGACCGCCCCACCGCCTGAGTTTGATGGACCCGGCGGAGTGTGGTCGCCGGAAACGTTGCTTGTTGCCTCGATTGCAGACTGCTTCATCCTCACCTTTCGCGGTGTGTCGCGCGCGGCGCGCCTGGAGTGGGAGAGTCTCGAGGCCCAGGTCGAGGGAATCCTCGAGCGAACCGACGGCGTCACACAATTCACGCATTACGTCACGCGCGCCGCACTCACGGTCAAATCCACAGTTGATAAGCAGAAAGCCAAGGAGCTGCTCGAACGCGCCGAGAAACTCTGCCTGGTCGCCAACTCCTTGAAGGGCGAGCGCACCCTGGAAGCCACCGTCAATGTTCGCGATCCGTAACAACCAAGGTGCGAATTCTTGCGAGCGGTGACCGATAATTCCCGGGATGGACGCACTGCGGCGGCGACCCAGTACTATTGTACTGAGTTCGAGGATTCTCTTCGCAATCACACCAGCCCGATTCCGCCAATCGGTGCCGTCCTGTGTCTCGGCAAAGCGAGACGCCCCGCATGATGCCGTCATCGACGGATTTCGTTCAATACGGTTTGATGGCCTTGGTAGCGGCGTTAATCCTCCAGCGCGTGATCACCAAGATCATCGCACAGCGCAAAATCCCAGAGCTTCTGAAGGCCGGCGCGGTGATCGTCGATGTCCGATCGCCCGACGAGTTCTCTGCCGGAAACGCCGCCGGGAGTCTCAACATCCCACTTGGCGATCTTGAGCAGGGCACACGGAACTTGGACCCGAACCGATGGATTATCGTCTGCTGCGCATCGGGCACCCGCAGTGGCATGGCCCGTCGTTGGCTGCTCAGTCACGGATTCCACCATGTGCTCAATGGCGGCTCTTGGCGTAACCTGCCTTGATTGCGATCGAACGAGTTCCCCCTTTATCGACTCGATTGGTTCTCACTCAGGTGGACGAAATTATAGGATGTCCCAAAAGGTTCAGATCGCGGTATTTGTGGCCGAGCTATTGGCAGGATTACTTTTTGGGTGGAGTTATTCCCAAAGCTCTCATCAAGGAGGCTTGGCGGCTACCGATTGCAATGATCTGTATCGCCGCCGGCATCGCAATCGCCCTAATTGCATGGTCGTCAAAATGATCGTTGAACCATGAATCGGGTTGCCGCGGTCGAAAGAAGAGCTCAATCAGCGAGCAGCGTACTGAAGCGCTGCTCGCTGATTGGTTGGGCGATACGGCCCAGCGCCGCGACCGCGGACGCCGATCCTCACTTCAGTCTTCGCTCACCACACCGCCTCACACGTGTTTGGGGACAGTACGAGAAGTGTTGATACCCAGCATCCGGTAGAGCGGACAGAAACTAAATGCTGCCGTCAACAGCAGCACGACGCCCGCCAGCCCCACCCAGCGAAGCGAACCCTCCAGGAGGAAAAAGGCACTCAACAGGGCGAGTCCCAGCACGACTCGAACTACACGATCGATCGATCCGACATTGATGTTCATGACATGTTCTCCATTAGTAGTATTCACCGTCAGCCGCGGCCTGTCCGCGGCAAGAAACTATGTTTAAGCGCCTTTTATCAGTCTTTCTTGGGCAAGCAGTCCTTCGCCTTTTTGGCCTGTCGTTTCGCTGCCGCGGGCCTGCAGAAAGCCGTATACAGGACCTCCATGATCTTGAGGGCGGGTCCCTTGGTGACCGCGTAGTAGATCGTCTGCGATTGGCGAGTAGTTGCAACCAAGCCGGCATCGCGCAGAACTCCCAAATGCTGCGATAGCGCCGACTGGCTCAGGGGCACACGCTCATTGATCTCGCCGACCGACAAGGGGCCCTCGAGCAAACAACAAAGTATCAGCAGCCGTTGGTCGTTTGCGAGCGCCTTCAAGAAGGCCGCCGCTTCGGTCGCGTGTTCCTCGATGTCCGCCATCGCCGGCAGCGGCCGGTCCTTTGCTTGACGACTCGTCACTTCCATTGCCATGCGCGAATCTCCATCTATCTGAATGCACAGGAACATTCATCAGTAGTTGCTAATTTAGCATATTATGATATCTTCCGTCAAACAGATCGGTAAGACACGTCCATTCAGTTCGAGGAAACCAATTATGAGCATTGATCGCTGGGTCATGAGATTTGCGGGCACAGTCGTGCTCGTGAGTCTGCTTCTCGCGCATTTTGTGAGCCCCAATTGGCTTTGGCTCACGGCATTTGTCGGCGCCAACCTGCTGCAATCCTCGTTCACGGGCTTCTGCCCGCTGGCGATCGTGCTGAAGCGCCTGGGCGTGCGGCCCGGCCACGCGTTCTCCTAAAGGCGGGGCGCTACCCATGCGGCTGTTCCGATCGGTATGTGGGTTGATTGGCCCCGCGCTTCTTCTCATCGTTGCGGGTTGCGGCAACAAAACGAGTCCGCCCGCGGGTCCGGCCGCGCCGTCGCTCGCTAGCATCACCATTCAGCCGACACATACGCCGCTCGAGCGCACTGTCGACGGCACGATCGAGGCGGTCAATCAAGCAACCGTTTCCGCCCAGACGAGCGGCCGGGTCGCGGAGATTCTGTACGATGTCAATGACGTCGTGCCCGCCGGTGCCGTCATCATACGGCTCAAAGGAGTCGAACAGCGGGCCGGGCTTCAAGGCGCCGAAGCCGCGCTCACCGAAGCGACCGCTCGCAATGTCGAGGCCGCGACCAATTACCAGCGGATCGCCGAGCTGTATCAGCGTCGCGTCGTCTCGAAGGCGCAGTTCGATCAAGCGACCGCCAATCGGGATGCGGCCGCCGCACACTTGGCCGCCGCGCAGGCGGGGCTTACCACGGCGCGCGAAGGGGTCGGCTACACCGAGATTCGCGCTCCCTATGGCGGCGTCGTCACCAAGCGACTCGTCGAGGTCGGCGAGACGGTGAATCCGGGCACACCCTTGATGACTGGACTTTCGCTGCGGGACCTGCGCGTCAATATTTACGTCCCGCAGAGCATCGTCATGCAAGTCCGCAAGCTCAAACAGGCGGCGATTTACGTCGGTGATCAACGCGTCGAGGCCACGAAAATCACGATCTTTCCGGAGGAAGCGACTCCGTCGAGCACTTTTCGGGCGCGGCTCGATCTACCACCCGGCGCACTCGACCTTGCGCCCGGCATGTACGTCAAAGTCGGACTCGTCATCGGCGAAGCCGATCGGCTGCTGATCCCGGCCTCTGCCGTGGTCGAACGCAGTGAAGTTACCGGCGTCTACGTAATCGACGCCAACGGATTGGTGACACTTCGATATGTGCGTCCCGGTCATCGGTTCGGAGATCAACTCGAGATCCTCGCGGGACTCACCAAGGGCGACCGAGTCGCGCTCGACCCGATTGCTGCCAGCGCGCAAGTCACCGCACCAGGACCTCGCTCGTGAGCGAACCGCTCGGCTTGAGCGGGCGGATTGCACGGTTCTTTCTGCAGAACCAACTCACGCCCTTGCTCGCCTTGACGGCGGTCCTCATGGGGGCGTTCGCCGTTCTCGTGACCCCGCGTGAGGAGGAGCCGCAGATCGAGGTCACCTTCGCCAATATCCTGATTCCTTTCCCCGGCGCGAGCTCCGAGCAGGTCGAGAATCTGGTCGCGACGCCGATGGAGAAAGTTCTCGGGGAGATCTCCGGAGTCAAACACATCTATTCGGTTTCGCGACCAGGGCTTGCAGTCTTAACGGTGCAGTACGAGGTCGGCGTCCATCGTAACGATGCCATCGTACGGCTCTACAACGCCGTCTATTCGAATCAGGATTGGCGCCCTGCGGGCGTTGGAATCGGGCAGCCGCTGATCAAGCCGAAGGGGATCGATGACGTGCCGATCGTCACGCTCACCTTGTGGAGCCGCGATCCCGCGCTAGGCGCCAATGAACTCGGGCAAGTAGCTCGCGCGATCGAAAGCGAGATCAAGCGGGTTCCAAACACCCGCAACGTGTATTCGGTCGGGGACACGGATCCCTTGATTCGCGTCGAACTCGATCCGGGGCGTCTAACGGCGGCCGGCCTCACCGCGAGCGAACTTGCCGCAGCGTTGCAGGCCGCGAACCTCGTGCGCCAGGCCGATGCAGTCGTCGGCGACGATCGGCTCTCGCCGGTGCAGGCCGGTCGGTTCCTCGCCAATCGCGACGACGTGGGCGGCTTAATCGTCTCCGCACGCGACGGTAAGCCGATTTATCTCGACGATGTCGCAACGGTCACGGATGCACCGCAAACACCGTCGCGTTATGCCTGGTTCGGCACGGGTCCCGCATCCGCAATGAGGGGGGCGCCAGTCGCTCAGGCGCCCGCGGTGACCTTGGCGATCGCCAAGAAGCCCGGCAGCAACGCCATCGATGTCGCAACCGCCGTCATCAGCCGTGTCGAACAGCTAAAAGGCATCACGATTCCGGCCGGCGTCGAGGTCACCGTGACTCGCAACTACGGTGTCACCGCGAACGACAAGGCGAAAAAGCTGATCGAGAAGCTCCTGTTCGCCACGGCGTCGGTCGTGCTTCTCGTCTTGTTCGCCGTTGGAAAACGCGAGGCCGCGGTCGTAGGCGCCGCGGTCATCGTGACGCTCGCCGCCACGCTGTTCGCTTCGTGGGCTTGGGGCTTTACGATCAATCGGGTATCGCTGTTCGCCTTGATTTTTGCGATCGGCATTCTGGTCGATGATGCGATCGTGATCGTCGAGAACGTCCACCGGCATCTGTCGATCGACAAGGGCGACATTTCCGAGATCATCCCGCTTGCGGTCAATGAGGTGGGCGGGCCCACCATTCTCGCCACCTTTACCGTGATTGCGGCGTTGCTGCCCATGGCGTTTGTCTCGGGCCTCATGGGTCCCTATATGAGTCCGATTCCGATCAATGCCAGTATGGGGATGCTGATCTCGCTCGCCGTCGCGTTGATTTTCACACCGTGGCTATGCCGAAAGCTGTTCTCGAGCGCTTCGCACGACGAGACCGCTGAGTCGCAGACGGAAGGCAGGTTGCATCGTTTTTTCGAACGTCTGATGACGCCGTTCCTCACTGGCGATCGCGCGCGGCGGCACCGTCATCGTCTGTATCTCGGAACCCTAGGAGCGATCCTCGTCGCGGTTCTTCTGGCGGTCGTACAACTCGTCGTCCTGAAGATGCTCCCGTTTGACAACAAGTCCGAATTTCAGGTCGTCGTCAACATGCCGGAGGGCACACCGGTTGAGGGAACCGCCCGCGTGCTGGCGGGATTAGCGAGCATCGTGCGGCAGGTGCCGGAGGTCACGGATTATCAAGCGTATGCAGGCACGGCCGCGCCGATCAATTTCAATGGCCTGGTCCGGCAATATTATCTGCGCGCCGACAGCAGCCAGGGGGATCTGCAGGTCAACCTCGTCGATAAAAGCGAGCGTAGCCGCAAGAGTCACGACATTGCCCGCGCCATTCGCCCGGCGCTCGCCGCCGAAGGCAAACGTCTCGGCGCTGCATCCGTGCAAGTCGTTGAAGTCCCGCCGGGCCCGCCGGTGCAGGCGCCACTCGTGGCGGAGATTTACGGCCCCGTTTATGCCGCGCAGCAAAAAATCGGCCTCGCGCTGCGCGCGATGTTCGATTCGACCCGCGACATCGTCGATACCGACGATACCCTGTCCGCGCCCGCGCTTCGATACGTTGTCGCACTTGATCGGGCCAAGGCCGCGCTGCTTGGGGTCAGCCAGGCGGCAGTCATGGAATCGCTCACCACGGCGCTCGCAGGGTCGGATGCAACCTTTGTCCATTCCGGGCGGGAGCGTGACCCGATCGCCGTGCGCCTCGAACTGGGATCGGCCGACAAACACGGGCTACAGCAAGCCCTCGCTCTCCCGGTGCGCGCCACGAGCGGCGCGTTAGTGCCACTGTCCGAACTTGTCACCGTCTCCGAGAAGCCCTGGGATGCGGCGATTTATCACAAGGATTTGCTGCCCGTGGTCTTTGTCACGGGCGACATGGCAGGGCGGCTCGATAGTCCGTTGTACGGCATGTTCAGTCTGGTCTCGCAGATCGGGAAGGCTGCACCCGCGGGCCAGCCGCTCGTGCAACGCTTCGTGAGCCCACCAGATCGCCTCAGTGAGTTCAGCGTGAAATGGGACGGGGAGTGGACGATCACCTACGAGACGTTTCGCGACATGGGACTCGCCTACGCGGTGGGTCTCGTGTTCATCTACTTGCTGGTCGTCGCCCAGTTTCGCTCCTATGCCGTGCCGCTCATCATCATGGCGCCGATTCCACTGACGATTATCGGCGTCATGCCCGGGCACGCGTTGCTCGGCGCGCAATTCACGGCGACTTCGATGATCGGGATGATCGCGCTTGCCGGCATCATCGTCCGAAACTCCATTCTGCTGGTCGATTTCATCAACCAGCAAATCGCGGCTGGCCAGCCGCTCGCTCAAGCGGTGATCGGCGCCGCTTCCATTCGGGCGAGGCCCATCGTCCTCACCGGGCTCGCCGCGATGATTGGGGCGTTTTTCATTCTCGATGATCCCATCTTCAACGGTCTCGCCATCTCGCTGATCTTCGGCATCTTGGTGTCGACCGCGCTGACGCTGCTGCTGATTCCACTGCTCTACTACGGCTACATCAGGCGCTCCCGCGAGAGCACCATTCATTAACTGGGGGTATTTCATGGCACACGTTATCGTCATTGGTGCAGGTCTAGGGGGCATTCCCTCCGCGTTCGATCTGCGCAAGCATCTTCCGACAAGTCACCGCGTGACCTTGATCGGCGCGAGACCGTATTTCGAATTCACGCCGTCAAACCCGTGGATCGCCGTGGGCTGGCGCACCCCGAAGGAGACCCAGGTGCAGATGCAAGCGCCTCTCGAGCGCAAGGGTGTTCAATGGCTCGTCAACACCGTGACCCGAATCGATGCGGACAATTCCAAGCTCACGCTCGATGACGGAAAAGAATTGAGCTATGACTACCTCGTCATCGCGACCGGTCCGCGCCTCGCGTTTGAGGAAGTCCCGGGCTTAGGTCCAGACGGCTTCACACAATCGGTATGCAGCCAAGATCATTCAGCACAAGCGTGGACGCGATACCAGGAGTTCTTGAAAAACCCTGGTCCGATCGTCGTCGGCGCCGCGCCCGGCGCAAGCTGCTTCGGACCGGCCTACGAAACCGCAATGATCCTGGACGCGGATCTGCGCAAACGTAAGATCCGGGACCGCGTGCCGATGACCTATGTGACGAGCGAACCGTACATCGGCCACATGGGGTTGGGCGGGGTCGGCGATAGCAAAGGTCTGATGGAATCCGAGCTTCGCGAGCGGCATATCAAATGGATCACCAACGCCAAGATGACATCCGTGAGCGCGAACGAGATGACGGTTCAGGAACTCGATGAAAGCGGAACGCTCAAGAAGGAGCACAAACTGCCCTTTGCCTTCAGCGCCGTGATTCCCGCGTTCAAAGGCGTCGACGCGGTCGCCGCAGTCGCGGGCCTCTGCAACGCGCGCGGCTTCGTGCTGATCGACAAACATCAGAGAAATCCGAAGTACAAGAACATTTTCTCCGTCGGTGTCTGTGTCGCGATCCCGCCGGTGGAGGCCACGCCGGTCGCGACGGGCGCGCCCAAGACCGGTTACATGATCGAATCGATGGTATCCGCGACGGCGGCCAATATCAGCGCGGAAATCGCCGGGAAACCCGCGATCGCCGAAGCCACGTGGAATGCCGTATGCCTCGCAGACTTTGGCGATACGGGTGCGGCGTTTGTCGCGCTTCCGCAGATCCCGCCACGCAATGTCACCTGGTCGAGAAAGGGCAAATGGGTACATCTCGCGAAGATCGCGTTCGAGAAATATTTCATGCGCAAAGTGCGCACGGGATCGCTCACGCCGATCTACGAAACCTACGTGCTCAAGGCGCTCGGCATCGTCTCGCTCAAGTCACGCGCGTCGTGACGGGGGACATGTGAACATTCGCAACGTGCCCGCAACCAGTCGAGTACCCATTCGAGCGCTGGGTACGATTCTCGTGATTGCGGCGTTCCCGTGGGCCGTGCGTGCGGAGTCACTCAGCGACGCATGGGCGATGGCGCAACAATCGAACGGCGCCGTGGCGGCGGCACATAGTGACTGGGAGGCGGCGCAGGCGGATCACACGGCTGCCTTGCGCCAACGCTGGCCCGCGATCGACGTGAATGGTGGCTACACCCAGTTCGAGCATGCACCGAACCTCGACATCGCAACGCCCGCGGGGCAGCTGCAGGCGCCGATCTGGGGACATAACGGCTACACGATGGCAGGCGCCGACCTCTCGGTACCCGTCTGGACATCCGGCAAGATCAGCGGCTCCATTGGGGCGGCTGCCGCCGGAGCACGCGGGGCGAGCGCGCAGGAGATGCGCAGTACCGCGGATCTCAAGCTTGCAGTCGCCGAGTCCTACATTGCAGTGTTTCGCGCCCGTCAAGCGCTGCAAGTGGCCGAGTCAAACGTGGCGAGCCTCAACGCCCACAACGACGACGTGCAGGTACTGTACGACAAGCAAGCGGTGGCGCAATCGGACCTGCTCGGCGCCCAAGTCGCACTCGCCAATGCGGCGCAGCAGCGCCTACGCGCCGCCAATGCGCTGCACCTCGCCATGGCAGCCTATAACCGTTGGGTCGGTCAGCCGCTCGATCGCCCTGCCGACCTCGAGGAGCCCTCTACGGCGCCGTCGGCGGAGACCGCCGTGCCGCTCGATCAGTTGATTGCCCACGCACTGGATCGCCGGCCTGAGCTCGCGGCGATCAGCGCACAGCAGGAAGGTTTGGAGCAAGCGGCGCAGTCCGAGCGCGCGCAGGGATTGCCCCAAGTGATGCTGCATGCGGGCTACAACCATCTCGACAATGAGATCCTCGATCGCGAAAACTTCGCAACGGTTGGGATCGGGTTTCAGTGGCGCCTCTTCGACAGCGGACAACTCCAGGCCAGAACCAGCGCCTTGCACAGCCGCGCCCGAGCTGCACAGCAACGCCTCGCGGACGTTCGCTCTTCGGTAAGCCTGGAAGTCGAGACGGCCTTTTACAATCGCGACGAAGCCGCGGCGCGTATTCATGCTGCCGCCGCAGCCGTCGTGCAGGCCGAGGAGAACGTCAGAATTGCGCGGGAGTTGTACAGCAGCGGGCTAGGAACGAACAATCAGGTACTCGACGCAGAAAGCTTACGCGTCATCTCGCTGACCAATCGTGACGACGCAGGCTTTGATTTGCTCGTCGCACAATACCGACTACAACGTGCTATCGGCGAGCTATAAGCGGCAAGCGTTGCCCTCAATTCTGACCAAAAGTCCGTGGTGCCCGGAACGTGCGCTCTGCATCGCCGGACTCACAAGAGCCCGTATTCTGTTTGTAACTTACCCCGCTGCGCGAAGTCCTTGTACCAATCTAATGCGCGGGCGCGCTCGGCGGCGGGTGCGTCTTTGCGGCTATCATGGCGTCATCGCTGCAGATCGCGAACCAGGCGACCAATACTCCAAGAACGATATTATTGCCGACGCTGCCGGTGTTCGCAGTGTACCCATATACCAACGGGGAGATCATGGTCCATAGAGCCAGCAGTACGATGATCCAATTGAGGCCCGTTCTAACGTGATACGAGAGACAGTTGCCGGCCGCGAGGATTGCGATTAAGACCCCAATAATCACGCTGTTCCAGATGGCTGCCGACCCTGCCGCCTGGTAGCCAAACACCCAAGGGGAGACAAGCAGCCAAACTCCAAGCAAGATATTGACGCCGCTCGCGATGCGAGCTTGATAAACAGCGAGCGTTGCCCATGGGTCGGACCCGAATCCCGCCACCGGTATTTGCGATGCACAGCCGGCTCATCTTCACGCACAGGATGGCCCGCTACATTCAACCGACCGATAAGCGTGTGTAGGTCCACGACCAGCAACGTGGGGGAGCGCGTTGCGCGCAGGGGGGGAACGCGGACTCGACTCCAAGGTGAATCTTCAGGTCACCTCTCTCGATTCAACAATCATCGCGCTTCGCAAGCATGGAAGCCTTAGCCGTCTCGGGGATTCCACGAGCGCCACTGTGGAATGCTCGCGCCAGTGCCTTGCCTGAGGATGGCATTGCCGGCTGCGCGTGTTCCAGTCGATCTGTTCGCATTCATAATTAACATTGCATGTCGAATCGGCCGTCTCCTGGCGCGGTCCTTACCCTGTGCGGAGTCTCGGAGCTGCCTGTTCTCTGGATTTGATTAATTTGCCATACGTCACACAATCCCCAGGCAATATTAAATAACATGGCTCGAAACCTCGAAAATGGGGTTCCGGCAGCAATGGAGTCGAGAACCGGGAGATGGACCGCTGTTTGTCAAATCCCGGAGCGATCGCCTTGTGGTGTTTTTGAATATCCCGTCGTCCATGACATTCGCCGGCGGTCGTTTTGTCAACCGCCCGCGAACGCGCACGTTAATTGGGATAACTGGGGCTTGCTTAGGATCCTTTGTTCAGATTGTCCTGTGTAAGCCGTCGGCATTATTTTTATTGCACTGGGAGATATCATGATCAAGCCGAAATTTACGCTGACGTCCCTCGCGCTAACAGTGCTGATCGGATCAGGCGGTACTGCTTTCGCTCAGAGCGCTCCTGGCGTTCCAGACCCCGGCCATCCGCGCGTCAACGAGGTTCAGCAACGTATCGACAATCAGCAAAGCCGCGTCGATAAAGGTATTTCTGACGGTCAGATTAACGCCAAGCAGGCGGCCCACGACGACGCTAAGCTCGGTCGTGAGCAGAACAGCCTTAACCAGGATGAGGCCAAGAATGGCGGGCACATTACCAAGGGCGAGCAGAACAATTTGAACAAGCGCCTGAACAAAGGCAGCAAGCAGATTTATCGCCAACGCCACAACGGCCAGTCTCCGCCGGCCAAATAATCAAATATAGAGTCAATCGGATCGGAGGTGAGCGCGGTCCTGCTGTCGGGTAACTGGCTTCTCTACATATGAGCGGTCACCAGAGGTCATGTGATCGACGCGAGCCTGGGCTACTTCATCAATCCGCTCGTGAACATCGTGTTGGGCTTTGTACTGCTCCACGAACGGCTGCGCCCCGCGCAATGGTTCGCGGTCCTCATCGCGGCGCTCGGAGTCTTGTGGTTGACGTGGCAAGGGCACCACTTCCCGTGGATCGCTATCGTTCTGGCCTTGACGTTCGGATTCTATGGCCTGATGCGCAAGCTTGCTGCGCTCGGCCCGCTCGAGGGCCTGTCGCTCGAGACCCTGCTTTTATTCCCGTTGGCGGCGGCGTATCTGGCCTGGACCGCAATCATCGGAAACAACGCTTTCATTCAGGCCGATTTCGCAATGCGACTCGTGATGATGGCGGCCGGGCCGATAACCGCGATACCGCTGTTGCTGTTTGCTGCGGGCGCCCGGCGCATCAGGCTGTCGACGCTCGGACTGTTGCAATTCATTGCCCCGACGCTGCAGCTGCTGCTTGGCATCTGGATGTTCCACGAGCCGTTCGGCGGCGCGCGCATGTGGGGCTTCGTGATCATCTGGGCCGCGTTGGCCTTGTTTTCTGCCGAGTGGCTGCTGCGCAGCTGGTGGATCGAGCCGCAAGCGGCGGCGACATCACATGCCCCCACAACCGACTGAACGTCGGCCGCGCCCCGGGGAAGCTTGGCTCGTATCGCCATCGGTGTGCCGGAAATAACCCCGGTGCTGCCGTTGAGAGCGAGCCCTGGCGGTAAGCTCGGCGCAATCGTATAGCTTGAAACGCTGCCGACCACCGTGGGATTGAGGGTGCTAGCTGGGCTACCCACCGTATCGAGGGCAGGGCTCGCGTAGCTGAGACCACTGGGCGCCGAGATCGCGGTGAGACCTGTGGGCGCCGAGATCGAACTGCCATCTCCGCCGCCACCTCCGCCACAAGCGCCCATTGATTTTTGCAACGTCCAACCCTTCCGGCCCAAGCCTTTAGCCCAGCGCCTCCTCCACGGCCGAGCGGGATTGACGCGCTCCCATAGAGGAATGCGCAATAAGCGAGCAAAACCGGACACGCCATCCTAGAGAAACCCTAAAATGAATCGTGCAGCCGATTTGGGGCTAGTTTGACGGGTTGCGGCTCGGCCGCGACGAGTCATATGCGGTCCGAGCCAATTGGATTCTGATTTTCTGGGGACCAGACGGGTTTGGAATGCCAACTACTTTCGCCAAATAAGGAATCGCGGCTTCTTCGTGGCATCCGGCTTCTTCGCGGTGTCCACTTTCTTGGTCCACTCAATTGGACAAGGACGCGTAAATCCATTTCTGCTGCTGATCGAGATCCATATCGCCGAGACCCCGCAGAATTCCGCGCACCACGTTCAGCGGTGACTCTGCAAAGACACCGGTCAGGCGTTCCCTTCGGCTGGTCCAGACATCACAATTGCCCACCGACGCGAAAAATATGGGGATATCGCCGTTGAGCAGATCCCGGCGTTCGGCATCGGCGAGAAGATCCGCGTGCGGTCCGGTCGGCTGCGTCGTCGCCAGGATGTCGAAGACACACGAGTAACTCGTTGAATCCCGCAAATTATCCGGATGATAGGCCTTATCGAGCAACGTGGCATAGGAGCGGGTGGCGCGCCGGATGAAGCGCACTTCATCCCCGGAAAACCGGGCCAGCACTCCCCTCGGCCCCATTAGTTCGTCGCGATTCCGGGCCAGCAGGCGGTAGCAGCTCTCGAATCCGGCGACGAACGCGTCCCGGAATTCCCGGTAGTCGACCTTGTCTGCACAGAGCATGGGCTGACTGCGCACGGTACCCATCGGTATGGCCTGGTCGCGCACGAGGTGCATTGCGTCGGTCCCTGCGCCTTGCCACGACCGCAAGGTTCCTGCCGGGAACGTTTGGCCGCCGCTGGCACCAAGGCCGCTGATGTCGACACCCGTTGCGGTTGCCGAGGCGTAGATTCGCTTCGGAAGCATAAGAACCTGAAGCACAGACGGTTGCGTTGGACCTACTGCGGGATCGTCGCTTTGCACGTCGGGGTGAAAGAGCGCCTCTAAATCGACGGGAACTGGAAATTCGCCCGATGAGATTATATTGTCGAAGTGCATGTCGCAGGCATGCAAAGCGTAGAAGACCGCAAGATAGCCCCCCAGGCGTTGGTAAAACCGCTCGATCTGGTCACGGGAGGTGCAGGGTGAGTGCGCGATGAACTCCGTCCACCCGTATGAGCCGAAATCGAGGATATTCAGTTGCCTGAAACGGGGCGCGAAACCGCGGGCGTTGATCCAGTCGATCAATTGCGCAAAATGCACATCAAGCGAAAGTCGGCGTGGTTTGTAGACGATCTTCAGGCCGCAGGAGAAGGTTACGATGGCGACGGTTCGGCCCCGGGCGTGTGAGTCACCGGCTCCAGCGTCGATCGAAACGACCCGGGACGCGACTCCGACCGCGCCAAAGGTGGCCTTGATCATTTCCCAGTCGGTGGCCAGTCGATCGAGCAGCTCGGCGCTGTAGCTCACCCAGTCAAGCATTCTCAGATACAGCGCCCGAAACATCATGGGGTACTCAGCGATGATCTGCGCGCGCACGGATGGTTGACGAAGTGAATCGCAGAAGCACCGGAATCGATCCTCGCCGCTCGCGCCCGCAAGCGAATTGCGAATCCTAGCAACATTCAATTCCAGGGTCATTGTGCTGATCAGGATGGGCTTTAGCATCCGCAACAAGTTGGGCACAACCAGGCGCTCGACATCCGCCGGATCGAACGGCGCACCGCCGGCTGCAGTGCGCCTCTGGCAGGCACCCAGTCTGGTTTTTGCTTCCTTGACAATCGGGTAGGCAAGCCACAGATACGCGTTAGTTCCTTCCCAGACACAATCGTCAAAGCCGTCGTATAGGCCGTCGCCGTCGACGTGGGCGGAATAGATCCGATTTATTTCGTCAATCCACAGGGAATCGGACGGTGATTCTTTGATTTCTTCTTGCATGTTCCGCTCCGTCGAATGGCCTGGGGATCCGGTCGCTTTCAATTCCAGATCCCCAGGCGTTGACGTGCATCATTTTTGCAGATCCCTTCTCAGCCCCGGAGCAACCAAGCCCTCCGGTGCCGTCTCCGACGGTATGAACTTCGCTGCCAACCTCATTCCGAGACATCGGCTGACAAGTCGGCAATCCGCCCGGATTCTGCGGGGTCATCGCCCATTCAGCCGGCGTCATTAATTTGGGCTCTTGTGAATCGGCCCAAACGTGTCGATAGCGGCGCCACTGACCTCATTCAGTTCTTCGGCGGACAACTCGGCAATCCCCGCGGGGTTCTGCGGGATCATCGCCAGTTCAGTCGCCGTCAGTGTCTTGCGGTACTGCGAGTCCTTCCAAGCGCGGACGATGTCAATAGTCATAAATTTCTCCAGTTGGCAATATGTTAATGGTTCGGTCAGACGGCGCACCAAAAAATGCCCCGTTACTGATATAGACGCAGTCGAGGTGCAGGACCGGACACGTCGCGATGCTTTTTTTGCTTTCCGGGTTGGCTGGGTTGGCGGATCGGAGTGGGCATCAGACGGTCCCCCACGGCGCCTCGCGGTACCCTCGCGACACGACCACGCGGTGTTGGCCCGCGTAAAAGAATCCGGGTCTTTGCCTGATTCAATTGTCCGCTTTGGGATAGAGAATACGTATAGTTCCAGAGCTAGGAGCGAATTAACGGCTTTTTTCAAGCAGGGAGCGATCATCACGAGTTGTGACGACGGCGTTGCCGCTGCACAGCAGCTCTTTACGCGGAAGGACGAGAGGAGAGTCGGGACGGGAAATGGACGCGCATAGTCACGGGCGCGGATCGAGACGATTCGGGGCGTGACATCGACTGGAGTGCCTCAAATGAAACGTACTTACCAACAGCGTCATGCAACCGAGCCAACATCCTCGGCAGCGATTGACCATATTCGCCGTGGACTCTGACAACAACAGTCGCCCGCCGCTGTTCCGGCAAGTCGCTGTTGATGCGGCTGCCGGTTCACAGATTGGCGAAGCGCTCGCGACGCATTGGCGCGGCGTCAGGATATTCACAGCTGCAGCGTTCGCACTGCTCGGCGCACTGATCGCCTTTCTCGCTTCCGTGGATTACGCGCCCAGTCTCCATGTTTACGCGTATACCGATGCCCGCAGCGGCCTCGTGCGCCTGAGGGCGCCGATCGACGGCAGGGTTATTCGGATTGAGGTCAAGGAGGGGCAGAGTGTGCATCAGGGCGACGTGCTCGCAGTCGTCAGCCGTGATCGCGTGCAGGCTAACGGTGCCAGCCAGCATGCCGACTTGCGCTCCGCGCTTGACAAGGAACGGCAGCTCGTCGACGGTGAAATTGGTAACGCACGGCGGGAAGCGACGGAAACGCGGGCGTTGCTCGCCAGCCGCATTTCCGGGCTGCGTTCGGAAAAGGAAACGCTCGAGTCCGATCTTCAGGCAGCCGAGCATCTGCTGGCGAGCCTGAAGACCCAAAGCGATCACTTCAACTCCCTCGTCGAAAAAGGCTTCGTGAGCGAGCTCCAGGCCGCACAGAAGCGCGACGAAGCGACAATGCAGGAAAGTCGCGTCGCCAATGTCCGGGCTGGCCTTGCGCGCGTCAGCCGCGACATCGAGACTTCGGAGCAGGAGCGATCCCTTGTCGAGACGAAGATGTCGGAAACGATATCGGACCGGCAACGCCACGCAAGTGAACTCGATCGGCTGGCCGTGCAAAGCGATGCTGACGCAGGCGAAATCGTCCGGGCGCCGAGTAACGGAACCGTATTCTCGGCCCTGATGGTCAGCGGACAGTCGGTAACGGCAGGACAGGCGCTATTCACGATTTTACCCGTCGATCAATCGCTGGTGCTGCGAGTACTGGTCCCGGCGCGTGCAGCTGCCTCTGTCCGGCCGGGCACCCCGATCAGGATGGTTTTCGAGGCGTACCCGGAAGAAAAATTCGGCCAATTCGCCGCCGTCATCGAAGGCGTGAGCGAGGCGCCCGCAATGTCCGAGGACGTGCCGCACGCGGCCTCCGTCTCTGGACCCGTGTTCATTGCGCTGGCGTCATGGGCGAACGAACTGCACATGCGCGACGGCCATGCGCTCTGGCTGAAACCCGGAATGCTGGCCGATGCCATCGTTCCGCTGGAGCGTCGCTCGATGCTGGAGTGGCTTTTCGAGCCGATTCTACGCGGCCTCAATGAAAGCACGCTGCCAGAGCGAGCGGATTCGCATCAGCCGCCCGGAGCCGGCTGATGCTGCACCTGAATCTGTTCGGAGCGCGCAAGCTCCCCTTCGTCGCGGCGAACGAGCTCAATGAATGCGGCCTCGCATGCCTGGCCAGCATCAGCGAATACTTTGACGGTCCTTTCTCGCTCGCCGACATTCGACGGATGGCGCCGGACAGCAGCCGTGGCGCAACGCTACTCGAACTGCGCGACGTGGCTGAACGCATGGGCCTTGCCGCCCGCGGCCTGCGTGTCAGTCTGGACGCGCTATCGGCGCTCGCGACTCCGGCGATATTACATTGGGACATGAACCACTTCGTCGTGCTCGAACAAGTTACGCGACGTGGCATCGTGATCATGGATCCGGCCGCGGGGCGCGTGACGGTGCCGTGGGGCGACGTCGACCGTTCATTCACCGGAGTTGCGCTCGAAACGAGGATTTCGGCTCATTGGCGCAAGCGCAGCGACCGCGCGAAGAAGGTGTCCGCCATCAAATTCGTCGGGTCCTTCGCGCGCTGGAAAACCGACATCTGGATGATCGTGGCGCTATCGTTGCTGCTCGAGATCCTGGTCCTCGTGGTCCCGATGCAGATACGCCTGTCCGTCGATACGGCGCTACAGAGCGGTGATGGGCGGCTGATCTGGGCGCTGGCGGCGGGGTTTGGCCTCGTGGTATTGCTGCAAGCATCGGTGTCGGTCGTACGCGCGTGGGCGGTCGCGGTATTCGGCACGCGGGTTGGCTACGAGCTCAAGGACCGATTCGTGCGATCCCTACATCGCAAATCCCCGCGATTTTTCCTCAAGCACCACAGTGCCGATATTCTCAGCCGCAGTCATTCCGTCGACATGATCCAGCACATAGTCACCGCGCAGTTGCTTCAGGCGCTGCTCGACCTCGTGATGTCGCTGGCGATCGTCGCGCTGTTGTTCGCCACAGTCCCCGTACTGGCGATCGTTGTGGTGCTCTTCGGCGCCGTAAATCTGGCGGCGACCGGTGGATTACGGCGTGCGGCGATGGAGGTTTCCCGCCGCAGTCTGCGGGTCGCAGCTGCGGCGGATTCGCTGTTTCTGGAGAATGCGCGCGCGGCGCGTGCAATCAGACTGTTCGGCAAGGAAAGCGTGCGCACCAGTGTATGGCGCAACAAGTTCGTCGACCTGACAAATCTTACGCTCGCGGATGGGCGGCTGATGCTGTTCTCGGAGCAGGCGGCGAGGCTCGCCACCGGGCTCGGCAATGTCGCGCTGATCGCGATCGGCACCCACCTCGTGCTGGTCAAGTCGATCACGCTGGGTACGATGTTGATGGTGTTCATGCTCAGCATATTCCTCGCCGAGCGCATCGACAACTGTATCCGGTACGTCATGGAGCTGCGCCATGTGCAGACGCATGCCGAGCGCATCGACGACGTAATGTCGGACGAAGACGGTTCGGATGGCTCCGAAGCGATGCCTCCGTTCAGTGTTGATTCCGGACACGGCGTTTCGATACAGCTGCGCGACGTCTGGTTCCGTTACGGTGAGACGAGTCCCTGGTTGCTGAAAGGCGCGAATATCACGATCTCACCTGGCGAATCGGTCGCGATCGTCGGGCCATCCGGCAGCGGCAAGACGACGCTGATGAATCTCATGCTGGGATTGCTCGAGCCGAGTAAGGGCGAAGTGCTGATCAACGGCCGCAATTTGCGGACGATCCGCTCGCCGGACTACTCGAGGGTCATCGGCACCGTGATGCAGGATGACATGCTGTTCCAGGGCACAGTCGCGGAAAATATCTCGTTCTTCGACTCGCCGATCGATATGCAGCGGGTGGCCGAGGTTGCGCAACGAGCCAACATCTCGCGAGAGATTGAGGCCATGCCTATGCGCTACTACTCGCTCCTGGCGGAGGCGGCCACGGACATCTCAGGCGGCCAGCGGCAGCGGCTGTTCATCGCGCGCGCCCTGTACCACCAGCCCAGGGTCCTATTCCTCGACGAGGCCACCAGCCACCTCGACACGGAGAGCGAGGCGCTCGTGAATCGCGCAATCACCGCAATGAATATCACGCGCGTGTTGATCGCGCATCGCGAGACGACGATCGCTACGGCAGATCGCGTGCTCGCGCTGGACCCGGGATCGGGCCAGCTCGTTCGCGGCTGAGGGCCGACCCTGCGGTGTTGATCGCCTGAAGGTCCATATCTGGTCTCTGGCGTGGACCGCGCCCATGGTTCATGCAGCGGATCAATTTGAATCCGATTTCATAACTGCATGGCACTGAGTCTATTTACCGATGTGCCCGGAATGGACCTATACCGAGCCCACGATCCACGGCAGCAGCACGGCCGCGCAGATTCCGTGCAGGCCCATCGCGAGACTCGCGTATGCGCCCGCTTCCGGATGGACCGCGAATGCGCGCGAGGTGCCGATGCCGTGTGCCGCGACTCCGATCACGAAGCCGCGCTGCCACCAGACGCGGCAGCCCACTGCGTCGAGCAGGTAGCGGCCGAGCACGGCGCCGAGCACGCCGGTGATCACGGCATAAACCGCCGTCAGCGTCGGAGAGGCGCCGATGCGTTCGGCCACGCCCATCGCGATCGGTGTGGTCAGGCTCTTGGCATAGAGTCCGCCCGTGATGAATCGATCGGCGCCGAGCAAGCGTGCGATCGCGACCGCGCTGACGATCGAGGTGACCGCGCCGACGGCCAGAGTGACTCCAAGCGCAAGCATGCGTCCGCGCAGCGCGCCAAGCCCCTGATAGACCGGCACGGCGAGCGAGACCGTCGCCGTGCCCAGCAAGAAATGCACGAATTGCGCGCCCTCGAAGTATTTCGAGTATGGCATGCGGATCGCGGTGATGGTCGCCGCGACGATCACGATCGCGATCGCGACCGGATTCGCGAGCGGATGGCTACCGCAGCGCTCGTGCACCAGCAAGCCGATCTGGTAGGCGCAGAGCGTCAGCGTGAGTGCGAGCAGCGGGCTGCCGGAAAGGTAGACCCAGATTTCGGCGACGTTCGGCATTCAGCGGCCCTCGCCCACTTTCCCGCCGAGCAGGCGCATCACGAGCCCCGCGACCGGGACCGTGATCACGAGACTGCCGACCAGCGCGAGCGCGACCGCATACCAGGCCGAACGCAGCTGCGGCAAGAGCAAGACGACACCGACCGCGGCCGGCACGAACAGGATGCCGAGATAGCGGCTGAAGGCGAAGGCGACCGATGCCAGGTCGGTATTGATGCGCCCGCGCACGATCAGGAACCCGAGCAGCAGCACGAGACCGAGGACGGGACCCGGAATCGTATGCAACACCAGGCGCGAAACGATTTCGCCGAGGCCTTGAAACAGCAGAATTTGTGCGAGTCCAGAGATCATATGGTGTCCAGTAGCGTTTGGCCTACGCGCGCGCCGATCCGCTCGCGACCTGATTCGTTCGCGAAAAGTGGTGAGCCCGCTGACCACCGAATTTACGCGGGAAACGCTAATTGTTACAGGAGTTTCGCCAATGCGAGAATCACAGTCTGAGTATCCTTTAATCGGCCCGGCGCTTTGTTCACAAACTCCGGCGCAGTCACGCCGCCGCTCGTTCGTAGTAGCTCAGCATTCCACCGAGGCGAGTACGGCGACCGACGGATTCGCACC
>Ga0181538_10002014_pt1 | contig 21720 bp, 19 predicted proteins | sample PEATcosm2014_Bin_40_FD_119773 | JGI IMG/M metagenome (GOLD analysis project Ga0181538, IMG submission 119773) | Peatland microbial communities from MTU Mesocosm Facility, Houghton, MI, USA - PEATcosm2014_Bin23_30_metaG | ecosystem: Environmental > Terrestrial > Soil > Wetlands > Peat | place... | reverse complement strand
TGGGGCCCCAACTGATTGCGCAGGATCATGTCGCGCAACTTAACTGGGTGCGGCAACACACCGTCCTCCCGCAACTCTTCCAGCGCCAGATTCGGATTGTAGTGGTACATGCAAGTCCCCCCGAGAGTTCTTCGCTATCCACCAGCGCAAGACTCTCCACCGACTATTCTACGCAAAATGTCTAAATTTAAGTTGCAAACTGGAGGGACGCCCGGGTGGCGGATTACGCGGCGGATGCCCGCACGGGCACAAATTCGTAGCGTTCGATGCGCGCGGCAATGCCGGTCTTGCCGTTGTCCGTGGCTTCGACCCTTACCACCTTTCCGTGACAGCGGATATGCACGTCACCGGCGGAAATTACCTGTTTCGGGAGAGTCAGAACAAAATCAATCTCGTTTCCACTCTCAAATGTAGCTTCCGTCAGAAAGTACAAGCCGCGGTAGCTCACATCACGCGTGTGGGCTTTCAGTTCCGGGCAGTTTGCATCGTGTGCCATCACCCGAACGGGCAGGGTCATGACAAAGCGTCGTGCCTCGCGCCTGTCCGACAAATCAGCCATCTTTACCCCCTGGAGCTTGACCGGGGGCGAAAGTAACACCCGCCGCTGCAAACTGCAATCCGAAATTCCGACTTTTTAGCTCTAGTACGGCAAACTCGCGTAGTGGCAGGTATAGAACTCCCCCACCCCACTTGCCAACCGGAGCGCCTCTCTCCAGTTTTGCATAATGACACTTACTCAAATGCTTTTCTCGCGAGTTCTCACCGTTCAGGTACACTTTTCCTGGCCTTTTATGCGCATTTCCCACGATTCACGGAATCTCTTTCTGGAAGGTCCAGTCGGCCGTTTGGAGTCCATTCTCTGGACCCCAGCGCATCCGATTTCTCCCCCGCTCGCGGCTGTCGTTTGCCACCCGCACCCCCTGTATGGTGGCACGCTCCACAACAAGGTCGTTTACCAGGCTGCCAAATCCTTGGATACCCTCGGCATTCCTGTCTTGCGATTCAACTTTCGGGGTGCAGGGCTTAGCGCCGGTTCGCACGACCGTGGTCAAGGTGAGCAGGGCGACGTGCGGGCCGCCATCGATTTTCTTTCTGGGGAATTTCCCAGCGCCACGGTTCTTCTCGCCGGTTTCAGCTTCGGAAGCTGGGTTGGACTTCGGGTCGGTTGCGCTGATCCTCGCGTTACCGAACTGATTGGCCTTGGCATCCCCGTGAACAACACCGATTTCACCTATCTGTGGAATTGCAAAAAGCCTAAGTTATTTGTTCATGGCGCCGATGACGAGCACGGTGCGCGAAGCAAAGTTGCCGAACTTGTTGCCGCGCTGCCTGGCGAAAACGAACTGGTCATCGTTGATGACGCCGACCATTTCTTCTCCGGCCATCTGCAGCAACTCGATCAGGCCATCACTAACTGGGTCGTGCGCCGCCATCCCGAACTCGCCCGCCAATGATCCGCTTCTTAGGCACCTTCTCCCTGCGAAAACAATTTACTGAACTGCTCGATCCCGGCCGGCGCTACCCGCACTAATTGCGTATTTGCTTCCACGTGCGCCACCCGCGACATCCCCACAAGCGCCGTTGATATCCCCGGCGAAGACCGTGCAAATTGCAACGCGCGCTCCACATCGTTTTCAAGCCCAAGCGCTTCGGCCACGAATGCCGGCAAATTCTGCGCCACCTGCCCTTGCAGAAGGGAAGCGCTCGCGATCAGCGTGATGCCTAGTTCGCCAGCCGCCTCCATCATCGTTTTCGTGTTCCCGCCCACGGTCTGGTTTCCCAGCGTCAGCGCTTCCGTCATCGCCAGGTTATACGGGAGTTGCACAAACCGGAATCGGTGTTGCTCTCCCGCAATCTCTTTCGCCAACCCGGCAATCTCCGCCAGTTGCATCGCATCGGCTGCGCTAGCGTTTTGCCGGAAGCCATTCCATGTGGCCATGCCGTAATACTGAATCCGCCCGCGCGCCGCCGCCGATTCCAGGAATACAAACGCCTCTCGCACCCGTCGAAAAAAATCCGCTTTCGGAATTTCGCCAAGTTGCGTCTCCGGGTTGTGCAGGTAATAAATGTCAACGCACTCGACACCAAGGTTTTTCAAGCTGCGCACCAATTGGTTTTCCAGGAACCGAGGTGCTATGCAGTGGCTGCCGCCCGCAATATCCTTCGCCGTGAAAATGCCTTTCTGAATGTACTCCTCGAAGAAATAGCGGTTGGGATCCGTCGGCATGCTTCCGTCCGGCGTCAAATATCCTCCCTTGGTGCAGACGACCACTTCGTCCCGCCCGAATCCCTTGTTCGCTAGCACCTTCATTGCCGTGCCAACGCTCCGCTCGCTTCGCTGAAGCCGGTAATTGATTGCCGAATCGATGAAGTTGATTCCGTTCTCCACCGCGGCTACCAGCGCCGCCGCGTACCCCGCGTCCATGTTTTCGTTCGCCTGGCCCAGGTATGTTCCCGCCCCCAGCGAGGAAATTGTCAATCTCTGCGCTTCGCGGAAATGTCCCTCCGCCGCGTGGCCTGCAAACTTCGCGGCATACTGCTTGGTTCCTTCCTGCGTTGCTCCCCGGCTCATTTCGGCTCCTCGCTATTCGCATTTCCTTCTGGAACGCCCGCCTCTTCCTTTGCATCCTTCTTCGGCGCCAGCAATCTTGCGCAGCCGCGCAGAATCCGGCGGTAGGGCCAGTCCTTTTCTCGAAAGAAAATCTCTCCGTCTCGCGGATTGCTATAGAACCATCGCGCCACCAGGCTCAGATGTTCGCCCAATTCCGACGCACTCTGACTGATATTACCGGCGACGGCGGACCCTGCCGGCAGAAGTGAGACCCCGCCAACCATCACGCCCTCCAGATACTCACGGACCGTTTCTTCCGCCGACCTCGGCTCGCTGGTATCTCCAAAACGCAACTCATACGGCTCCGCCAGCCGGCCGCCTCGTACCGCATATACGCCGATTGTTTGCTGCTTTGCGGTGCGTTGCAAGATTACAGCATCCAGGTCCTGAATCCTGCGCGCCAGTTCCGGACGCCCGCGCAGCACGTCGTCCAGCTTTTCCACTTTCTTGTGAAGCGTCGCCGCGCGCTCGAAATCCAATTCTTCACTGGCCTTCTCTCGTTCCGCTTCAAATCCTCCGCGCAGCGAACCGCCGCTTGTCTCCAGAAACGATACCAACCGGTTGACCTCTACGTCGTACTCTTCCTTCGTGCAACCCGCAAAGCACGGCGCCAGGCACATCTTCATCTCCGAATACAAGCATCCCGGAAACGCGGGATCGCGCCGGATCTTGATCTGGCAGCGCCTCACCTTGAAAAAGTCCAGCATCTTTTCCGCGAACGCTTGCGCCGCGCGACGCGAAGCGAACGGCCCATAGTATGCTCCGCCCGTTGGCGTTCCCTGTTCGTTCACGGCGATGCGGCGCGTCACGAAGCACCGCGGGTAGGCGTTGCGCAAATTCATTTTCAGAACCGCGGCCGGCCGCAGTCGCATCAGATCCCGGTAGCGCTTTGGAAAGATCTCTTTGGCGTGCCAATAGTAGGTCAAAAATTGTTCGAGCGCCGAGCCTGTCTCCCGGTAACGCACCGCGCGTGCATATTCGCGCAGGTTCAATCGCTTGCTCGCTGGATCGGCTGGACCCAGCAATCGTTGCAGGCGTCGCCGCAGGTCCGCCGTCCGGATCAAATAAGGTTCGGCGTTTTCTTCTCGCGGCTCGATCAGGCAGATTGCCGGTCCTGCCGGGAGCAAAGAGAAAAACTCCGCGTCCTTTTCTGAATTGAATGCAAGCTCCGTGTCGAGTTCCAGCACCCCGTCAGAATACTAAATCTCGTGTCCTACCTGTAGCGCAGGGCGGGCCTCCGGGCGCTGCGGCTCTTTTCGTCGTGGGGCAGGGATTCCCCCATTCTCGATTGCAGTTATGAGTATTCCTACAGGCGGGAGTTTGGATCTGCGACGTCTAGCGCGGAATTCTTCTCACGCCTTTTTTAGCGCGGGTACTCCCCGCACGTGGAGCGATTGCAACTCCGAGCGCATCTCGAATTTGTGAATCGCTTTGCGAACCAACGACGTAGGCCACAATCCTCGCCACGTCATCAGGATGGCGCCCTTCCACGTCAAAAGGTACGTTCCCCCATCAGGCCCCAGGTACATGTAGCCCATTTTTTCAAGCCGCGGCCCATAATTCTCCAGCACGCGCAGGAACCGCTGGATCTCCTGTCCCTTCGGTTCGCCCTGTGCCCACTGCCCGTTGGCGTACTTTTCGATCAAGCTTTTATGCAATTGATAGAGTTCGCGCGGTTCTTCGATCTCCGGGAATCGGAACACGCGAATCTCCGGATTGTCTGGAGTCAGCGGTAAAACGCTGTTGGTATTCGTTTCCAGTGCCACGCCGTTTCCAAATCGTGTCGAAAACTCGAAATAGCCGGCCAGTTTTTGGGGTGAGGTGGCCACGGAAACGCTTGCAAAATCGTTTGTCGTGCGGTTACAGAAATACGCGATGAAACTCTGCGTGTTGCTTGCCAGAACGCCGCAGTCGTAGCAACCAAGAAAATCGAAGCCTAACGTCTGCATCTGCGGGATACGGGGCAGCACATACTCCGCCACTTCCGTTGGCAGTTCTTCCACGGGCATTTGCACCGGCTTGCAGTGCGCTGTAAACCGGAAGCCGCTCCGCACAGCGATTGGCGCTATCAAGTGAACGGATCCGAGCAGTATTGCCGCATCCCTTATCAGGTATTCGTACATGCTTTGCTATCGCGCGAGCGACGCGACGCCTCCGAGAATTGGTCTGATTCCTGTTTCTATTATTCAGGAACCATTCCGCATCGCCAGGATTTATCCTCCGAAGGTCTTTAGTTCGTTAACGTAGTTTCATACTAGCATACTTACAGAGAACGATACTAGGCCAGATTCACCGACATGTCCGCAGAGCAATAGTCAGTTTCAATTTGGGAAAGGGAGGGCCGGTTTGGCCGTGTTCCCTTTTGGGAATTAGAGGTACGCGTTTTCAGTGCGGGCTTATGTTTTCAACACCCACGCGGCAATCACCAGCCTCTGAATTTCGCTGGTTCCTTCATAAATCTCTGTAATCCGGGCGTCGCGGTAGGCTCGTTCCACCGGGTACTCTTTGCTGTAGCCGTACCCGCCATGAATCTGAATCGCCTTGTGCGTCACCCGCGTTGCCATTTCGCTGCCAAACAATTTAGCCGTCGCCGCTTCCTGGCTGAACCGCCCCCCTGTATCTTGCTTCCACGCTGCTTTTCTTACCAGCAGGCGTGCCGCATCAATTTCCGTAGCCATGTCCGCCAGCATGAACTGGATTGCCTGAAACTGGGCGATTGGATGCCCGAAGGCCATGCGCTCCTGGGCCCATTTCAACGCCGCTTCAAACGCGCCTTGCGCAATTCCCGTTGCTTGTGCGGCAATCCCGATTCGTCCACCGTCCAGCGTTGAGAGCGCCACTTTATATCCTTCGCCCTCATTTCCAATTCTGTTCGCCACTGGCACCACGCAATCGGTGAAGATCAGTTCGCTACACGCCGTTGCGTTGATTCCCAGTTTTTTCTCTTCTTTCCCCACCTTAAATCCCGGCGTTCCTTTTTCCACCACGATCGCCGTAATCCCGCGCTCGCCTTTGGCCGAGTCGGTATTCACGTAAACGATGGCCGCATCCGCTACGCCGCCGTTTGTGATCCAGGCCTTCGTGCCATTGATGACGTACGTGTCGCCTTTCTTCTCCGCCTTTGTCTGCAATGCCGCCGCATTCGAGCCTGCTTGCGGTTCCGTCAGCGCATAACACCCGATCTTCTCTCCGCGCGTGAACGGAAGCAGGAATCTTTTCTTTTGCTCTTCTGTTCCGTAGCGATGGATAGGATCGCAGAACAGCGAGTTCTGCACGCTCAGAATCACTCCAGTCGAAGCGCAGCAACGCGAAATCTCTTCAATCACAATGGAGTAGGCCAGATGGTCGAATCCCGCACCGCCTTCCTCTTCGGGAAAGGCCACGCCGGTGAGTCCCAGTTCCGCCGCCTTCTTGAACAACTCCCGCGGAAAGTGCCCCGTCTCGTCCAGTCCCTTCGCCAGCGGGCGTACTTCCATCTCCGCGAACTCCCGCACGCTCTTCTGCAGCAATTTTTGTTCTTCCGTAAGTTCCAGGTTCACGGCGACTCCCCCAAAGAAAACTCAATCGTGTCTTAATCGGGCCAACGCCTTTCGCAATTTCTGATACGTCGTCTTCAATTCTTCCGGTTGCACGCGCGTCTCTCCCGTCACGGTCATGAAATTCGTATCCCCAAACCATCGCGGAAGCACGTGCAGATGCAGGTGCCCCGCAACTCCCGCGCCCGCCGCCTTTCCCAAGTTCATCCCCAGGTTCATCCCGTCTGGCTTGTAAGTAGTACGGAACGCCGTTTCCACGCGCTGCGCCAATTCCATCATTTCCTTCAAAGCCCCAACATCGCACAAACGCAATTCGGCCACATGCGCGTACGGCACAATCATCAGGTGCCCGGAAGTGTATGGATACCGGTTTAAAATCGCGAATACCTTTTTCCCGCGGTAAACGACCAACGTCTCCTCGTCCCGCGTGCTCTTCACCGCTTCGCAAAAAAAACACGCAGTCTGCTTTCCCTGCGCGGCTTCTTCCATGTACTTGAACCGCCACGGCGACCAAAGGTAGTCCATCGTTTACAATCCTCACTCGCGCCTTCGCGCACTCAGCATAACCCTAAACTCTTATCTTGAACCCTTCAACGTCGGTGGCAAAAAAAACGCCCCGAACTCGCCGGGGCGCCTCGCATCTCTGTTTGTAAGACTCATTTCCTACGAAGGCGCGGCTTCGCTTTGTGTCGGCTCCGCGGTGTTCACAAAGTCCTTCAATTCCTTGCTGGGCTTAAAAAACGGAATCTTCTTCGCCGGTACTTCTACCTTTTCACCGGTCTTGGGATTGCGGCCCACGCGGCCCCGTCGCTGCCGCGTCCGGAAACTTCCGAATCCCCGGATTTCGATTTTATCGCCCTTCTGGAGCGCGTCGATGATGCTTTCAAAGATGGTCTCGACGATCGTCTCCGACTCCTTGCGTGGAAGTTCCGTCACCCGCAGCACTTCCTCGATCAAGTCGGCCTTCGTCAACGTCGGTTGTTTTGTCATCGTCCCCTGCCTGTTCCATCGTATCCGAGCCCGGCCCGCACAACTATCTGGTGTGAGGCAACTTAGAGGGGCTTCGCCTCACGGGCTGACCCTCTTCCTATCATTAAAATGACCCTCAGGTAAACGAATTTTCGTGCCTGGACCCTGGGCCGGGGAAATTTCGTGTTCGAGCCTAACGGGAGGCCAGTTTCTGTTTCATGGCATCGCCGATGGTTGCCGTCGCCGAAGACTTCGTGGTCGACTTGTATTGTTCGATCTCCTTGCGCTCAATCTGCCGTGCGGCCGCGCGGTAGCTCAAACCGATTCGCCGCGTGTCCGAGCTGATCTTGATAATCTTGAAATCGTATTCTTTGCCTGGTTCCAGCGGACCAGCGCTCTTCAGCGGTCCCGTGGATGGCCGGAAACTGGAGGCTCCATCGTCGCGCCGCTTGCGCTCTTCGATTTCTGTGTTATGGCAGAGGCCTTCGATGTTGTCGCCCAGTTCCACGAACGCGCCGAATGTGGCGATCCTCGAGACTTTGCCCCTCACGATTTCGCCCACACGGTGCTGTTTGAACCAGTCGCCCCAGATGTCGTTCACCTGCTTCATGCCTAGCGACACCCTGCGATTCTCGGGATCGATCCGCAACACCTTCGCGGTTATCGGCTCGCCCTTCTTGAACACTTCGTGCGGGTTCTTCACCCGGCCGGTCCAGCTCACATCGCCAACATGCACCAGCCCGTCGAAACCGTCTTCGATTTCTATGAACGCGCCAAACTCCGCAATGTTCCGCACCTTGCCGGTTACTACGGTGCCGACGGGATATTTCTCCGCCACGAGCAGCCATGGATCTGCCTGCGCCTGTTTCATACCCAAGGAAACGCGCCGGTCACTCGGCTTGATGTCCAGCACTACCACGTCCACTTCTTCGCCGGCCTTCACCACCTTCGACGGGTGCGTGGGCTTCTTCGACCAGCTCATCTCCGTTACGTGCACCAGTCCTTCGATGCCCTGTTCCAGCTCGACGAAGGCGCCGTAATCCACCACGCCCACTACCTTGCCCTTGTACTTGCCGCCAGCGGGATACCGTTCTGCCGCATCCACCCACGGGTCCTTGGCCATTTGCTTCAGGCCCAGGGATACGCGCTGCTTGTCCTTGTCAAACTTCAAAATCATTACGTCGAGTTCCTGCTCCGGCTTCACCACGTCGCTGGGATGACGCACGCGTCCCCAGCTCAGATCCGTCAGGTGCAGCAACCCGTCAATGCCGCCCAGGTCCACGAACGCGCCGTAGTCCGTCACGTTCTTCACAGTGCCATGGACCACTTGCCCTTCGCTCAGCTTCTCCATCAACTCCGCGCGCTTGGTGTGCAGATCTTCTTCAAGCAACGCTCGCCGGCTCACCACAACGTTTCCGCGCCGCCGGTTCAGCTTGGTGATGCGCACCTGAAGTTCCTGGCCCATTAAGCCGTCCAGGTTCGCCGTCGGACGCAGGTCATACTGCGAACCCGGCAGGAACGCGCGTACGCCGCCCACATCCACCACCAGGCCGCCTTTGATGCGGTCCACTACCTTCGCCGTGATCGTTTCCTTGGCTTTGTACTGCGCGTCTATTCTTTCCCACGTCCGACGACGCAGCACCTTCTGGTAGGACAGTATGACGAAGCCATCCTTGTGCTCACCCGTACGCTGCACTTCAATCGTCTGGTCCGGGTCAGGCCGCGGAATGTCCGTCTCCGTGAACTCCACCGCCGGAACCAGGCCCTCGGTTTTTCCGCCGAGGCTCACCACCACGCCCTGTTCGGTGAACGCCACTACCTTCACTTCAATAATTTCGTTTTGCGACGCGGTTTCCTGTGGCTCGCTGTACTGCTCGATCAGCTTGCTCATCTCTTCCGCGCCGGCGGCCTCTTCGGCTGCCGCCGCCGCTTCCGCATCCACAACTGCGGCTTGTGCGTGCGCTTCCGCCGTCGCGTGGGCCTCTTCGGGCTTCACGTGTTCAACTTGCGCAGGCGTAGCCGGCGTGGCGCTCGCCGCGGCTGCTTCTGCCGCTTGTGGTTCGGCTGCGGGCGTCTCAACGCTGGGAGTCGCTTCTTCTTTCGGGGTGGTTTCGCTTGCCTGGGCTGCTGCGGTTCCTGTTGCAGAAGATACGGGGTTATCGTGGTCTGATGACATGTCAATCGCCTCCGGGATTTGTATCCCTGTTTTTGTCGAGTCAATCCTTGCTTGGTCCCTACCGGGGTGATGCAAGGAGGGTTACAACGGGGCAGTGCAGAAAATTGAACTGCTTCGCAGTAACTCGTTAACGTTCACTTGGATGCCGCGAACATGGCTGAACGCCGCACCCCTCTTACTTACAAAGGATACCTGCCACCTAAACCCCTGTCAATCAAAGGGAATTTATGGCCTCCATGAATTTCCGTGGGGCGGCGAACGCGTCGCTTGGCTTCCGTTAGAGAAGAGAATGCACTTCGTCCTTTTGTTAGGCTCTTGCCCGCCCCGCCTGCCGCGTCTCTCGCCGAAAGTCCGGCGCACTTACCGTCACCGTCCGGCACATCTCATACAAGCGCGACCTCATTCGCGCACCGATGCGGTCGGCCAACGTATCTTCTTTCACCATTACGCGGCGTCCGTCCGGCAGTGGCGCGCCCTCTGCCTGGCCTACCGTTTCGTCTGCATAGTTTGTCGTTAAGATTGTCATTCGTTGCTCGTTATAACGCGCGTTTAGCACCAATCCAATAATATCCAGCACCCAGGCCGAGGGTTTGCTCGCCCCAAGATCGTCCAGCACCAGAATTTCCGCCGCGCGCACCGGCTCCAGCACGCCCATCTCGGTGGATTCGCTCGCCGGGTTATAGCTCGCCTGAATCTCCTTCAACAATTCCCGGTAGTCGCAAAATAATCCTCCGTGCCCCCGCCGGATCAGTTCCTTCAATCCCGCCACTGCCAGATGCGTCTTCCCCGTGCCCGAAGGCCCCATCAGCAACAATCCCTTCTCCGCCGCTGGATACTCGCGCACAAATCCCTGCATCAAAAGCTTCGCCTGCTTGATCGAATGCTCGTGATCCGCAGTCCAAGTCTTCCCATCCGCCAGATCCGTCGCGTAACTCTCAAAATCGCAATGCTCATACCGCCTCGGAATCCGTGCTCGCTCCATCACCAAGCCCGCGCGCTCTTCCATTCCACAATCGCAAGCTACCGCCATGCTGCCCGGCGCACCATCCTTCCGCGCCACCAGCTTCCATCCCGTCCCTCGGCAAACCGTGCAATCCTCTCGTGCCATGGTCTTCCTCTGGAGAGCGGGAGCTTGCTCCCGCTCTAGCGGACCAGACTATTCGTCCGAACAATCCGCCTTCTCAATCGCGTCAAGCAGCCAACACTCTTCGTCAACCGCCATCATACGTCCCAATTCGCCACGTCACAATCGGCCTGCCCTGCGGAAATCTGTGCACAAAAACAAAAAAGCCCCGAACCAATCGGGGAATCACCTACAACCTACAATTGAAAACTTACAACTACGCCTATTTTCCCGATCGCGGTATCGCCTTTACAATCGCCGTCCTCGAAGGTTTCTCTTCGGTTCGCGCCATCCGCGACAATTCCTGCTGCACCACATGCGCAAACTCGCCCATCTGCCGTTCCATCTCGATCATTTTCTCGCGCATATTCAAGATAATCTCGATCCCCGCCAAATTCACGCCCATATCCCGCGCCAGCGTCAAGATCACATCCAGCCGCTCCAGGTCCGAATCCGTATACAATCGCGTGTTCCCCTGCGATCGCGATGGCTTCAGCAAGCCCACGCGCTCATACAGCCGCAGCGTCTGCGGGTGCAATTTATAAAGCTCCGCCACCGCACTGATCATGTACCCGGCCTTGGCACGCTTTCTTGTTTTAACTGGCATGTGCGTATCGAGTTCTTAGTCAAAAGTTCTCAGTTTTAAGTAAACCAACCGCCAACGCCTTACTTGGAACTTAAGACTAGTTATCAAAAACTTCCTTTTCACCGAGGCACTACTTAAAACTTAAGACTAATTACTTACAACTCTTCACGCTCCCGCCTTCGCAAACAAATCCTTGCGCGGATCGGCCGGCTCAATCCCTTCCAGCTCCTTCATCAAGTTCCGCACGCGCTCGTCGGTCGGCTCAGGCACGATCACCTGGATCTCCACGTACTGATCTCCGCGCGCTCCGCTCTTTCCGTGCGGCACGCCTTTTTCCTTCAGCCGCAGCATCTTCCCGCTATTTGTCGCCGGAGGAATACGCACCAGCGACCTTCCATCAATCGTCGGAACTTCAATCTTTGCACCCAGAGAAGCCTCTGGCACCGTCACGGGCACCTTGGTGTACAAATCATTCCCGCGGCGTTCGAAATACGCATGTGGCTTCACCACCACCTGCAAGTACAAATCGCCGGCAGGCGCACCCATCGTCCCTGCATTGCCCTTGCCCGGCACGCGCACCCGCCCGCCATTTGCCACTCCGGGCGGGATGCGCACGTCAATCGTTTCCGTCCGTCGTACGCGCCCTTCGCCGCCGCATGTCCGGCACGGCGTACGCAGCTTGCCGGTGCCGCCGCAACGTGTGCACGGCACGTTAAAGCGCATCTTCCCCGCAGTCTGTTGAATTGACCCTTTTCCATCACACGTCGGGCAGGTCTGCGGCGTTCCTACAGCTCCCGTCCCCTGGCACGTCTCGCAAGCATCCATTCGCGTGATTTGCAGCTTCTTCACCGCGCCGCGAACGGAGTCCCAAAAATCAATTTCAATCTGATATTCCAGGTCGCCGCCGGGCTCATGTTCTTGTTCCACCGCTGCCCCGCCCCGGTGCCCGCTAAAAAACTGGCCGAACAGATCACGGAAGCTCGAGCCGCCACCCTGCTGCTGTTGCTGCTGCCCGCCAAAATCGAATCCGCCGAAATCGAAGTTTACGTTTCCCGAGCCGGTATCCGCTCCCCCGCCATATCCGGCTGGTGGCGCGTTGTCGCTGTAGAAGCCGTACTGGTCGTACATTTCGCGCTTCTTCGTGTCGGAAAGCACGTCGTAGGCTTCCTGCAACTGCTTAAATTTCTCTTCGGATGATTTGTCGCCCGGATTCAAATCGGGGTGATACTTCCGTGCCAGCTTACGAAAAGCCGTGCGAATATCCTTCGCCGTCGCCTTCCGCGGCACTCCCAGCAGTTCGTAATAGTCTTGTTTTGCGCCAGTCGGCATGAATCTCTTTGTGTAGCGGCCGGTCTTCACACCGATCCGCTTCCTTCTCTTCCGTTTTGCGCGCAGAGGCCAACGCAGGCCCCTGCACACAATCCGCAAACTCACTGTCAACCGAGACCAGAGACTTTCACTGCCCTCCGGATCCTGATAACAGACAACATCCTCATTCAGTTTCTTGTGGCCGCCCGTATCCAAGGGAGTGGAACAAGCACGAGCCAAGCTTCTTCCTCTTCCAACTTAGAACTTAAGACTGAGAACTGACAACTTTCTTAATTCGGCTTCTTGTTCTCGTCCACGTCCACATACTCGGCGTCGATCACGTCGCCAGGCTTATGCCCGCCCGCCGCGCTCCCGCCGCCTGTGGATCCGGATGACGCACCCGCCCCAGCCGCGCCAGCTTGCTCGGCGCCGCTGGCCGTTTGCGCCTTCTTGTACAGTTCTTCCGCCATCTTGTGCAGCGTCTTCTCCACATTCTCGGTGGCAGCCCGCAACCGTGCCACGCTGCCTTCATTCATGGCCTTCTTCGCGTCTTCCAACGCCTCTTCGGCGTGCTTCACGTCGCTTTCTGCCAGCTTGTCGCGGTTTTCGCGGATGGTCTTTTCCGCCTGGTAGACGATTCCGTCCAGCCGGTTTCGCGCCTCCACCTCTTCCATGCGCTTGCGGTCGTCCTCGGCATGCGATTCCGCCTCGGTCCGCATTTTTTCCGCTTCTTCCTTGCTCAAGCCTGTGGAAGCAGTGATGGTGATCTTCTGCTCCTTGTTCGTGGCCTTGTCCTTTGCGCTCACGTTCAAGATGCCGTTGGCATCAATGTCAAACGTCACTTCAATCTGGGGTATGCCGCGTGGCGCCGGGGGAATTCCGTCCAACTTGAAAGTGCCCAGCGACCGGTTGTCCTTCGCAAATTTCCGTTCGCCCTGCAGGATGTGGATTTCCACGCCCGGCTGGTTGTCGGAAGCCGTCGAATACGTTTCCACCTTGCGCGTGGGAATCGTCGTGTTACGTGGAATCTGCACGGTCATCACTCCGCCCAGGGTTTCCACGCCCAGCGACAATGGCGTCACGTCCAGCAGCAGGATGTCCTTCACCTCTCCCGCCAGCACCGCGCCTTGAATCGCCGCGCCTACTGCCACGACTTCATCCGGGTTCACGCCCTTATGCAGCTCTTTGCCGTTGAAGAACGTGCTCACCAGCGACTGCACCTTTGGAATACGCGTTGAACCGCCAACGAGCACCACTTCCTGAATGTCGCTTGGGGACATCTTCGCGTCTTCCAAAGCCTGCTTCACCGGCTTCATCGAACGTTCCAGCAGGTCCTTCATCAAATCTTCCAGCCGCGTCCGCGTCAGCTTCTGCTGCATGTGAATCGGTCCGCTTGCCCCCGCCGTGATGAACGGCAAGTTGATCTCCGTCTCCATCATCTGCGAAAGCTCGATCTTGGCCTTTTCCGCCGCTTCCTTCAGGCGTTGCAGCGCCATTTTGTCTTTGCCGAGGTCGATGCCATGTTCTTTCTTGAACTCATCAATCAGCCAATCCACGATCTTCTGGTCGACATCGTCGCCGCCCAGGTGCGTGTCGCCGTTCGTGGATTTCACTTCCACCACGCCGGCGCCAACTTCCAGCACGGAGATATCAAAAGTGCCGCCGCCCAGGTCGTACACCGCAATCGTCTCGTCGCTCTTCTTCTCCAGACCATAGGCGAGCGCCGCTGCCGTCGGCTCATTGATGATGCGCAGCACTTCCAGCCCGGCGATCTCGCCCGCTTGCTTGGTCGCCTGCCGTTGCGCGTCGTTAAAATAAGCCGGCACGGTGATAACCGCCTTGGTCACCTTCTCGCCAAGGAAATCTTCTGCGGCGTTCTTCAACTTCGTCAAAATCATCGCGGAAATCTCCGGCGGGCTGTACACCTTCCCCGCCACTTCCACGCGCGCGTCGTCGTGGTTGCCCTTTACGACCTTGTAGGGCACACGCTTCATCTCTTCGCTTACTTCGTCGTATCGCCGTCCCATGAAGCGTTTGATCGAATACACCGTGTTCTCGGGATTCGTCACCGCTTGTCGCTTGGCCACCTGGCCCACAAGGCGCTCCCCGGTCTTGGTGATCGCCACCACCGAAGGCGTAGTCCTTCCACCTTCCTGGTTCGGGATCACTACCGGTTCGCCGCCCTGCATCACGGCCACTACCGAATTCGTCGTTCCCAGGTCAATTCCAATAGTCTTACTCATGTGCTCGCTTCTCCTTACACCAGTCTTCTAGTCTTCTGAAATTTTTTCGCTACGCCGGGCCCAGCTCTCTTTGATTCTCAGGCGCGGTTTTTCGTGCTATCTAGCTTGACAGCTCATCTCGCCCGGCAATTGTTGACTACGGAGCTCTCCGCTGCCTCTGGGATGTTTACCCCCGGAATCTGCCCCAATATACAAGTTGAGTGCGAGATTGTCAAGTTATTTGATGTTCGTGATAACTGTTCTGCATTCAGTGCGTTACAGATACTTCAACCTCCATTTTGGCATACTTTCATTGCCAACCCCACACTCCTTCACTCCGCAAAGAAAAAAGGCCCAACCAGTCCGCGCCCTTCTTTCCCCTGACCGACTCTTCAGCTTGCTCCATCTCCAAATACCTTTGTCGCATCCCATTCTCATGCTCGCTTGGCCTTCCCGCCTTCCGCCCTGCCTCTGCATCGGTGAAAGCTGTGATACTCTGGCCTTGATTTCCCTGAATTTCCTTCGGAGGTTTTTGTGAATCGTCGGCGAATAATGGTCGCTCTATTGGGTGTGGGCTTGATCGGGGTAGCTGTCTTGTTGTTTCCGTCCATCCATAAGCCCGGAGAGGCGCCAGCTCAACAGGTGGAACAGTCGCAAGCGATTCCACAGCCGAGGCCAGTCGAAACTGTCAATACAACACCGGCTCCCCCGGCCGCTCTCCCTTTAATTCCCCCAGTGATCACTGTCGCAAAGGCTGCTCCAGCCTCTCCCCAAGCCAGCATTTCCGTCAACGGCGTGAACGATATCGATCCCGCCAAAGCTTTCGGCTCCAAGAGCGCTCCTCTCATCATGGAGATTTACAGCGACTTCCAGTGCCCCGCCTGCAAGCAACTTTTCACCACGACGACGCAGAAGGTCATGGACAATTACGTCAACACTGGCAAGGTCTACCTCATCCATCGTGATTTTCCATTGCCGATGCACGCCTATTCCCGCGTAGCGGCCAGCTACTCTCGCGCCGCCGCGCACATTGGCAAGTGTGATGAAGTCGAACAGGCTCTCTTCCGCAACCAGGAAAAATGGGAAATGACGGGCGATGTGGTGGGTACGGTGGCTGCCGCCCTCAGCCCAGCCGAAATGAAAAAGGTGCAAGCCCTGGTGGAAGGCAAGACCCTCGAGCCTCTCATCGAAAAGGACAAGCAGATTGGCATGACAGTTCCTGTAAACCAGACTCCCTACACCGTCCTGCACACCAAGTCCGGCCAGACCTTTCCGGTCGTCGGCTTTGTCAGCTACGACGTCCTGAAATCCTTTCTCGACCAGCTTGTCGCTCAGAAATAATCGGATGCGATCATGATGCAATCCTCACCGTTCAATTTCCGCCGCGTGTTTCTTTGGATCTGCCGCATCGTCTTGGCGGGAGTTTTCCTCTACGCTGGTTCCGCAAAACTTCTCGGGTGGGGACTTCACCTCCACCCTTCGATTTCATCCACAAAATTGTCTCTATTCTATTTTGCCCTGCAGGTGGACTCCTACCAGTTGCTGCCTCCGTGGGCGGTCCAGTTTGTAGCCCACACGCTTCCGCTGGCGGAAGTCGCCATAGGGTTGCTTCTTCTTCTTGGCTGGCTTCTTCCCGTCTGGACCACTTTCGTCACGCTCCTGATTGCCGGTTTTTTTGCCAGCGTGGTACGGGCGTATGCATTAGGGCTGCAGATCAACTGCGGCTGTTTCGCCAAGCCCGAACCCCTCACCGGGCTCACCATCCTCCGCGATGGTTTGCTCCTCCTGCTAGCCGTCCTCATGACCGTCTTCGCTTTCCAGGAATCCCGCAAGCCCCATCCCTGGTCCGCCACTTCTCCTGAGCATTCCTGATGAAGTATCCACGAAACGCCCAACGCATCTCTCTTCGGGTGGGCCGGGTCTTCTTCGCGGCTGCATCATTCCTTTTTGTTGGTGGCATCGTCCTTGCTCAAGAAACTGCCCCAATGCAGGGGGACAAATCTGAAAATGAAATTATTGCCACTGTGGTCCGGTATGCGGCAGTCTCACACCCCTTAATCATCTTTTTGAGTGTGGATGGTCTGGACCCTGCGCCTGAGACCTTGCGTTTGCTCTCGCAGTCGAACGTCAGGGTTCTTCCAGCCTCGCGGGCAAGGTACGTGCCAGCCCCGGGGGCAGCAGGCGCTTGGAAAGACAAGAAAACGGGTGAACTTGGAAACTACTTTGCTGTAGAGGGCGCAAGGCACCTGAAGGATGGTCGCGTTGAGGTCGCAGCCGGTTGGGAAGAACCTTGCGGTACATATACCGTGATTCTCCGCGATGGCGCTTGGTCCGTTGAGAGCTATAAAGCCTGGGATTTCTGCTTCTGATCTGCGACGGGAAACTTCGCCTTAGTTGGAAACTATTCTTTCAGTCCGTGATGGTCCACATAGCCATCTGCGATAGAATTCTCTTTCCATGCTAAGCCTCCCTCCCATCACCCTTCGCCTCCGCGGCTGGAAGCTAATTGACCGCGTAGCTCTCGCTTTCCTTCTCCTCTGCGCCATCGCTCTCGGCGCCGCCGCCGGTCTCCTCTTCGTCTACGAAAGCGATCTCCCCGAAATTCACGCCTTGGAAACCTATCGCCCTAACGTGGTCACTGAAATCTACGCCGATGACGGCCAGCTTGTCGGCAGCTTCGCCCTGCAACGCCGCATCCTCATGACCTGGGAGCAAATTCCAAAGGTCCTCTACAACGCCGTCACTGCCATCGAGGATCAGCATTTTGAAGATCACTGGGGCGTCGATTTTCCCCGCGTAGCCGGTGCGGCTTACCGCAATTTGATTAAGCGCCGCAAAGCCGAAGGCGCCAGCACGATCACCATGCAGTTGGCTGGCAACCTCTTCCTAGATCGCAGCGACCGCAGCTTCCGTCGCAAAGCCCAGGAAATTCTCCTCGGCCTGCAGATCGAGCGCCGCTACACCAAACCGCAGATCTTTACCATGTACGCCAACCAGGTCTACCTCGCTCACGGCAACTACGGTTTCGCCGCCGCCTCGCAGTTTTATTTTGGCAAGCCCGTCAGCGACCTCAAGCTCCAGGAAGCCGCGCTCCTCGCCGGCATGATTCGTGGCCCCATCTATTCGCCGCTCGTCGACCCCGCCCGCGCCCTTTCTCGCCGCAACCTCGTCCTTCACCAGATGCGCGAGGAAGGGAAAATCACCGCAGCCGAAGAAGAAGCTGCGAAGAAAACGCCACTCGGCCTGCACCTGCAATATCCGCGCAACGACCTCGCTCCTTATTTCTTTGAAGAGATTCGCAAATACCTGGAATCCACATACGGAACGGAAGCCGTCCACGAGCGCGGCCTCCGCGTCTACACCACGCTCAATATCCAGATGCAGAAAGCCGCCAATCAAGCCATTCGCGATGGTTTGCACACTTACGACCGCCGCCACGGCTGGCGCGGCAAGCTTCCCAACGTCCTGAAAGACAATCTCGGCAAACTGGATACTTATGAGGACGACGACTGGCGCCATGCCATTGAAAAGGGAAGCTACGTCACCGGCTTGGTCCTAACCGTCGACGACAAGAGCGCCACCGTCAAAATAGGCACCTATCGTGCGTTATTATCGCCCTCAGACATCGCTTGGACCGGGCACAAAAAACCCAGCGAAATCCTCGCTGTAGGCGACCTCATCCAGCTTTCCATCCAGGATTTGCGCGAAACCACTGCTCGCGTTCAGCTTGAACAGCAACCCGCCCCGCAAGCCGCCATGATCGCCATCGATAATCCTACCGGGGAAATCAAAGCCATGGTGGGCGGGTACAGTTTTGAAGATTCCAAATTCAATCGCGCCACTCAGGCCTACCGGCAGGTCGGCAGCTCCTTCAAGGTCTATGTCTACGCTGCTGCTGTCGAAAAGGGTTCTTCGCCTTTCGACACTATCGTTGATGCGCCTTTCACCACCATGAGCGGAGGCCAGGTCTACTCTCCGCACAATTACGACGAAAAGTATGAAGGCACGATCACCCTTCGCCGCGCCCTGGCCGGTTCACGAAACGTCCCCGCGGTTAAGTTAACTGAAAAAATAGGCATCAACTCCGTCGTGGATATGGCCAAACGCTTTGGCATCACCACCCCGTTACCACCGTATCTACCCCTCGCCCTCGGCGCGGCGGACATGAAACTCAGCGAGCACGTTTCCGCATTTACCGTTTTCCCCAACGACGGCATACGCATCGATCCGCATATGATTCGCCGCGTTACCAGCTATGATGGCGCTCTCCTCGAGGAAGCGCATCCCGAAGTTCACGACGTCATCTCACCGGACGTCGCGCGCACCATGACCGCCATGCTTATGGATGTCGTGCAATTTGGCACCGCCATCAAGGCCCGGTCCATCGGGCGGCCCGCCGGCGGCAAAACCGGCACCACGCAGGATTTCACCGACGCGTGGTTTATCGGCTTTACCCCACAAATCACTGCGGGCGTCTGGGTTGGCTTCGACGACAAGCAAATCTCACTCGGGAAACGGGAAACCGGCGCACAAGCGGCGCTGCCCATTTGGATGGAATTTGTCGAACACGGCATGGCGGGTATGCCGGCCCTGGATTTTACCAACGTCGTCACACTTGAGCAGCAGGCAACAGAACATCACGTCAATGTGGACGTGCCGGATACAGCGCCCGAAGACGAAGCCCCCAGCCTGCCCAAGGAAAAGCCGCCAGCGAATGCTCCGCCTGCAATCTCGCCACCCGCAACTTCTCCCCAAACACCGTAAGCGTTCCTCGCGCGATTATTTGCGGAAGGGATCCCAACCACCGGGCTTCAACCGGTGCACGCTTCCACCCTCTGCGTGCAGTTCAATCTTTCCTTTCCGCAGGATCTTGCCAATCTGCCACACTGGTAATCCCCGGAAAACGCGTGGAATTTGGCGAACCTTTCGCGGCGTCACCGTAAACAACAATTCGTAATCGTCCCCGCCGTGCAGCGCCAACTGCACAGCCTTAGGCTTTGCCACATCTCTCAGCATCGGCAGGGACGCTACTTCCACGCGCGCGCCCACCCTGCTCGCCTTGCATAGCCTCATCAAATCAATCGACAATCCGTCGGAGATATCCATCGCCGCCGTCGCCAGCCGGTTTCTCGCCAACCATGCCCCCAGCGCCAGTCGCGGCTCCGGATATAGATGTTTGCGCAACAGCCGGTCATTCTTTTTCACCCCGCCGCGCACATTCTGCAGGCGTTCCCAGCCGCGATCCGCCTCGCCCAGCTTTCCGCTCGCAAAAATGAAGTCTCCCGCCCGCGCCCCGGTGCGCTGCAATGCCTGTCCCGGCGCAATCTCCCCCACCACTGTAATGTTGATCAGGATCTGTCCGCGTCGCGTGGTGTCTCCACCTGCCAATGCACAGTGGAATGCACGAGAGGCGCGGCGCAACCCGCCAAGAAACTCCGTCAACCACCGCCCCGTGTGTGTGGAAGGCAGCGCCAGACTCAGAAGGTAGCACCGTGGCGTCCCACCCATTGCGGCAATGTCGCTCACGGCTCGTGCCAGGCTTTTCCAGCCCACCGCGTCTGGCGGATGCTTGTCGCGCAGGAAGTGCGTCCCCTCCACAGACCAATCACATGTCAGAATCAGTTGCTGTCCGGCACGCGGTTTGAACAGCGCCGCATCATCGCCGATCCCCAGGTGGACCCCCGCCGCCGCAAGCCGTCCTGGCTTCGTCCCGGAAGCAATCTTTTGCAGAACCTGCTCTTCATTCATCGCCGTGGGACTTGTTCCTCGCAAGTCTTGCCCCATCCCTGCCCAACTCTTGGACCGCTCCTTGTCTCGCCTGTCCTTATACTTCCTTCACTTCCTCTGTTTCCTCAACTTTCTGATCCGAGCCGCATTGTATCTCGCACGTGCGAGTTTCTCCACCAAATCGGCTCACGCTGACCCCGGACGGAGCTCTGCCGGCTCAATCCGCATGACTGTCCTTCCGGACAGTGGACAGTCTTCCTGTGACTGTCCCAAAAAATTGCAAGTACAGGGTTGACGCGGGCAACCTACAAAAACTAATATCTACCTAGAACGAACCAAGGCTCACGGTTCAGACCGAGCCAGACATTCACGGTATGGTGCGGAATCCAGGGAATGCTATACCGCACTCCAATCGAAAGTAACAAGGCCTGAGGGGGCCGCTCAGTGATCAGCGGGAAGAACTATACGTTCTACATTGCTTCGACGCCGGGACAACTCCGGAAGCTCGTCGTGCCCGCCTATCTGCTTTACAGCCTTGCGGTTTTGGCCCTCATCGGCGTCATCGCCGTCACCTTTTCCGTCGGTTCCTACAGCCGCATGCTCTGGAAGGTTGGAAATTACAACGCCCTTCGTCACGACCAGGAAAGCCTCAAGAAACAGTATCGCGAGTTGCAGACGACCGTGAAGGATACCAACCAGCGCCTCGACTCCCTGCAATCCCTAGCCACCGAAGTCGCCATGACCTATGGCGTTATGCGTTATCATCCAGCTGCCTTTGATCAGATGGATGCGGCCGCGACTCCCGAGGACGCTTTTGACCGCTCCGTTGAGCAGTATTCCTTCCTCAAGCGGAACGCCGCCGCCATCGCCGTTTCTGCGGGCGGACTCCGCCTGATGCCTGCAAGCGCCTTTGCAGACTCAACGTATACGCCCTCGATTTGGCCCGTGCTTGGCCGCATCACGGATGGCTTCGGCGAACGCCTCGATCCCTTCTCAGGTGAAGGCGCGTTCCACACAGGAGTGGATGTGGGTGCAGACTACGGTGCTCCCGTGCACGTCACCGCGGACGGCATGGTCCTCGATGCCGGACAGCACTCTGGCTATGGCCGCGTCGTCATCGTGGATCACGGTTTTGGCATCACCACCTGGTATGCCCATCTCTCGTCTTACGCCGTCGTCCCTGGGACCCGCGTCAAGCGCGGCGAAGTTATCGGCTACGCAGGGATCAGCGGCCGTTCTACAGGGCCCCACGTCCATTACGAAGTGCGCATGAACAACGCCCCAGTCAATCCCTGGCGTTACATGAAATCCACCGCGCCCTCTGCGGACTGATTCCTTTCCCTTTCACCCACAATCACCGTCTGCGAATTTCGTAGCGCATGGCGAGTCCGCGAGCCCTGTGGCTTTTTGTGGGTTTGTGAGTGAACAGTCCGGCTTAATGATTTGTCGTATGCCCTGCCAC
>Ga0181538_10002011_pt1 | contig 21733 bp, 11 predicted proteins | sample PEATcosm2014_Bin_40_FD_119773 | JGI IMG/M metagenome (GOLD analysis project Ga0181538, IMG submission 119773) | Peatland microbial communities from MTU Mesocosm Facility, Houghton, MI, USA - PEATcosm2014_Bin23_30_metaG | ecosystem: Environmental > Terrestrial > Soil > Wetlands > Peat | place... | reverse complement strand
GTGGTAAACCAGGGCTCCACGAGCGTCACGGTGATTAACGGCACAACGAACGCCACGAGCACGATCGCGGTGGGGCTGACGCCCGTCGCGATTGCGGTGAATGCCGTCACGGACACGATTTACGTTTCGAGCGACAACAGCACTGTCACTGTGATCAATGGGGCGACGAACCTGCCCACGGCCACGATTGCTGTCGGAACGGGCGCCAATTCGATTGCTGTGAATCCGGTCACGAACACGATTTACGTTGCGAACCAGGGCAGCAACAACGTCACCGTAATCAACGGCGCAACCAACACAGCGTCGGCGACCGTGACGGTCGGATCCACGCCCGTCGCCGTTGTCGTGAATCCCATCACGAATACAATTTACGTCGCGAACCAGACCGCTAACAGCGTCACCGTGATCAACGGCGCGACGAACTCGACGTCGAGCATCCCGGTCGGGGCGTTGCCCAGCGCCATCGCCTTGAACCCCGCCACGGACACGATTTACGTGGCGAACCAAAACGCCGGCACGGTCTCCGTAATCAATGGCGCGTCAAACACGCTCTCGGCGACGGTCACCGTAGCACCACAGCCTGTGGCCCTGGCGATCGATCCTGTCAGCAATGAGATTTACGTCGCTGGATTCAGCTTCACCAATGGAATGCTGTCCGTCATCACCGGCGGGACGAACGTCGTCACCAATCTCCCGGTTGGGTCGGACCCCTTCGACTTGGCGATCAATCCGGTGACCAACAAGATCTATGTCGGGAATGTAGGCAGCAGCAACGTTACCGTAGTTGATGGAGCGACGAACGGCACCTCCACGGCCCTCGCCGAATCCTTTCCGTCCGCCGTAGGCGTCAATCCCGCGACCAACTTCTTTTATGTGACGGATGAAGATGCCAACGCGGTCACCGCCATAAACGGGGCCACGAATGCCGTCACGAACATTCCCACATGCCCCATCTGCGGCAGCCCCGACGCCCTGGCCGTGAATCCCCTGACCAACACGATTTACGTCGCGAATCAGACCGGCAACAACGTCACGGTGATCAATGGCGCGACGAATACGGCCTCGGCGACCGTGACGGTCGGGACGAAACCCGTTGCGGTGGCGGAGAATATTCTGACGAACAAAATTTACGTCGCGAATGCCACCAGCAACACCGTGACCGTCGTCGACGGCGCGACCAACGGCACCACCACGATTTCTGCGGGTACGAATCCCTCGGCTCTGGCCGTGGATGTGGTCACGGACAAGATCTATGTTGCCGACTTTTTCTCCTCCAACACGCTGACCATCATCGATGGCGCGACCGACAACACCACAGCTGTCGGCACCGGCCCGTTTCCGCGGGCCGTCGCAGTCAACACCGCGACGAACAAAATCTACGTCGCCAATAACGGAGGCGGGAGCGTCACCGCCGTGGACGGTTTGACCAACAGCACGGCGACTATTGCGGTCGGAACCCAACCTGCCGCTCTGGCTGTGGATGAGACATCGAATAAAATATACGTCGCTAATTCGGGCGGCAACACCGTGTCCGTCATTGATGGAGCGACGAACCAGGTAACCACAATCACCGTGGGCAGCAACCCCACTGCGATTGCCTTCAATGGCGTCACCAACAAAGTTTACGTCACAAATTCCGACGGCACCGTGACGGTCATCGACGGCTCGACCGGCAGCACCTCCACCCTCACCGTTGGCTCGTTCTCCGGCGCGGTCGCCGTCAACCGCGCAACCAATGAAATTGCCGTCGCAAACGGAAACAGCAGCAGCGTTACGCTCATCACCGAACAGAATGTGCAGACCATTCCTCTGACCACGGCAATCACACCGCTGCCCGGCAATCAAATTGTGGGTACGGGGAGTGTTTCCTTCACTTTCACGACCAGCTCCACCTACGCCCCTAATGCGCCGCAGATCCAAGACGTCTATTATAGGACGGACACTTGGCGGGGCCCGTGGCTTGCTGCGACGCCTGCGGGCGGCAATACTTTCACTGGAATGACGGGAGCGCTTGCCGTCGGGCCGCACTTCATCTTTGCTTTCACCGGCGACGCCCAAGAAGCGCCCGCCAATGGGCTGAGCAGCCCTGTAATCGGCAACATCGCCGTGTACTATTTCGCTGTAGTCCCGGTGCAAACTTCGACTTTGCTCATTTCGAGCGTCAATCCGTCGCCCGCGGGATCGAGCCTCACGTTTACAGCGACTGTGACCACGACCGGCACGCAAACCCCGACTGGAACGGTGACCTTTGTGGATGGTTCGACTACGATCGGTACGGGCACGCTCACTGCGACGGGCGCCACAACTGCCTCCACTAGTTTCGCCCTCTCGAATCTGGCCCCAGGGCCCCACTCAATCACCGCGGTTTACGGCGGCGACCAGAACGGCGGGGCGAGCGTTTCTAACGGGCTGGCAGAGACAGTGCTGGCGCAGAACACCACGACTTTGTTGGGCGCAAGCCCAAACCCAGCTTACCTGGGTGGCCCTGTCACCTTTACTGCGACCGTCAGTGGCGCAGTGGCCGGCACACCGACGGGAACCGTTAATTTTCTCAACGCCGGCGTAATGATGGGCTCAGGGACTTTGAATACTTCCGGAGTCGCCACCTTCTCGACTTCGACTCTGGCACTCGGGACTTACCCCACGATGACTGCAACATATCTGGGAGATCCGCTGAACACGACCAGCACCTCAGTTCCGCTCAGCGTCACCGTAGGTGCGGCGAGTTTCGTTCTCTCGGCCACTCCGTCGAACGTCACCCTCACCGCCGGCAGTACGGCTTCGTACGTCATCAGCATCGCGCCCTTGGGAAATTTCAACACCCCGGTCACGCTCACCTGCCCCGCGGTTGCGAGCGACCAAAGCATCGACGGATTGCCTGCATCAGCCACGTGCTCGTTCAGCCCGGCCATGGTCACACCCAACACCAGTACGGTCACTTCGACCTGCACGATCGTGACGTCCGCCACCTCGGGACTCTTCGCGCCTCCAACCTCGCCAGTGCGCAGGCCGCCGTTGGTCTATGTTTTCGGAGGATGGATCGCGGGACTCGCGCTTCTCACCGCTTTGATGGCGGATACCCCGCGAAGGCGAAAAGTCGGAGTCTTCCAGAGGTACGCGATGGGTATTCTTTTGACGGTCGCGCTCGGATTGTCGCTTTCCTCGTGCCACGGCGCGGCAGCGACCCCGGCAACGACGGCGACGACCGGTATATTCCAACTCACCTTCACGGGAACTGCCGGGAGCACCACCAACACGACGAACGTCACGATCGATATCACCGCCCCGGCCACCCAGTAGTGACCACAAATGGGAGCAAGCTTCAGCAGGACAGGCATTCCTGCATGTCCTGCCACGTCGCCTTAGACTCTCGAACTCAAGGATCGAGGTAGTGTGTCTCACTGGTGGCGCGCAGGCGCGCCGCGGCGCTCTCCGGCGTCAGATCGCGTTGCGGCGTGCCAAGCAGCTCGTAGCCGACCATGAATTTCTGCACGGTCGCCGAACGAAGCAGCGGCGGAAGGTAATGCGCGTGAAGATGCGTTTCGGGGTGCGTCTGGCCGTCGGTCGGGCGCTGGTGAAATCCCATCGAATACGGAAACGCGGTCTCAAATAAATTGTCGTAGCGGATCGTCAAACGGCGCATCAGCTCAGCGAGTTGATTCCGTTCGCGATCGCCGAGTTGCGCCAGATCCTGGACGTGTCGCCGGCTCAAGATCATTGTCTCGAACGGCCAGACGGCCCAGTACGGCACCAGGGCGACGAAATCGTCGTTCGCGCAGACGACTCTCTCGTTGTGGGCAAGCTCCAGATCAAGGTAGCGGCACAATAAACAAGAGCTGTGCCGTTCGCGATATTCGCGCTGTGATTCCATCTCAAGCGCCGGGATATTCGGCAATTCCGCGTTGGCCCAGATCTGGCAATGCGGGTGCGGATTGCTCGCGCCCATCAGCGCGCCGCGATTCTCGAAAATCTGCACGTGATGTATCGCGGGCCGCGCGCCCAAGTCCAGATACTGCTCCGCCCATAGATCAACGACTCGCCGAATTTCCTCGACGCTCATACGCGGAATCGTCAGGTCGTGCCGCGGCGTGAAGCACACCACGCGGCAAACGCCGGCCTCCGCGCGGGCCACGATCAATCCCTCCTCGTTGATGTTCGTTGCAGGTGCATCGGGAAGCAGCGCGGGAAAATCGTTGTCGAAAACAAATGCGGTTTTATAGTCCGGATTGCGAACGCCGTCGGCCCGCGCATTGCCGGGGCAAAGATAGCAGTTCGGGTCGAAAGCGAGTTGCGCCGGCACTGCGGCTTTTTCAACTTTCCCCAGCCACGGCCGTTTCTCGCGATGCGGCGAGACGAGCACCCATTCCCGCGTCAAAGGATTGAAACGCCGGTGCGGTGTTTCTTGCAGTGACAATAAATTCATTCGCTTATTCGCTCTCCGGGGCCGCACTCAGGCGACCCGGCCAACGCCTTCCGCTGGTTCGCAAATCTGAATGTCCGGTCGTATCTTGAACGCTTCTTCATAGCGGGCCGCGATGCACGCCCGAAACGGCTCTGCCTGCGCGGCTTCTACCAGATTGAACGTACAGCCGCCGAATCCGCCGCCGGTCATGCGCGCGCCGATAACGCCCGGCTGGCCGGCCGCAAATTCCACCATACGATCGAGCTCGGGAGAACTGACTTCAAACAAATCGCGCAAGCTGACGTGCGATTCCGCCATTCTTCCTCCGAACGCCGCAAGGTCTCCCGAGCGAAGCGCTTTCACCGCGTCCAGCACGCGCGCATTCTCCGCAACCACATGCATGGCGCGGCGGTACACGGCGTCCGGCAAGTCCGCGCGATGCTTCTGAATCTGATCCACAGTGACGTCGCGCAGCGCGCGAATGTTCGGATCATACTCCGCCAGCTTGCGTACTGCTTCCTCGCATTCGGCGCGCCGCTTGTTGTATTCCCCGGAAGAATGCGCGTGCTTGACCATCGTATTGCAAATCACGAGGCGCACCGAATCGGGGATTGGCTCAAACTCATATTCGAGCGTGCGGCAATCGAGAAGGATCGCGTTGCCTCTGCGCCCGTGCGCCGCCGTAAATTGGTCCATGATGCCGCAGCGCGCGCCGACGAATTCGTTCTCCGCTTGCTGCGCGAGCTGCGCCAATTTTGTCCGCTGGATTTCCACACCCAGCGAGTCCAGCAATGCATAGCCGGTCGCCACTTCGATCGCAGCCGAGGAGCTGAGCCCCGCTCCCATAGGAACTTCCCCGCGAATCAGCAGGTTTGCACCGCTCAGAGGAAAACCGGCCATCTGCAAGACTGAAACGACACCGAGCGGGTAGTCGAACCATTTATGTCCGGGCCTTGGCCCGCCATCGGCAGTGTTGTAGGTGACAGTTTCGTCGAAATTCTCGGAATGAATAGAAAACCTGCCGTCTGTACGCGGCCCGATGGCTACCCAACAATAAGAGCCGATTGCGGCCGGCATCACGAAGCCGTCATTGAAATCGGTGAATTCTCCAATTAGGTTTACGCGGCCCGGAGCGCGATACACCAGCGCCTCTGTTCCGAATTTCTCGCGAAACCGATCCTGCAGACCCTGCAAACCAGACATTCTTCCCCCGGCCAATTGATACAAACGACGAAATAAAACTACCGCGGCGAGCCTACCTGACCCCGAAGTCGCGCCGCAAGAAGTATCGTTCAACTTTCTGTCCAGCCGCGCGGCCAATTGAGTTAGAGTGCAGGCCGGAGCGGGAGACAGGGTGCGCCTCGAAGCGCTGCACAAATTGGCACGGCCGCAGACGATCTCCCGCCGCGGAAAGACAATACTCTCTATCGCAGAAAGGCCAACGCACATGAGGATATCGTTCCTTGAAAAATTCCTGCTGGCCGGCGCCCTTGCAGTGTTGCTTCTGGCGCCGGTGGCGACACACGCGCAGCAAGTGGCCGCGACGCCGCCGATGGGCTGGAACAGCTGGAATCACTTCAACCGGAAAGTTGACGACGCAACGGTGCGCGCACAAGCCGACGCGATGGTTTCGAGCGGAATGCGCGATGCGGGCTACGTTTACATCAATATTGACGACACTTGGGAAGGCGATCGCGACGCCCAGGGCGTGATCCAGTCGAACAGCAAATTTCCGGACATGAAAGCGCTCGCCGATTATGTCCACAGCAAGGGCCTCAAAATCGGAATCTATTCGAGTCCGGGCGCGAAGACGTGCGCTGGATTCGAGGGCAGCCTTAATCACGAAGATCAGGACGCGCAAACCTATGCGAACTGGGGATTCGATTATCTGAAATACGATCTCTGCAGCTTTCGCGACGTCATGAAAACCGCCGCCACGCCCGAGCAAGCCCACCAGATGATGGTGGACGCCTACGTGAAAATGCGCGACGCGATCAAGAAGACCGGCCGGCCAATGGTCTACAGCTTTTGTCAGTACGGCGACGACGCCGTCTGGCAATGGGGCCCGGCGGCCGGCGCGAACCTCTGGCGCACGACGGGCGATATCAACGACCACTACGCGCGCATGGAGGAGATCGGCTTCGCGCAGGCGGGCCTCGCCAAATATGCCGGCCCGGGGCACTGGAACGATCCGGACATGCTTGAGGTCGGCAACGGCGGAATGACCGCGGATGAATACCGAACGCACATGAGCCTCTGGGCGATTCTTGCGGCGCCCCTGCTCTCGGGAAATGATCTTTCCACGATGTCGCCGGAAACCATCGCCATCCTGACGAACCGCGACGTCCTGTCTGTGGACCAGGATCCCGCCGGGAAACAGGGCGACCGCGTCTGGGCCGAAGGACCGATGGAAATCTGGTCCAAGCCGATGGCGGATGGCTCGCAAGCCGTCGGGATGTTCAATCGGCAGTCCGGGCCACTGAGCTTCTCCGTGGATTTCGCGAAGTTAGGACTTGAGGGCAAAGTGAAAGTTCGCGATCTTTGGGCGGGGAAAGATCTCGGCACGATGGAAGGCTCTTATCGCGCAACGCTTCCTGCGCACAGCGTGGTCTTGCTGCGCGTCTGGGCACAATAAGCGCGTTTTTTTCTAAAGGCGAATACGTTTTACTGGGATCGTCGCTACGGCTCACCCGCTGCGGGGAGTTGGACGCTGGCGGGCCAGCGCCATTCCGTGGAGCGCATTCCGCCCGGCTGACCCGCGATCCACAGCCCGCTTGTGCCGGGCATGGATTCCATCACGTTCTCCGCCGCATCCGGTCCCATCACAAACATGACCAGCGAGAGCGCATCGCTGTCCGTCGGATTGGGAGTAATCACCGTCGTTTGCAACATGCCATCCACCGGAGCGCCCGTGCGAGGGTCCATTATGTGGCAGTAGACTTTCCCGTTGAGACGAAAAAACTTTTCGTAGTTGCCGGACGTTGAAAGCGAAGTATCTCGCAGCGTCACGGTTGAAATCGTGCGCGTGCGGTCGCCAGGCACGGGAACTCGCACGATCCATCCGGGTTGCCCCGGCGGCGCGCCGATCGCGTAGATCGAACTTGAGCCGGCGTCCACCAGCGCTCGCGTCACACCCAGCCCGCGCAACAACGTGGCCACGCAATCCACAGCGTAGCCCTTGCCGATTCCACCGGGATCCAATTCCATGCCCGGCACGTCGAACTGCACGGTACGCGCCTGCGGATCGAGATGGACGTGTTGCCAGCCCGTGCTCTGCCGCGCCTTTGCAAGTTCTTCAGGATTGGGATAGTGGCCGGTGTCGCGAAAAAATCCCCACGCGCGCATCAGCGGGCCGACGGTGATGTCGAACGCGCCGTTCGTGCGTCGCGAGTAGTCGAATGAGATTTCCAGAAATCGAAAGGTCTCGGGATCGGTCGTGACCGGCCCGGGATACGCGAGGCGGCTGATGCGCGAAAGTTCGCTGGTTGCCATGTAGTTGCTGAGGAGGTGATCTAGGCGATCGATTTCGTCGAAGGCTGCGGTGAAAATTTCCGCAGCTTTCTCTTCGTCCAAGGCGTAGAGCGAAATGGTGTAAAGCGTGCCCATCGCCTGATGAGTCTGCGTGAATAGCCGCTCCGGCTGAGGGGCTACAGTCTGTGGCGCTAACGTTACCGGGGCCGCCAGAAAAAAAATGGCGAGCAGGGTCAGCAAGCGGATGCGGCTGGCTGCGTGCGAAATTGCCGTCCCCGGCTGCAAACCCCGTGATTTCTGTCGCATGCGCTCGGATTCTATCAGAGCGCCGCGTGGCCAGTAGGACAGGCACTCTTGCCTGTCCAGGTTTTTGCGCGGCGGAGAGAAGGCAGAGAGAAGAGGACAGGCAAGAGTGCCTGTCCTACTGTTGCCGGGCAGGAGTTCTGCTACAATCTGCCGGGCGCGCGCCGTAGGCCGCCCGGGCTGTTCTTGGAGCCCGCAGGAGGGTTTGTGAGAGTTTTGCGCAGCCGTGCTGCTGTGCGCGTTTCGCTCCTCGCACCAACCGTTTCGCTCCTTGGAACACAAACTCGTTCGTTGTTCTGCGCGCGATCGAAGACACTTCTCGTCGTTTTGCTCCTACTTTTCTCTTTCGCCGGACTCGCTCAGGCGGCGCCACAGGGCGGAGGCGATCCGGGCGCGCCGCATCTGCAGAAAAATGGCCAAGTGACACAGCTGCTCGTAGACGGAAAGCCGTTCCTGCTCCTCGGCGGCGAGGTCCATAACTCGAGCAGCTCGAGCGCGGAGTTTATGCGGCCGATCTGGCCGAGACTTGCGCAGGCACACTTGAACACGGTGCTGGTGCCCGTCACCTGGCAACAAATCGAACCGACGGAAGGCCAGTTCGATTTCGCGGCGCTCGACAGTGAGCTCCAGGACGCACGGGCGGCGAAATTGCACTTGGTCCTCTTGTGGATGGGAAGCTGGAAAAACGGCAATTCCACGTACACGCCGGCCTGGGTGAAGGCGGACACGAAGCGGTTCGCGCTGGTGCAGAACAAAGATGGCCGGGCGCTGCAGATTCTCTCCACATTCGACGAGGCAACTCGCGATGCGGACGCGCACGCCTTCGCCGCGCTGATGCATCACGTGGGCGAGCTGGACGCCGCGCAACACACAGTCCTCATGATTCAGTTGGAAAATGAAGTCGGCGTGTTGGGTGATAGCCGCGATCGCAACCCCGCGGCCAACAGCGCCTTCGCCCAACCCGTTCCCGCGGCGCTGATGGACTATCTCGTAAAACACAAGGACAATCTCTTGCCGGAGTTTCACTACATCTGGGAGGAGGCAGGATTCAAGACCTCGGGCACCTGGGAAGACTTGTTTGGTCGCGGCCCGGCGGATCAAGTTTTCATGGCGTGGAGTTACGCGCGCTACGTGGACCATGTGGCCGAAGCGGGCAAGGCCGCGTACTCGGTGCCGATGTTCATCAACACATGGCTGGTGCAGCCGGAGGACAAAGGGCCGGGCGATTATCCCAGCGGCGGCGCCGTCGCGCAGATGCACGACGTTTGGCAAGCCGGCGCGCCCCACGTGGATATTCTTGCCCCGGACATTCACCTTCCCGATACGCCGGGCATCCTGGCGAGTTACAGCCGAAACGGAAATCCAGTTTTCATTCCCGAATCCAGCGCCGGGGTGAGCGGCTCTGCGAACGCCTTCTACGCCTTCGGACAATATGGCGCGATTGGTTATTCGCCGTTCGGCATCGAAGATCAAGCTGACGCCGATTCGCCGATCTCGAAAGCTTATGCCGTCCTTTCGGAGATGGCGCCGCTGATTCTCAAGCACCAAGCGGCTGGCACCATAGCGGGCGCGTGGCTAACGAAGGAAAGGCCGACGCAAGATGTGTCGCTGGGCGATTACACGCTGCACTTCGCGTTGCGGCGCGGCTTTCGCGCAACCGTCTTCCCCGATTCGGGATACGCCCTGGTGCTCGCCACGGGACCGAATGAATACACGGTTGCCGGCAGCGATGTGCAGGTGACGTTCTCACCGAACACGCCCGGGGCGCCCGTTGTGGGGCTGGCGACGGTGCAGGAAGGCACGTTCCAGGATGGCCGCTGGGTGCCGGGCCGCTTGCTGAATGGCGATGAGACGCAACTGCGATACGACCTATCCGTCGCGGCTGGGGAAAACCAATCGGGGACGGGGCTGAGTTTTGCGGGAAACGGCCCGACGATCCAGCACGTCCAGTTGTATCGCTATCCTTGATCCGCGGCTGGCGGCGCAGCGAAAGGGGAAACTAGATGAGGGGCCGGAACCGCATCGTGACGGCAGGGATCGTCGCGGCATTCATTCTCTCGCAGCCGGTGAGTGGTTTGCTGCCCCAGGCGCGCGCGCAGCAGGGACCAGCGGTTGCTCCGCCTGCCGCTTTGCCGGCGATTGATTTGAAATTCTCCTTTGGGCCCGGCCAACTTCCGCCGGATGCGATTCGCGTGCTGGCTTCGACAGCGTACTCGCACGACTTGGGATACGGCTTTGAACCGGGCGCAACCGTTCAGTGTCTCGATCGCGGGGCTGCCGATCCCGCGCGCAGCCATTTCTGTACCAGCGATAAGCCGTTCTTTTTCTCGGCGGATGTGCCAGAAGGCGATTACGACGTGACGATGGTGCTGGGCGACCCGCAGGGCGAATCCATCGCGACGGTCAAGGCCGAATCGCGGCGGCTGCTGATTGAAAAATCGGATACGGCAGCGGGCCAGTTCGACACGCGGACGTTCACCGTGAACGTGCGGTATCCGGAAATTGCGGGCGGCGAATACGTTGCGTTGAACGGGCGCGAGCAAGGCGTGTGGGACTGGGATCACAAGCTGACGCTGGAGTTCAACAACAAGCGGCCGTGCATCGTCTCAATTGAAATCAAAAAGAATGACCACGCGGTGACCGTTTATCTCGCGGGCGATTCGACCGTGGTGGACCAGGCGCGTGAACCGTGGTGCGCGTGGGGACAAATGCTGCCGCGCTTCTTCAAGCCGGGCGTTTCCATCGCCAACAACGCCGAATCCGGTGAAACGCTGAAGGCGTTTATCGCGGAATACCGGTTCGCAAAAATTATGAGCACGATCAAGCCGGGCGATTATCTCTTCATGCAGTTCGTGCACAACGACCAGAAGCCTGGCCCGTATCACGTGGACGCGTTCACGGATTACAAATCCTTCCTGAGGCTGTACATCAACGAGGCCCGGCTGCACGGCGCGACTCCGGTGCTGGTGACGGCGATGAATCGCCGGACGTTCGGCCCGGACGGCAAGATCACAAATTCGATGGGCGACTATCCGGAAGCGATGCGCCAGTTGGCCAAGGAAGAGAATGTAGCGCTGATCGATCTGAACGCGATGAGCAAGATTCTTTACGAAGCGTGGGGGCCGGAGAATTCCGTGAAGGGCTTCGTGCAATACCCGGCCAACACCTTCCCCGGCCAGACGATGGAACTGAAGGATAATACGCATTTCAATTCGTACGGGGCGATCGAACTGGCGAAGTGTATCGTCGAAGGCATCAAATCGAATCAGCTTGGAATCGCGAAATATTTGATTGGGGATACGCCTCCATTTGACCCGGCGCATCCCGACCCTTTTGAGGACTGGCATTTGCCGATGAGCCCGCTCAGCAATCTCGCGGTTCCGGCAGGAAGATGATTCGCGCGGTTCCGCGCGAACAAAGGAGAAACGACGTGCGTTTGAAACTTGCGATTGGATGTGTTTGCGTGGCGGCCTTGTGTGGGGTGTGCCTCGCCTCGACTCCGAAGGAGTTGCCGGACGTGCGAATCGGCCTTTGCGGGACGATCAGCCAAATTGACGACGCGAAGGCCGCAGGATTCGACTACATGGAGCTCCGAGTGTCGGAGGTAGCGGCCTTGTCCGACGCGGACTTCGACCAATTGCAGACCAAGCTGAAGACCGTCGGGCTCCCTGTGCCGGACGCCTATTTATTCGTTCCAGGAAATATCAAGCTGACGGGACCGACCATCGACAAAGACCAGCAGATGACGTACGTGCGCATGTCGCTGGATCGCATGGCCAAGTTGGGGACGCGAACGGTGGTGCTCGGTAGCGGCCCGGCGCGCGCCTACCCCGACGGCTTCCCGAAGGAGCAGGCGTACGACCAATTCAAGGATTTCTGCAAGCGGCTCGGCCCGGAGGCGCGATCGAGAAACATCACGATCGCGATTGAGCCGTTACGGCCGGAGGAATCGAATCTGATTAATTCGCTGGCAGAGGGCCTGACCCTGATCAAAGACGTGAACGATCCGAATATCCAACTGAATCTTGATTACTACCAGTTTGAAATGGTGAAGGAAGACCCGGGAGATATTCTTCTGGCCGGCGATCACATCCGCCACGTGCACATGGCAAACCCAAAGGGCCGCGTCTTTCCGCTGCGTAAGACCGAATACGATTACAAACCGCTCTTCGACAACCTGGCAAAGATTGGATACGACCGGGAGATGAGTATCGAAGGAACTGCGACCGATTTCGCGAAACTTGCACCTACGTCCATCGCGTTCTTGCGCATGGCAGTCGAGCACAAGCTTCCCGGCAAGTGAAACTGGTAGACCCGGATTACTTCAAATGGGGAGTGAACTCTTGAAACACAGATTACTCTGCGGATTCGTCTGCGCACTCTCGCTGCTGGCGCTGGCAGGCGGCATCTCCAACGCGCGCAGCCAGCAACCTCGCGTGCTGCTCGGATGCACGGGGACGATCAAGGACATCGGCCCGGTGAAAGCCGCCGGCTTTGATTACATCGAGCTGAACACTACGGAATTCGCCGCGCTCTCCGAGGACGATTTCGCGAAACTCCAAACGACACTGAAGCAGAGCGGAATTCCGGTTTACGCGACCTCCAACTTCCTCCCCGCGAGCATCAAGCTGACCGGGCCGGCCGTGGACCCTGATGCGGAGATGGCTTACGTTCGCAAGGCGTTCGCGCGCGCGTCATTGCTTGGCTCGCATTACATGATTTTCGGAAGCGGGGCCTCGCGCACCGTCCCGGTGGGCTTTTCTCACGACGTGGCGTTCGGGCAGCTGGTGGACTTCTGCAAGCGAATCGCGCCAGAGGCGCGCGCCAAGGGAATCATCGTGGCGATCGAGCCGCAAAGCCTCGATCAATCGAACATTATCAATGGCACCGCAGAAGGCATGAAATTGCTCGATGCGGTGAACGATCCGAACGTCCAACTCGTGCTCGACATCTACTATCTGGACCAATTGCACGAGGATCCGGCGGAGATGATTGCGATCAAACAGCACATCGTACATTTTCATTTCTCAAATCCGGATGGCCGCGTCTTTCCCGCACGTTGGGAAGAATACAAGTACGGCCCGTTTTTTGCGGCCTTGCGCAAAATGAGCTATGCGGGCGCCATCTCCATCGACGCTCACGCCAAGGATTTTGCGACGGAAGGGCCACTCGCGGTCGCGTTCCTGCGCGACGCGCTTTCGCGATAGCTCGCCGCCGTCTTGGAACGCAAATCTTCTTGGCTGCTATCGCAAGATAGTGGCCTGCATCGTGCTTCTGGAATAGAATCGCCCCGCTTGTCCCACTCCTGAGAGGAAGAACAGAGATGACACGAAACTGGCGACTGTACCTGCTGCTCGGAGTTGCCGTCTCGGCCGCGTTGCCGGCACATGCGCGCCCCCAACCTGTGCCGGACCAGCCGGCTGGCGGCGCAACCTTGCTGCTGCATTCCAAGCTGCTTGCGCCGCTGGGCTCTGGTTCCGAAAGCCGCGCGCTAAGAATTGACGGACTGTTTGTAGAGACCGCGGCGGGGCGCACGGCGCTTCCTTCGGAGCTTATCGCGAAACCCGCGAAAGATGGCGCAATCGAAGGGCAAACCAAGCTGCCGGACGGTCGCGTCGTTAAGCTGATTGTGACGCCAGAGGGAAACAATTTCACTTTGAAGCTGAGCGCGGAACCGGCAGGGGGCATCGTGAGGTGGGGCCTCGCGATCGAGGCCGGCAAGGATGAATACTTCACCGGCGTCATGGAACGGCTGGTGGACGGGCCCCAGCAACTCAGCTGGGCGCCGGATCGAACCGAAGTTCTGAATCTGCGCGGGCAGCAAATCGACATGATTTTGAAACCCACGCTTGGGGTGTACGCCCCGTTTTACGTTTCATCGCGCGGGTATGCGGCGTTCGTCAAGACGAACTGGCCGGGCCATTTCGATTTCTGCGCCGGCAATCCGGATCGGGTGTCGATCGAATTTGAGGGCCCCGCGTTCGAGATGAAGATTTATGCGGCGAAGGATCCCGCGACGCTGGTTCGCGAGCACGCAATGGATTCCGGCCCGCCATTCGCCCCGCCGAAGTGGATGTACTCGCCGTGGCGCTGGCGAGATGAGAACACCGAGCGCTCCACGTACTACGACGGCACGCCCGTCACTGGCCCGTTCAATTCCGAATTCATGGAAGACGTGCTGCTGATGAAAGCCTACGGCATCCCGAACGGCGTCATGTGGATTGACCGCCCGTGGGGCCCCGGCGCCGGCGGATACGATGATTTTGAGATTGACTACGACCGCATGCCGAATTTTGAAGCGTCGGTGAAATGGCTCAACGAAAACAACATGCAAATGCTGCTTTGGATTGGGCCGTACTTCGAGGGCAAGATGGCCGAGGAAGCGCTCGCCAAGGGGTACAACCTCCCGGGCCAGTTGCCGTTGCGCACGGACTATCCTCTCGCCGACTTCAGCAATCCGGCTGCGAAGCAATTCTGGCAGGACGGCGTCGCAAAATTGTTGAAGATGGGCGTGACCGGCTTCAAGATGGATCGCGCCGAAGAGCTAATCCCCGAGACGGGCACGTACAAAATTTATGACGGCCGCACGATTCGAGAAGAGCGCGACGCCTATCCGGGGATGTATTTGAAAGCCGCCTACGACGTGGCCCATCAGTATCACCCTGACGACAATTTTGTGCTCATGCCTCGCGCGGCCTATACCGGAAGTTCTGCTTACGGTGTGTTCTGGAGCGGCGACATCGGCGGCACGCAGAATGGGCTGCGCACCGAGATCATTGCCGTGCAGCGCAATGCGGTGGACGGCTATCCCAATTGGGGCTCCGATACCTGCGGCTACAACGAGCAACTTCTTGAAGAAGAAGTCTGCGCGCGGTGGCTCGAATTCAGCGCGTTCAATCCCATCATGGAGGTCGGTCCCACGCGCAATCTGGGCTTCTGGGATCTGCCGCGGCCACCAAGTTATGACGTGGAACTGATCGCGACCTGGCGGCTCTACGCGCGATTGCACCAACAATTGGCGGAGTACAGTTACAAGGCGGGCCAAGAAGCGCACGCGACAGGCATGCCGATCGTGCGGCCTCTCTTCCTCGTGGACCCGAAATCGCCGCAGGCCTGGTCGAATTGGTGGACGTATCTGTACGGGCCGGACGTTCTGGTGTCGCCGCTGTGGGAAAAGGGCAAGCGCACGCAGGAAGTTTATTTGCCGAGGGGGTCGAGCTGGCAGGATGCTTGGAATCCCGCGAAAATTTACAAGGGCGGACAAACGATCACGGTGAACGCGGACGTCGGGCAATTGCCGATTTTCATTCGCGCAGGTTCGGGAGTGAATCTCGGCGATTTGAACCAGCAATGGAAAGAATCGCTCGCGATCGCGCAGACGAAGCCGGACTTGAAGGCGCTCGATGCCGAGGTGAAAGCCTGGTTCGACAAGTACCAAGCGCAGATGACCGCGCCGAAGCCGTGAGCCTCCCGCGCGAATGGCCCAGGCGGCGGGTGTGATGCGCCCGCATCTCCGGAGGGCTGGGTGAGCGAAAATCCGCGCGGGGACGCTTCTGCCCGGACGTCGGGGGCGGGTGCGGGTGGTGGAGAATGGAGTGCGCTTCTTCGCCCCGGTTCACTGCAAGTTACCGCTACGGCCTTTACTGCACTGTTTTCCGTGGTGGGTTTGGCGCTCTACGGACTTCCCTTCTATTACGACTTCATGGTGCACCAGTTTGGCTGGACGCGCGGCCAGGTGACTTCCGGCAACGCGCTCAGCAAACTCGTCGTGGGGCCGCTTTTCGGATTCATTGCAGGCTGGTTGGTGGACCGCTTCGGGCCGCGCCGCTTGATGATGGCGGGGATTCTGATGGCGGGCGTGGCGCTGATCGGGCTCGGCTCCATCTCCACTATCGGCATGTTCTACTTTTTCTATTTGTTCAACGCGCTCGGCTACGTGTGCGGCGGCCCGCTTCCCGCGCAGGTGCTAGTCTCGCGATGGTTTGACGCAGCGCGCGGCAAGGCAATGGGTATCGCCTATCTCGGCATTGGTTTTGGCGGAGCGGCGGTGCCATTTATCTCCGCTGCTCTTGTGGCGCGATTCGGCTGGCAGAGAGCGATCGAGGTTGTGGGAGTTCTAATTATCTTGCTGGCTCTGCCGATGGCGTATTTTGTGAAGGAATCGCCGCCTGGACATGTTGCGCACTCTGCCAGTGTGGCGACACCTTCCTGCAAGATGGCGTTCCGATCACCGGCATTTTACCTGCTGACCGTCGGCAGCATGTGCGCGATCGGGGCGCTCGCGGGCGTGCAACAGAATCTGAAACTCTTCCTGAGCGTGGACCTGCACTTCTCGCAATCGGCCGCGGCGCGCATCCTTTCGCTGGTGCTGGCGTTCAGCATCGTCGGGAGGCTTCTGATGGGTTGGCTGGCCGACCGCATCCCGATCAAGTACGTCATGTTGCTGACGTACCTGCTGGTGGCCTGCGCCATTCCGCTGCTCTATCTGCACCAGACGCACACCGCGCTCTATTTTTTTGCGGCAATATTCGGTATCGGCCTCGGCGGAGATTACATGATCATTCCGTTGATGACGGCTGAGCTGTTCGGCGTCGAAGTGCTGGGCCGCCTGATGGGCGTGATCCTAACGGCCAGCGGCGTGGCGGAAGCGTCATCGCCGTGGATGGTCGGACATTTGCGGGACGTCAGCGCGAGCTACTCGGGCAGTTTCCTGATTCTCATTGCGCTGGCCCTAGTGGGGGCAATCGCCATCGCGGCTTTGCCGAAACATCGCCGCGCGATTTCACGAAACTGAATATCACCTGGGCCTCATCGCTGTCGGTAGGCTGCTCGCCACCACATGTCATTCCGAGCGTAGCGAGGAATCTCTCTTCAGGGTTAAGTTCAGGCGGAAGAGAGATTCCTTATCGTCCGCCCAGTGGACTCCTTGGAATGACATACGGTGGGGATTTCCCGCAATAAATTTCAAATAAAAACGGCAGGAGCGGCCCCGTTTTATCGGGGCCGCTCCCGCCGGTAAGGGTTTACTCGCCGCTCTCTACCAGTGAATCTTCAGAGCGAACTGGAGAACGCGCGGGTCGAACTGCGACGGGATGATTCCCGACAACGGTGCGCCCGTGATGTACCCGAACGTGCTGCCCGACAAGCCCGACGTGAGGCTGCCTGTGGCCGGTGCTTGGGGGTTCCAGTGGTTGAGAGCGTTAAAGTCGTCAAACCTGAATTCCAGGTTGAGGCTTTCGTGAATTTCAAAGATTCGGCTGACGGAAAAGTCGAAGTTAAATGCGCCCGGAGCGCGCAGCGCGTTCCGCCCGATATTACCGTTCAGACCGGAGCCGCCCGGTCCCGAAGCGGCAATCGTGACGACGGCAAGAGGCGCAGGGCACGTCGAGCCCGTCGGCAGAACTGCGGGGCAGGTGGCGGTAATGGTGTAGATCGGGTTCAGCGTCGTTGTGGCCGTGCAGTTAGCGTTCGTGCAGGCCGTGACGTAGAACGGAGCCTGGTTGTAATACTGGTAGCCGCTGTTCAGAGCGTTCGCATATACGTTGGAAGGACCCTCTCCAGGAGCGTAGCTTGCGAACGTTCCCTCGCTCGATCCGCCCGTGAGCGAGGCATCGCCTTGGGTGATCGATACCGGTAAGCCGGTCGCCATGTGTATGCTTGGCGCTGCCTGCCAGCCACCAAATACCCAACCCTTCCAGCTGTGGCCCTTGATCGGGCTGATGGCGACGATGGAAGCGTTGAACGTGTGGCGGACGTCGAAACTGCAGCTCGCATAGTTGGCGTGGAAATTGGTCTGGTTCTCGTAAAGAGTGTTGCCGTTGAGGTCGTTCATTTCCTCGTTAAGGTCGAAGCAGTGGCTATAAGTGTAGTTGGCCAAGAGCGAGAAGCCCTGGCTGAACCGATGCTGCACGGTAGCGAGCAAGGCATTATAATTCGCGTTGTTGCTGTCCGTGCCCAGTTCCAATTGGCCGCTCAATTCGTTGACCCCGAGGTTCGTGGTCACCTTGGAGGCCGTGGGTGAACCGCCCGCCAGAATGTTCAGGTATTGGCGTTCCGCCTCGTTGCCGCTGGTGCAAATCGGCTCGGTGGCGGTGGCGACTGCGTTCGCAGCGGGCAAGAAGCACGCGTTCGGATCTCCGATATTGGTGATTGGAGTTTCGGAGAAGTTGTAGGAATAACCGAGCGGTGAGTGCGTGGTCTTGTTCCCCAAGTACGAAAGGGAAACGGACCAATTCCGCGCAATTTGGGCTGAATAGCTCGCGGTCCATTCCGCAACATAAGTAGGTTTCACCTGTGGAGGGATGAGGACCCACAAGGCGCCTGCCGGGAAATCGTGCACAGCGGGGAACGGGCCTTGGTTTGTTGGGTTCGCCGTGCCCGTGCTGAGGCATCCAGCGGGCGTGTAATACTCCCACGGACTGGTCATCGTTCCGCAGAAAGTGCCGGCTGCAACGTTCGAGAAGCCTTGTGTAAGGTCAATTTCGTCGATTCCCGGAGGGTCCGAGGTCAAACGCTGGCCCCACCAGGCCGAAGTAGCGTCGTGGAAAATGCCCGCGCCGATGCGGAAGACTTGTTTGCCGCTTCCCCCCGGACTCCAGGTAATCCCAAGCCTAGGAGCAAGAAGCAGAATTTTATCAGCTGTGAACGCCTTAGACACGCCCGGGTCGCCGTAGAAAGAGAAACCGGCCGGCGGGCATGCGTTCGGGTCAACCGCGAGAGCGGCTGCAGTGCACTCGTTCGCGTACGACGGGCTTCTCACGTTCGAAAGGAAGTTCTGCAAGTTGAAGGTCGCGCCACGTCCGTAAATATCGGAGGGGAACAACTGCGGTTCCCAGCGCAATCCAACGTTAACGGTGATGGAGTTGGACACGCGGATCGTATCCTGAGCATAAACGGCGGGGAAGGTGCCGCGATAGGCGACTTGTTGCGGACGGCTCTGGCTGTACGAACTCCAGTCGCCCAGCAGGTAGTCGGTGAGCGAGTTGTTCGACCAAGTGCTGCCGAAGCCGAAGGTGCCGTCGTTGTCGTAATTGCTCAGCGTATTATCCTGCGTGCGGAGGACATCAATGCCGAAGGCGTAGTGGTTCCTGCCGCGAATGATGTCGACGTCGTCCGCTTCCTGAATGCTGTTCACGTTGAAGAAGCCGAAGTTGCCCGTGCCGGAGCCAACGCTGAACGGACCCGAGATCAGAAGGAAGTTGCTGGTCTCGTCGTAGGAGTTCACTCCGAGGAAGTTCGCGTTGATGGGAATACCCGCGCTGCGGTCGTCGCGGCGGCGATCCCAGGTCACGTGCAACGAATTGACAGTCGTCGGCGTGATCGAATAGGTATCGCCAAACGTGAAGCTCTGCGCCCGCTGGAAGACCCCGGGAGCGCTGGTTAGCAGCAAGTTATTGGTGCTCTGCAAGAGGAAGGGAGGCGGATCGTTGAAATCATCAATAAGATACCGCCCGAACAGGGTCTGCTTTGAACTAACCACCCAGTCCATCTTACCAATCACCTGGTCTTCGTTTTGAACCTGCGGATTCTGGTACTGATAGTAGCCGCAAGGATTGTAATTCGCGCCAGAGGGGTTGGTCCCCTGCCCCGGTCCAAGTGGAACGTACCCAGCGGTGAGCAATTTCAACGCGGCAACGTCCCAATTGGGCGCACCGGCCATGACTCCGCCCGCCCGATAGGGAGCCTGGAGCCAATCCTGGGTGTCGGCAGAGCCGACAGGCCCGGCGCCAAATAGTGCGGTTCCTCCACTCGCGTTACCGGCTGTGTTGTAGAGCGCCGACGTCGCGTTGGTAAAGGTCCCCGAGCAAGTCGGGGTGTTCGCCCAATAGTTGGTCGAATTGCCCTTGGTGGGAGTCGAGTTCACGTCATTGAAGTAGGGCGCGAAATCTCCGGTTTGGATTTCGTCGAGCGTAGGCTCGCGAGTCGTATTGGTGGAGACTTGCGAAATCCGCGTGCCCTGGTAGCCCATAAACCAGAATACCTTGTCGCGAATCAGCTTACCGCCGGCTGTACCGCCGAATTGATTGCGGTGCAGGATGTCGCACGGTGTGCCCGTGATCGCACCGGGACTCGAAGCGCTGGTCACGCCGCTGGGCTGAATGCAATTTGTAGCCAATGCAGAACCTGGCTGCGGCCCGCCCCTGTAAGGATGGGGACGCGCATTGAAGTCTCCATTGCGGAGGAATTCGAACAAATCGCCATGGAAGGCATTCGTGCCCGATTTCGTCACAACGTTCACAACGCCTCCGGACTTCAAACCGGAGTTCGCAGGGAGGGCGCTGGTCTCAACGCTGAATTCCTGCAGCGCGTCGGGGAACGGAAAGGGCAGGTTCGTGAACGAATAAGTATCGTTGTTATCGCCGCCGTCCAATAGGTAATTCGTGCTGTTGAACTGTCCGCCGCCGACCGAAATCGCAAAAGAGCTAAAGAAGCTCTTGCTTCCGGAAAGGTCGCCGGTTCCCGACGCCGAGCTGGTGGGGTTGCCACCGCCGTTCTGGGCCATGACAGACGCGCCAGCCAGAACGATCAATTGCGTGGCGTAACGGCCGTTCAGCGGAAGATCGGCAATTCGGCTCGAGTCCACCACGTTGGAGATGGCGGCGGATTCGGTTTGCAACATCGTCGCGCCGGAGGAAACCACGACGCTCTCAGACACGGCGCCCAATTGCATGGCAATATTCAAATTGACGTGGTCGTTTACCTGGAGAATGATTCCAGACTGTACGTAAGACTTGAATCCAGTCTTGGAAACTTCCAACCGGTAGGGACCCACTGGCAGACCCGGCAGAACGTATCTGCCGTCTGCATCAGATGTCGTATCGTGCGAAACGCCACGATCCGTCTCGATCATCTTGACGGTCGCGCTGGGCACAGCAGCGCCGCTCGGGTCAGTAACTTGCCCGGTAACTTCTGCGACGGCAACTTGTTGGCTATGAGAAGTGAGGGGAGCAAATAACGTTAGGGCGAGCAAACAGGTAAACACACACAGCGCGCGCCCTAAATAGTCAGCACGGACCATTTAGCCTCCTGGTAGACACACTTTAAACTTTAAACAACACCCCGTGGCTCCCATTCTCACATGCCAATTACCCCTAATCGGCAGGGAAAACGCAAAGCCTCCTCGGGGCAATAAACACCCGTCGAACTTAATTGTCAAGAGCTTTCAGCGAAAAATGTTAAAGCTTTGTATTCCATCCTATAATCCATTTTTTTACACTGCGAAATGTTTTCGTTTCTTATTTCAGCAGCTCATGAAGACTCAGACAGAATCTAAAATCACTTCGCAGGTTTCGACTGGACGCAGGCTTGCTTGGTTTTCTTGTGCGAAGAAAGTTGAAGCTGGGCGCGCCATTTGTGTCAGAATCCGCAACGGATGGATTTGGTCCAGCAATTCGAGGACGCCACGCGCGATGCGGCTGCTACGGTTGAGCGGATTCCCCGCTCAACGGCGGAGATCGCTGCGGCCGTCGAGCGATTCGCGCCCGGCGCGCAGCGAATTGCGGTCGCCGAGCCTGCGAACCTGCCCGCCGAACTCTTCGACGCGTGCCGCAAATTGCC
>Ga0181538_10002009_pt1 | contig 21746 bp, 13 predicted proteins | sample PEATcosm2014_Bin_40_FD_119773 | JGI IMG/M metagenome (GOLD analysis project Ga0181538, IMG submission 119773) | Peatland microbial communities from MTU Mesocosm Facility, Houghton, MI, USA - PEATcosm2014_Bin23_30_metaG | ecosystem: Environmental > Terrestrial > Soil > Wetlands > Peat | place... | reverse complement strand
CGGTGCTATCGGTGAATCGGAACGCGCCGGTCAGGCCCAGCGCCACGATCTCGTTGAAGTTGACGACGAACATTTCGTCTTCCCGATTACTGCACCGCACGAAGGCACGGGCCGCGGCGGTCACCTCCGCAATTTTCGGGGACATGCTGGTGCTGTGGTCGACAATCAGTCCCACGGTGACGGGAATATCTTCGTTGCTGAAGAGCCGTATGGGTTGCAGTACACCATCCTCGTAAACCTCAAAATCCCGCTCGCCCAGATCGGAGACAAAGCCACCTTGCCGGTCGGACACGGTAGCGTGCAACACCACCAGGGCGACGTCCACCGAGATGCGGAGAGGTCCGGAGTCGCGATCCTGCGGCGCCGGAGGAGCCTGATGTCCGGCGTAGCCCATCAGGACAATCAAAAGAAGGGTCGGGAGAGCGATGGCTTTCGCCGCGCCGCGCCCTCCCGCCCACGATAGCCCTCTCCTCATAGCTGCCCTCCGGCCGCCGGCGCGCCACAAAAAAGGCGCGCCAGGTAGTGGACTAAGCTTCTTACAGAACGCGCTTTTGCAGCATTCTGAAGGCCAAGCCCAAGCCCAAAGCCAGCAGTCCGAGCATGGCGATCAACGGCAACAGACTCGAGGTCTGCGGAAGCACCGCCGCTATCTCTGTCGGCTCGACGTCCGGCTTGAGTTCGACGGCGGGCGGCGGAGTGACCACCGCAGCGACTTCCACCGCTTCTCCGGTGGGTTGAATCGCCTTAATCGGCGCCTGTTTCAATTGCACTACCTCCGGTGCGGACACCGGCAATAGAGGCTCTGTGACCTCCAGCGGCAAATCGACCTCCGTGAAGAGAACCGGCGTGTTGGTGGTTGCGGCCAACTGCATGGCTCTGGCCTTCGGGTAGACAAATTCCTCACCCCAGTTTCGGCCGGGATAGAACCATGCCCGGAGCGCATCCGGCTCACCTGCCGGCCGTTCCCGGAAAGTAACTACAGTCTTGTCAGTCGACTTGAGGCGATAGTTCGGGATCGCCAGAATGGTGGCGTAGATCTGCGTTTCGCTTTCGTTGAAGATCTGAACGATGTGGCGATTGGAATACGAGTCCACGATCTTGAACACATAGGTGCCGGCTGGCAGCACCGCCCACCCCTTGAGGTGGACCCCCGGAATCTCCACAGGCCCGCTGAAAGTAATGGTGGTTTTCCTGTTCCATGCGCTGGCGTCTGCCGCCGGCGAGAATACCAAGCCCATTAACGCCAGGCAAAACACCGTTGTTGTTGCTGTTTTCAAAGTACTCATCTGCTCCTTCTCCTTATGCTTTCGAATCCGCGTGGCCGGCTCGCCGCTCGATGGGGCGCTATGGCCGGTCGCACGTGATGAAGAAGAAGCACTCCGAGGTCCATCGCCGAGTTACTGTGCGAAGAGCCCGGCTATCATCTCATTACGGGACCATGCCTGGCATTTGAATGATCGCTTGATGCAGTTATTGCCGCGCGGAATGCAGAAACTGCCGCGCCCCCAAAGAAAAACCGCACCGGAGCAGCTCATGGACCAGCAAGAGCTGCTGCCGATGCGGCTCGCCCGGGTTCGGGCTGGAGATCCGGCGTCGGGTCGTCTGGAGTGCTGCGTTAAGTCGGTCCTGGGAAGATCCGCGTCCTATTCGTCCTTCGCCGGAAACGCCAGACGGCTACCGCAATCGTGATCCCCGGAAAGGCCATTATGAGAACATCCTACAAAAAAACCCCTCTGCGGCAACAAACAAGGAAAAGTCGAGTGAACGGCGACAAAAACTCGAACAACCGGCTCCCGCAAGCACGCCATTACTACAGCCCACTCTTCTTCCCCCTCGCCAGTTGCAGCAGAGGGCAGGTTTGAAAGGTAACTTCGTCAATTCGACTGATGCAGAGCAATCCGATAGCCACGTGTCAATCGGCCGTTCCAAAGAACCTGCCATCCTTTGAACCTGCCATCCTTTCCCTACAAACCTGCCACCCTTTCCCTACGCGATCCTGAGGAGATTGAACACGGGGACTTTGGCAAAGTCCAGGATGAATGCAAAGACCGCTGCCGCGACGAATACTCCTCCCACCACCAGGATAGACAGAGGAGCCATGGCGACGCCGCAGGCCGCCAGCGTTGAGGCGATCAGCAGATCGACTACAGACGACCCGATGAGCCACAGGCTGGGAGGGGAGGACCCCATGCGCTGGCGTTCCCGATTCGTATAGGTGGTTGCTTGATTGCCGAATACTACCACCACGAAAGCCAAGGTTCTGAGCGTTTCGATTCCAAAACCCAGGCGGAATTTGGCGATGGCCAGGGCGGCGGTGCAAAAGACCAGTTCGGAGATTCCCATGAAGACACCCGCGATCGTCAATTCGCCGATTCGCCAGCGATTGGGCATCGGGGATGGCCGCACGTTGTCCGTCGTCAACGACATGCCGAGGAGGTCACCCGTGAGCATGATAATAACCATCAGCATGGGCGTCAGAATCGCGTGTCCGGTCATGACCAGACCCACCGCCAGGAAGAACACCTGCACAATTTTCTTGGTGACCGAGTTGAGCGTGTAAGTCAGGATGCGCTGGAACGTCACGCGGCCTTCTCTTACCGAAGCGACGATACCACCGAGTCCTGGCTTGGTCAGCACGATGCCGGCCGCCGACTTGGCAACATCGGTGGCAGTTGCCACGGCGATTCCCATCTGCGCCTGGCGCAGCGCCGGCGCGTCGTTGGCGCCGTCGCCGCACATCCCGACAGTGTGGCCGCTCTTCTGGAATGCCTTGACGAGGTTGTACTTTCCCTCGGGAAGAACGCCTGCGAAGACCGCGAAATCCTCGGGGCGTACACGGTCGGGGATTGGTCCGGGTGGACAAACAGCTCCATCCAGACCTACCGCGCGAGCTACGATCGCCGCCGTCGCCGGGGCATCGCCCGTTATCATTACGGTGCGAACGCCCAGCGTGTGCAACTCCGCAATGAGCGCCGCCGAATCCGATCGAGGCGGATCGCTGAGAGCGATAATTCCCGCGAGCTTCAGCGCCTCCGGCGGACCCACCGCGACGGCCAGAACCCGGAAGCCCTGGGCCTCGAGTTCATTGGCCGCCGTGAGCGAATCCGGCATGGATGGCGTGAGGCCCATGACTGCGGCAAAGGCTCCCTTTACGACGCGCACTGTGGCGCCGTTCGGATCCACAGCCGTGGCCTCGGACATCTTCGTGGCGGAATCGAAAGGCACAAATTTACTCAGTTTTGGCAGGTCGGAGGCGCCGGCATGCGAGGCGGCGGAGCGAATGGCGGCGTCTACGGGATCCTGCCCGCCATCCGAGCTGGCGAGGGCGGCCATTCCCAGGACGTGCGATTCGTCAAAGCCGGGCATGGGGCGTACGGCAGTCACCTTCAGCTCGTTGCGCGTCAACGTGCCCGTCTTGTCCGCGCACAGCACGTCGATGCTGGCCGCTTCATCCACGGCGGAGAGCCGCGTCGGAAGGACGCCCAGATGCGCCAGAGCCCGCGCGCCAAGCGCCGCCGCAAGGGTAAAGGTGGCCGGCAGCGCCACGGGGATGGACGCCAGAACCGCCGTGAGCACCAGGGGAACGATCTCACCAGGCGGCAGCTTGAGAGCGCAGGCATACCCCACCAGCATAGCGATGATGACGCCGTTGAAGATGGCGAGATTGCGCACCACGCGCAGAACGGCCTTCTGCTGGGAGCTTTCGACGTGCGCGGTGCGAACCAGCTCCGCGGTGCGTCCAAACTTCGTGCGCGCTCCAGTCGCCGTAACTTCCGCCACGGCTTCGCCGCGCCGCACCAGCGCCCCCGCATATGTTTGCATGCCTGGTCCGGCTTCGATGGGTATCGATTCGCCGGTGAGCATGGACTGGTCGAGCAGGATCTGGCCTTCGATCAGACGCACGTCGGCGGCAACTACAGCGCCGAGCGATAACTTCACAATATCGCCGGGCACCAGTCCGGCAGCGGGAACGGTCGCCCAAACATTATCGCGACGGACCGACGCGTTCAGCGCGAGCCGCGACTTCAGCGCGGCAAGAGTCGCCTGCGCGCGCCCTTCCTGGAAGAACAGGAGAGCGGCGTTGAAGGCCAGAAGAACCGCGATGATGGCCGCCTCGACGTACTTGCCGAGGGCCATCTCGAGCAGGATCGCGGCCTCGAGCATCCATGGAACCGGCGCCCAGAACTTGGTCAGCGCCCTGCGTAATGGATGGAGCGCCGTGTCGGGAATTGAGTTTGGACCGAACTTGTCGAGCCGGCGGCGGGCTTCATCGCTGGTGAGGCCGGTCGAGAGCGGGACACCCTTAGCGGAGGGTTGCGGAGCGATCGGGTAATCCATTCCTCATCCGGATACGCGATTTCCAAAGGCGAGTGGCACCTTCGATTTGGTCCCAATTCATAGTTCTCTCCTCGCCCTTCCGGTTTCCCGGCGGAGCTTAGCTGGGGCACGTTTGCCGCCGTTTGAATTCAAGAGGTTTATGAGGCGAGGATGCCGTGAGTCGCGCCATCCGGCCTCTTCGCCGCGGCTAAACTTGCATCACCAAAGGCAGATTCTGCACCTAGGCGTGCGTTGGACTTGCGCTCACGGTCGTCAGCTGACGAGCATTACTGATGTTTCTCGACGATCACGAAGGTGATGTCGTCGGTTTGCGGCATGCCTTGCGTGAATTCCTCAATGGCTTGCAAGAACGTCTGCTCAAGGGCTTGACTTCCCGAGGGCGCCTCTTGCCGAATGAGCTTGAGTAGTCTTTTCTTTCCAAACATTTCCGCCTGCTGGTTTTCCGCGTCGGTAAGGCCGTCGGAATAAACCACCAGAATGTCTCCTTTATCGAGACGGAAGGCGCGGGATTCATAAGAAGCGAAATCGAACATCCCCAGGAAGTAGGAGTCGGAGGCCAGCTCTTCGATCTTTCCCGTGGCCGAACGGAACAAATAGGCCGGATTATGTCCCGCGCTGATGAATCGCCCCGTGCCATGCGGGTCCAGGAGAAAGAGAAAAAGCGTAACGAACTGGTAGGGCAGGGATTTTTCGCAAAGGAGCCGGTTCACCCGGTTCAAAACCTCCTGCGGTTGGGTTCCGGAGTGAAACTCCATGCTGAGAGCGCCCAGCACCATCGAACTTAACAGGGCCGCGGATATCCCCTTGCCGGAGACATCGGCCAGAACGCCCATCCATTCCCCCGAAACCAGTTGGAGGAAGTCGTAGAAATCCCCTCCCACATAGCGTGTGGGACTGTTGAATGCATGGATGCTAAAATTCTCAAACTGGGGCAGGAAACGGGGCAGCAGGCTTTCCTGAGTTTCCTGCGCCAAGGCTAATTCCCGCTCGCTCGCCTTTCGCTCCTCCAGGGTTTTCAGGCGGATCACCTCGCGGCTGGCTTCGAGTTCCCGGACCGTCTCCTCCAGCACTCTACTGTAGTTTCTCGTCTCCAGGTGCAACAGGCGCACTTCCAGAATATTGTGAACGCGCGCGCGCAGCTCCGCCAGATCGAACGGTTTGCTGACGAAATCTTTAGCGCCGGCTTCGAGAGCGCGCAGCTTGTGAGCCGGCTGCGCGGTGATCACGAGGACCGGAAGGTATCCGTCCTCTTCGATCTCCTTCAGGCCTTCCATCACCTGGAATCCGTCCATGCCGGGCATCTGGAGATCGAGCAGGATCAGGGAGTAGCGGTTCTGGCGGTGAAGTTCGCAGACCTCGTTCGGATGAGTCGTAGACTCGACGGAAGTATAGCCGGCGATGCGCAGCATGCCCTTAAGCAGAAGGACATTGGCCTCCAGATCGTCAACCACCAGGATTCTGGCGTTCAGAATGTCGGCTGGGCTGACCATGACCCTCGTTCCGGCTTATTTGGCAAGACCAGCCTGCTGCCGGGCGAATTCCAAGGCGACGTCCAGCGTCTGCATGAACTCATTGACCTTGATTGGTTTGGTGAGATACCGGAAGAATCCCGCCTCCAGGCCCTTCTCGATGTCGCGCGGCATGGCGTTGGCACTGAGGGCCACCACGGGAATGTGCGCCGTGGCCGAGTCTTCGCGCAGGATTCTCAGGGCTTCGATGCCACTGATACCCGGCAGGTTGATGTCCATCAGGATCACTTCCGGCTGGTTGGCGCGCGCCAGTTGGATACCCAGATTTCCGTCTCTCGCACTCAGCAGGCGCATATCCGGGCGGCGCGCGACGAGTTGCTCGATCAACATCAGGTTAGCCGGGTTGTCCTCGACGTAGAGCAGCGTGCGCAGTGGCGCGCCGTGCCGAACCTGCGCTTGCGGCTTGGCTGCGGGCTCGGCTTTGTCCGCTGCCAGTTGTGGCGCGGCGGCCGAGTTCAGCTCGAACCAGAACACACTGCCCAACCCGACCGTGCTCTCGACGCCGATCTCGCCTCCCATCAGTTCCACCAGCCGCTTGCTCATCACCAGGCCAATGCCCGTGCCTTCCTCACTGTTCCTCTCTTGTCCGAGACGGTTGAATGGCTGAAAAAGCTGCATCAGCATGTCCGGAGGCAAGCCCGCGCCGGTGTCCTTGACGCTGACGCGAGTGCGTTCCCTGGCGCGGTCCACGCCTACCACCACCGTTCCGTTCGGCTGGTTGTATTTGATGGCGTTGGAAAGAAGGTTGATGAGAACCTGCTTCAACCGGGTGCGATCGGCATCGACAAAGCAAGGGAGGTCGAACTGGGGAAAAGCCATACTGATGCCGCGCTTTTGCCCCTGCGGCTCGATCATGGCCTGGCATTCCAGCATGACTTCGGCCAGCGACGTGGGTTCGAGCGAGAGCGCCAGCCTTCCGGACTCGATCTGCGCAAGATCGAGGATTTCGTTGATCAGCTCCAGCAGGTACCATCCCGCGTGGAGAATCTGATCGATGCTGGCCGTCTGGGAGGGCGTGGGCGGAGGGGAATCGGAATTGATGAGCTGGGCGAAGCCGAGGATGGCATTGAGCGGCGAGCGAAGCTCATGGCTCATGCTGGAAAGGAAGGCCGATTTCGCGAGGTTGGCTTTTTCCGCCGCGGCCCGGGCTCTCTTCAACTCGACGTTCTGCTCCTCGATCGCCTGGTCGAGACGTTTGCGCTCGGTGACGTCGCGCGCGGCGGCGAACACGCCTTGCAGCTTCCGGTCGCGGTCGTAGAAGGTGGTCGCGTTGTAGGACACCACGGTTGTCTTGCCGTCCCGGGCGCGAGCGGTCAGCTCGTAGTTGGTGATCTTCTTCTCGCGCAGCACCTGCTTGATGCCCGCCTCGGCCCGCCCCGGATCGGTGAAGTAGCCCTTGAACGGCGCGCCGATCAGCTCGTCGCGCGTGCAGCCGGTGAGCGCCTCCATCTGCTTGTTGACGTCGGTGATGATGCCGGCCGGATCGGTGGTCATGATGGCGTCGATGTTGGATTCGATCAGAGAGCGCGTGTAGAACTGCTGGTCGCGCAGGCGCTGATCGAGCTTCATCTGCTCCGCTTCGACCTGCTTGCGCGCGGAATTATCGGTGCCGATCAACAGGAAGCCGATGACTGAACCTTGGTCGTCGCGCAGCGCCGTGACCGACACGACCGCCGGAAAGCGGCTGCCGTCCTTGCGGATGTAGGTCAATTCGTAGATGTCTTCGATGCCGCGCGAGGCCTTGAAGACCAATGCCTGGAAGCCCGGCGTAATGGTGGTTGCGAGCTCGGCGCTCAATGCCACCGCGCGAGCTATCAGCTCCTGCGGATCGGAGATATCGGCCGGGGTGATCTTGTTCACCACGTCGGCAGCGGCGTAGCCCAGCATGCGTTCGGCGCCGACATTGAATATTTGAATGACGCCCTTCTCGTCGGTGGCGATGCTCGAGAAGTTGGCGCTATTGAAAATCGCGCTCTGCAGGGCCCCCGTCTTAAGCAGCGCCTCTTCGCGGCGGACCTCGGTGATGACATCCACCATGCCGGCGGCATCCTCGGCGAGGGCCGCTATCGCCAGTCCGTTGGCCATGTGGTTTACCTTTCTGAATGCTGCCTTGCCGCGCAGCTACCCCAATAATCCGTGCACGCGTGATGCCAACAGTTCAAAGGAGCGCATGCCGGCGATAGAACCAGGTCTTGACGGCCTGCACCAGAATCAGGTAAGTCAGGGCAAGTAGCGAGATCGCACCCAGCAATGACAGCGGTATGGGGGTAAACCCGAGCAATCCGCCGAGGGGCGTGTACGGCAGCACGGCGCCGGCAAGGGAGACTGCAACTACTGCCATCACCAACCGCCCGCTGGGACGGCTCTTGAACGGGTTGCCGACCGTCCGGATCACGAACACCACCAGCGTCTGCGTGGCGAGGGATTCCACGAACCATCCGGTTCGGAACAGCGGAGCATTCGTGGCAGCGTGGAACAACCAGAGAAGCACCCCGAAAGTGAGGAAATCGTAGATGGAGCTAATGGGGCCGATAATCATCATAAACTGGCGAATGAACTCTATGTGCCACCGCTTGGGCTTGTGCACCAGGACCGGATCGACATTATCGCCGGGGACGGCGATCTGCGAAGTGTCGTAAAGAAAGTTGTTCAGCAGGATTTGAGTCGGCAACATGGGCAGGAATTTCAGGAAAAGCGATGCCGCGGCCATGCTGAACATATTGCCGAAGTTGGAGCTGGTGCCCATGATGATGTATTTCATGATGTTGGCGAAGCACCGCCGCCCTTCCATTACGCCATCGTTCAATACCGCCAGGTCCTTCTCCAGCAGGATGATCTTGGCGGCGTCTTTCGCCACATCCACGCCGTTCATAACGGAAATGCCGACGTCCGCGGTGTGCAGCGACGGAGCATCGTTGATGCCGTCGCCGATGTACCCGACGACGTGCCCGCGCGCCTTCAGACCGAGGATTACCCGGTTCTTTTGTTCCGGAGACACACGGGCGAAGATGGCGCCGTGCTCCGCCTGGTAAGCCAGGGCGGCATCGTCCATGGTGTCCACCTGGTCGCCGGTGACCATGCGGTCGGTAGCGAGGCCGACATCGTGGGCCACCTTCTGCGTCACGTACTGATTGTCGCCGGTCATGATGACCACGGAAACGCCGTCCTTCTTCAGCGCTTCGAGAACCGCAACAATCCCCTCCTTGGGCGGGTCGAGGAATGCCGCAAACCCGGCCAGCGTCATCTCCCGCTCGGCCGCCAGCGCATAACCATCCTGCTTCTCTACCTTCCGGACTGCGACCCCCAGGGTGCGGTACCCGTCGGCACTCAGCTTTTTGAAGGTCTCCGCCGCCTGGGCGCGCCGGCTTTCGTCGAACGGTTGGGAAGCGCCGTCAATGGTGACGGTCCCGCAGATGGCAAAGACGCTCTCCGCCTCGCCCTTGGTAATGAGGAGGTACTCGCCGCCACGGCGCACCACCACGGAAAGGCGCTTGCGGTTGAAGTCGAAAGGGATCTCGTCCACCTTCTCAAACTCCGCAATGGCAGGGTGCTCGTGCTTCAGAATCGCGTCGTCCAGCGGGCTTTTGATGCCGGATTGGAAGTAACTGTTCAGGTAGACGAACCGGAGAACGTCGGCGTTATCCTGACCGTGAATGTCCACGTGCCGGTCCAGCTCGATCTCGCCTTCGGTCAGCGTCCCGGTTTTATCGCTGCAAAGAATCTCGATGCTGCCGAAATCCTCGATCGCCGCAAGCTGCTTGACCAGAACCTTTTTCCTGGCCATCCGGCGCGCGCCCTGCGCCAGCGCGATGGTGATGATCATCGGCATCATCTCCGGCGTCATCCCGACGGCCAGCGCGACTGAGAACAAGAACGATTCCAGCAGTGGACGATGCAAGACGATGTTCACCAGCAGGACGAAGAGCACAGCCAGCATCATCACGCGCGTGATCATCAACCCGAAGTGGCGTATGCCGCGGCCGAATTCGGTCTCCGGCGGCCGCATGGCCAGCCGTTGAGCGATCTCGCCGAAGGCGGTGTCCTTGCCCGTGCGAACGATGACCGCGGTGCCGATTCCCGTCTGCACGGCAGTCCCCAGGAAAATGCTGTTGCTGGCGTCGGCAATGCTGTGTTGCCCCGCCGCAAGATCACCCGCCGCCTTGTCGACGGGCAAAGATTCCCCCGTCAGCGCGGACTCGCGCACGTGCAGGTCTTTGCTGTCCAATAGACGGCTGTCGGCCGGCGCCAGGTCCCCGGCATTGAGCCGGACGATATCCCCAGGAACCAGCTCAGCGACCGGCACCTCCAGTTCGTGTCCGTCGCGCAACACCGCGGCGGTTGTAGCCACCTGCTTCCGAATGTCCTCCACGGCATGTCGAGCCTGAAACTCCACGTAGAAGTTGACGACGACGCTGAGCAGGACTATGGCGATGATGATGGCGCCGCCGACCGGATCGCCCAGCACGATCGAAATGGCGCTGGCCGCCAGAAGAATGAGGACCAGGGGATTGGCAAAAAAGCGCAGAAATCCGATCAGAGGAGCAAAGCGGGACTCCCCTACCAGGCTGTTCGGGCCGTGGAGACGCAGTCGCTGTCTCGCCTCGGCGGAAGTCAGCCCGGCTGGAGTTGCTTCGAGCAGGATCAGGAGGTCCCGCTGGGGCATATCCCAGAAGCGCTCCAACGTCTTGTCCGGTTTGCTCATGCTCAGCCTCCCCCTTGAATTCTACATGCTGTTTGGGCTTGACACCCCCACGCGCGCCGCGAGGTTCCGACCTGCAGCAACTGCCGGTCTCGGTGCAGATTCTGCACCCTGCGCCAGTGGAACTTCCGATCCGGCAGTGCGCCGGTTGACCCGCAGTCCCCATGTAGCTCAACTCGCCTCGCTTTGGACCCGCACTTGCACTTCATGCATCGCGAAGGAGAAAAACGATGCTTTGGACAATCTGTATAATTCTGCTGGTGCTGTGGGCGTTGGGAATGGCCACCTCTTACACCGCCGGCGGGCTGATTCACATCCTGCTGGTCGTGGGTTTGATAGTGCTGGTATTCCGCCTGATTCAGGGACGCAGGGTTTTTGATTAATACAGTTCACGCCATCCGCGGGCGAGTGGGCAGTGGATTGCTACTTCACAAATAGGAGAGTGAAAGAAAATGCCTTTAGCCGGTATACCCTTGGTAAACATCGTCATTGTGCTGGTCGTGGTGGGTTTGGTATTGTGGCTGATCAATAACTTCATCCCCATGGCCTCCAGCATCAAGACGATTCTGAATGTAGTGGTTGTGGTTTTTGTCGCGGTTTGGGTTCTTCAGGCGGTCGGACTGTGGGGCCGCATAACCAGTTACAGATTCACGCAATGAGTCAGTGCGGTTTTGCCCGGCGGCCCAATGGCGCCAAGGAAGGAGCTCGATCCATGCGTTCGATACTCGTCATCGGCATAGTCCTGGCGATTCCCCTAACGGGACTCGCTCAGTCTCAGTCGTACATGCCGCTGGATGTGAACGACAAACTCGACTACCAAATCAAGCAGTCCCTTGGTCCGTTGGCGATCCTCGAGGACGCGGCGTACGCCGGAATCCTTCAGGGAATCGATACCCCGAAGGAATGGGGACAGGGCGGGTCGGCTTACAGTAGGCGCTTAGCGTCGACCGCCGCCAGCTCCGGGATCCACAGTGCTCTCGCTTTTGGTTTGGATTCAACCCTGCACGAGGATCCCCGCTATTTCCGTTCCGGCAGCGGCAGCTTCCTGCGCCGCGCGGGACATGCCTTCCGCGGCACCATTCTCACGCATACGGACCATGGCACCGAGACGCTGTCCTTTTGGCGCTTCGGCAGTGCCTATGGAGCGGCCTATCTTTCGAACCAGTGGTATCCGGCCCGGCTCAACACGGTGGGCCTCGGATTTTCGGAGGGTTCTCTCCGGCTCGGGTTCGATCTGGCCAGCAACCTGGCATCGGAGTTCTGGCCGGATATCAAACGGATGGTATTCCGCCGCAAATGATGGCTCCGCCGGCCCGTTCCGCCAAGGCTTGGTAAGATGGAGAGCGATGCCCCGACTGCCTGCGGTTTCGGGCCGGATCCTCATCGTCGACGATGACGAGCGTCAGCGTAGCGCCTTGGCCGCCATGCTTTCCGGCGGCGACTTTGACATTCAGCTCGCGGCCGACGGGCAGGAAGCTCTGGAACGGCTCACTACCTTCAACGCCGACGTCATCGTTTCGGATTTGGTCATGCCGCGCATGGACGGCTTCGAGCTGCTCCGGCGCCTGAAGGAACAAGGCGACCTCACCCCGGCGATCGTGCTCACCGGCTTCGGCAGCATGGAAAAGGCGCTGTCCGCGGTGCATGACCTCAAGGCATTCTGGTTCCTGGAGAAGCCGGTGGAACCGCGCGCCTTCAAGACCCTTTTGGAGCGTGCGATTCGTTACAAGAGAAGTCTGCAGAAAACCGACGAGCTTAAGCGCGATCTGAGCCTTCGCGGCGTACTCGGCGACCTGGTAGGAACCTCCCCGGCGATGCAGGAGGTTTTCTCGATAATCAGACAGGTGGCGCCCACTTCAGCCCCCGTATTGATCTTTGGAGAGAGTGGCACTGGGAAGGAGTTGGTGGCACGGGAAATCCATAAGTGCAGCCCCCGCTGTGATGGGCCTTTCGTCGCGATCAATGCGGCCGCCTTACCCGAGACTCTGGTTGAGAGCGAGTTGTTCGGCCACGAGAAGGGCGCGTTTACGGGAGCCATGGAGCGTTCGGCCGGCTGCTTTGAGCAGGCTCACGGCGGCACTTTGCTGCTCGACGAGATTGGCGAAATGCCGCCCGCTACGCAGCCAAAGCTGCTGCGCGTTATCGAGGACTTGCGAGTGCGGCGCCTTGGCGGCAAGCACGAAATCGCGGTGGACGCTCGAATCCTTGCCGCGACCAGTCAGGAACTCGGAACGCATTTGCGCGAAGAACTTTACTATCGGTTGAGCGTATTCCAGATCTTAGTTCCGCCGCTGCGCGAACATAAGGAAGATATCCCGTTGATCGCCGATGCCATTTTGCAGAATTTGAACAAGAAATACGGCGCGCGCGTTACGGGGGTCGATGCCGAAGTGCTGGATCTTTTTCATGGGTATGATTGGCCCGGTAATGTTCGGGAGCTGCGCAATGTTCTGGAGCGAGCCACCATCACGGCGGGCGAGGGTTTGATCCGGCTGATGGACCTTCCTTCTCCGGCGCTCGGTGTAACCCCCGGCCCGTACTCCCGGCGATCGCCTGGCCATGAGGGTCCAATCATGCTTCGGCCTGGCCAGCCACTCATGAAACTCGAGGAGGCTTACATCAAACTCACCCTCGAGCACGTGGGTGGTAATCGCAAACGCGCCGCCGAAATGTTGGGGATCAGCCTGCGGACGCTGCAGAACCGGATCGCCACATTGCGCGACGAGGAGAAGATGGCAACTCCTGGTTCGTGAGCCACGGCAAGTCCTCGTGGCTTCCGCTCAAGGCGCTGCCGCGAGTGTTCAGGCAGGCATCGAGCGAATGGTACGACGATAACGCTCCGCGCCTCGGCGCTTCCGTCGCATTCTATACCCTGCTGTCGCTGGCTCCCGTCATTGTGATAGCCGTCGCATTGGCCGCGGTCGTTTATGGGCAGGAGGCTGCCCAAGGCCGGCTGGCGTCGGAGATCCAAGACATGGCCGGGCCTGAAGTGGCACGGACCATTCAGGATTTCATCCGCGGCGTCTACCAACCCCGGACAGGCGTGATTGCGACTGTGCTCGGTCTGGCGGCCTTGGTATTTGGCGCCTCTTCCATCTTTGTGGAGTTGCACGAGGCGCTGAACACCATCTGGCACGTTTCGCCTCCTCCCGACCAAACCAATTCCGCCACTGTCATCCACCTCATCAGGGATCGCTTCTATTCGTTCGCGACAGTGGCCGGCATAGGTTTCCTGCTGCTGGCCTCTCTGGTGTTGACCGCCTGGATCGATGCCATGAAGATCGCTGTGCCGCGGGCTGCCACGTTTATGATTCTATATCTCGTGACCGCGGTGCTGTTTGCGGCCCTCTACAAGATTGTCCCGGACGTCAGACTGGAGTGGAGCGACGTGGCCCTCGGCGCCATGATCACCGCATTCCTGTTTGTGATTGGCAAGCAGTCCATGGCGTTGTACTTCGCCCATGCCACCTTCGGGACGTATAGCGCCGCCGGCTCGCCGATTGTCGTGTTGCTATGGGTATACTGCTCGGCGCAGTTGTTCTTTTGGGGCGCTGAGTTCAGTAAGGTATACCAGAAGACCGTAGGATCCCAAGGCGAGCCGCAGCGTTGAAGGCGCCCGAGCGGACAGGATCTTCGAGCATGGCGTCGCCGATCCGCTTGCAGCTATGTGCTTTGAGACGCTTTGCCGCACGAGTGCGTCACTCGGCTCAGGGCGGATCCGGCTAGAAAGCCGATCGCCACCGCAGCTACCAGAGAGCCTGTCAGATGCCGGCGAGCAAATTTTTTCAAGCTGGTGAATACATCCCCCAGGTCATGATCTTCGATGTAGGATGCCGTGGCATCCAATCGATCCGCTGCGCGGGTAGAGCAGTCGTCGATTGCCGCGGAACCCTGGCGTCCCGTTCTGCGAACGGAGGAGGCAGCCGAATGGAGTGCATCCCCTGTCTCATCTCGCGCCTCATCCAGTTTCTTGCCGGCGGACCGGCCCAATTCCTCGATTGACTCTTTGGCCTCTTTGCCGAGCTCCGACGCCGTTTCCGATAATGTCCTTAAAGTTGTCAAGCTGTTCCTCCCAAAGATATGAGAATGGTCTCCCTGTTCATGCTCCGACCGGAAAATCCGTGCACGTTTGCCTCCATTGCGATCAAGAGGCGGACAAGTACAGCACGGGGTTCGGATGCAGCTCGGGTTGGCCGGACGCGTGCTACGTGCTCATCTCGGAGTGTACAAAGAACTTCCAGCAAATTCCGCACCTCCATGTGCAGTTTTTGCACTCTTCCCGGGCGAGTTCCCACCGTGTCACGCCGTTGGTACAGCCCGGGCGCACATGGCCCGTCTCGTGCTTGAGATCGATTAGCGGTCTTCATATATGCTCGATAGCCCAAGGACGCTGACAGAACCGTCTACTGAAACTGTCACCCCCGCTCCCACCCAGAGCGCTCAACCTGGGAAGCCCAAGCCTTCCCGCCGGCGCTGGCTGTGGCTGTCGCTATGCGTTCTTCTGGCGCTGGGTTTAATCGCGTATCTTCTGTGTTCGAGAATTGCCGCTGCGAACGCCGCTAGCGCGGCGAAGATCGCCGCCAAAGGTCCGCCGCCCATACCAGTGGTGGCCGCGACGTCCCACAAGGGGGACATCGGCGTCTATTATTCGGGCCTTGGCGCCGTTACGCCCCTTGCCACGGTGACGGTTAAGAGCCGGGTCGACGGGCAATTGGTGAGCATTCGCTATCGCGAAGGCGACACGGTTCACAAGGGCGATCTGTTGGTGGAAATCGACGACGGCCCCTATCAGGCGGCATTGACCCAGGCCGAAGGGGAACTGATCCGGGACCAAGCCGCCCTGGAAAACGCGCGCATCGACCTGGTCCGCTATCAACAGTTGGTTCCGCAGAAAGCCATCCCGGAGCAACAACTTGCCACCCAGCAGGCAACCGTGCACCAGGACGAGGGAGTGGTGAAACTCGATGAGGGTCAAATCGAAAGCGCCAAGGTCAATCTGGCCTACTGCAAGATCGCGGCGCCGGCCACTGGACGCATTGGGTTGCGGCTGGTCGACCCCGGAAATATCGTTCAGGCTGCCGACACCAACGGATTGGTGGTCATCACACAGATGGATCCCATTAGCGCCATCTTTACGATTTCCGAAGATCAGCTTCAGGTCGTGCTCAAGAAGATGGCCGCCGGGCAGGCGCTTGAAGTGGATGCCTACGACCGCGGAGGCAAGGCGAAGCTCGCACAAGGGTCGTTGACAACGCTCGATAATCAGATCGATCCGACCACCGGCACGCTCAAGCTGAGAGCGACATTCGAGAACGCGAAAGGCACGCTGTTTCCCAATCAGTTCGTAAACGCGAAATTGCGGGTCCAGGAAAAGCGCGGAGTGACCCTGGTGCCCACCGCTGCGGTACAACGTAACTCTCAAGCGACCTATGTGTACGTGGTGAAGGCGGATTCAACGGTGACCGTGCGTTCGATCGCCATCGGCACTACGGAAGGCGACGACTCCGAAGTTACTTCGGGGCTGGTGCCGGGAGAAGTCGTGGTTATGACCGGCGTCGACAAACTGCAGGAAGGGACCAAGGTCACCGCTCAGATCCCCTCCGCCGCCCCCCCGGTCAGCAAGTCCGTAAGCCCCCCGGTCAGCCCCTCGGCGAACTCGCCCTCGCCCGTCAAGAAGGGCGGCAAGGCCTGAAAGGGAAGTTTAGATGATCCCGTCTCCGAACTTCCCGGTCACAACGCTCCTCGCCCTGCTGCTGGTTTCGGCCGGGTGCGCGGTGGGGCCCAATTACAAACGGCCTTCAGCCGCCGCACCTCCGGCGTTCAAAGAGCAGCCGCCCGTCAACTTCAAGGAAGCGGAAGCGGCCGGATGGAAGCAATCGCAGCCTGGCGACGCCTACTCGAAAGGCCGATGGTGGGAACTGTACAACGATGCGGCTCTGAATGCGCTCGAGGAGCAGGTGAGCGTTTCGAACCAGAATGTGCTGCAAGCTGAGGCGCAGTACCGGCAAGCCAAGGCTGCGGTAAGCGTGGCCCGCGCCGCGTTGCTGCCGGTGGCGGCCACTGCTCCGGCGGCTACGGTCGGGGGACCCGGCGACCGAAAAAGTTTCAATCTGCCGTTCAACGTTGCGTGGGAGCCGGATCTGTGGGGAAACATCCGCCGCGGTGTGACGGCCAGCGCCGCCACCGCGCAGTCTCTGGCGGCCAGCGTGGGAAATGCCCGGTTGCTCTACCAGGCCGAACTCGCGCAAGACTACTTCGGTCTTCACGGCAACGACGGAGAAGCGGAGTTGCTCACTCGCACGGAGGCGTCCTATAAGGAGTACCTCACGCTGACGCAGAACCGGTTCTCCGCCGGAATAGCGTCCGACCTCGACGTGGCCCAGGCAGACACGCAACTCTACGCCGTGCAGTCGCAATTGATGGACCTTGGCGTCGACCGCGCGGCGTTTGAACACGCCATCGCCATCCTGATCGGCAAAGCCCCCGCGGACCTCGCTATTCCGCCCGTCGCATTGGCCACTTCCCCGCCGCCGGTGCCGCTGGGGGTTCCGTCGGAACTGATGGAACGAAGGCCGGACATCGCCGGCGCGGAGCGGCAGGTGGCCGCGGCCAACGAGCAGATTGGGATCGCCATTGCGGCCTTCTATCCCAACCTGAGCCTGACGGGGAGTGCCGGTGTGGAAAGTTCCAGCCTGGCAAAATGGTTCACCTGGCCGAGCCGCTTTTGGTCGGTCGGGCCCCAACTGGCGCAAACGCTTTTCGATGCGGGCCGCCGCCGCGGGGTGGTGGCGGAACAGCGGGCCGCCTATGATGCCACCGTGGCTGCCTATCGGGAGACTGTGCTGACGGCCATGCAGCAGGTGGAAGACAACCTGGCCGCGTTACGAATCCTAGCTGGGGAAGCGGACAAAGTGCAGCAGACAGTTGAAGCAGCCCATCGCGCTCTCGATATATCGTCCGCGCAGTACCTCTCAGGAACGGCGGGTTATCTCACGGTCATCACCTCACAGGCAACGCTGCTCAGCGCCGACGTGACGGCAGTGACTCTGTTGACCCGCCGTCTGACAGCCAGCGTGCTGCTGATCGAAGCATTGGGCGGAGGCTGGAATGCGTCGCAGTTGCCCACTAAGCAGGATGTTATGGCCCAACAACGGCAACCGGAGGTCTCCGATAAGTAGATGAACCCGTCCCGGATCTTCATACTCCGGCCGGTGGCCACCACCATGCTGATGGTGGGCATCCTGCTCGCAGGTGCGGTCGGGTACACGCAGTTGCCCGTTTCGGCGTTGCCGGAGGTGGATTACCCGATCATTCAAATCATCACGTTCTATCCCGGCGCCAGCCCGGACGTGATGGCGTCTTCAGTGACCGCGCCGCTCGAACGTCAGTTCGGACAAGTGCCCGGACTCCAGCAAATGACTTCCACCAGTTCCGACGGGAGCTCGGTGATCACGCTGCAATTCAACCTCAGCCTGAGTATCGATGTGGCCGAACAAGAAGTGCAGCAATCCATCAATGCCTCGGGTACTTACCTCCCAGCCGACCTGCCGGCTCCTCCCATCTACAGCAAGACCAATCCAGCCGACACCCCCATCCTGACGCTCGCCCTGACTTCCACGGATCTTCCGCTGTCGAAGGTCGAGGATCTTGCCGACACCAGGCTGGCGCCTAAGATTTCGCAGTTGCCGGGAGTCGGCCTCGTCAGCATAAGTGGCGGACAGAAACCGGCTGTCCGGATTCAGGCGAATCCCACGGCGATGGCCTCCTACAGTCTCAACCTTGAGGATCTGCGCACCGCCATCGTCGCCGCCAACGTCAATCAGGCCAAGGGAAACTTCGACGGAGCGCAGCAGGCGTACCAAATTGGAGCCAACGACCAGTTGCTCTCCAGCAGCGACTACGCACCGCTCATCATCGCATACAAGAACGGCGCCCCCATCAAATTAACCGACGTTGCTACCATCCTGGACGACACCGAGAATGTCCGGCAGGCCGCCTGGATGAACCAGACTCCCGCGGTGATCTTGAACATTCAACGGCAGCCTGGAGCGAATATCATCTCGGTCGTCGATCGAATCAAACAGCTCTTGCCTCAACTGACGTCGTCGCTGCCCGCATCCATCCGCGTCACCATCCTGACCGACAGGACCACTACCATTCGGGCCTCCGTGACCGACGTGCAATTCACGCTGATGCTTACGGTGGGGCTGGTGGTGATGGTCATGTTCCTCTTCCTGCGCAACATTGCCGCGACCATCATTCCCGGTATCGCCGTTCCGCTGTCGCTCGTCGCCACCTTCGGTGTGATGTATCTGCTCGGCTATAGCTTGAACAACCTGACTTTGATGGCCCTGACCATTTCCACCGGCTTCGTGGTGGACGATGCCATTGTCATGATCGAGAACATCTCCCGCTACATCGAAGCGGGCGATGCACCCCTCGAAGCCGCGCTCAAAGGCTCCGCACAGATTGGCTTTACAATCGTCTCGCTGACTGTCTCGCTGATTGCCGTTCTAATCCCTTTGCTCTTCATGAGCGATATCGTGGGCCGCCTGTTTCGCGAGTTTGCCGTTACGCTGAGCGTGACCATTCTGGCCTCGGCCGTGGTTTCGCTCACCCTGACTCCGATGATGTGCTCCAAACTGTTGAAGCACAAATCCGAGGCGAAACAAGGACGGTTCTACAAGGCCTCAGAGCGCGCATTCAATTCGGTCATCGCCTTCTATGGTAGGACGTTAAAGTGGGTGCTTGGCTGGCAGGTCGCGACCCTGCTGGTCGCGGCCGCGACTCTCGGTGTGACTATCTTCCTGTTCTTCGTAATTCCCAAAGGATTCTTCCCCATTCAAGATACGGGCGTCATCCAGGGGGTTTCCGAAGCATCCCAGTCGATCTCCTTTCGGGAAATGTCCAGGCAGCAGCAGCAGTTGAGCAAGGTCATTCTGCAAGATCCGGCTGTCGATAATCTGTCCTCTTTCATCGGAGTCGACGGGACCAATACAACCTTGAATAGCGGACGCATTCTCATCGGCTTGAAACCCCTCGCCGCGCGAAAGATCAGCGCCAGCGATGTGATTCGCCGCTTGCAGCCGGAACTGGCGAAGGTGGCGGGCATCACGCTCTACATGCAGCCGGTACAGGATCTCTCGGTCGAAGACCGGGTGAGCCGCACGGAATTCCAGTACACGCTGGAAGATCCCAACGCCGACGAGCTGAATAGCTTCGCGCCGCGGATGCTCGCCGAGCTGCAGAAGCTGCCGCAATTGAGCGACGCGGCCAGCGATCAACAGATCCTTGGTCTGGGGGCGAAACTGGTGTTCGATCGGGCCACCGCCTCGCGCTTGGGGATCAGCACATCGGCCATCGACCAAACGTTATACGACGCTTACGGGCAGCGGGAAGTGTCGACCATGTTCACGCAGTTGAACCAATATCACGTGGTGCTGGAAGTGAAGCCCGGATTCGAGAAGAATCCTTCCAACCTGAGCGATTTGTTTATCCAAGCCGGCGCAGTTGTTTCCGGCGCTCCTTCGATTCAATCCTCCTCGGCGTTTCCGAACGAAGGCCAGATCCCGCTCGGCAGCTTTTCCCGGATGGAGATGACAACCGTTCCCATCACGGTGAACCACCAAGGTCAGTTTCCCGTGGTGACCCTCTCTTTCAATTTGTCTCCCAGCGCATCTTTGGGTGACGCCGTCACGGCCGTAAACAAAGTGCACGACGAGATGGGCATGCCGCCGAGCGTTCAGGCCGCCTATCAGGGAACGGCCCAGGCGTTCCAGGCCTCCCTGGCAAACGAGCCGGTGCTGATTGCCGCCGCGCTGATTACGGTGTATCTAGTCCTGGGCGTCCTCTATGAAAGCTACATTCATCCGTTGACGATCCTCTCGGCGCTGCCTTCCGCGGGCGTCGGCGCCCTGCTCGCTCTGATCCTCTTCCACAACGATTTCAGCGTGATCGCTCTAATCGGCATCGTCCTGCTGATCGGGATCGTGAAGAAGAACGCCATTATGATGATCGATTTCGCCCTGGCGGCCGAGCGCAAGGAGGGCATGAAACCGGAAGACGCCATCTACCAGGCATGCCTTCTGCGCTTCCGTCCCATCATGATGACAACCATGGCGGCTCTGCTCGGCGCGGTGCCGTTGGCCGTGGGTTCCGGCAGCGGCTCGGAATTGCGCCGGCCCTTGGGAATTACGATTATCGGCGGCCTGCTCATCAGCCAACTGTTGACGCTCTACACCACGCCGGTGATCTACATTTGGTTCGACCGCCTGGCACAGCGCATCTCGCCACGGCCCGTGGCCGGCAAAATCCCTGCCGGCGCGGTGCCGGCTCCCGCGGTGTAATTCATGAATATTTCCGAGCCCTTCATCCGGAGGCCCGTCGCCACCACACTGCTGGTGGTCGCGATTACATTGGCCGGCGCCGCGGCGTACCGGCTGCTCCCGGTGTCGCCGCTGCCTCAGGTGGAGTTCCCGACCATCTCGGTGAGCGCCGGCCTGCCTGGGGCCAGTCCTGAGACGATGGCTTCATCCGTGGCGACGCCGCTCGAGCGCCAGTTCGGCCGGATCGCGGGGGTCACTGAGATGACCTCGTCGAGCGCCCTCGGCTCTACCGGTATCACGCTGCAATTCGCTCTGGATCGAGACATCGACGCGGCCGCCCGCGACGTGCAAGCCGCCATCAACGCCGCCCGCGGCAATCTGCCATCCAATCTTCCCAACAATCCTTCGTACCGCAAAGTGAATCCGGCCGATTCTCCCATCTTCATGCTGGCTCTCACCTCGGCCGTCCTCACCAGGGGCCAGATGTACGATGCCGCCTCCACCATCATGGCGCAGAAGCTGGCCCAGGTGGCCGGCGTGGGACAGGTGACCGTGGGAGGAAGCTCGCTTCCGGGGGTTCGCATCGAGTTGAATCCCACGGCTCTGAACAAGTATGGCATCGGCCTGGAGCAGGTTCGGACAGCGTTGAGCGGCGCCAATGCCAATACGCCCAAGGGACATTTTTCGGATGACCTTCGCATGTGGGAAGTGGACGCCAACGATCAGATCTTCCAGGCCAGCGACTATGAGCCGTTAGTGGTCGCTTACCGCAACGGATCGGCCGTGCGAATCTCCGATATCGGCGAGGCGCAGGATTCCGTGGAGGACATTCGCAATTCGGGCTACGCGAACGGT
>Ga0181538_10002007_pt1 | contig 21751 bp, 17 predicted proteins | sample PEATcosm2014_Bin_40_FD_119773 | JGI IMG/M metagenome (GOLD analysis project Ga0181538, IMG submission 119773) | Peatland microbial communities from MTU Mesocosm Facility, Houghton, MI, USA - PEATcosm2014_Bin23_30_metaG | ecosystem: Environmental > Terrestrial > Soil > Wetlands > Peat | place... | reverse complement strand
TGCGAGGGCTGGAAAAGTCTCAGCCACGGTTTATCGTTGTCGGACGCGACGACAAGCTACCCGGTCTGACCTACGTGAATTTAGACTCGGAGCAGTACCTGGCCACCTTCCCGCAACTCCAAGCCTTTATTACCGGGAACTACAGCCCCGTTGCCAGCTTTGAAAGTTGCGTCGTTTACCGTCGAAATGGGGACGCTGGGACATCATGAACCCTGAACCCGTCTCTCCTGCGCCAACCGTCCTTGCCGGCACGGCAGGAACTCTGCCGGGCAAGGCTTCAGTTTCGAATTGGGAACGGGCCTTGCTTCCCATCGCCATGCTTTTCGTCGTGGTTCGAGCGCTCCCCATCCTCACCTTCCCGTTGGGCAACGATCAGGGTGCTTACCTAATGATTGGGAAGGGTCTGCTCGAGGGCAAGCAACTCTATCGCGACCTTTTGGATACCAAACCGCCGGGCATTTTCATCGTGTACGCCGGAATTACCAAGCTGGTGGGCAGAGTGATGTGGTCGGCGGCCGCGGCTGACATTCTATTGTTACTGCTGATCTCGTATCTGCTTTTCCGTTTTACGCAGCCGATCCTGGGCCGCGCGGGGGCCGCCATCTCGGTGATGGTGCATGCTTCCCTGCACGCCGAGATGGCGTATTTCTGGATTGCCCAGCCGGAGACCTTCCAACTGCCTTGCGTACTGCTCGCCTACTTGCTCATGATGCCCCGTCCGCACGGGTCCAGGGCAGGTTGGTTTGCTGCCGGCCTGCTGCTCGGCTACGCCTGTTGGCTCAAATACAATGCCGTGGCCTTCCTCCCCTTCGTTCTCGTTCTTCCTTTTCTTGACGCTGGAGGCCTGGACCAGGAGCCACCGCGACTCTTGTTGACCATCGGCTGGCGAGACTGGCTGGAGCGCGCCGGATTCTTGGTGGCGGGACTTGCCGTGGCGGTCATCGCCGTGCTTGCCTGGATCGTTTCGAGCGGCGCTTGGCCTGCCATGAAGGAAGCGCAATTCGGGATGGTGCCGCACTACGCCGCCCTGGCCGTGCAACGCCGTCCGCATTACTTTCTCTCCATCCTGGTTCGAACCAACTACTTCTGCGGTGTTTGGAATCTCTGGGCGACTGTTGCGGGCCTTGTGGTGGCGCGGCTGCGCCGGGATTTGAAGCGCTTCGCGCCGATCTTCCTTGCTGCGCTCTGCTCCTACGCCGCGGTCGCACTGCAACTTCGTTTTCATGATTACTATTTTCAGACTTGCTTCCCTTTTTTCGCTGTCATTTGGGCGTATCTTGGGATCAGCATTTATGAGGGGTCCCGTGCGCTGGCAAGGTATTTCCGGCAGCGGAATTGGAAGCTGGCGGCGGGGCTGGTGTGGATTGCGTTCGCTCAAGCCGTGTTTGCGCCCCTTCCGGGCGAATTCAGCAAACTGATATTGCGCTACGAAGAATTGCGCGAATGGCGAGCCGGCCCTCAGACCTTTTACAAGAGCTACCCGCACCAGTTGCCGTTTGAGCATATGGGCACGGAGCTCGCCGCCATCGACTTTCTCAAGAAGAACGCCGGGCCTTCCGATGGCCTCTACATTTGGGGCACTCGTGGGGTCATCTATTACCTGACGGGCCACATTCCCCCGACTCGGTACCACGCCGATTTAGGTCTCATGTCTCCCTGGTGTCCGGAATCGATGCGGGAAGATTTGGTACGCGACCTGAAGAACACTCAGCCGCGTTTCATCGTCGTAGCGCGCCACGACGCTCTCCCTATCATCACTTACGTCAATTTGGACTCGGAGCAGTTTCTCAAGATTTTTCCCCAACTCCGGATCTTCCTCAGCAGTTATTACACCCCAGTCGCTGATTTTGAAGATTTCGTGGTTTACCGGCGGAATATCGCGGCCAGCGCGATGCATGTCAACGCGGAAATCAAGGCCCCGGCCAGCAGCCCTTTTTGATGATAGTCAAAGCGCAATCTGTGCTGCCCTGCGGGAGAGTATACCGCGCGGAAAAGTTGATTGGCCCGCAGCACCGGGACTTCCCGGCCATCGAGCCAGGCATGCCAGTTGGAGTCGTAGCGATCGAGGAGGACGATATAACCAGGGCGGGAGAGATCAGCCCGCAGCGTCACGGTATTCGGCCGGCGCTCCGTGATCTCGACTTGGCCCGCCGCGCCTGAACCCTGGACCGCCGGCGAGCCGGCGGCGTCCGCAGCATCGGCCGCCAGGATGACGTTTCCGAGAGCGTCAAAATCCGGCGAAGCCATGCGGCGCAAGGTCTCAAGGGGGCTGGTGGTAAAGATCGAATTGCCGGCCACGTAGGCGCGCGGCACAAAATAACGGGTCTCATAGAGATAGCTCGGCGTCGGAGAACCGTTCGCGATCTCTCCCACGACCTTCACGGCGGCCGATTCACGTCCCGCCGAGCCGATTACATACTTCACATTGGTGCGGCCTAGCAGGCAATCCAGATGCAGCGTGTCAGGAGCTTGCCGCCGCACGTAGATCGACACGTCGTAGGCAAAGGGCGGCAAGGAGCGCTCCATGTCCAGGTCCAGACTACCCTCCGCGCGTTCCACCATCGATCCTATCGTCAATAAGAGCCTCTGCTGAAAAGTTCCCTGGGCTACCGCAGGCAGCGCGCTAATTCCCGGGATTGATTCGAAATTCACATAGCCCTGAAGGTTCTTTGCCGCGGACTCGCCATAGTCGAAGCGGACCATGGGAGCAACGCGGTAACCGCCCGGTTCATCTTCGAACTTGGAAATCACAGGCGGCCTGAAGGTGAGGAAGGTCTTCGGCACGGTGGGATTTGCTTCGTAATTGACCTGAATGAGCTGCGCCAGCCCCAGCAGGGCAAACAACGGAATTCCCTTGCGCGCCCAGGCCTGATCGTTACTCTTGCCGAACACCAGCAAGAGTCCGAACAGGGCGAAGCCTGCCACCCCAGGGGAATAAATTCGAAGCGAGGCTGCGAGGTAGTCCGCCATTCCCCGGGCTTCCAGGTTGGCACGTCCTTGCCAGACCAGCGCCCGTTCAATGGGACGGCTGATGACCTGCGGCGAAAGCCACGCGGCAGCGCAGATCGCGAGCGATCCGGCCAAAAGTAAGGCCAACGGGAAAAGCGCGCGGTCGCGCCTGAACTTCCACGGGCCGGCCTCCATCCGAAGGGCGTCCAAACCCCATCCCGCCAGAATCGCTACCAGCATCACCACCGGAACCAGTAATTTCACTGGGTAACGCACCAGGCTGAGCAGGGGGACGAGCAGGTAAGCCAGCGAGAAGACGGGCGTGAAGTGTCCAAAGGACAAGACTAGGATCAGCAGCGCCGAGGCCGCTACGAAATTTCTCCGCCGGTCCTTGCCCAATGCCCAGCCCGCCAGTGCAAAGAAGAGCGGAACGAATCCTGTGAAGACCGAAAGAAAATAGAGACTGTTCCCGTCTTTCACCATGGCGTTCCACGGTGTAGGCGCGGTCAGGGCAGGACCGTAGAACCCCGGCACCAGCATTTCCATCAGCAGAAGGGGGTGGAAGGACCAGTCGGATGTCTCTCCGTAACGCAGGCCTTGAGCGCCTCGGCGCGAGTGGCTGAGCAGTTCCGCGGAAGGTAGGAATTGCACCGCGCACAACGCGATCATGAGGCATCCGGCCAGCACGAACCCGATCAGGATGCGCAGATTCGCGGCCGAGACGAGAGGGCGCCGTGTCCCCCGTAGGTACAATGCATAGGCGAGACAGAGTCCAAATGTTGCGATCAGCGTGAGAGGCTCGCCGGCGAGGAACTGCATCGAAAAAACCAACGTCAGAAGAATCCATCCACGATACCCGGCGTGGGACTCCCGCGCCCCATGCATCGCCCGGTCCGTGGCTAGCAGCGCCCACGGCATCCAGGCCGCGCAGGCCGCATGATTGTAAAGATTGCAGAGCGAAAGCAAGGGGCCGCTGAAAGCGAAAACGAATCCGGCAAAGAACGCAGCTCCCCGGCTCTGCCCCCAGCGCCGCGCCAAAAGGAATGTGCCGATGCCTGACAACGCAACATGCACCACGTAAAACAGCGGGTATGCGAGATCAATAGGAAGCAGAATGATAAAAAGCGTGTAGGGGTAAAAGAACAGAAGGTTGGGGTTTTCAAGCAGGGGCTGCCCGTAATTGAAATAGGGATTCCAGTAGGGCAGCGCGCCGTGGCGGCACATCTCCTGGATGAAGCGGGTCGAGGGATATGTGTAATTGAAAACGTCACGAATGAAGAGCATGGAAGGAGTGAAGATCACCTTCCCGAACATCGCCAGCGCGCCGACCGCCAGGACGGCCGCAAGCAGTAAATCGATGCGATCGAGCGGCGGACCGACGGCGACGGAGCGGTCCGGCGCGGAACCAGCCTCGGCCTGAACCTGGAGCGACGTGCTAGCATTCATAAGCATTCGGACGCGTGAATAAAGCCGGCAAGGGCTTTACCACAGAGGCCACAGAAATCGCGGAGAAATCCAATCACACCGCCGTATCATACATTGTTTAGGCCGCTAAGGAATGGTACTTTTGAGCAACGGGGGTGACCCATGCAGGCAGTCCGATTCCACGAGCACGGTGGTCCCGAGGTGCTGAAATTCGAAGCGGCTCTGGACCCGAAGGTTGCAGCCAACGAAGTACTGGTAAGGGTCAAGGCCTGCGCCTTGAATCACCTGGATCTCTGGCTCCGGCGGGGCGTGAGCGATTGGAAGCTTCCGCTCCCTCACATCGCGGGCAGCGACGTTTCCGGGGAAGTAGCGGAGTTGGGCTCGCTGGTGAATCGGGTGAAGACCGGCGAGCGTGTCCTGTTGTCCCCGGGGATCAGTTGCGGGCAGTGCGAGGCGTGCTCCAAAGGACTGGACAGCGCCTGCCGGAACTACACGGTTTTGGGAGTCTTCGTGGATGGCGGATATGCCGAACTCGTGAAGGCGCCCGAGGCGAATGCGATACCCATCCCCGGCGACCTGAGTTTTGACGAAGCCGCTGCCGTGCCTTTGGTTTTTCTTACCGCCTGGCACATGCTTTTCACCCGCGCCCAACTGAGGCCGGGCGAGGATGTGCTGGTCATTGGCGCCGGCTCGGGCGTGGGCAGCGCCGCCATCCAGATCGCGAAGGCAGTGAACGCGCGGGTGATTGCCACCGCCGGAGCGGATTGGAAATTGGAAAAGGCGCGAGCCCTCGGAGCCGACGAAGTCATCAACCACAGCCGGCAAGCAATATCCGCAGAGGTTAAGCGCTTTACCGAGAAGCGCGGGGTGGATGTGATTGTCGAGCACGTGGGCGCGGCCGTCTGGGAAGAGTGCTTCAACTCGCTTGCCACCTACGGACGCTTGGTGACTTGCGGCGTGACGAGCGGAGGAGAGGTGAAGCTCAACCTCCAAGGACTTTTTGGACGGCAACGAAGCGTAATGGGTTCCTTTATGGGTGGCAAGGCAGAACTCCTCGAAGCCCTTAAGTTGATTGCGCGGCGCAAGCTCAAGGCCGTGATCGACTCCGCCTTTCCGCTCCGGGAGGCTGCTGCCGCTCAAAGGAAGATGGAAAGCCGAGAGTTCTTCGGTAAGATTCTGCTCCACCCGTAAGGAGAGCGGAAATCAGAAACTGGAGATTGGAAACTGGAAACTCGAAAATCCTCAGTGGGACGCTGTCATTCTGAGCGAAGCGAAGAATCTCCGCAGTTGCCGTTCAACGCTACCCATGCAGGGATTCTTCGCTTCGCTCAGAATGACACCAATTTGCGACGTGAGAGGGTAAATTGGCGCTGGAAATTGAGGACTGAAAGGTCGACAATGTAAAGCCGAAACTGGAACTTGACAGCCCCGGGGGGCGTGAATTCTGACTTCGAGTTGCCAGTTTCAAGCTCGCACTTTCTATTTTCGAATTTCGAGTTTCGATTCTCGAGATTCGATTGTGAAGAAGAGGGGGACACCATGAGTACGACTATGCAAAGAACGATTCGTCTGGCCGAGCGTATGTCGCGGCTGGGCACCGAGACAGCTTTCGAAGTTCTCGTACGCGCGCGTGCCCTGGAAGCGCAGGGCAGAGAAATCGTTCATCTGGAAATTGGGGAGCCGGATTTCGCCACGCCGGCCAACATCGTGGAGGCCGGTGTCCGTGCCTTGCGCGACGGTTGGACCCACTACGGGCCTTCGGCAGGCTTGCCCCAGCTCCGGGAAGCCGCGGCGGAGTACACTGCCAAGCATTCGGGGATTCCGGTCGACGCGAGCGAGGTTGTCATCACGCCGGGCGGCAAACCGATCATGTTTTTTGTCATTCTGGCACTCGTGGAGCGCGGTGATGAAGTTCTTTATCCCAATCCCGGCTTTCCTATTTATGAATCTATGATCAACTTCGTGGGCGCGCAGGCTGTTCCTTACAGCTTACGCGAGGATCAGAACTTCGATGTGGACGTGGAAGAAATCCTCGACAAGATCACGGACCGCACGCGCCTGCTCATCCTCAATAGCCCGCAGAATCCCACCGGCGGTGTAATCAGCCGCGAGGGGCTCAAGGCGCTTGCAGATAAACTTGCGGGGCGCGAGATTGCGGTGCTTTCCGACGAAATCTATCATCAGTTAATCTACGAGGGTGACCACACAAGCATAGCCCAGTTCCCGGGCATGAAGGAGTCGACGATCATCCTGAACGGGTTTTCGAAGACTTATGCCATGACCGGCTGGCGAATGGGCTGGGGCGTGATGCGGCCGGACCTGGCAAAGTGGATCGCGCAATTGATGACCAATTGCAACTCCTGCACCGCCAGCTTCAGTCAGATCGCGGGGGTGGAAGCTTTGCGGGGCGATCAAAGCTCCATCGGAGTCATGCGAGAAGAGTTCCGCCGGCGCCGCAGCGTCATCGTTGACGGCTTGAATCGCATTCCGGGCTTCAGTTGCCGGCAACCCCGGGGAGCCTTTTATGTGTTCCCGAACATCAAAGGTACGAAGTGGAATTCCGGCACCCTTTCCGACGCCATCCTGAAAGAAGCAGGCGTGGCGTGCCTCTCCGGGACGGCTTTTGGGGCGTGGGGCGAGGGATATCTGCGGTTTTCATTTGCCAATTCCGTGGAGAACATCCAAAAGGCTCTAGACTGGATCGGAGACTGGGCGAAGAAGCGGCTTAGTTAGCCGGCTATTCTCTCAGCCCTGGTTATCGACTTTCTTATGAACTGGGAGAAAAAGATGCACCACAGAGGACACGGAGATCACTGAGATCGCCGCTCTTCTCCGTGAACTCTGCGGCCTCTGTGGTGAGATTCTTTTGGATTCCGGCTCGGGCGCCAAACAACAACCTGGAGGAAAGGTGACTGAACCACGCAGGCTCTTCCGCGTCTTTGCCACCTGCGACATCGGCAAGGACGCATTTGACGTTCTGAGAGAGCGCGGTTACGAAGTCGAGGTCTACCCCGGCCCCGAGCCGCCCGCGAAGAGCCTGATCGTGGAAAAAGTGCGCTCTGTGATCGATGCGCTCATCACCACGCTTCGGGACCCCATAGACGAAGAAGTTTTCGAAGCCGGCCGTGGCACCTTGAAAGTTGTGGCCCAGTATGCCGTGGGGTTCGACAATATTGACCGCGCTGCTGCCAATCGCTCTCGCATTCCTTTCACGAACACTGCCGATGTGCTCACCGAGGCCACCGCGGAATTTGCGCTGTTCATTTTAGGCAACGTGGCGCGCAGGCTCTGTCCCAGCGAGCGGCTGGTGCGCGACAATCGCTGGGGAATCTGGCACCCCTTCCTGCCGTTTCTGGGCGATGAAGTGACGGGCAAAACCATCGCCGTCATCGGCACGGGCCGCATCGGCCAGGCGTTCATCAAGAAAGCGATGGGCTTCGACGTCGATTTTCTCTGCTACGACGGAGGCGTCGAAGACCACGAGTTTACACGCAAGATTCAAGAGGCCATGGACGTGCGCTTCAGGAACGGCTTCACGCCCGAACGGCGCACCATCGGCTATGTGACCTTTGAGGAGGCGTTGCGTGGAGCGGACTTCGTCAGCGTTCATGTCCCTTTGGTTCGAGAGGGAGAAGGCAAGAATCCCACCTATCATTTGTTCAATGAAAACACGCTTCGCTGGATGAAACCCACCGCCTTCCTGGTGAATACCGCGCGCGGCGCCGTGGTGGATGAGAAGGCGTTGGTGGATGCGCTGCGAGGAGGGGTGATTGCCGGCGCGGCGCTTGATGTCTATGAACAGGAACCGCTGCCGGCGGATTCTCCCTTGCGCGACCCAAAACTCGAAAATCGCGTGCGGCTCTTCTCCCATTTCGCCAGCGCCGGACGCGTCACGCGCCTCTCCACGGACCCCGACAAAGGGATGGCCGGCCGCTGCGTGCAAGGCGTCATCGACGTTTTGGAAGGGCGCTATGGCGGCGACCCCACGAACATGCCTTACGTGGTGAACAAAGAAGCGTTCTCAAAAAGGGTAAAGGATGAAGGTTAAAGGCTGAAGGCTAAGATGCAGCCGGCTTTCGTCCTTTACCCTTCACCCTTTAACCTTTACCCTTTCATTGCATTCCGGTTGTATAATGCCTGCGCCTGACGGCGTCAGGATTTTGGTGCAGGGCGTGGCGGCAGGACACGAAGAGCCGCGGACCTGCAGATGACGCAGTTCTGCGCGATCCAGGAGGTCATGATGGACAGCTTGAAGATGTCGCGTCGCGATTTTCATAAATCCGCCGTTCTGGGAACGGCGAGTCTGGCTGTTTCCTCAGGTCCGGCGGTGCGAAACGTCGTGGGAGCCAACGATCGCATCGGTGTGGGGCTGATTGGTTCGGGGAACCAGGGCCGTTATGACCTAGGCTCTTTTATCAGAACGGGTCAAGTCGACGTGGTCGCACTCTGTGACGTGTGGGACATGCGCCTGCGGGAGACGCTGATCGGTCTTGACCTTGTGCCCGCCAAGGTGAAGACGTATGGGGATTTTCGCAAGCTCCTCGAGCACAAAGACATCGATGCGGTGATTGTGGCCACGCCGGAGCACTGGCACGCCATCCCCATGATTGCGGCGTGCGAGGCCGGCAAAGACGTGTACGTGGAGAAGCCTATTTCCCACACCATTCTGGAAGGCCGGCGGATGGTGGAGGCGGCCAACCAGCACCATCGCGTCGTTCAGTGCGGCACGCAGCAACGCTCCGGCGAGCACTTCAAGAAGGTCGCTGAACTGCTTCGCGCGAAGCGCATCGGCCGGGTGACGGAAGCCGATACCTGGGTCTTGCGAGGCACGTCCGTGCAGTCGAGAATGCATACGCCTTATCCCGACAGCGAGCCTTTCGAGGGCCTCAATTGGGACATGTGGCTGGGTCCGGCGCCCTACCACCCTTACAACCGCAATCGCCACATGGGGTGGGGCGGTTTCTGGGAGACGGGCGGCGGGGAGTTGACCAACTGGGCTCCTCATTTGATCGATATCGTCCATTGGGCGATTGACGTGGATGCGCCGCGCACCGTGGCGGCTTCCGGCGGGCAGTTTATTTCCTCCGGAGTCTTCGAAACTCCGGACACGATTGTGGCGACTTACGAATATCCCGGCACGGCGGTTAACGAAAACGGCTTCCTGGTGAAATTCTTCAATCGGGCCGGACGCGGACCCGACGATCATCAATACGGTATGCAGTTCTTTGGCACGGAAGGCACGCTGTTCGTCAATCGCGAGGGTTATACCATCTGGCCCATGGACCTGGTCCACGACGGCTGGGAAACGTTTGGACCCAGCGCCTTGGCGACAGGCGATGGGACGCCTCAGCATCAGCCTCACGTGGAGAACTTCCTCGAATGCGTCCGCTCGCGTCAGAAGCCTAACTCCGATATCGAGACCACCCATCGGGCGACTAGTGCCTGTATTCTTGGAAACATCTCTTATAAGTTGGGACGGAAGTTGCGTTGGGATCGGGATAAAGAGCAGTTCGTCGGCGATGCGGAAGCCAACAGAATGCTGACCAAGGAATACCGCAAGCCTTGGATCGTTTCGTGAAGATATTACGAATGTGTCATCCTGAGTCCTTCGCTTGTCATTCTGAGCGAAGCGAAGAATCTCCGCAGTTCGCTCAGGATAAACTCCGCGAAGGATCTCCGCAGTTGTGCGTGTGTTATTGAGTCATAAGAAACTGCGGATATCCTTCGCTTCGCTCAGGATGACAGGGGGCTGATCGTTTCACAGCTTTTCCGCCTTTCCACTAGCCAGGGTGGCAGAGCCGCTCGGCACCTCAAAATAGCACGGTGGGATAAGGCGTCAAGGGGGCTCGCTCATGAAATTCGGCGTCAACACAATGGTCTGGACGACGCGTATTAACGAAACCCACGAAGCGTTGTTCTCCTGCATCAAGGCGTGGGGTTTTGACGGAGTTGAACTGTTTCTCTCTCCGCAGGAGCCGGCGGACATACCAGCCGTCCGGCAAATGTTGGAGGCTAATCACCTGGAATGCACGACCTGTAGCGTGCTGCCGCGCGATTGCCATTTGCCGAGTCACGATCCCGAAATGCGGGCCCGCGGAGTGGAGTTTCTAAAGACCTGCGTGGACCGCACGGCGGAGCTTGGGGCGCGGCTGGTCTGCGGTCCGATGTACGCGGGATTGGGCGTGATGACGGGCCGCCGCCGCACCGTGGAGGAGTGGATTTGGGCCGTCGCGGGCCTGCAGGCGGTGGCACGGCACGCCGAAACGCGACAGGTGACGATTTGTCTAGAGCCGCTCAACCGTTTTGAGACCTATTTCCTGAATACCCTCGAGGATGCGGCCAGCCTGGTTCACGACATCGGCGCGTCCAACGTCAAGATCCACTTTGATACCTTCCACTCCAACATCGAAGAGAAGCATCCGGCGCAGGCGCTGCGCTCCATCGCCGAGGAGTTGGGGCACGTTCATATCTCCGAAAACGACCGAGGCATTCCCGGCAGCGGCCACATTGATTGGCAAGCCATTTTGAAGGTGCTGAAGGCGATGCGATATCAAGGCTGGATGACTATTGAGTCGTTCGCACAGCCGGAGCCGGACCTTGCCACGGCGGCAGCCATCTGGCGCGATATGGCCCCGTCCGGCGATGAGTTGGCGCAGCAGGGATTGCGCTTCATTCGACGCCTGGCCGCGGGGTTAGGGATTAAGTGAGGGGTACCGGGTGTCAGGTGCGGGGATACCGTCCGTTGCCCGTTGTCAGTTGCCCGTTGTCCCTTGCGCCCGCGCCAGGGTGTCATTCTGAGCGAAGCGAAGAATCTCCACAGTTTCGCGGATTAGCGGCACTGCAGGGATTCTTCGCTACGCTCAGAATGACAGATATTCCATAGAACACTCACCACACACAACGGACCACGGACCACGGACGCTTGACTTTGGAGGCCCTATGAACGCTTACCTTCATAACACCTCTCGCCTTCGGAGAGCAGGAGCGCGGCTGCTTCTACTTAGCGGGCTGCTTCTGACGGCTGCAACGGCTTTCTACTTCATTCCCCGCGCAGGCGCGCAAGGCTCCGACGAGATTCCGTTCCGCAAGCACACCATCGACTTGGGCCCCAGCGAGACCGTGGCCATCGTGGACATGAACCGCGACGGCAAGTTGGACATCGTGTCCGGGGAGAACTGGTTCGAGCAGGCGCCGCCCGCCGCTCCCGGCGAAGGGCCGCGTTGGATCAAGCACAAGTTCCGCAGCTTGCCTTATTCGGATTTCTACCTCGAAGACCTTAGCGACCTGGCGATCGACGTGAACGGCGACGGCTATCCGGATATCGTTAGCTGTTCCTATTGGGGCGAAACGCTGACCTGGTGGGAAAACCCTGGGGCGGAGAATAAGCCCTGGACGAAGCACCTGATCGAGTCGCGCGCTCCGGTCGAGTTCGCTTTCCTGGTGGATATCCTCAACACCGGCAAGCCGCAGCAACTCCTGCCCCAGTTTGGAGACGAGAAATTCCCGCTGACCTGGTACGAACTGTCAGGCAAAGGTGGCGACGCCGCCTGGATTCCGCACATCGTGAGCCCAAGGAGCTACGGCCATGGCATCGGAGCGGGAGACGTGAACGGCGACGGACGAACCGACATCATCACCCCCAAGGGTTGGTTCGAAGCGCCGCCCGACCCCCGCAACGGTCAGTGGATCTTCCATCCTGAGTTCGACCTCGGCGCCACGGGGTTCATTTATACGCTGGACGTGAACGGCGACGGTTTGCCGGACATCGTCACTTCACTCGGCCACGGCTACGGCATCTTCTGGCTCGAGCAGAAGAAAGATTCAGCCGGCTACCGCACTTGGGTCAAGCACATGATCGACGATAGCTGGTCGCAAGCCCACGCCCTGACCCTTGTTGATCTCAAGGGCGACGGCCACATCGGAATCGTCACCGGCAAGCGATACTTCGCGCACAACGGCCACGATCCAGGCAGCCGCGAGCCGCTGGGAATCTATTGGTACGAGCCCATCAAGGTAGGAACTGAAATCCAGTGGCGGCGGCACGTCATCGACTACGGCGGCCGTACCGGCGGCGGTATGCAGATCCCCGTAGTCGATATCGATGGCGACGGAGACTTGGATATCGTCGTGGCAGGGAAGTCAGGGTTGTTTCTGTTTGAGAATTTGACTATTAATCGCTGAGGGTGCGAGATCCTGAATTGCCGACGGGAGCCCGAAGGGGCGGCCTGGCCCAGCCTAAGCCAACGCCCTGGGTCTAAGACATCGTCCCGTTTTTTCGCGGGCTGGCACAAAGCGAAGCTCTGCACCAGCCCGCAGAAGATAGACCGTCTGCCTTCAGGAGATTCTCAGTATCGTTCCAGGTGCGATCTTATTGGGATCGGGCAAGCCACGGAACTTCTCAATATTTCTAAAAATGAGCACGTCCCAAAAGCCCGGACTGCCATAGTAGTGCTTGGAAATATCCTGCAAGGTTTCACGGGGCTGGACAGTGTGTACAATTCCAGAGGTCAGGTGGGGCAAGCCTTTAGGATTATCCAACTCGAAATCGGCGCCCGTAAGTAACCCCTCTTGCCGCATGGCATCCATGAAGGCGTCAAAATTCGCCGGCGTGGGAGCTTTGCGAAACTGGCTCTCGGAGTTCTTCCGCAAGGTAACAGTAGCATCGGTCACGGCCTTCATTCCCGCCTGGACGGCCAGTTCGTTGCCCAAGAGGGCCGCCTCCTTCGAGATCATCAGGACCATCTGAACGTTTTGGAGTTTGCAATCACTGCGCAACATACCGATGGCGAAATTGACGCGCTTGCCCGCTGCTACTCCAAGTGTGGCCCAACCGCGCTGCGTATCCCCGCCCGTGAGTGACAGCAGCTTCATGGCTTCGAGAAGATCGTGCATGTCGTCGAAGTGTGGCGTCGGGCTGCCGTTCACCGCCTTGATTCCTTCGTCCTGTAATTTCTCACCTGCCGTTCGGACTGCGGCCCACGCGCGTGAATCGTCTCCGCCGGCGCGCGCGAGATTCTTCATGGCCTCGATCACCTTGCTAACGTTGTCCATGGATGCGTCGCCGTTCAAAACGTCAATCGCTTGCGTCAATGAATTATCGAGTCCCTGCACTTCGGGGTTAGGCGGAACGGAGGCGGGCTTCCCGGTAGTAATCGGGACGCTCGGTTTCGCGACTCCGCCACCCTGCGCGGGGCCGGCGGGGTGTACGAGGACAGGCCCCATCTTCACTGGCGGCGCCTGTTGTCTGAGTTTTGCCACCTGCAACTCCAACTGCACCGCCCTTGCGTGCTCTTGCAGCTTTCTGATGTCGTCACGCAATGCGTTTCTCAGCGGGACGCGGGGCGCCGCGAGTTCCTCGATCTTGCTGACGGGTTTAAGAGTGATGTAAGGCAGGGAATCGGGATCTTTAAACCGCTCGAGTTCTTTTAGGCGCTTTTGAATGCCTTCGATCTGCGCGCGAATTCGGTCTCGCGCAGTTTCCAGTTCGCGTATGTGGGCAAGGTTGGTCTGGGACGCTGCGGCTACGGCTGCCATAGGTAGATCTCCTGTTGATAGGACCACACCGGCCCGGCGCAATGGAGTGGCAAAACGGCAGTCGCCGAACCAGTGCTTTGCGGCGCATTCTAGCACACGACGCGGCCTTTTGCCAAAAGCAGATAACGCATCAAACCTGCCTTCTCAGGTCTGCAGCTTTTCGTCCTGAGGAGGGACGAGCCGCGGACCTAAAGAGCAGGTCCGAGCTCGCTCCGTTGTCCTTTAAATTGCGATATGGCTTTGACATCATATGGATTTTATGCCATATTACGGGCGTGAGCTAGGTTGTTGAGATCGGCGACGATTTTGTGGCAGAGTTTGACGCGTTGCACGAAGATGTGCGAATAGAAGTTCTCGCATTGTCCCGTCTGCTCCAGCGGTTTGGCCCCCAGTTGGGTCGGCCACGGGTCGACACGCTCAAAGGCTCCCGTCACCCGAACATGAAGGAACTGCGCTTCAGCGCTGCCGGATGAGAATGGAGAGTGGCCTTCGCGTTCGATCCCAGGCGACGGGCCATCCTCCTTGTGGCTGGGAATAAGTCGGGAACCAGCGAGAAGCGATTCTACCGCCGATTGATTCGCGTGGCGGATGACCGCTTCGATGCCCATCTTGCGAGGCAAAGGCAAATAGGAGGTTGAGCATGCCTGTCAACGTCAATGACAAAATCCGGCAACTGCGCCCTGCGCAGCGCAAGAGAGTGGAAGCGCGAGCGGCAGAGTTGATGGCGGAAGAGATGACCCTGCGCGAGCTTCGAAAAGCTCGCAAGCTGACGCAAGTCCGTATTGCAAAGACTCTGGGAATCAACCAGGACAGCGTCTCGCGCCTCGAAAAGCGAAGCGATGTGCTGCTCTCGACGCTACGGAAAACAGTGGAGGCGATGGGCGGCACGCTGTCCCTCGTCGCGCAGTTCCCAGACCGGGACCCTGTTGTGCTGTCGGCGCTCTCGGAGGACCCGACGCCTACCAAGTCGGCAGGTCGAAAGTCGGCGCATGCCTGGCCCACGAGGGGCGCATACATCTCGACAAAGAACGTCGTGACGTATGCGCCACGCGAGTTCAGGATATGCTGCAATGACTTCATCCGGTTCTAGAATACAGGGAAGGCCGCCGCGGATTCGCGGCTGGCGCAGAGCGAAGCTCTGCGGCTTGAAATCCGGTGAGGCGCCAAGCTTGGTTCTAATGCGTGCCTGCCACAGCAACGCCTCACCCATCGTGCTCCGGCTGATGAAGTGGCGCAGGCACTCTTGCCTGCCAGGAGGCGCGCCATGCGCCACCCTGAGAGACGGGCAAGAGTGCCTGTCCTACACCGTTCACCAGGGAACTTTCCCTCTTCGGCGTGTCCGTTTATCACGCTGCTTTCGTGTGTTCCTCGCGGCTCAGCCAGCGCTCTCGGAGCTGCAAGACGCGCTCGGCGATATGTTCGGCGCTCAGGCCGAACTCCTGCATCAGTTCCCACGGCTTGCCGGAGAGGCCGAAGCGGTCCTTGACTCCGACCATATCGAACAGCAGCGGGTGCCTGTAATTCTTGCGGTGTTGAAGGATGGTGCCTGCCACGATGTTGCCGAAGCCGCCTACCTGGTGTTCTTCGGCGGTGACGATCAGGTGCGTCTGCTCCGCAGCCTGGATCAACGCGCCCACGTCGAGCGGCTTCACGGTGTGCATGTTGATGACGCGCGTTTCCAGCTTGTATTCTTCCTTGAGTAGCCAGGCGGCGCGCATGGCCTCGGGGACCATGGGGCCGCAGGCGACGATGGAAACTTCCTCGTGCTCGCTCGTGTACTGAGAGGAGAGGAAGGTCTCGAAGGCGTCTAGGAAGCGCGGCGTCTCACCCCGATAGCGGATGATATTTGCCTCGCCGTAGCGGAAGGGCGTCCAGGCAGTTGTCACCACCGGCGTAGCCTCGCGCGCAAAGCGGATGTAGGTTGGCCCGTTCAGGTCGAGCAGGCCGAAGAGCGTGGCTCGCTCCGTCTCGAGCGAATCGCAGGGCGCCAGCACGTGCATATTCGGCAGGACGCACATCAGTGAGAATTCCTCCAGCGCCTGATGCGTCGCCCCATCTGCGCCCACGGAGATGCCCCCGTGCGCACCGGCGATTTTCACATTCAAGTTCGAATAACAGATGGTGGTGCGAATCTGGTCCCAGCAGCGGCCGGAAGCGAACACGCCGTAGGTCCCTGTTACCGGCACTAAGCCTTCCTTCGCCAGTCCCGCGGCCACTTCCATCATGTTTTGTTCTGCGATCCCCACGCTGAAGACGCGATGCTTGCGCTCGGGATGCTTGGCCTCGAAATCCGTGATGCGGATCGACCCGGAAATATCCGCGTGCACCGTCACCACGCGTTCATCATCACCGCCCTTCTCGAGCCCGCGCCCGAAGCCCATGCGGGTGGGTTCCATATCCACTTTCATGGTTGGATCGGCGTTCCACCAATAATCGCGCCGGAAGGCGGGCAGCTTGCCCCTTGACTTAAGAGCGACCTCCGCACCGTAGTCAGCAGCTTTCGAAAGCAAAGCTTCGACCCGCGCGGCAGGGACCGAGGGCGTCGCCAGGTCCACCATGGCCTTTTCGAACTGGGCGCGATTCGGCGCTATGCCGTGCCAGCCCGCTTCGTTCTCCATGAAGGACACACCCTTGCCTTTTACGGTGTGGGCAATGATGAGGGTCGGCAGTCCCGTGGCCGCCCGCGCGCTTTCGAAGGCCGCGAGGATCTGCTCCATATCGTGCCCAGCGATTTCCAAAACGTTCCAGTTGAAGGCTTTGTACTTTTCCGCCAGCGGGTCAATGTTCATGACGTCGCACACCCGGCCGTCGATCTGGAGGTCGTTTTTGTCAATGATGCCGCAGAGGTTATCCAGTTTGTAATGGCCGGCGGCCATGGCCGCTTCCCAGATGCTGCCTTCCTGCTGTTCGCCGTCTCCCATGATGCAGTAGACGCGGTAGGCCTTGCCCAACAGTCTTCCCGCCAGAGCGTTGCCAACCGCAACTCCCAGCCCTTGCCCCAGCGAACCGCTGGAAACTTCTATACCAGGTAGTTCAAGCCAATTGGGGTGGCCCTCGAACCCCGAGCCAAGCTGGCGAAGCAGGACCGTGTCATCCAGAGGGAAGTAGCCTGCCTGGCCGAGCGCGACATAAAGCGCCGGCGCCTTATGGCCGGTCGACCAGAAAACCCGGTCGCGTTTCGGCCAGGTTGGATTGCTTGGGTCGTGATTCAACACGCGCAGGTAGAGTGCCGCGGCGATATCCATGATCGAAAGCGTGCCGCCCGGGTGACCTGATCCCCCGGCAAAAATGTCGATAATATCGAGCGCGCGCATCTCTGCGGCGGCCGCCCGTAATTCGTCCAGGTTCAGGCGCGGACCACGCTGCTCACAATTCGTGTTCATACTGCGTTCCTCCCTTTACTCGGCACTGTCCCAGCCTGGCGCGTAGAACTGGTCTTGAGGCCAGCATTGCCGACCCTTCGCTTCGCTCAGGGCAGGCTATGAAAGTCAGCGCTACGTTCAAAGTGGGATACTACCCTTTCACTGCAAGCGAGCATAAACGCCCAAAAGTGCGAGGATTGGCGCGGCGGAGAGGGCGGAGAGGCTTAGCCGGATGCTGCCGCCCAACCCGCAGTCCAAGTCTTGGCAACGACATAAGTCCTTTTGTTTCAGTGCAGTAAGGCATCTCTGAGAAGTTCTTGCGCCAGATTCTCGAGGCCTCTTTTGGGCCGCCGGCCAACCGTAAACCTCGCTCTCGCCAGCCTCAATATGCACAATACAAGCCGAGGCAGGAGGCAAAAATGAGAGGGTGCTGTGTTTTGCGTGAACCCGGCTTTTTGTTCCTTGGAATGATCCCCGGACCCCAATTATCGCCGGCCGGCGCCGCCTGGATCTCGCTTAAGCACAAGGCGTAAGGGGCCGCGACGAATCGGCGCTCTGGTCTAACGTGGCAAACGGCAAGGAGAGTTGGGGATGCCGTGCGGCGGGAGGCGGTTCGCCCTGGTTGCCGTCCAGGCCGTAGCGCGTCCTGAGTTGCGCCAGGAGTCTCGTCATCTTCTGCTTGTACTCTCCGTTCAGATACGCAGAGTGCGCGTAGAGTTTGCGATAGCTCTTGGCAAGGCGCGGAAACTCCTCCTGGAGAAAGGGCATGAATTGCTTCATGGCGGAGGAGGTCAGGAAAAGAATATTTCCGTAAAGGAACCTTGCGCCGGCCCGTCGCGCGGCTTTCACCAGACCATCAAGAGATTTCTCGGAGTCGTTCAATCCAGGCAGGATGGGCATAGCATTGACACCCACCCGAATCCCGGCCTCACCCAACAGTTTTACCGCCTCGAGTCGTTTTGCGGGCGGAGGAGCCTTGGGTTCAAGCAGGCGCGCCAGGCGTTCGTCCGTCGTGGTGATGGTCATGTGGACGCTGAAGCGATGCCGGCCGGATACTCCCGCTAACAGATCGAGGTCACGCAGAATCAGGATAGATTTCGTGGTTATCGAGAAGTCCAAGCCTTCAAACTCCAGGAAGACTTCGAGCATCCTGCGGGTGATCTCGAACTGTTTTTCTGCCGGTTGGTAAGGATCGGTTGCCGTACCCAGGGCAATCGGCAGACCCTTGTCCTTGGCTTGGCGCAGTTCAGCGCGCAACCATTCTGGCGCCGCCCCTTTGGCGTAGATCTTACGTTCGAAATCCTTGCCGTCCCACATCTCCATGAACTCGTGGGTGTAGCGGGCGTAGCAATACTTGCAGCCGAATTCGCACCCTCGATAAGGGTTGAGGGTCCACGCGAACGGCATGCGGCCGCTCGACTCCCGGTTAAGCGCGGAGCGGCAGGGAAGTGCGAAGTATTCGACTTCAGCACGCTCGCGCACCAGGGGGCTTTCGGCGGCCATGCGAGCGATGCCCACCAAGTGATCCGGCGAAGCGGGCGAAACGGAAACTACGGGCGCGGAGGCCATTAGGCACCTCACAGTCAGGATGCGAGTAGTTTCGCTTTTTGTTCGCCTTTTGTCAAGCGCCAAGTTGCAATCCGTGCTGAACCAGTTTGAACATAGCGTCGGCGCTTAGGTCGGCCAATGCCACCACCAGTCGGAGTGCTGCGCTGAAGCTTAGGACGCTAATCTGCAATCAGGCGGTCAACAGAGAAGAAGGGGCGGGGGGCAGGGAGGGAGGGGGATGGGGCCCACTCGGGTCAGCCGCATCCCCTCATGGTTCAGGGACGAACCCGCGATAATTGAGGACTTCCAGGCTAGGGCCGGCCAACAACCTGGCCCTTTCCTTGGCCAACTATGGTCCCACTTCAAGCGCCTTGTGGGCTTCCTCGAGCGCTCGGTTTACGTGCTCGATCGCCTTCACGCGGTGGCCGCGGAACTCTTCAGGAGCTGCCTCGAGTTCATGCTTAGCCTCCTCGAGATGCCGGATGGCCGCCTCGATCCGGGGATGGTGGTGTTGGGGCGCCGGACTTGCCGCCGGGACTGGAGACGGGGCGGCCGCGACTGCAGCGGCGGGTTGCGGCGACCTCGGCTGGGCGTGAAAGACCAGGGGTAAAGAAGCTGCTACCAGTACTGCCAATCCTAGAGCCAAAACGATCAGTCTTTTTGTCATTGTTCCTCCATGTACTAAGGTTATTGAATTGTGTAGCTATCATCGCGCCAGATAGAATCCCGAGGCGCGACCCATCGGTAGGACAAATTTACTCACAATTCAAAACTCTTTGTCAAGGACATCGCTGAAAGCCTCATGCTACACTCGAAATAGCTAATGCTCCCAGTCGATTGACCGATTTTCGGATTTCGAGGTTTCGCTCTCTGGGGAGGGTTCATGAAAGTCGCTGCAGTGCAGATGGACATCAAGATTCTGGAGAAAGCGAAGAACCTGGAGAAGGTCCTAGACTGCCTTGAATTTACAGCACAGGCTGGCGCGGGGATTGTGGTATTCCCGGAATGCGCCCTCACAGGGTATTGCTTCACGGGCTTGGAGGAGGCTGCCCCGGTGGCCGAACCGGTGCCCGGCCCGGCTTCGGAAGCGTTGGCGGCAGCGGCAAAGAAGCTCGATTGCACCGCCGTGGTCGGCATGCTCGAACGCGACGGCGACCGGATCTACAATGCCGCGGTGGTGGTGACGCCGCAGGGAATTGCGGGGACTTTCCGCAAGCTCCACCTTCCGTACTTGGGGATCGACAGGTTCGTGGCACTGGGCGACAAGCCGTTCCCTGTTTTCGAGACGACGCATGGAAAGATTGGAATCAATATCTGTTTTGATTGCAGCTTCCCGGAAGCGGGTAGGGTATTGAAACTCAAGGGAATTCAACTCCTGGCGATCGCCACGAATTGGCCCATAGGCTCAGATAGCTGGCAGCATACTCCCAAGGTCCGGGCCGCGGAGAACCATTTCCACGTAGTAGCAGCGAACCGCGTTGGCGAGGAGCGTGGATTCCGGTTCGTGGGCCACTCGCAAATTGTGGACTTTACGGGCAAGACGCTAGCCGAGGCGGGTGAAACCGAAGAGACAATCCTGTTCGCGGACCTTGACTTGGCGGGCGCGGACCGCAACCGGGTGGTGCGGATGCCGGGACAATGGGAGTTTGACCGCATCGCCGCGCGCCGCCCTGAGATGTATGGCGCCCTGGCAGAGCCGCCTTCTGGTTCGTAAGGTTGCTGGATGGCGAGGATCACCCGCCCCTGCAATTGAATACTCAGGCTGGAGGTGGCATAATAATTGAGGGGCTAACGGCTAATGCCAACCAATGAATCTTCGGGTTTTGAAGGTTTGATCTTTGCCAAGCTGGACCAGGCGGTGAATTGGGCGCGCAAATCGTCGATCTGGCCCATGAGTTTTGGTTTGGCTTGCTGCGCCATCGAGATGATGTCAGCGGCAGCCTCCCGATTCGATATCGCCCGCTTTGGAGCCGAGGTCTTCCGTGGCTCACCGCGGCAATCGGACTTGATGATTGTGGCGGGCCGGGTCTCGCAGAAGATGGTGCCGGTGATCAAGAAGCTCTACGAGCAGATGCCGGAGCCCAAATGGGTTATCTCGATGGGCGCTTGCGCGACCTCGGGCGGAGTCTTCAATAATTACGCGATCGTCCAGGGCGTGAACCAGGTCATTCCTGTGGATGTGTACGTTCCTGGATGCCCGCCCCGGCCTGAAATGCTCCTGCAAGCTATCGTCTTGCTGCAAAAGAAGATCATGCAGCAGAGGGGCACTTTCAAACAGGCCGTCCTGCACCTACCTGCGTAGATAAGCGGAAATGAAGATGACCACCACCGAAATGCCGACGGCGATGGCGAGCCAGATTTGTCGCCGGGCGCGCACCCAATCGAAAAGCTTGAAGGGAAGAGTCAGTGCCAGCGCGATGGCGAAGACGACACAGGCGAGAACGATTTTCCCAGTCAAAAGTTCCCACGACTTACCCCAGGCGACTTCCCAGTAGTACTCGCGAACGTTGTACAGCCCTGAAAGCAATATGAGAGCCATCGAGGACCATAGCACCCATCTGAACCGGTCCGTCACCTGTTTGGATAGCCGCTCGCGCTGCTCGGGCTGTAAGTCTCCGATCCCAGGTGTCAGGACGATCAGCAGAAATGCCATCCCTCCCACGCCCAGGACAACCGCAGTCAAGTGAACCCATTGCAGGATTGTGAACATCCGCTTATTCCCCAACGCAAGTCACGGGGATTCTATGCGCATCGGAGTTGAGGAGTCAAGAAGTCGAAGAGTCGAGAGGTCGGGGAGTCAAACAGTCGCGAAGGTTAGAAGTCTTCGAGTTGACAAGTTGAGGACGGAAACTTAAATTGTCAACTTCTCGACCCCTTGATTTCTCAATTTCCAGCCGCGTAGATCTTGTCGATCGTATCCGCCAGTTGAGAGT
>Ga0181538_10001998_pt1 | contig 21795 bp, 17 predicted proteins | sample PEATcosm2014_Bin_40_FD_119773 | JGI IMG/M metagenome (GOLD analysis project Ga0181538, IMG submission 119773) | Peatland microbial communities from MTU Mesocosm Facility, Houghton, MI, USA - PEATcosm2014_Bin23_30_metaG | ecosystem: Environmental > Terrestrial > Soil > Wetlands > Peat | place... | reverse complement strand
AGAAAGAGGGACGGTAACACAGAGTTCACAGAGATCGGAACACAGAGGGCACAGAGGACGCAGAGTTCGCAGAGAAGAGGAAGAGAGAGATGGGGATGGGATGGAGGATGCCGGCGGAATGGGAGTCGCATGAGGCTACGTGGCTGGGGTGGCCGCATGAGTTGACGGATTGGCCGGGAAAATTTGCGCCGATACCTTGGGCGTTTGCGGAAATTGTGCGGCATCTGACTCGGGTGGAACGCGTGTTTTTGCTGGTGGAGGATCGCGCTGCGGAGACGCGGGTGCGGGGGATATTGAAGAAGGCTGGGGCGGCGCTGGAGGCGGTGACGTTTTTTCGCGTCGCTACGGATCGCGGGTGGATGCGGGATTCGGGGCCGATTTGCGTGAAGAATGGCGCGGGAGAAGTGGCGTACAACAATTTTGTGTTTAATGGATGGGCCAAATACGCGAACCATAAGAAGGATGCGGCGGTGGTGGCGAAGGCAAACCGTGGACTGAAGCGGCGAGTGATTCTGCCAGAGTACAAAGGACGGCGAGTGGTGCTGGAGGGCGGATCGATTGACGTGAATGGAAAAGGGACGCTGCTGACTACGGAAGAGTGTTTATTGAGCAAGACGCAGGAGCGGAATCCGGGATTCGGGCGGGAAGATTATGAGGGGATGTTCCGGGAATATTTGGGCGTGACGAATGTGTTGTGGCTGAGGAATGGGATTGCGGGGGACGATACGCATGGGCATGTGGATGACTTGACGCGATTCGTGAACGCGACGACCGTGGTGACGATTGTGGAGGAGGACCGGAACGACGTGAATTATGCTCCGCTGCAGGAGAATTTGACGCGACTGCGGGGGATGAAGGATCAGGATGGGCGGGCTTTGCAGGTGGAGACTTTGCCGATGCCGGCGGCGGTTTATTTTGATGGGCTGCGCCTGCCGGCGAGTTATGCGAATTTTTGTATTGCGAATCAATTGGTGCTGGTGCCGACGTTTAATGATGCGAATGACCGGGTGGCGCTGAATGTGCTGGCGAAAGTGTTTCCGGGGCGGGAGGTGGTGGGGATACACTGTCGAGACTTGGTGCTTGGATTGGGAACGATCCATTGCATGACGCAGCAAGAGCCGGTGGCGGGGTGAGGGGGACAGTTTTCAGTTTTCAGTTCTCAGTTTTCAGTTTTCAGTTTAAGAGTACGGCCTGAGTGGATCGCTGGTAGATTTTCTTTCTGCACTAACTGCTGGAAGAAGGAATCAAGATAACGCAGAGACGCAGAGTTCGCAGAGAAGAAAAGAGCGAAAGTCATATCACGGAGGTCACAGAGGAGCCGCAGAGGAAACGGAGAGAGGGGAGATAAGACGCGGGGTTGAGATTTTCCGCCCGCACAGAACGCGGGGGCAGGATGGCAAGTTCACTTTGGTGGAGGAGGAGCGATGGTGGGACTTAGTGCAATGGCGTTGATGATGCAGCAGAGAGATGTGGAGAGAGAAGTGCGGGGAATCTGGGTCCAGCTTCCGCATGGGCTTTTGTGGTGGATTTTTCTGGGATTGATTGCGGGGTGGCTGGCGGGAAAGCTGGCGCGAGGGCGGGGATTTGGGTGTATCGGAGATATTTTGCTGGGGCTGATCGGGTCTGTGGTGGGGGGATGGATTTTCACTAAGCTGGGGATTGTGCACGCGAATACGTTTTTGTTCTCGCTGGCGGCGGCGACGGTGGGAGCGGTAGTGCTGGTGGCAATTGGACATTTGTTTTTTGGGGGGAAGGAACGGTAGGAGAAGAGAAAGCTAAAAGATTTAACACAGAGAGCACAGAGGACACAGAGTTCACAGAGAAGAGAAAAGCAAGAAAAGTTTAACGCAGAGACACAGAGAGCGCAGAGAAGAGAAGAGGGGGAGTGGCGTTAGAGCGTAGGAGCCCACCCTTCCCGCCATAGGCGGGCGAAGGGTGGGGCACCCTCAAGTTCTATTGTGCGGCGGGATGAGCCTGAAGAAACCCAAGAGCACAGACAGGAATGTCTGTGCCACAAACCCCGAGAGCTAGGATTTGGGGTAGTTGGGGTCGGCTTTTACTTCTTTGATCTGGTTGGTGTGGCGCTCGCTATGGGCGGCGATTAGCAGGATGTATTCGTAGGCGTCCCATTTAGCGGCGCCGGTAGGGCTGTCGGCGGCGTGATCGCGCAGGCCGGGCGTGGTCTTCAGAAACTCCTCGGTGGCGGCACGACTTTCCACAAAATGCTGGATGGCGGCTTCGGGCGAGCCATAACGATTGGTGGGCTTGATCGGTTCTGGAGCCTGGACTTTCGTTTTGCGCGCGGGAACATTTTCGATGATGGCGGCATCGATGGCGACAACGTCACGGCCGGGGACGGCTGGAGCTTTCATGATGCCATTTTCGATGTTGCCGCGGATGAAATCTTCGGCGGCGGCGATGTGCTCCATACATTCGGCGATGGACCAGCGATCGGGGCCGGGCTTGAAATTCCATTGGGCAGTGGAAAGGCCTTTGGTGGCGTCGAGGACGTCATGTTTGGTGGACTCGAGGTATTGGAGGGCTTTGTCTTTTTCGGCTTGGGTTAGTTCCTGGGCTTGGACGGAGAATGCGGCCAGGAGTGTGATGGCCAGGACGAAGATTGCGGAGCGACATTTGCGCATGATGGTAGTTCCCTTTCGTTTTGAGATGCGGACGGCGGGGTAGAAAGGTAGCAGGGATTGGGGGGATAGGGAAGATTGCTGGGAGAAAATTTACAAATGACGGAAAGAGGGACGGTAACACAGAGTTCACAGAGGTAAGAACACAGAGGTCACAGAGAACGGAAAGAAAAAGGCAAGAAGAAGAGGGTGAGCAGCGCTAGAGCGTCAGAGCCCACCCTATCAATAGCTAGGGTGGGGCGCCCTCAAGTTCATGGGCGAATGGCATGACCGAAGAGAACCCAAGAACAAACATCGGGACAGATGGATTGCGATGGGGCTGGGGAAAACCTCAGGCCTGAAGGCCTGAGCTACAGGGTGGCTGCGCTACAGGGTGGCGCGTTGTTGTGTGATACGATTTAGGGTTGTTGATTGGAGAAAACATTTCATTGAGCAAGACTAATCAGACGTTGACGGCAATTCCCCTGGGGGGACTCGGCGAATTTGGAATGAACATGATGGTGTTGCGCTATGGCGACGACATCATTGTGATTGACGCGGGGATGATGTTCCCGGACACGGAACTGCTCGGCGTGGACCTGGTGATTCCAGACATCACGTATTTGAAGCAGAACCGGGAGCATGTGCGGGCGATTGTGCTGACGCACGGGCATGAAGACCACATCGGAGCGCTTTCGTACATTTTGCGGGACTTGAATGTGCCGGTGTACGGGACGCGGTTCACGCTGGCGCTGGCGAAGAAACGGCTGGAAGAAGCCGGGCTGATGGAAGTGGTGAAGCTGTTCGAGGTGAAGCCGGGGCGGTTAATCGAGATTGGGCCGTTTGAAATCGAGTTTATACCGGTGACGCACAGCACCGTGGATTGCGTGGCGCTGGCGATCCGCACACCGCTGGGAGTGGTGATTCATACAGGGGATTTCAAGATTGATCAGACGCCGGTGGACGATTGGCGAACGGACCTGCACGCGTTCGCGAAATACGGAAGCGAAGGAGTGCTGGCGCTGTTCAGCGATTCGACGAACGTGGAGCGGCCGGGATTCACGCCATCGGAGCGGACAGTGGTGCCGCGGATTGAGGAGTTGACTAGGTCGGCGCCGCGGCGAGTGGTGCTGTCGTGCTTTGCGTCTTCCATTCACCGGATACAACAGGTGATTGATATTGCGGAACGCGTTGGAAGGAAAGTGGCGTTTGTCGGGCGCAGCATGGTGGACAACGTCGAGATTGCGCACGATTTGGAATATTTGCGGATACCGGACGGGATCGTGGTGCGGCCCCAGGAGATTCGGAGCTTCGAGCCGCGGAAGCTGATTATTTTGGCGAGCGGGTCGCAGGCGGAGCCGATGTCGTCGATGTCGCGGATTGCGGTGGACAATCACCGGTTTGTGACTATCGATGAAAACGATACGGTGATTTTGTCGGCGAGGATTATCCCGGGGAATGAGAAGGCGATATTCCGGATGCTGGATCATATGTTCCGGCGGCGGGCGCTGGTGTACTACGACAATGCCGGCGGACCGATTCACGTTTCGGGGCACGCCAGCCAGGAAGAGCAGAAGCTGATTTTGCAACTGGTGAAGCCAAAATACTTTGTGCCGGTGCACGGGGAATACCGGCATTTGTTCCGGCACGCAGCGCTGGCGCACTCACTGGGAGTGGTTAGCGGGGAGATATTGCTGCTGGAGAATGGGAAGCGGATCGAGTTCACGGAGGATGGAGTTTATCGAAGGGACCCGGTGCAGGCCGGACGCGTGCTGGTGGATTCGGGGTCGCTGGAGGCGATTGAGGAAGTGGTGGTGCGCGACCGGAAACATTTGTCGGAAGAGGGAGTGGTGATACCGATTATCGCGATCGACAAGAACACGGGGCGGATCGAGTCCGCGCCGGAAATTGTTTCGAGGGGATTGATGAGCGAGAACGACGGAGATTTCATGGAAGGCGCGCGGGCGGTGGTTAGCAAGACGGTGGAGCTATCGAATATGGAAGAGCGGGCGGACTGGTCGGTGATCAAGGAGAAGATTCGAGTGGATTTGAAGAGATATATTAATAAGCAGACGTCGAAACGGCCGTTGATTTTGCCGGTGATATTGGAGATTTGATTCGAGGGAAAAAAGGAAGAAATATAACGCAGAGACACAGAGTTCGCAGAGAAGAGAAGAGAAGAGAAGAGAAGAGGAGAGGGACGGTAACACAGAGTTCACAGAGATAGGAACACAGAGGGCACAGAGACAAGAGAAGAGCGAAAATCGAAATTCGAGGAACGAACCCCAAGCGAGTTTTCAGTTTTGAGTTTTCAGTTTTACGTTTCAAGAAGAGAAACCCAAGACCCAGGTAAATAAGCCTTACCTGGGGCACCCGACTACCACAAGTAGGTTAGAATCTAACGCCGATACGTGAATGGGAGGATGGTGTGTCCGAAAGCGGGCAATTCCCTGCCCCGACTGGGGCGGGTGTGGCGGGATCGCGGGCGACGATGCTGTTTATCATCGTCACCGTGATGCTGGATTTTCTGGCGTTTGGGATTATTGCGCCGGTGCTGCCAAACCTGATCATACGGTTTGAAGGCGGAAACATGGCGCGAGCGTCCGATATCACGGGATATTTCGGGTTCGCGTGGAATTTGATGCAATTTATATTTTTGCCGATGCTGGGAGCGTGGAGCGACCGGTTTGGGCGGCGTCCGGTGATTTTGATTTCGTGTTTGGGATTGGGGCTGGACTACATATTCATGGCGCTGGCGCCATCGTTGAGGTGGTTGTTTATTGGAAGACTGATTAGCGGGATTACGGCTTCGAATGTTTCGACAGCATTTGCGTACATTACGGATATTACGGCGCCGGCGGAACGGGCGAAGAAATTTGGGATGCTGGGAGCAGCATTTGGAGTGGGGTTTGTGGTGGGACCGGCGGTGGGAGGGTTGCTGGGACAATACAACTTGAGGGCACCGTTCTGGGCGGCGGCGATTTTGAGTCTGGGGAATTTTCTGTATGGATTGTTTGTATTGCCGGAATCGCTGGCGAAGGAAAAACGATCGAAATCGGCTTGGCACATGGCGAATCCGCTGGGGTCGCTGACGCTGCTGCGGTCGCATCCGGAGCTGGCGGGATTATCCATTGTGGTGATTCTGTATTACCTGGCGCACCAGTCGCTGATGAGCGTGTTTGTGCTGTACACGGAATTCCGGTACGGGTGGAATACGAGGAGCGTGGGAATTTCGCTGGCGGTGGTGGGGGTGTGCACGGTGATTGTGTCCGGGGGGCTGGTGGGACCTTATGTGAAGCGAGTTGGGGAGCGATTCAGCCTGGTGAGCGGATTATTTTATGGAGTATTGGGATTCGCGGGATTTGGGCTGGCGTGGAAGGGATGGGGCGTGTTGGCGGCGATTCCGTTTATCGCGTTGTGGGGAGTGGCGGGGCCGGCGGTGCAATCGTTGCTGTCGCAGAGAGTGGATGTGAGTTCACAGGGAAAATTGCAGGGTGCGGTGAACTCGTTGCGGGCGCTGACGGGGATGGTGGGGCCGGTGTTGTTTACCCAGGTGTTTTCCGCGGCGATTTCACCAACGGCACGAGTGCATTTGCCGGGGGCGCCATACTATTTGGCGGCGGGGTTGTTGGCGGGGAGTATGGGGTTGGCGATGGGGGTTACGCGAAGGAAAGAACGGCTTAAGAATGAAGAAGTGAAAGAGTGAAAGAGTATAAGAGTGTAAGCTCGGGGCTCGGGTGAGGCTGGTTTGATGGGCTGAGCAAGGGATTCGTGAGTGAACAGAACCGGCCTAGTGGCGCGGGAGCGTCGGAAGGATCAGTGGGCACAGCCCAATTCAGGGAAAAGGTGGTATTGTCTGGTTTGCAGGGGATAGGCGAAAGGATTCTGTTATGAATCGCGTCGTTCTTCTGCTGTGTCGGGCCAGCCTAGTTTTCCTGCTCGCCGCTAACGCAGCGGCAGTTCTCACAAGGGCACAACAGCCATCGCGGACCGCCGGACATCCGCAAAGCTCCTTCAGTTCGGAAGACGATAAGTTTCCAGGCGCTGTGCCCTTGCCTAATTGTGTCCGCCGTTTGCTGGCCAGTGATCGGGATGTAGTCAATGGCCTTAAATATGAACATCTCTCTTCTGAACAACTTCCGGCAGATTGGTTTACAGCGTCGGAACAGAGCCTCGGACAGAACAATGGAACTTTCCTGATTGTGATGGGTGCGACCATGATGAGGGGTGCAAATATCAACCCCTTCTGGATTTTTCGGCAGACTGTAAACTCCTGCGATTTATTGCTTTCGGTCGGGGCCCACGACCTAGAAGTTCTTAAGACAAGAACGAACGGCCTGCCGGATATCGAGATTGCCGCATTAACTGCAATCCGCTACTTCGAAAACGAGTTCAAATTCGATGGCCACAGCTATCGGGAGGTGAAGCGAGTCTCCGCGCCGATTGGGGAGGAAATCCCGGCAGACGTTTCGGGTTTCGAGACACGAAGGGCTGAGTTGCCACCTGTCAAGGATAAGTCTGTGTTGACGGGAGTTGAAGCGCGGGGGTGGTTGTGGCGGCAGTGGTGGCTGGAGAAACCGTCCCGTTTGAGAGTCACAGCGCACTCGAAGGAGGGAGATGTAACGACCACGGATTACTTCATTCGGAAGAACGGAGAGCGATTGGATGTGTTGATTCATACGCACATGGTTAGGGTAAATCGCGAATTGCATGCGGGGATTCGCATTCCGCTTGTTGAAGACGAAATTGAAGTAGCGGCGGATGTGGAGCGACGTTGGGCTTTGACCAGTAACCCTGACCGGAAGCCCGAGGTGCCGGAGAGTGAAGATGCGGCGCCGGATACGTATGAGCTGTATTTCCTGGATGAGGGCGGGGGGAAAGTGGATGTTTTTTGAGAGATGGGCCGAGCAGGGAGCGAAGAGGGATTCCAGAGTTAGAGCGTAGGACTTACGCATTGTGGTCATGGTCTGACAGAGGATAAGAAGAAAGAAAGAGGAAAGATAACGCAGAGGTCACAGAGGACGCAGAGTTCGCAGAGGAAACACAGAGATAAGAGAGAGAGAAGACAAGAAAAGAGCAGAGAGGTTGTGTCGTTAGAGCGTAAGAGCCCACCCTTCGCCAAAGACAGGCGAAGGACGGGGCACCCTCAAGATCATTTGAGCAGGGACGTAACGCGGGGATAACCCAGGACAAATCCAAGAAGGTGATGGGGAGAATCAGGATATTGCATGGAAAGGCTTGTGGGTATAGGCTTTCCCTCACCTTAGTTCGCTTCAGTTAGGAGGACGACCATGGCTACAGCTACGACGGTGATGGAACCGGATGTGAAGATATCGGCTGCGAAACTGCTGATTAATAACAGGTGGGTGGATGCGGCTTCGGGGAAAACGTTTCCGACGATCAATCCCTCGACGGGCGAAGTGATTGCCCAGGTGGCGGAGGCGGATGCGGCGGATGTAGACAAGGCGGTAGGGGCGGCGCGGGCGGCGTTTGATAACGGGCCATGGCGGAAGAAATTCAGCGCGGCGCAACGCGGCGTGTTGATGAACAAGCTGGCGGATTTGATCGAGAAGCACGCGGATGAGCTGGCGCAACTGGAGGCGCTGGACAACGGGAAGCCTTATCACGTGGCGCGGGCAGCGGATTTGCCGTTGACGATTGCGTGTTACCGGTACTACGCGGGATGGGCGGACAAGATTCAGGGGAAAACGATTCCCGTCCAGGGGAGATATTTCAGCTACACGAAGCATGAGCCGGTGGGCGTGGTGGGGCAGATCATTCCGTGGAATTTTCCGCTGCTGATGCAGGCGTGGAAATTGGGGCCGGCTCTGGCGACGGGTTGCACGGTGATTTTGAAGCCGGCGGAGCAGACGCCGCTTAGCGCTTTGCGCGTGGGGGAATTGATATTAGAGGCTGGTTTCCCGGAAGGCGTGGTGAATATTTTGCCAGGATATGGACCGACAGCGGGCGCGGCGCTCGCTCGGCATATGGATGTGGACAAGGTGGCGTTCACAGGATCGACGGAAGTGGGCCACTTGATTATGAAAGCGTCGGCGGAAACGAATTTGAAGCGCGTGACGCTGGAACTGGGCGGAAAGAGTCCGAACATTGTGTTTGCGGACGCGGACATGGACGAGGCGATTGAAGGGGCGCACTTCGCGCTGTTCTTTAACCAGGGGCAGTGCTGCTGCGCGGGATCGCGGCTGTTTGTGGAGGAGAAGTGCTACGACGAGTTTGTGGAGAAGAGCGTGGCGCGGGCGAAGAAGCGGACAGTGGGTAATCCGTTTGATAAAAAGACGGAGCAGGGGCCGCAGGTAGACCAGGACCAGTTTAATAAGGTTATGGGATACATCGAGAGCGGGAAGAACGAAAAAGCCAAGTTGCTGGCGGGCGGAAACCGCGTGGGGGAGAAGGGGTACTTCATCGAGCCTACCGTGTTTGCGGACGTGCAGGACAATATGAAGATTGCGCAGGAAGAGATTTTCGGGCCGGTCATGTCCATATTGAAGTTTAAGGATATCGATGAGGTGGTTTCGCGGGCGAACAAGTCGCTGTATGGATTGGCTGCGGCGGTTTGGACTAAGGATATTACGAAGGCGCATGCGATTGCGGATGGCGTACGGGCGGGGACGGTTTGGGTGAACTGCTACGATGTTTTCGATGCGGCGGCGCCGTTTGGGGGATTCAAGCAGTCGGGGATTGGGCGGGAGCTGGGAGAGTATGGGTTGGCGAATTATACGGAAGTGAAGACGGTGACGGTGAAGCTGTAGGAGAGTTGACAGTTTACGGTTGTCAGCTTAAGAGCAGGGCCCTCGAACGGATAGGGGCACGTGCGTGTGGCGGGTGAGCCTTGTAGGAGCAAGAAAGAAAACTTAACGCAGAGACGCTGAGTTCGCAGAGAAGAGAAGAAGGGACGGTAACACAGAGTTCACCCTCCTGCGGCGGGCAAGCAGAGATCGGAACACAGAGGGCACAGAGGTAGGAAAAAGAAAGAGGAAGAAGAGAGCGGAAACTAGGCATGGCCGCTACGATACGGGGGTATGAGGCGCGGGATTTTGCGGCGATCCATAAGCTGGATCAGGCTTGCTTTGTGCCGGGGATTTCGTACAGCAAGTGGACTTTGCAGCATTTTTTGGATTTGGATACGGCGGATTGCCTGATCGCGGAAGAGGGCAAACAACTGGCGGGGTTCCTCCTGGCGGAGAGCCATCCGCCGCTTGCACACATTATTACGCTGGATATTGCCGCAGCGCATCGGCGGAAGGGTGTGGGGTCTGCGCTGCTACGGGAGATGGAGGGGCATTTTTTGTATAACGGGGTGCGATCGGTTTTGCTGGAGACGGCGGTGGATAATGAGGTGGCGGTTGCGTTCTGGCAACGGCACGGGTATTCGCCGGAAGCGGTACTGAAACGGTATTATATTGGGCGCGTGGATGCGTGGGAGATGAGGAAGAGGTTGAAAGTTGAGAGTTGAAAGTTAAAGGTTGAAAAGATCGGGAAAGGCAAAGATAACGCAGAGGCGCAGAGATTCGCAGAGGGAGAGAAGAGGAACCCAAGAGCACAGCCAGGAATGGCTGTGCCACTGAACCCAAGAGTGAAGAGGAAGAAGATGAGGGGCGTTAGAGCGTAAGAGCCCACCCTTCCCGCCGGAGGCGGGCGAAGGATGGGGCACCCTCAAGTTCATTTGAATGGTGGCACTAGTAGGAATACCCGAGAGAAAGGACACTTTTAGTTCATGCCCGTATATCAGGCGGTGATACTTGCACTTGTGCAGGCGTTGACGGAGTTTTTGCCGGTTAGCAGCACGGCACATTTGACGTTGTTTCCTTGGTTGCTGCATTGGCAGGATCCGGGGTTGGCATTTGATGTGGCTTTGCATGCGGGGACTTTGGTGGCGGTGCTTCTGTATTTTTTTAAGGATTGGGTGACGCTGGCGCTTTGCGGGTTGGGATTTAAATACCCGGCGGCGGCTCCTGCGGAAGAGGTTGCGCAGCATCGGCGATTTTTCTGGTACATGGTGATCGGAACGATTCCTGGGGGGATTCTGGGAGCATTGTTTGAACACCAGATCGAGGACCACTTCCGGACTCCGTATGTGATCAGCGCTTCGATGATTTTGATTGCGCTGGTGATGTGGTGGGCGGATTCGAAATCGCGGCTGGCGCGGCCGTTGGCGCAATCGAATATGGGGGATGCGGTGACGATTGGGACTGCGCAGGCTTTGGCGCTTTGCCCGGGGGTGTCTCGGTCGGGGATTACGATTACTACCGGGTTGTTTCGGGGGTTTACGCGGGAGGCGGCTACGCGGTTTTCGTTTCTGCTGTCCACGCCTTTGATTGCGGGGGCGGTGGTTTCGCATCTGCCGAAGCTGATCAAGCTGCATAAGGCGGGGGGATTGGACTTGCCGGTTTCGACGTTGTTTTTGAGCATCGCGGTTTCGGGGATTGGGGGGTACTTTGTGATTGCGTTTTTTTTGCGGTATTTGCAGACGCGGACGTTGAAACCATTTGTTTACTACCGACTGGTGGTCGGGGTGGGGATTTTGGTTTGGGCGATCGTGCAGGCGAGAGGGTGAGGAAGAGAAAGAAAGAGTAACAATAACGCAGAGGCGCAGAGACCGCAGAGGAAGAGAAGAGAAATCCAAGACCCAGGGAAGGAAGCGTCAGGTGGGGCGCGCGACCCCTAGTGCCACGGTTGGATTGTGCCGCGATCCCTCCACTCCGTGCCGCGAAGAGCGCGGCACTCCGGTCGGGATGACAATTGTGCAGTTCGTGATGGACCCAAATGTTTGGGTGGTTGGACTGCGACCGTAAAGGCGGCGGCTTGCCGCCGCGCTCCCTATAAAGGATGGAAACACGGAGTAAGATGAGGTTGTGGTTGGGGAATTGTTTGGTATGATTTCGATGTTCCTCCAATGAGGGGCGCACCAGCGCCGCGCCCCCTGCGGCACTCAGCCTTCCCCAAAAAGCTGAGGAGATTTTTGTGCGCTTCCTGACACCAACAGAAAATAAACGGCTCAATGAGCTGATTGGATTTGTGTGCATTATGGCGGCGGTCCTGATTGGACTGGCGCTGATTTCGTATTCGCCGCGCGATGCGGCATTTAATGTGAGTGGAGTGGCGGCGGACGACCATCCGGCGAAGAATTGGATTGGGCCGGTGGGGGCGTACACGGCCGACCTGCTGTTCCAAGTGTTTGGATTTGCGGCGTTTTTGCTGCCGGTGGCGCTGGGGATACTTGGGTACCGATGGTGCCGAAGCCGGGCGATTGATTCGCAGATCGCGACGGTGGCGGGATACGTGTTGCTGCTGCTATCGCTCCCTTCCCTGCTGACCCTGACGCATATTCCGGATGTGCGCGGGGCGGTGCCCGCTGGTGGAGTGTTGGGGACATTGGTTTCGCACGGATTGCAATCCGGGTTTAACTTCTGGGGAGCGCTGCTGGTGGCGATGGCGGTTTTGATCGTGTCGCTATTTTTGACGACGAGTTTTTCGTTCAGCGGGGCGCATGCCTGGGCGAGCGGGGCGAAGGGTCCGATTGGACGGATGGAGAAGCTGGGGATTCTGCAACGGGCGCAGGCGCGGTGGCACGCGTGGCAGGACGAGCGCGAGCAGAGGCGGATGCGTCGGGAAGTGGAAGAACGGCGGATGGTGGGCCGAAAGCCGGTGACGCCGCAGATTGTGGGCAAAGTGGAAACGGCGGAGGAGATTGATGAGGTAAAGGAAGTAAAGGAGGTAAAGGAATTAGAGGAGACTTCGCACAAGGCGCCGATCTTGTTTTTGAATAATGATAAGGCCGAGAAGACGAAGAAGGGCGATCCGAAGATTGCCAAGACGAATGCGAATTACAGATTGCCTTCGATCAGTTTGCTGAAAGAGGGCGAAGGCAGCCAGAAACTGGACGAAGATGAGCTGAAGCTGCGCGCGCGAGCGATTGAGGCGAAGTGCCACGAGTTTGACGTGGAAGGGCGCGTGACGCAGATTAATCCGGGGCCGGTGGTGACGACGTTCGAGTTCAAACCGGAAGCGGGAATCAAGTACAGCCGGATTATCGGATTGACGGAAGATTTGTGCCTGGCATTGCAGGCGGAATCGATATTGATCGAGCGCATACCGGGAAAATCCACGATTGGGATTGAAGTGCCGAACGACAAGCGGCAAACGATTGCGCTACGGGAGATTCTGGAGGCGACGGAGTTCACCAATTCACCGAGCAAATTGACGCTGGCGATGGGGCGGGATTTGCACGGGCGTATACGCGTGACGGACCTGGCGGCGATGCCCCACTTGCTTATTGCGGGATCGACAGGGACGGGCAAGAGCGTGTTCATCAATTCGCTGATGATGTCGCTTCTGTACAAAGCGACGCCGGAAGAAGTGAAGCTGGTGCTGGTGGACCCGAAGCGGCTGGAATTGAGCTTATATGCGGGGATTCCGCATTTGCTGGCGCCGGTGGTGACGGACCCGAAGGTGGCGTCAAACGTATTACGGAACGCGACAAAGGAGATGGAGAACCGGCTGAAGCTGCTGGCGCAGCGCGGGGTGAGGAATATCGATCAGTACAACCGGTCTTGCCAGAAGCAGCAGACACTTTCGCTGTTTGACAATGCGGAGGAGCCGGAGCACAAGGCGCTTCCCTACCTGATCATCGTGATTGACGAGTTGGCGGATTTGATGATGGTGGACACGAACAATGTGGAAGAGTCCATCACACGGCTGGCACAGATGGCGCGCGCGGTGGGGATCCACTTGATATTGGCAACGCAGCGGCCTTCGGTGGACGTGATTACGGGATTGATTAAGGCGAACTTCCCTGCCCGGATCTCGTTCAGAGTGGCGAGCAAGGTGGACTCGCGAACGATTCTGGATGCGAATGGATCGGAATCGCTGCTGGGCAAGGGCGACATGCTGTATTTGCCGGCGGGGTCGGCGCGGTTGCACCGGATTCACGGGCCACTGGTGACGGAAGATGAGATTACGGCGGTGTGCGAATTTTGGAAGGCGCAAGCGCCCGCGAAGTACAACGAGCAGTTGCTGGAACCGCCTCGGGAAGATGCGGAGAAGAGTGATAGTGCTCCGGAAACAACTGGCGGAGTGGAAGGAGCGGCGGAAGGCGACGATGACGCTTTGTACCAGGATGCGGTGCGGGTGTGCTGCGAGATGGGGAGAGCTTCGACTTCGACGCTGCAGAGGAGATTGCGGATCGGGTATGGGCGAGCGGCTCATTTGATTGATTTGATGGAGAAGGATGGGATTGTGGGGCCGCCGGATGGGACTAGGCCGAGAGAGGTGTTGAAGGGACGGAATTGGATGAAGGAGATTGATGAGGAACGGGGATCGTAGGGGCGGAAAAGCGAAATTAGAAAATCGAAAAACGAGAGATAAGCCAAGACGCGACGGTGGTGCCCTGATCCCTCCACTCCGTGCCGCAAAGAGCGCGGCACTCCGGTCGGGATGACAGGATTGGGAGAGGGGCTCAAGGCGGCGTTGCTCCGGTCGGGATGACAGGATTGGGGTAGGCCCGACGCACCGAGAGACTGCGCTAAAGAAGAATATCGGGTTACTACGGTCCCCTCGGCTCCGCACAGGGCAGCCGGGATGACAAACAACGGGATGTTGGCGCAGCGTTAAGAGAAGAGCAACCCAAGCCCCAGGTAAAAAAATCGTTACCTGTGGCACCCACAACCCAAGACCAGGTAAGAAATCGTTACCTGGGGCACCCGTGGTCGGGGCGCGATGAACCGGGATGATTGGGCGGTTGGGTTGAGACCTCAAAAGCGGCGCCAAGGCGTCGCATTCCAAAATTAGGAATGGGAATCGAGGAATTTGCCGACTACGGCGGCGGCGTATTCGCAGAGCAGGCGATCGTCGGGGCCGAAGGCGGCCAGGAAGTGGGAGTCGATATCGAGTTCACCGGCGACTTTGCCGTGATGGAAGACGGGGACGACGATTTCGGATTTGGTTTCGAGGGAGCAGGCGAGATAGCGAGGATCGGTGGAGACATCGTCGACGACGACGGTTTTGCCGGTGCTGGCCGCAGCGCCACAGATGCCTTGATTGAGAGGGATCCGGGTGTGAGGAGTCATGGTGCCTTTGAAGGGGCCGAGAATAAGCGTGGTGTGATCGGGATCCTTTCCCAGCATGTAGAAGCCGACCCAATTGTATTTGGTGAGCTTGCCGTGAAGGAGTGTGACGATGTCCTTCATCAAGGCTTCGGCGGAGGGGGCGGTGACGACGAGAGAGTCGAGCTCTGGAATTAGGTCGGAAGGTTTGGGGTGTGTGGTAGTCATGCATATTAGTCGAACATAAGTGGAGGCGAGGAGCAAAGGGGAATGGCGGAAGAGGTTGCGGGAGAGTAAAGGAAAGAGGGATTGGTGATGTGCGGAGCGGGAGTTTTTTCGAGGATGGAGATGAAGGCGAATTGACACAGTGAGAGGGCGTCTCTAAAATGGAATGCAAGCGTGCCGGGGTAGCTCACTGGTAGAGCGCCGCCCTGAAAAGGCGGGCGTAGCCAGTTCGATTCTGGCCCCCGGCACCATGATTATTGACCCAGCATACCTTCCGCGGATCGTTATTCCACGAGTTGAAGATTCAGGGCAATGCGGACACCGTTAACAAGCACTTGGCTCTTGTCGATGAGGGCCTGGTTGGTGATTTCATTATTCACAAATTGTCGCGTCAGATTCGCCGGCACAATAAACTCGATGGCTTCCGCGCGTTCCCTAGTGCCCATACCGGAAGTGAGGGGATTGACGACGGAGAAGTCGTAAATCTCGATGGCGTTGTCGTCGGGTATCTTGTCCAAGATGTCCTTCAGCTTGGGGGCGAGAAAAAGATCGAAAGTCTGCGCGGCGCGCTTATAGATGGAAGATTTCTCCAAATCGAAGCGCAAGGTATTGCGCAGGGTCATCTGCAACGCGAGTTGTTTGCTGATAATCACGAAAGCCGGCGGGTCATAATCCACAAACTGGAATTTTGCCTGACCCTCCTTGGAGAGGGTGTCAAGTTGCGTCTGGTACTGCGTCTGCAAGCGATCCACATCTGCTTGTGTGGCAACAGGCCTGGCTTGAGAAAGGTCCGGCTTGGTGACTGTAGTCAGAGAAGAATCCGGGAAGGTTCCTGCCGTGGCCAGCGGGATCGCGTTGGGACTTGCGTGGTTCAAGCGGCTGAGCGTGGTGGAAGGATCCACTGTGGAAGAAGAGTCGATCTTCCCAGGTTTGCTGCCAGGCAATGCCGAAGCGGCATAGGGATCTTTCTCCAGCAGCGACAATCCGAATGCTTGTCCACCTAGAAAGATCAGAGATTTGTTGAGGATATCCTGACGCTCTGTGTCGTTGGTAGCTTGCGCCAGCACAAACGCATCGGCGCGATCCAGCACGATGACAAAGAGTTCCTTGCCCTCGTAATCGTAACTCTTCTCAGCTGAGCGCGTGTGGTAGGACACTTCGAAGCCGATGGCGTCGCAGGCAATGTCCGGCGGGATCGTTTGTGTGACGGTCTGCAGGATGGGAAGCAGGACGTCGTGAAAGGTGCGGGCGGCGCGCTCGTTGCGCGTGAATTGCGTGGCGCTATACGCCGCTTCGTAATTGCCGGTGATCTTGAAGACCGTGCGATCGCGAAATTTCACAAATTCCAGACCGCGCGAATCCGTTTCCGCCTGCTTGGACGGCTCGATGCCCACATAGCGGCTCAGATAAAACGGAAAAGGGAAATGCATCTTGGCGATGGCCTGATTCAGACTCTTGAGTTGCGGGAAATATTCCTTCTCCAGCGCCTTGAGGTTTGGATCAAGTAGTTCATTCGGGTTGACTTGGGCGGAGAGCCGCGAAGCGCTCGCCAGAACGAGAGCGGTGGTCAGAAGAAGGAAGAGCACACGTGTTGCCGCGATCATGCGCATCATTTTCATCTTGGGATTTTATCATCCACTATTTCGTGGTGTATTGCGAACCCTGGCGCCCGGGCTTCTGATAGGGCGGTTCGGCAATCGCACGCGTGAACGCGATGACTTGCTTGATCTCGCCGGGGGTAAGCGTTTTGCCGTAAGGCGGCATCATTGCGGACTTGCCGAGCGCGCTTCCGCCCAGGGTGATGATGTTCTCCATGAACTCATCGCTTTCCGCGTTCAACTTATCGCCGTCGTTCAGAAGCGGTGGCACGGGCGTAAGGTTACTGCGGTTGGAAGGTCCCGCTGGCGAAGCATCGGCGTGGCACCAGACACAATATTGGTAGAAAATGTGCTTCCCTTGTGATTCCTGGTAGCCGAGATTGACCAGTTTCGTTCCATCGTTCCAATCTGCTTCCGTGTCATAAGCGCCAAAGGCTTCCACGGGCTGTACCACCTGAGCGCCTTTCTTGCACGCGGAAAGTGAGAAAGCAGCAAGAAGAATCGGCAGGACCGGCAGTAATTTGGATTTCATCGGCCCGCTCCCTGCCCCGCGGGGCGGGCGTTCGCGGCGCTCGTTGCAGTTTGCGGTTTGATTCCAGCCTTCAGCGTCATCAGGTAGGCCGTCAAGGCGCGGATTTCGTCCTCGGTGAAATTTCGACGCGGCTCGATCGTGTCCGGCTGGAGCGCTTGCGGATTCCGCAACCACGCTTCGGTCCATGCGGGAGTAAGCCAATTCCCCGCGTTGTTCAAGTTTGGCCCCACGTAACCCCCGGTGCCGCCGATGGTGTGGCAAGACTGGCACTGGTACTTTACTTCGTAGAGTTGCTTGCCCAGACTGGCCATTGGCGGAGTGAATTGCCGCGCATCCAGGGCTTGCGGATTCACGTCCGGCTTCTGAATCGCCAGCGCAAGGTATTCCGCGATGGTGTTCACTTCTTTGTCCGTCATGTTGAATTGCGGCATGCGCAAAATCAGCGTGGGGCGGATGGTCTGCGGGTTCTTCAGGAAGTCCGCAATCCACTTTTTTTGCGCGCGGCTGCCTTCATAGGAGAGATCCGGGGCCAAGGTGCCGCCATAACCATTGAAGCGATGGCAGGCATAGCATTTATAGCGTTCATAGACTTCCGCGAAATCGCCGACAGGTTTGTAAGAGGCTTCCACCTTCGGCAGGGTGAGATGTTGCAGCGCGCTTGTTGGTTTCGGCCCCGTCTGGCTAAGCAGCGCCGTTGTCACCGCATCCAGGTCCGCGGGATTCCAGGTGTATTGGGGCATGCGCGAAACCGGATTCACCGAAACGGGATCCTGCAGCTTGGCCTGAATGTAAGAAAGAAGGTTGTGCGTGATCTTGGCCTTGCCGAACTCCAACTCGGAGGCGTTCTTTGCGCCCAGCGCCGTAAGGTCAGGGCCAAAGTCCTTCTGCGGCGTCAAGCCCGCGATGCTGTGGCAACTCGCGCATCCTTTTTCGAGGAAGAGGCGCTTGCCATTCTTGATTTCGTCGGAGGTAGCGGGTTCCAGCTTGGGCACGGTGGAGAGCAGATCCGAATCCGTGAGTTGGTTCATGACGTACTTCGAGACCTTGAAGAGGTCTTCATCGCTCCAGCCGTACTGCGGCATGTTGTTGTGCGGCAGGTAGCCCTGGGGGTTGCGCAGCCAGGAGACCAGCCAGGGCTCGTTGATTTTGCTGCCCACTTTCGTCAATTCGGGACCGATGTTGCCACCGATGAGTTTGGTTTCACCGGCTCGAGTAACGGCCAGAGGATGGCAGGTGGTGCACATCATCTGGCGGAAGCGCAGTTCGCCTTGCGAGGACAAATCAGGCTTCTTGCTCCAAGCGGCAACGACTGCGGGATTGATCTTGTAGCTTTCGACCGGCTTGGCTTTCTGCTCGCTCAAGAATGCGGAAAGTGCGACTATCTCTTCATCCTTTAGCCGGAATTTCGGCATGCGCGATTCGTCGCCGTTTTCGTAGCCGTTCACGGTGACGTTGCCGTCCTTATCCAAAACCGTGCGCGGCTCCTTCAGCCATTTGTAAATCCACTCGCGGGATACTTTGTAGCCGACGCTGGAAAGTTCCGGACCCAGCATCGGGCGCTCCAGATCGTTCAGCTTGTGGCATGACTGACAATTCAAGCGGGAGAGCAGTTCCCTGCCCCGCGAGAGCTGCGGCGTTTCGTTCAAGTCCGCGTGATGACAACTACCGCACGAAGCTTGCAGGTAGCGGGCGGGAAGAATGGGCTGCTCCCACGCGAGTGTGGTCTCATGCGCTTCGGCGATTTCCGTGGCAGGGCCCTGCCCGCGATGGCAAATGGTGCAGCCCCATTCGCGCACATTGTGAGGAATGGGGGGATGCGCGCGGAAGGGTTGCGGAACCGAAGCATCCGCAAGAGAGGGCTGCGTCATGCCCTGGTGGCACGTGGTGCAACGATCCACCACGTTCATTCCGGGAATCCATACTTGATCGATGTTTGGGCTGTAGTCAGCCAGCAATTTCTTCGTATCCGGACGGCCTTGCGCGTAACGCACGAAGGAACGCTTGTGCTTTTTCCACTCCGCGCGGAAATCCTTGACGGGCGAAATTGCCAGCACCAAAACGCAGACCACGGTGGCCACCGCAAACGTGAGCCGCATGCGGTACGTCAGCTTGCCCATGTCTTCAGCCGGCATGTGTCCCCCAAGGCCACACCCAGGACCAGCCCGGGCCGCGGAAAAATGTCCCGACAACAGTCAGGCAAAGAGCGGTGGCGATGAACCACGTCATCACCCACCAGGAGAGCGGCTTGGTCCGCAAGTTCCCCAACCATCCTGTGGTCGCCTTCGAGATGTAGGAGGCCACGAGCAGCGCGGCAACGAGCACAGTGGGCACGATGATGGTCCACGCATCGACGAGGGCGAGGACGATCAGCAAAACGAGAGTGACGCCCGCCACAATAACGAAGCGTTTTGAGGCGTTTTCTCCCCACAGGGGCTTGCCTTCGACGTTGACGTGAAAATACGGAATCACAATCAGGGCGATCAGGATCAGAGTGGGAATCAGGATGCCGGCAACAAATGGCGGAAAGAAGTGCAGCAACTCCTGCAAGCCGAGGAAGTACCACGGCGCTTTCGCGGGATTTGGGGTGAGCAGCGGATTCGCCAACTGCTCCAGAGGCGCATCCCAGAAGAGCGCAAGCACGACCATCGCAATAATCAGCACCTCGAACACTATGGCTTCCCGCACCAGGAGGTGAGGATAGGTCATGAGTTGGGGGCCGCGGTCATCGTTGACCTTTGCGGAAGTATTCCGCGTGATGAATACGATTCTTCGCGGCTCTTTCTTTGCGTCGGAGCTGAATCCGGATTCGATTTTAGTTTTTTCCATCATCGTCTTTTGACCGCACCGTCAAGCCGCCATCCTTTTGCACGCGCCAGAAATGCACGCCGATAAAAAGAAAGGCCAGCAACGGGAGAATGACTACGTGAAGCACATAAAAGCGCAACAGGGCGTTTTCACCAACGATATTGCCGCCAAGGGCCACAAAGCGGACCTTGCTGCCGATGATGGGCATCGCCGAAACGATGTTGGTTCCCACCGTGACAGCCCAAAAAGCCAGTTGGTCCCAAGGCAGCAGATAGCCGGTGTAACTCAGGAACAGCGTGACCAACAGGAGCACCACGCCGACCACCCAGTTGAACTCGTGTGGCGGTTTGTAGCCGCCGCGATAAAAGACGTGGAACATGTGGCAGAAGACCAGCAGAACCATCAAGTGCGCGGCGATGCGGTGCATATTGCGGAGAAAAACGCCATTTGAGACAACGAAGCGCAGGTCCTTCATGTCCCGGTAGGCGTTTGGAGCGGCGGGGTGGTAGTAGAACATCAGGAGCACGCCGGTGACCACCAGGAGCAGGAAGAGCAGAAAGGAAAGAGAACCCAGGTAGTAGGCGGCGCGCACGCGGAGCGACTTTTCGCGGACTTTGACGGGCAACCAGTGCAGGAACAGATTGCCGAAGACCGCGACGCTGCGGGTCCGGTTGGTGATGGCTGGGCCACGACGGAAGATGGACTTCCAGACGCGTGTGGCGCGTAAATTCTCGACAGCAGTTTGAAAAGAGGTGGCCATATTTTCCCTCAGACCTTCAGGACCTGGTCGGCTTTAATGACCTGGAGTTTGTCCACAAGCAATTCACCATCCGCCGTCAGCGTCACGGAAAAATGCGGCAGCGGGCGCGGGGCCGGCCCTTCGATCTTCTTGCCATTGGGCTCAAACTTGCTCCCGTGGCATGGGCAGGCAATTATGTTGGCTTCGGGTTTCCACTGCGTCACGCAACCCAGGTGCGTGCACACGGCGGAGACGGCAAAGAAGCCATCAGGCGTACGCACGATGTAGACCTGCTGGTCTTGTAAGAAAGTTACGGAATTCGCCGGGTAAAGGTCCGGGTTGCCCGCGCGAAATGTCGTGGAAGGCTCGAACAACACGTTCGGCGAAAAATATTGATAGGTCAGCGCGGCGCCTCCCAGGCCCGCTACACCCAACGCGCCCACGGTGATTTCGCTAAGGAAGTCGCGGCGGGTTATTTCTTTGGTGTCACTCATGGTCGTAGCACGATCTCCTCGACAGGAATGATGCTGGGGTCCTCTTCAAAAACCTCAAAAGATTCCATGGAAATCGTGTGTGCCGGGCAGCGCTCCGCGCAGAGCCCGCAACGGATGCAAATCGTTTCATCCTTGACCATCACGGAACCTTCCAGTTGGTTCAGTTCAGCTGGCGCGACATGCTGCAAGTCAAAGGAGCGCAATTCCTGTTCCTTGCGCAGACGTTCTTTGTCTTCTTCCGTGAACGCAAAATTCTTCAGAGGCACTAGCGAGAGGCAATTCTCAGGGCAAACGTCCACGCAGCCGCCGCAGAGGATGCACTCTGTACCGGTGGCTTCGGTGCCCTCGAAAATGGTGTTGATCCAGCAGCGCAGGCAACGGCTGGCCTCGCTGCGTGCCTGGGCTTCGGTGTAGCCGGTTTCCACCTCGGCAACGCCGGTGCGGCGGTCGATGGGAAGGACCGGCACGTTGAGCCGCGAATACTCATCGTAGTGCGCCGCCATTTCGTGATGGTCAAGCACAGTGATTTGGACGTAACGCGACTTAGGCTTCCATAGCGGCCCGCGCAAAAACTTGTCAATTTCCACGGCGGCTTTTTTGCCGTCCGCGACGGCGTTGATGATCAGACGCGGCCCAAAGGCGATGTCACCCGCAGCGAAAATGCCGGGCGCCGTGGTCATCAGTGATTCCGGATTGATTTTGAGTGTGCCTTGCCGCGTGGT